>APMI01002490.1_pt1 | contig 348204 bp, 287 predicted proteins | sample 667938 | NCBI WGS metagenome assembly APMI01 (sample SAMN01084076, study PRJNA167559) | wastewater metagenome | biome: Wastewater | place: Denmark: Ejby Moelle, Odense | collected 2011-11-28
TAATTTTAAAGTTAAACAATCCATGTTGATTTTTAACTGGCCGAAGTTTGGGGAAGCTGACACTCACTTTAAGGCATTACCGCACTTACTGCAATACGTATCACTTCCGCTGTTCTTAGCTCCACACTTTGAGCAGTATAGGCTATCCGAATAGTTACTTTGTTGATTGCTTTGCCCTTCGCTTTTTCCTTTGTAGTAAGCAGCTTTATAAATCAACAAAACTGGTATACCGGCAAGTACGAGAAGTATAATTAATATCTCTGGTGTTCCTAGTCCAAACATAAAATTGAGTTTCAAGTAAAGGACGTACATTGTTTCCTTTATAACAATACCTAGAAATGGGTATACCTCCCTCATAGCCAATATAGATGCTTCGCTACCGCTATCACGACAAAAGAGTTTTGTCCCGTCCCACTTTCTTGTCCCACTCTTTTGTCCCACTTTCTTGTCCCACTTTCTTTGTCCCATTTCTTGTCCCACTTTTGTCCCACTCCTGTCTCACCCAGAAAATGGGACATGGGACAAATGAGACATGGGACATCAGTAAATCTGTAAATCTGTAATTCTGTAAATTAGTAATTCCGTAAATCTGTAAATGCCCCGCAAAGACTTATCCACCAATCCCGCCCTGTGGTAGCGCGGGTTTTGGCTTTTTGAGGGCTGCAAAAACGGCTTTTGACAAATAGCCTTATTTACGTATTGTCGTTTATTTTGCTATATTTGCATCGTATTTCAAAAGATGGCAGTGACGGTACTGCCGCCCTTTTTTATAGCTGTGCGCACGGCTCTCATCCTACCGTATCTGATCTTTATTTTTTATCACTTCAATCCCCATTACCTATGGACGATACTAAGAGGCCGCTGCCTCCGGGTGTGACACCCGTGACCAAATCATCTAAACACATCATCGCTCCGTGGCATGATCCCGCCGCGAGCCTCACTGAGCTCAGGGAGCGCGAGCAGCAGGTCCTCCGCGCGCAGGCCGAGCGCGATGGCCTGACCCCATACCTGCCTGACAAGGCGATACTGCACCGTGCCGACCTGGTAGGCGCAGAGATGCAGAAGAACATAGCCGAGCAGATAGCGCAGGAGAAAGCGCAACAAGAACAGTCGCTGACTGCCGGTGAGCAGTACACGCACCCCCGCACACCCTTTGTACCGCAAAAGCTGCTGGACGATCTGGCCCTCCGCTCTGCCGAGTCCGCAGAGATGACCCGCCTGGCTGCCCTGCGCCAGCAGGAGGCACAGGAGGGCACAGAGGCTGCGGGCGATGCTACCCTCTTCACCGTGCAGGACGTAGGCCAGTGGATGGCGCAGGCTGCCACACAGGAGCCACCGCGGCCGCTCTTTGATGAGTTTTGGTACGAGCGCGACCTCTGCATCCTCTTTGCCGATACCAATCTGGGCAAGTCTCTGCTGGCCGTACAGATAGCAGACAGCATCAGCCGTGGCGTGCCTATAGGGCCGTTTCGCATGGAGGCTCAGGCACAGCCGGTCTTGTACTTTGACTTTGAGCTCACAGCCAAGCAGTTTCAGGCGCGCTATACGCACGACTACCAGGAGCCGTTTGAGTTTTCGCGCCAGTTTTACCGCGCTGAGCTAAATGTGGATGACAGCTACCGCGATCATGGTTATACGGCCTTTGAGCAATACCTGTACGATCAGATAGCGCTCTATGTGCGCCGCACGGAGGTGAAGGTGGTGATCATAGACAACCTGACCGCCCTCTGCAGTGACAATGAGCGGGCCAAAGACGCCTACCCTATCATGGAGTCGCTCAATAGGATCAAGAAGCAGCTGGGGGTCTCCCTGCTGGTCATAGCCCACACGCCCAAGCGCGATACCACCCGACCGCTGGAGGAGAATCACCTGCAAGGCTCGAAGCAGTTTTCAAACCTGACGGACAGCATGTTTGCCATAGGCAAGAGCCACCGTGACCCGCGCATCCTCTACCTGAAGCAGATCAAGCACCGGGTGGGCGAGAAGATCTACGAGGGTGATAATGTATGCCTCTGCCAGATCACAAAGCCGCACAACTTCCTGGGCTTTGAGTTTATGGGCTATGCCCGCGAAACGGACCACCTGCGTGAGATGAAGCAGAAGGAACTGGGCGACAAGATGGCTGCGGTCAAAGACCTGCACACCGCCGGCCTGACCCAGCGCGAGATAGCCGAAAAGCTGACCATACCACTCTCTACGGTCAATCGCTACCTGATCCGCTCAGAGCAGGAGAATAAGGCGGCCTGACCTGTGATCACACCTCTATATGCTCCGGAGAGCAGATGCGGTGGCGTGGCTACGGTCTGTGACCTCCGGAGCTTTTGGGTGAGATGCAGAGGGCCATGGTGCCACGATGAGACAAGATGGTGGGACAAAATAGTGGGACAGAAAAATGGGACAAGAAATGGGACAAAAAATGGGACGGGACAAGATTTGTAATCCTATGAACACCTGGTACAAATAAAAAAGACCGCGTCTTCATGCGCGGCCTTCTAAATAGGGGTTGGCTATATCTTGGTGGCTGTTTAGGCCCTTTTTACACCTTCGCGGAGCAGGAGGAGGTTCAGGTCGTTAGTACCTACAAAGTTGGCAGAGATGTGAGGACCGCTGCCTGCAGTAGCGTCCTGTGCCGGAGCAGCCTCGGTAGCGGCAGGAGTAGTAGCTGCCGGAGCCTCTACTGCTGTGTTTGCCACGTTTACGATAGTAGCCTTGGTAGTTTCCTTGGCGGCTGGCGTTTGTGCCTTGGCTGCGAAAGTGACCAGTGTGAGTGCTATTATCAGGAGGCTTTTCATCTTTTTTCGGTTTTAGTCGTTCGTTATGAATTCAAGATAGATTTAGGTTACGTTTTTGTCAAGGTTTTTTTTGAAAAAAGTTTCAGAAAAATGTAACCTTTTTGAATCCATATGATTATCAGGGACTTATTTTACGCGGAAAGCGGGGTTTTATTGTGGCGATATAGAATACAGCCCTCCAAACCTCTCCCGACTGCATCGGGATCTGCGACCTAAAGGGAGGCTTTAATACAAGTACATGGCTAGGCTGTTAGGTCGATTTAGAGGGCAAACCCTTGTGCATAACTATAAATCGGCGTCCACTGGCTATTATTTTTAGTAAATACTAATTTTATACTACAAAATATAGCGATATGGAGTTTGAAAGAGGACAGTGGATCGTAGATCAGAAGAATAAGAAGCCGGTGTGGGTCACTGCGGTAGAGCTGGATGGTACGCTGGTGATGGGCTGGGGCCTGAGGCGGCACACGCCGCACTGGTGCACGGCCTCTGCCCTGCGCGACAGCCCGCGCGTGATGAGTGACGGAGAGGTGGCAGACTATATAGACCAGGAGTGCAGTGTGGATGGCATGACGTACTTCAAGACGATCATGAATAATCCGGACGACTATATGTTTAAAAGCATCAGCCGCTACGGCACGGACGATAAGGAGCATATCCGCCGCTGTGTAGAGGATGAGCGCACGGCACGCTACGGCACTGATATAGAGGCGCAGCGCAAGGCCCGGCTCAGGGAGCGTCTGTGACGGGCGGCAGGGCGGGGTCGCGGCTCTTTGCACAGGGGCATTATTTTTGTAGCCCTCCGGGTAAATAAAACGGACAGCACATCCGTCTTTTACTTTACCCAAATCGATCTCACATGAAAAAGATAGGTATCATCGGCTCCGGCGCAGTAGCCAAAGCGCTCGGCAATGGATTTATCAGGCACGGCTATGAGGTGCGCCTCGGCACGCGTGACCGGGCCAAGCTGGCCGACTGGCAGGCGCAGGCCGGAGAGCGGGCCTCGGTGGGCACCTTCTCCGAGGCGGCATTCTTCGGAGACATAGTAGTACTGGCAGTGAAAGGCCATGCGGCTAAAGACGCACTGGCACTAGCAGAGCAGCGCCACCTGGATGGCAAGACCATCATAGACACCTGCAATCCGATAGCCGGCCCTCCGGTGAATGGGGTCCTCCCCTATTTCACCGCTGCCAATAACTCCCTGATGGAGGACCTGCAAAAGGCCTATCCCGATGCTCACTTTGTGAAATGCTTCAACTCTGTAGGCAGCCCCGTGATGGTCAATCCTGAGTACCTGGGCGGCCGGCCCAGCATGTTCATCTGCGGCAATAGCGATGCGGCCAAAGCGGAGGTGTCAGAGATACTAGGCTACTTTGGCTATGAGCCGGAGGATATGGGCGGTGTAGAGGCTGCGCGGGCCATAGAGGCGCTGTGCATGCTGTGGTGCATACCCGGCTTTCGCGACAATAGCTGGACACACGCCTTTAAGCTGCTGCGCAAATGAGTGATGCAAATTGATAATTGAAAGGGCTATGCGATCATGCGACCTCATAGTACAAATCTGCGGCGTCCCGTATCAATTATATCACTGCCACTTCGGCCACCGGCTCACTCCACCTGATTGACGATCATCCAGAAAAAGCCCAGGGCTGATATCTCTTTGAAGAAGGCATCAAAGGCTACGGGCTTTACTACGTAGCTATTCACACCCAGCTCATAGCAGTGCTTCATGATAGGGTCATCTTTGGTAGAGGTGAGCACTACTACCGGTATATTGCAGGTGCGCTCGTCAGCCTTGAGCCGCTGCAGCACCTCCAGTCCGCTCACGCGGGGCATATTGATATCCAGCACGATCACGCGCGGCTTAGACTCTACCGACCTCCCTTCAAACATGCCCTGGCCAAAAATAAAGTCCAGCGCCTCGCCGCCATCTTTGAGGTGCATGAGGCCATTGGCCAGGTTGTTTTTTTTCAGCGCACGGATGGTCAGCTCGGCATCGTGCTCATTGTCTTCTACGAGTAGTACTTCTACTCTTTGCATTGTCGTATCCATTTCTGTCTAGGTTATGTGTGTATGATTCAGTTTCTCTCCTTTATACACCGGCCGCCGGCAGCGCTATGTAGAATGTGGCTCCCTGGTCCAGAGCGCCCTCTGCCCATACCCTGCCGCCGCTGCGTGTCACTATCCGCTGTACTATGGCCAGCCCTATGCCTATGCCCTCGTACTCCGTATCCCTGTGCAGCCGGGAGAATACGCCAAAGAGCTTATTCATATACTGCATATCAAAACCGGAGCCATTGTCGCGCACATGATAGATGACCTCGCTGCCGTCCAGCCGGGCACCTACCTCTACTACCGGTGCCTCTTTTTTGCCGGAGTATTTCACAGCATTAGACAGCAGGTTTACAAATACTTGCTTCAGCAGGTCGCGGTCACCCACTGCGCGTGGCATATCCTTTTGTATACGAAACTCCGGCACCTTTTGCACAGTAGCATTTATATCCTCCAGTGCCTCCTGTATCAGGATATTCACGTCTACGATGCCCGCCGTGATGCCCAGCTTGCCCAGCCGGCTAAACTCCAGCAGGCTCTCTATGAGGCGGGCCATGCGCTCCGCATTGCGTGTGATATTGCCCAGCAGGCGCAGGCACTCTGCATTGAGTTCCTTCTCATGGTCCTCACGCATGATCATAGCATAGCTGTGCACCGCGCGCAATGGCGCACGCAGGTCATGCGACACAGAGTAGGTAAAGGCCTCCAGGTCATTATTGCTCTGCTCCAGGTCTTCATTTTTTTGCTTCAGCTCTTCATTGAGGTCACTGAGGGCAGCCTCCTGCTTATGTATATTGATAAAAAATTTGACCTTATTGATCAGTATCTCCGGCTGGAATGGCTTGGTGATAAAGCTGAACGCACCCCGCTCATAGCCTTTGAAAATATTGAGGTTGTCCGTATAGACCGCGGAGATAAAGATGAAAGGGAGCTTGGCCGTCTTTTCCTCCTCGCGCAGGATACCGGCCAGCTCATAGCCATCCATCTCGGGCATCTGTATATCCAGCAGTGCCAGCGCAAAGTCATGGTGCAGCGTAGCCCTCAGCGCTTCATTGCCGCTATATGCCTTTACCAGCTCTACATCCAGATCGCGCAGTACGGTCTCTAGGGCCACGAGGTTTTCGGGCCTATCATCTACGATCAGTATTTTGGGTCTCCTATTCATGGTCAGATCATTTTGGGGATAATGTGCGGTCACTTGCTCAGCCATACGCGCATCAGTGACAGCAGCCGCTCTACGTCTACAGGTTTTGTGATATAATCGCTGGCACCTGCATCGATGCACCGCTGCTTATCTTCCTTCATCGCCTTGGCCGTGAGGGCTATCACCGGCAGCCCGCGAAACCGCTCCTGCGCACGTATGCGCCTCATGGCCTCGTAGCCATCCATCTCCGGCATCATGATATCCATGAGCACAAGGTGTACATCAGGATCGCGCTGCAGGGCATCGAGGGCTATCTGGCCATTCTCCGCTTTGCTCACCTCCAGCCCGCGCTCCCGCAGCACCTTAGACAGGGCAAATACATTGCGCATATCATCATCCACCAGCAGCACCTTCTTGCCATGAAATACACTCTCGCGGTCATACAGCTCTGTGATCATCTTCTGCTTGGCCTCCGGCAGCAGGCTGATGGTGCGATGCAGGAAGAGGGCAGTCTCATCCAGCAGGCGCTCTTCTGACTTTACTCCCTTTATGATGATGGTCTCGGCATATTTTTGCAGTTCATCGTTTTCTGCGCGGGTCAGTTCCTTGCCGGTGTAGATGATGACCGGCGGCAGTGGCTCACGCAGTCCCTGCAGGCGGTGGATCAGCTCTATCCCACCGGTATCCGGCAGCCCGAGGTCCAGCACGATGCAGTCTATATGATGCGCTCCGTATAGCTGTATGGCCTCCGCACCATCTTTGGCCTCATAGGTTTTCACGTCGCCATTGCCTATCAGCTTTTTCATGGCTACGCGTGCGTTGGTATCATCTTCTATGATCAGGAGGTTTTTTACTTTCCTGTTCACCAGATTCTCTATTCTGTTGAATGCTTCCTCCAGGTCATTTTTGCTGATGGGCTTGGATAGAAACTCCACAGCTCCTTCCTTGATAGGTGCCAGGGTCCTTTCATTCACAGACATGATGTGCACCGGTATGTGCCGGGTAGCGGGATCATGCTTGAGCTGTGCCAGCACCTGGTGCCCGTCTATACCCGGCAGGTCTATATCCAGTATGATGGCATGCGGCCGGTAGTGTGCAGCCAGCACCAGGCCATCCTCACCGGTAGCGGCAGCTATACATTTGAACCCCTTGGCGTGGCTCTGCTTCAGCAGTATGTCTGCAAACTTGAGGTCATCCTCTATGATCAGCACGAGGGTGTCGCCATCCTTTACCAGCTGGCGGTCATCTGCTATGGTCGGATAGTTGTAGAGGTGTTCATTTTTTTCAAATACCGGTGCCGGTCGGTGCACGGAGATGGTCTTTGCCCCCTCCCCTGCTATCTGCTCTGCCCTCAGCTCTATAGGTAGCGTGAGGGTAAAGGTAGAACCCTCTCCCGCGCGGCTGGTCAGCCTGATCTCACCGCCCAGCAGCTTGCTCAGCTCGCGTGATATGGAGAGGCCCAGGCCTGTGCCGCCGTATTTGCGCGAGGTACTGCCATCGCCCTGATGAAAGGCCTCAAAGACTGCCATCTGCTTATCTACCGGTATGCCTATACCGGTATCGCTCACAGCGATAGAGATGTGGCTGCTATCTCTGCGCTGCACCTCTACACTGATCGTGCCCTGTGCGGTAAACTTGATCGCATTGGACAGCAGGTTGCGAATGATCTGATCCAGCCGCTTAGTGTCAGTGGTGATGAATGCCGGCATCTGCTCTCCCAGTACCAGGTTTAGCTTCAGGCCCTTGCTCTCCGCCTGATGGCGAAAGTTTCTACCGATATCGTCCAGAAATACACGCGGGTCCATGTGCTCCAGCTCGAGTGTCATCTTGCCGGCTTCGATCTTTGAGAGGTCCAGCACCTCATTGATCAGGCCGAGGAGGTCCATGCCACTTTTATTGATGATCTCAGCGCTCTCTACCTGGTCTGTGGTCAGGTTCTTCTTTTTATTATCTGCGAGGTCGCGGGAGAGTATGAGCAGGCTATTGAGCGGTGTGCGCAGCTCATGCGACATATTGGCCAGAAACTCTGACTTGTACCTGCTGCTCACCTCCAGCTGCTGCGACTTCTGCTGGATATCTACACGTGCAGCCTCTACCTCTGCATTCTTGGCCTCCAGTATCTGGGTCTGCTCCTCCAGCTCCTCATTGGTCATCTGGAGCTCCTCCTGCTGTTGACGGAGGCTTTGAGACTGCTCTTCCAGCTCTTCATTGAGCTGGCGCAGCTCCTCCTGCTGGGCCTGCAGCTCCTCTGCCTGCTGCAGGGTCTGGTCCATCAGGTCCCGGGCACGGGCACGCGCCTGAGCGGCATCTATGCCTATAGCTATATTGCCGATGACAAGGGGGAGAAAATTTCTGGCGAGATCTGAGAATCCCGATATCTTGCCGACCTCGATCACGCCCAGCACCCTATCCTCCAGAGGAAAGGCCACTGCTATGATTTCGCCCGGAGTGACAGATGCCAGCCCACTCTGTATGGTGAAGTATCCCTGCGGGACGTCTGAGAGGATAATGATGGTATTGCCGGCTGCAGCCTGCCCTACTATGCCCTCACCCCAGGAGACACGTTTATTGGTCATGCTTTTAGTATCCAGTGCATAGCCTGCGGCTAGCGTCAGGTGCGTGCAGTCAGTGTCTGTCACGTATATCGCGCCTATATCTGCTGACAAGTATTGACATACATAGAGGATGATCTGCTGGGCCAGCTCTGCGGTAGGTTTATTGCCTTGCATCCGGCGGGCCAGCTCACTGGTGCCTGTCAGGTTCCAGTTTTTGACCATATTCTCGTGCTCTGCACGCCTGAGAGCCTTGAGGTTTGTATTGATGATAAAATAAACGGCTATCAGCACCAGTACGATGATACCCAGCAGTGCGAGAAATACTTGTGCAAAACTCCGGGCATCTTCATTGCTGGCCTTCTCTCGTTCTGCCAAGAGAGTATTTTCTATCTCTTTGGACTGGGCTATAGCAGTGCGTATATCATCCATGCGTCTTTTGGCATCGCCACTGGCCTGGATCCTAGCCGCTGCAGCAAATCCACTGGCCCTCCGTACCTCTATAGCCCCCTCCAGGTACCTGATATGGTCCTGTATTTTGGCGCTAAGGGCTTTGAGGCGTAGCTGCTGAGTAGGGTTGTCTGTGGTCAGCTCCTGTGCCTTGGCCAGGTGTACCTGTATCTGTGTGCGTGCCTCATTGAATGGCTGCAGGTATGCCGGATCTCCGCTGATCAGATAGCCTCGCTGACCTGTCTCGGCATCTACAGCGTATTGCAGCACCTCCTCCAGTTCCGAGAGGACCATGTGTGTATGCTCCACCCATGAGCTGGTGCTTACAAACTTTTCACTATTGCGAAAAGATATGACGCCGACGCCCAGCAGCAGCAGTGAGCAGAAGGCCAGGCCGGCAAGTATTTTTTTATCGAGTGTCAGTCTCATGACAGTGTATGGTGTGGGTTATTTATCTCGTGTATAGTGATGATGTGTGCTATATTCTCCGGTCAGTATTTCTTGCGATAGATCCTCTGCCGGACATCCAGTGCTGAGAACTCCCGCTCCTGATCTATAAACTGTAGTGTCTCCCTCGATCCCAGTGCCAGTACCCCGCCACTCACCAGACTATCTGTGAATAGGGATAGCGCCCGTGCCTGCAGGTCTTTATTAAAATAGATGAGGACATTGCGGCACAGTATGAGCTGTACCTCTGCAAATACCTGATCGGTGACCAGATTGTGATGTGCCCAGACGATATTCTTTTTGAGGCTTCGATCCATGACTATGTGATCATAGGCGGAGGTATAATAGTCTGCAAAACTCCTGCTGCCACCAGATCTCTGATAGCTCATAGTGTATGCCCTGGCAGCCTCTGCAGCGTATACCCCCTCCCGGGCCAGGTCCAGAGCGTGCTGATTGAAGTCTGTGGCGTATATGGTGGTGCGGTCATAGATACCCTCCTCCTGTAGCAGTATGGCCATGGAGTATACTTCCTGCCCGGTGGAGCAGCCGGCATGCCATATCTTTATAAATGAGTATGTGCGCAGAAGCGGAATGACCTGCTCGCGCATGGCCCGATAGAAATCAGGATCGCGAAACATCTCCGTAACTGTGATGGATAGATCGTGTAGCAGCAGACCAGCGGCATGTGGGTCCTGCACGACCATTTGGGAAAGTTCTTCCACAGTCTGTAACCCTGATAATATCAACCTATTATGTATCCTTCTGTGAATATGAGCCTCGGAGTATTGACGAAAATCGTAGCCATATATATCATATAGGATATATAATAGGCGTTCAATTTCAGATTCATGGATCATAGTTACCACCATATCTATCATCACTCATGCATAATGCTGCCAGACATGCCGGCGCGATATATGCCGTGTGAGTGTATATATGTTAAGGTAGTAATTTGATCAAAGACTAAGGCCCCGGTACAACACATACTTTGTAACCAATCGGGCACCGGGCGGAATGATAAGGGGAAAAATACAAAACCCCGGCGGACCGGGGCTTTATAAGGGGGGCTTGAGTTGTATCTTTTGCTATTAAGCTTGCTTTACACCTTCGCGAACGATAGAGAGATTTGCCTTAGAAGTACCTACCAGAGCGTCAGTCTTGGCAGTGGCATCAGCCGGAGTAGCTACCGGAGCAGCCTGCTCAGTCTTCACTTCCTTCCTGGTCTCGGTAGCAGGAGTCTCACACTTTGCGGTGGCTACTGCTGCGAGGAAGGTGATAGTGAGGACGATGCTTTTCATTTTTCGTTGCTTATAAATACAAGGTAGTTTTAGGTTTCACTTTTGTCAAGGTATTTTTTCAAAAAACTTTCAGAAAAACGAAACATTTTGAAACCATACTGATAATCAATATATTAAAACGGCAATGAATTACGAGTTGGTACAATCTTACCAGTTAATATATAAACCTCACGAATTCATTTTAACCAGATAGTACCCTTTTATAGGTATTGCATATACTGTTTAATCGTCATACATTTGACCTGACAATAAAATACTGGCGTTAGCTATATTCTTGTAGTAGGAAACTCGGAATCTCCAAACAAGACATCGGAATATAGGCTTTGACACCCCAATACGGGCGTGGGCATAGTCTATTCGTGTCTTTGGCTATCCGAGTGCCACTACTACGGAAAATACTAGGAGTCCACGCCCCCTTTATTACCGCTCTGTCAGGACTTCGCAGGGGCATCTAACCCAATAATGAAGTATCTATTTACGCTCATCACTGTTATAGTGGTATCGGTCTCTTATGCTCAATCAGATAGCACATTTCAGAAATACCCCATCACTCGAAAGGTAGACATCTCATTTGAGGTGGGTGGAATATTCGGGATCAACAAGGGACACATCGAAATGCAATCGGCTGGTATATTGCCAGATGGAGGCCAGAAAAAATACACCAGCCAATCATATCACAATAACATGGCTGAAATAGCTGTAATAGTGGCTAAGCCTATCAATCAGAAATTACGTATAGGCGGCGGTGTGAGCTTTGATATCGGTAAGAAAGATGTATTTGACCCCGCTGTAAAGCACACATCCTTGTTATTGCCGGTGTATATGGATATCAAGTATAATTTCATCAATAGGCGTGTAAGCCCTTTCATATCCTCTCAGATAGGTGCAGCATACTATACTGGTAGCTATGAGGGATATGGCGCCACAGCCGGGCTGAATCTTGGCGTAAAGGGGTATGTATCTAATCGTGTGGCCTTGAGCTTCTTGGTAGGTGGCCGCTTTCAGCACATCTATGGAGGGCAATACTTCTATACAGATGAGCAAGGAAATAATACAGTCCAGGTGAATGGTCAGAGCTTTATGTATTTCGTTACCACACGCTTTGGGATCACATTCTAAGCATCACCATAAATGGGTATATTTGCACTATGGCAAAGGAGAAAAAACAGAGAGCGGCTAAGTACGAAAGGCCGATACAGCACAATCTGTCATTCAGTGAAATGATGAAGATAGCAGTGAATCCGAAGCCTAAACCAAAGCCGGAAAAGAAAGCTGATAATTGATATATTGCAGTAAAACTGCATTTATGACATATGGTGAATGCCAAGAAAAGATTGGCACCCTAAAGCATCTGATAGGCAAGAAAGGTGCGCAGGGACATAAAATAACTTCTATTGTAGCTGCACCTATAGGTGTAAGCAAAGAAGAGTTTAGCCGCCGTGTTCACTATGAATTGGGAAATCTACCCTCGCTTCCTCCTTCGTCAGAGTTATCAACTCATGACTATCAGTTACTATGTGTATGCCAGCTTTCGGCTGGGGAGCCTGCCACGCTTCTCGACTTGTTTTGGCTAACGGATGATTTTCCATCTCTTTCGGATAAGGCAAATCAGGGAGAATAAGATATACTTTGGGCTTATTAGTTTCCATAATAGTTAGTATTTTTGACTACCACATCATTGATACTAACTATAGCCCCGCAAGGGGCTTTTCTATTTCAAAGCTACTGCATTAGGCGCGGCCTACCAAATCCTTCCAGCGTAGCCTGTAGTTAGTGTGTGTCAGGATGTGGTTAAACCTGTCCTGATCCTCTAGTTTGCGGGTATTCCATTTGTATGAGAACTCATTGCAATAGCTACCAAGATGCTTGACACTTACTTGATGATACACACCATATATCCCTCGCTTCATCTGTGACCAGAAGCCCTCAATAGTCTGTGTGTGTATGTCACCTATGACGTATAAGCCTTTGGAGTGGTTCACGGTCTTGTGTTGGTCATAGCCCTGTGTAGGTAATGCGGAATAGCCTGTATGCTCATCAGTGTAGAGGATAGCCTTAGTACTCACATGGTCCTGTATGAAGCTAGTAAGCTGCTTCTTACCCACGTTCGGCACTACTTTGAGTATCACCTTACCGTCACGCTCTACAATACCCGCAACTGGCTGTTTAGGCTTGCCGGGCTTGCCCGCGTATATCTTGGACACGTTGCCCTTATCATCCTTATGGCCGTGGTAGCCGTGCCGGTTCTTGGCCTCGCCGCCTATGAATGTCTCATCGGCCTCCACTGTACCCTCTAATATCAACTGGCCCTGCTCGCGTAGCATCTCGCGGATACGCTGGAGCATGAACCAAGCGGTCTTTTGAGTGATACCCAAATCCCTACTAAGCTGGTGGGAGCTGATGCCCTTCTTGTGGTTAGCCACGAGGTAGATAGCCGCGAACCAGTAGCGTAGCTCTAATTTGGTGTTCTCAAAGATAGTCCCCACCAATACCGTGAACTTCTTACCGCAATCCTTGTCCGCACACTTGTAGCGCGCTCCATGCTCAATAACGTATGGCTTCTTAGCTGATGCACAGTGCGGACATATTGGATTTCCCTGCCATCTGTGAGCCTCCAAATAGCGAATACATACCGGATTGCAGCTAAAGTACTCTAACAGCTGTAGTACACTCCTGAAACGTAAGTCCATACTCATTTATTTAGAATACAAACGTACAAATTAGTACCACTTGCTACCTAAATAAATCTGTTAAATCAGCCTGAAATGGTCATTATTTTAACAAATAGCTGTACCAAGTGGTAAGTCAATCCCATTAAAACAGTGCCAGTGCTCTGATTTTAACAATTGCTCACCTATGCCTGACCTCTAGACATAAAAAAAGGGGCTCTTGGGAAGCCCCTAACCTAAACCCAACCTATGAAAATATCGTTTTTGTCCTTTTTTCTGGCCTATCGGCCTGCTCCGCTACCGTCCACCACTCCTGTACATCTCGTCTGCCTATCCTACGCTCATGGTCCGGTGTGACTGCTGCTCCTTAGAACAGGTAGATGTGTATATCCATGACGCAAAGATGTCAGCATTTCTCTTATCAATCAAACTGATAATTTTTATATTGCAATAGACAAAAACTATCAGTCATGAATCTGCAACAACTGGAATACATCATAGCAGTAGATCAGCACCGTCACTTTGCCCGGGCAGCTGAGCATAGCTTTGTGACACAGCCTACGCTGAGCATGATGATACAAAAGCTGGAAGATGAGCTGGGGCTCAAGATCTTTGACAGGGCAAAGCATCCCATCACTCCCACACCGGAGGGCGAGGAGATCATACGCCGGGCCAAGGTGATCCTGGCCGAGGCCTCACACCTGAAGGACTACTCTCAGGAGCTGAAGGGCGAGATCACGGGTGACCTGCATATAGGCATCATACCCACGCTGGCGCCATATCTGCTGCCACTGGTGCTCAAAAACTTTGCAGTCAAGTTTCCCCGGCTGAAACTGTATGTGCGGGAGATGGTGACAGACGATATCATAGCAGGGCTCAAGTCCGGCCGCATAGAGATGGGCCTGCTGGCCACTCCCCTGCACGAGCCGGCACTACAGGAGCATGTTTTGTTCTATGAGGCCTTCTACGCCTACGTATCCCAGAGTGAAAAACTATCTAACAAGAAGTACCTCCTGCCCAGGCAGATCAACCCTGACCACCTGTGGCTGCTGCAGGAGGGCCACTGCCTGAGGAGCCAGATATTCAACCTCTGCGAGCTAAAGCAGCAGAGCAGCGATACAGAGACCCTGCACTATGAGGCTGGCAGCATAGAGACGCTCATCAATCTCGTAGACCGCTACGAGGGCATCACTATCATCCCCCACTTGGCTATGCTAAACCTGAAACCGACACAAAAGAAAAAGGTGCGTGAATTCAGCAATCCGAAGCCGGTCCGCGAGATCAGCCTCGTCACCAAGGCATCCTTCCCACGGCTGGTGCTGCTACAGCGCGTACAGGAGGAGATCATCCGCTCACTGCCGGAAGATGTAAATCCTAAAGCAAAAAAGGTAATAGAGATCTAGCGCCAGTACTCCTCCTCCGGGGCGGCAGGCCGGGGCAGAAACGTACGGCCTGTATATTGCTCGATTTTTTCTACAATCTCCTCGGCATCCCATGAGGGTATCTCTTTGCCAAAACGTACCCGGGCCTTGCCGTCAGATATGTACATATTGCCATCGGTGATCTGGTAGCGTATCAGGCGTTCATTGACCATGAGCTGTATAGCCGCATTATTATCCTCCAGCGGATGTGGGGTGAAATTCTCATCATCAGCTACACCGATCTCCTTCACCTTGTCTAATGGGAATACCTTATCCTTTGAGCCAAAAATAGAGGTCAGTGTGATCGTGATATCACGCTCAGTGATCACCAGTATTTCCTGCTCAGTCAGTTTCTTGATAAAGGACCGGGCTATCATAAACTGGACAGCTGCAAAACCCATCAATACGAGCAATACGATCAGGAAAACAGTCATACCGCTGTATGAGGGATCGCCCATTCGGATCATATTGACTATCATCACGCACACAGCCAGATTGATCAGAGCATACATACCTAACCCAAATTTGATAGCCCATGAGCGGTTGGGCCGCAGCGTGATGCGCATACCGGAGGCATCAGTATCTATCTGGTATGTTTTCTCTATAGGCATGATGCCTAAGGTAAGAATAAAACGGGAAACACCTTTACTGCACCTTGGCCGATGGGGTACGCATAGGAGGTAGCTTCCAGCGACCTACTGTGGTACGGATAGCCTGGATGGTAGGCTTGTCTAGCAGCAGCGTCCAGTCCAGGGTTTTGTCCATTGTTGTGTTATCGTTATTGGAATGGTAAAAGAGGATCGCTTTGACCAGCGGATACTTTGCAGGCAGGTTGGCCAGTGCATCTGCAAACCACTTCTCCCTGCTGCCACCTACTCTCAGGCAGCCTATCTCAGAGAGCATGACCGGTTTCTTGAAAACTGCAAGGCTGTCATAGTACACACCAAAGATATCGTTGAAACTCCACCATTGGCTCCACTGAGCTACAGTGCCGTAGTTGAGCGTAGGGATGCCTATCCAGTCTACATAGCCATCGCCGGGATAGTATTCGTTGAACTGCTTGTAGGCCGGGTGCGGGCTCCATATCCATTGTACATTCTTTGCTCCCGCAGCTATGAAGCGGTCATGCACATGCTTCCATGCCGCTACATACTCCTCCGGCTTGTTATTCTGCGGTCCCCAGGGATAGCGGTACGGGTCATTCATCTCATGGCCCATACGGAGGTATATATTCGCACCGAAAGTCTTTACCCGGCCGGCCCACTCATCTATATAGGCATCATACTCACCGGCAGCTATAGCCTTCATACCGCCCCAGTTGCGGTTTGTGATATCGCCCTTGGTCGGAAACTTTTCGTTGTCAAAATCATTCAGCCACGGCTCCCAGGTGATCATAGGTATGGAGCCCAGGTCATAGATAGCCTTGGCCTCGTTAAAAGGGAACTTCTCATTAGGCTTGCTACCCCAGGCACTGTACATCTGTATCACTGCAAACTTCATATGCAGCGTATCCTCCAGTGCTACTATCGGCTCGTAGGAGTCTGACGATGTATTGTCATAGGCACCCCACAGGATGGTATCGGGATGGCTGATACGGTAGGTGCCTGTACGGTAGGCAGTAGCCCAGCTCAGGTAGTCTGCGCGTGACTTTTCCTGTGTAGAGACCACTACCTCGTGCTCTATCTCGGTCACTTTGGTACCGATGGTAGTCACGGCATCCTCTATCGGGCCCGAAGATTTCTGACCGGCATATGTCAGCGCCATGACCAGCGCTATGCCTACCCCAAAGGCAAGGACGACAAGCGATATGCGATACATAACTTTCTTCATTTATATAAAGTTAAGATTGATTGGTAATACTGGTCACGCGCGCTTCGTTCTTCTCTGCTATCAGGTCCAGGTCTACAGCGTCCCACGGGTCCTCCTCCGGCAGGTCCTGGCTCTCCCACACCGCTATCATGCCTCCGCAGCTCATCAGAAAGGCGATACCGGCAAAACCCACCATACTCCATGTCCGCTCACTGGTCAGTTCCAGCGCTGCCTCGTGGACTATAAAGCTGCGGTGAAAGATGATGTAAAGGATAGTGACCAGAAACAGTACGATATGCGCTATAAGCGGACGGGCAAAGGGCGTGAACCCTTTCACAGATTGCTTGGCAGTAGGTATGTATGGGATGGGGTGATCTATGATAGACAGTACAAAGCCCATCAGAAATACGGGGAAGCAGGCAAACTTAAGCACCATGCCGCGCCAATGTATGCCCCGCTCGGAGGCCGGGTGGCACATCCATAGCTGCACATACAGGTATATGGCTACGCCAAAGATAGCTACAGGCAGCCAGTGCACCAGAAATGGAACAAACTCCATACGCGCCGGCAGCAGGCCAAACCAGAAGAACAAAAACGGTATGAGCAGAAATAGGAAAGTGGTAAGCCCCGCCAGGTAGTACGTACCGATAGTGATGTAGGACAGCCGCTGCCAGGCCGTGAGCCTGCTGAAGAGCCGCGGCACCTCTGCGAAAAGCACCTCATGGACCCCGCGCGCCCACTTGAGCTGCTGCTTGCAGAATGAGCCAAAATCCTCCGGTACCAGGCCCCGGCTCACTACGATAGGCGCATAGATACTACGCCACCCAGCACCATGTATACGGATAGCGGTGACCAGGTCCTCTGCCAGTCCGTGGCCATGACCGCCTATGCTCTCCAGCGCCTGCCGGCGAAATGTACAATTAGCACCTATGGCTACTGATGCACCTATGCCATGCATACCCATCTGTGTAGGACCGTAGAAGCCATAGGTCTGCTCCGCCGCGCCCTGTGCAGTAAAGGAACGATACTGATTATAATATGCCTGAGACACCTGCACATATCCCACCTCCGGATCATCAAAGTACCCAAGCACCTCATCCAGGAAATTTGGAAATGGGATATGGTCAGGATCTAGCACGAGGATAAACTCCTCATCGGTCAGTTTCAGCGCGCCGTTTATCTTGCCGGCCTTGGCACCGGGCAGGCCCACCAGCTCCAGCCATACGGCACCATTGCGCTCTGCCACCTCGCGGTAGCGCGGGTCGCGGGTATCGTCCAGCAGGTAGGTAGTGTGCGGATAGCGTATGCGGGCACAGGCCGCCAGTGTCTTGTCAAACATACTCAGCGGTTCCCCCGGACTACTGGTGGTAAAAATGGCAACCCGCTTGCCTGGGGGTGCAGGCCGTGGCTCAGGTTTGCTGATGTGCAGGTAGTTTACCCATATGATGATCATGCGCAGCATACTCCACCAGAGTATAGCAGACAGCACTACAAATAGGGGCAGTGAGGCCACATGCTCCTCGCGAAACCACCAGTCTGCCAGCAGTAGAATACTGAGGCAGCCGCCTACCACCAGCCCTCCGAGCAGAAACTTCTCCCGTGCCGTAGCCTGCAGGGCCTCACGATATTGCCAGAAACTTTTGCTATCTGCCGGCATACTTCAAAAATGTGACGAGTAAATGAACAGAGGTATAATGACTAGCGTAGAAAAATGCGCTGGTATAGGCATAGTCTGCACCGAGTGAGATACGACGCGACAGTTTGAAATCAAACGTAGCCGACAAGCGATAGGGATGGAAAGTCTCCCGGTATGAGCCGGCATTGATAAAGACCGTGTTTGTAGCATCCTTATCCAGGTAGAGGTATGGATTCTGCCCCTGAGCATAGACACCCACATCACCTTTGAGGTCGATGGTCACAAAGCTGGCGGGTTTGAGGGCGATGGAGACGATCAGTGAGTGTATCTGCTGCCTGACAGGAGAGAAATACGGATCATATACACCGGCTATCTGTGTGCCGCTGGTATAGGTAGCCAGTATCTCACTGAGGGACCTGACGGATCGATAGGTGCTATGCGCCGTAGTAGCGTAGCGGAATCCATAACCAAAGCGAAAACTAAAGACAGAAGCCCGCACCGGCTGCGATAGTGCCCATACACTAGCGGTCTGTATAGCATTGTGATCCTGAAAGAACTGGTAGCTATAGATAGCCTGTGCGGACCAGCTATTACTCTTGTCCAGTATGACTCCGGCACTGAGTGTATTCTGCATGAGCGCTGCAGACGCGCTGCTCACCGTGTTGAGATAGGGACTGCGCACAGCCTGCAGCTGCAGCGCTACATACTTATAGAGCTTTTGCTTTACTGTCAGCTCGCCCGTCCAGCCCGCACCCGCGCTGAAATTTTTGAAAGCGCCAGCGGATAGATAGACATCCGTCCCAGTCTTGCCAAAAACGAATTTATTGCCCAGGGATACGGCTAATGTCACATTCCATTTGCCACCGGCATAAAACTCCCTGTCGGTAGCCTGCACCTTTGGATTGAGCAGCCAGGAGTATGACACCCCTGCCTCCGCGGTACTGCCTATCACCTGCATAGGCTGATCATCATTCTGATAGTGTATAGTATAGCGCAGGTAGGGTGCGGTAGACTCATCTATAGCGAGGTGGAGGTCTTGTGCAGTTGCATTGTCTGGATACCGGGCCAGCACGGCATGGACATCCTGGCGTGCGGCACGATTACGTCCATACCAGCGGGCTATATTGCTCCGGATCAGTCTTGCCTCTACGTCGTTTGTATCTTTTTCTATCACTTTATCCAATTGCTTCTTTGCAGTATTGAGCCGCTCTGCCTCGTACAGCATACGCGCATAGTCGAGTCGTAGCTTATTATTGTACGGCTCACGCTCCAGCGCCTGTACAAATGCTGCCGCTGCCCTCCTATCCCTATGCGCCCAGTGCGCTACCTGAGCGTAGTACCACAGCACAGGTACATCACTACTGCCAGATGCCTCTGCCCTCAGCACCACTTCGGCCTGACGGAACTTGTGCTGAGCTACAAGCTGGTGGGCCCGGACTGAAGCCTCTGACCCGGCCTGTACCTCAGTACTAGCCAGAATAGCCGTAAGGCAAGACAATAAGATGCTAATGGTACGTGTACCCGGCATTCAGTGATCTATGTGTAATTAAAAAAGGACTTCAGCAGTATAGACGATCATCTCCTTCATAATCCTTCTGGATCGATGTACTCAGTGGTCAGATCTGATCGCTTTTACTAATATAACGTACCCTTGATCGCATTAGCCGCTTTCAGAGGAGTATTCTCCGTTTTTGTAGGTAAAAAGCAATGGGCCTGACCAGCGGCCAAGCCCATTACTCATTATTCATATATAAAACCGTATCATTCCTTTACTACCTTGCGTGTGTAGGAGGACGCTCCAGACTGCACACGTATAGTATAGACGCCAGATGGATATGCTGCCATATCTATGGCCTGCGATGCGCTACCTACGGTTCCCAGGTCATGTACCCATACCTGCTGCCCTATCACATTGTACAGCGCTACGCTGACGCCCTCCTGCTGCTGCAGGTCTATGAAGACAGTACACTTATCCTTCGCAGGATTTGGCATTACACTGATCTTCGTATTATCTGTGATTGTATTGAGACCGGTGTGAGACTGTACCACTGCATCTATATTAATATTATCCAGATAAGTCGCATTGCCATGATAGCTCAGGTTGACAAAGGCAAACTGCACACCTGCCATACCAGCCATATTGGCCAGTGATATGGATGAATCAGTTTTCCAGTCAGCGGCTGCAGGCGTATACACAGATGTACCATAGAGGGTAGCTGTGGTGGCCATAGCAGCACCGCCGTTTTGCCAGACTGTGGTCCATGTGGCACCGCAGTCTGAGGAGTACTGCACGAAGAGGGAGTCTCTGGAGGTAGTCCTCTTCTGTGCATATGCATAGTCAAATTTCAGTTTGCTATCCGCAGTGATACCTTGGGTAAAGTCCAGTACCGGAGTGTAGAGGTAGTCATACTGGCCGCGGATATTCTGCTGGGTATAGTTATCGAGGAATGCAGAATTAGAAGAAGCACCATAGCCACCTGCGCCGGTTTGGAGAGCCCACGCTGTCTGGTTATCCGGATTGACTACGGACCAGCCGGTCGGAGGGAATGTACCCTCAAATCCCTCTGCCAGAGGCAGTGGAGAGGTACCCTTCACAGTGATGTATCCGCTGATAGTTTTGGTATCGCTACTGGTGTCCCTGGTCACAGTCAGCGTCACAGCATACGTGCCCGGAGTATTGTATGTCACCAGCGGGTTGACATCTGTAGAGGTAGCAGGAGTACCACCTGCAAAAGTCCACTGATATACCGTAGGTGTATCGAGAGACTGATCTGTAAACTGTACTGCATCGCCTGCGCAGATATTTAGCTTGTCAGCAGTGAACCTGGCATAAGGGCCGCCGCCAGGAGATACGCAGCCCAGCGAATTCAATATAGAAGCATGCCCACCGCCATTGGCAAAGTTGGCCTGTATGCGCACATTCTGACCTTTGGTAAACATATAGAGTGCGGCATCATCAGAGTAGTCCATGTAGTTCATGAACATGACACCAGGAGAGGTAGTACTGCAATTGTCTGTGAGTGGAAATGCAGGTGCACCATAGTTAGCGTCTGCTTCATTAGGTGTATCACCTACCAGATCAGATCCGCTGCAGGCTCCATTATCATCACCCCATGTGTGATAGAGGTTTAGCCAGTGGCCTACCTCATGTGTCACCGTACGGCCCATATCAAAAGGAGACTGCACAGTACCCACCTGATCGCCAAAGGCTGTATTCAGGATCACGCAGCCATCAGTAGCTGCCGGACCACCGGGAAACTGAGAGTAGCCCAGGAGGCTTTGGCCCAGGTCGCATACCCATATATTGAGGTAAGATGAAGCCGGCCAGGCATCGTCACCACCTTGAGCTGTATATTTTACCTTGTCATCGTCCAGCCATGAGGATACTGTGGTTTGCACGCGTACTATACCAGTGGTAGGCAGGCCGCTCGGATCCCGCTGTGCCAGGCAGAACTGAATATTGCAGTCAGCCACCAGGCTATCCCACACTGCCGGGACACTAGCCGTATCCGCATTCAGCTTGTGGTAGTCCAGATTGAGTCGAGCTATCTGAGATTGTATCTGTGCATCGCTGATATTGCCGGCAGCCACCTTGTATATCACGTGGACTACTACAGGTATAGTGATCACACTCCGCTGACTACCATGAGGATGCTGGGCAGCGTACGCCTGCGTCTGCTGCTCTATAGAGGCCCTGTGGGTAGCATACTGCGGGTCAGCCTGCATGAGGCGCTGGTGCACATTCATTGTATTGCAGGTGCGCTGCGCTGTAGCGCCACAGAGCGATAGGCTCGTGATGGCGGCTAAGAGTATCTTTTTCATCAATAGAATTTATTTTATTCAAAACTATGATTTTGGATAACGCGAAAGGATGTTTTAACATGAGTCCTTTAGTTAAAAACCTACCACAAAAACGCAATAAACTGATATACAGTTATTTATTTCTTTATTTACCGAAAGAAAATAGGTCATCGGCTCCAATCAAGAGGTAAATACATAAACATTGCCCAATGCCACCATTTCCCACTTAGGCTATTTTCCATTATCGGTAAAGGAAAGTTTTTCCTCGGCTACATAATTCATTGTAGTGCAAGTATTTGTTTCAGAAAATCTAATGACCGCTTAATAGGTTTTATTTAAGTCCCAAGGATAGGGATTTACCTAGTTTAACGAATGTTTGGCCTCCTCAAGGATAAATTTGTAGTCCATTTCATCACAATGGCACGCTATTATGAAAATGAAATGTGATCAAATGACTGTGCCCCAGTGAGTATAAACCAACGTCAGTATCCGGCTACCTCCGGTCATAATCTGTGGAAGCTTTTCCCGATCTGCCTCATATGTGTGCTGAGCCTATGGCATTATCACGCGCGGGCTCAGGGCGAGGTAAGGACCCAAATCAATAACGGCGACTACCTGACGCTGGACCAGTGTATAGACTATGCGCTGAAACATCAGCCTGCCGTCAGGATATCACAGCTGAATGTAGCTATTACTAAGGCCAATAATCATATCAACGTATCCGGCTGGCTGCCACAGGTGGGTGTGACAGCTAGCTTCGTACACTATGTAGAGCCACAAAGGACCATATTCACAGATAGCAATGGTACAGTGACACAGACGCGCAGTGGTGTGGTCAATAGCCTGATACCCACGCTGAATGTGACACAAGCGCTCTTCAGCCCATCTCTCCTGTATGCTGCGACCAGTGCCCCACTATATACCAGGCAGGCCGTCCAATCTATAGATAGTACTAAAATAGGTGTGGTAGCCGGTGTCAGTACTGCCTTTTATGACCTGCTGCTGACTATAGAGAAAATAGAGGTCCTGAAAGAAGATACTATCCGCCTCAATAAGAATATGGCAGATGCATACTACAAGTTCCGGTCAGGCGTATCTGATGAAACAGACTATGATGAGGCTGCCATCTCTCTAAACAACTCCAGGGCCTCACTCAGGCAGGCAGTAGAAAATGTACGGCCTCAATACGCCCAGCTCAAGCAACTGATGGGCTATCCGCCCCAGCAAAACTTCAATGTTGCCTTTGATACGCTACAGATGAACCGTGATATCATATTAGATACTACAGAGCAGCTCCACTTTGAAAACCGGATAGAATACAAAGAGCTGCAGACCGCCAAAGAGATACAGCGCAGTGTGATCATGTACAATGACCTTTCCTTCCTGCCCAGCCTCAATATTTACTACACTTATAACTACGTCTTTCAAAACAACCAGCTTCCCGAGTTATTCCGGTATTCATACCCAAACTCTCTGATCGGTGTTGGCCTAAACTTGCCGCTCTTTACCGGTTTCTCTCGTGTAGAGGGTATACACAAGGCCAGGCTACAATACCAGGTGCTGGACTGGCGCGAGGAGAGTCTGCGCTCTTCCATATATACAGAGTATACCACAGCCCTGGCAGGCTATAAAAATAATATGACCAATCTCTACGCCCTCCGGGACAATGTAGAACTGGCCCGCAGAGCCTACGGGATAGTAGACATGCAGTACCGGCAGGGTATCGTGCCATACCTCAATGTGATCACAGCAGAGTCAAACCTGATCAACTCTCAGATAGGCTATATCAATGCCCTCTTTGATGTGCTGTCCAGCAAGATCGAACTAAAAAAAGCCATGGGCAATATCAGCTACTAATAAGCATGAACAAATCGTAAAAATGAGCAGAGCAACCCTTACCATATGTATACTGACAGTGATCCTGACGGCCTGCCATCAGAAAAAAACGCCGCCACCGCCACCGGTAGCAGTCAATGTGATGACTGTGGAGAAGCAGGGCGTGCTATACTATAATAAGTATCCAGCTACCACTCAGGCCCTCAGCCAGGTCAATCTGGTGCCACAAGTGCAGGGCTATGTGACGGGGATATTCTTTGAAGAAGGTACGAACGTAAAAAAGGGGCAGAAGCTATATGAGATAGATGGCCGTGTGTACCAGGCTGCCTATGACCAGGCCCTGGCTAACCTGCGGGTCGCACAGGGAAACGAAACTCAGGCCCAGCAGGATGCAGACCGCTATGCCTATCTGAATGAACATAACGCAGTAGCTAAGCAACAGTACGATCATGCCGTGATCACCCTTCAAAACGCTAAAAGCGATGTACAGGCCGCACAGCAGCAGGTCAAAACTGCGCAGACAAATCTTGGCTTCTCTATCATCACAGCTCCTTTTGACGGCACCATTGGCTTCAGCCAGGTGAAGCTAGGCAATACAGTGACAGTAGGGCAAACCATACTAAACACAATATCTACCAATGATCCTATGGCAGTAGACTTCCTGGCCAATGAAAAAGAGCTCGGTTTCTTCGATCAGCTACAGGGCAAAAAGGCTGTGGCTATAGATTCGCTTTTCACCATCATAATGCCTGACAATAGTATCTACGCCTATCAGGGCAGGATATCTGTGATAGACCGTGCGGTCAATGCACAGACGGGCTCCATACGGGTCAGGCTTGAGTTTCCTAATCCTAAACAAGAACTGCGTGTGGGCATGAGCTGCGTAGTCCGGGTACACAATCAGGAAGCCACACCACAGCTGCTGATACCAGGTAGGGCTGTAGTAGAGCAGATGGGAGAGTATTTTGTCTTTGTAGTCAGGGATACGCTGATCCAAGTGCCGGACTCTCTGAAAAAGAAGGAAAAGACAGAAAGTGACAGTACAGAGCAGAAAGGACCTAGTCCACATGTCTTTCAGCGGCGGGTGACCCTGGGGCAGACCATAGGACCAGGCGTGATCATCAAAGAAGGCCTGCAGGAGGGTGAGCAGATAGTAGTAGATGGTGTGCAGCAGCTACACGATGGCTCCAAAGTAGCGGTAGGCAAAAAGCCTGCAGCAGGCAAGCCAAATGATACTACCGGAGTGGCCAAAGATACAGCAGCAGTAAAGTATAATAAAGAGTAAACCTTGATCGCCAATACTTTTATAAAGCGGCCGGTGACGGCAATGGTGATCTCCATAGTACTGGCTATCACAGGGGTGCTCTGCATACTCAATCTGCCTATAGACCAATATCCGGATATCACACCTCCTATTGTGCAGATCAATGGCCAGTTCACAGGTGCTGATGCTATGACAGTGGAGCAAACCGTGGCCACACCTATAGAGGAGCAGGTGAATGGCACACCCGGCATGGAGTACATGCAGAGCAATAGTACCAACAACGGCCAGATGCAGATGAATGTGACCTTCAAAATAGGTACAGACATAGATGTAGCTGCGCTGGATGTACAGAACCGGGTGAGTATAGCTACTCCCCTGCTGCCAGCTGTGGTCAGCCGTCTGGGGCTGACAGTACGGGCACTGAACCCCAGCATGCTGATGATGGTGGCAGTATACTCGCCTAAGGGTACACACAACATTACATTTCTGGACAACTATACCAATATATTCGTACAGGATGCCCTGCTGCGCGTACCGGGAGTGGGTAGTATCAATAGGTTTACGGATGACTTTAGTATGCGCGTCTGGATGAATCCGGAGAAAATGGCAGCCTATCGCCTCACTCCTACTGATGTCATCACAGCCCTGACCACACAAAATGTACAAGTAGCGGCAGGCTCTGCCGGTGTCCCCCCACAGGCATCAGACCAGACTTTTGAGCTAGGCATACTGGTGAATGGGCGACTGAGCAAAGTATCAGAGTTTGAAAATATCATCGTAAAATCTGTGCCTGAGACCGGCGAGCTGGTCTACCTGAAAGATGTAGCCCGTGTAGAGCTAGGCAAGTTTACTTTCTCCAGCAATTCATTTGTAGATGGACATCGTGCATCATACCTGCGTATCTACCAGGCCCCCGGCAGCAATGCACTCGAAACAGCTAACGGCGTATACAAGGAGCTGACAAAACTAAAGGAGACATTTCCCGCAGATGTAGAATACTCCGTGCCATTTGAGTCTGTGACGGTAGTGAAAACCTCTATGAAAGATGTGGTCTTCACGCTGATACTGACACTCGCACTGGTGGCCATAGTGGTCTACCTCTTCCTGCAAAACTGGCGCTCGACGCTCATCCCAGTACTCGCCATACCGGTATCTATTCTTGGTACTTTTTGTTTCTTCATTCCGCTCGGCTTTACCATCAATACGCTGACCATGTTTGGCTTTGTGCTTGCCATAGGCATCGTGGTAGATGATGCCATCATAGTAGTAGAGGCTGTGCAGCACTATATAGACCATGATGGCATGACGCCCAAGGAGGCCACCTATCATGCCATGAAGGACATCTCTGCACCCGTCATAGCCATTGCACTGATCCTGGCAGCCGTATTCGTACCGGTAGGATTCATACCGGGTATCGTAGGCAGGCTTTACCAGCAGTTTGCCATTACGATCGCTATATCGGTACTGCTATCTGCATTCATAGCTTTATCGCTCACCCCTGCCCTGTGCTCCCTGCTGCTGCGCAAGTCTAAAACAAAAGCTGAGGCAAAAGGCCTTGATAAACTTTTTATCAGGTTCAATGATTGGTTTGACCGGATCACCGGGAAGTATGCCGAGGGGGTAAAGAAAAGTATCGCCGGCACCAGATATGTAGTGATACTGCTCGTCTGCCTGTGTATCGGTGCTTATTTCCTCTTTGCGCACAAGGCGTCAGGATTTCTCCCATCCGAAGATGATGGCAATCTGTACGTGACCTATCAGCTGCCTCCTGCAGCCTCTACAGCCCGCTCTGTGGATGTGATGCAGCGCCTCATGAAGGTAGTAGCCGAAACTCCTGGTGTGGGTCACTATGCTGCTCTCTCCGGCCTCAATGTGGTAAATAATGCTACCAACTCTAACAGTGGTACTATATACGTGCAGCTGAAGCCATGGGATGACCGCCACCACTCCAATGAGAAAGTACCTAATATCATAGGCGAGATGCAAAAGCGCATAGATAGCGCCGGCGTGAGGGATGCTAATGTACAAGTGATCCAGCCATCACCTATACCGGGCCTCGGCGCCACGGTGGGCTACAGCATGCAGATGGAGCAGCGCAATACGACAGATGATGTGCATGCATTTGAGAAGGTGGTCAATAGGTTTATAGCCGAGGCCAAAAAGGATCCTGCCATAGGCAGCTCCCTTACCTTCTATACAGCCAATACGCCCAGCTATAACCTAACCGTAGATCGCGAAAAATGCGAAAAGCTAGGGGTAAATATCGGAGATGTGTTCACTACTATCCAGGCCTTTATGGGAAGCCTGTATGTAAATGACTTTACCACGTATAACAGAACCTTTCACGTAGTGGTGCAGGCGGATACAGCCTTCCGTACTATGATCACTGATATGAATAAGTACTATGTGAGGAATCAGGCCGGCGATATGCTGCCACTCGGCACTGTGATCAGCTACCAGCCTACAGAAGCAGCACCATTGATCTCTCACTTCAATATTTTCCGGTCAGCAGAGGTAGATGGTGCGGCTGCCGAGGGGCATAGCAGCACTGAAGCAATGGATGCCCTGCGCCAGGTAGCTGCCAGCACATTGCCAGAGGGATATGCGATAGAATTTTCCGGCCTGAGCTATGAAGAGATCAAAGCCGGCTCAGCTACAATCTATATCTTCCTATTCTCCATCACCTTTGTATTCCTTTTCCTTGCGGCGCTGTATGAGAGCTGGTCAGTTCCTTTCTCAGTACTGCTGGCTGTGCCGATAGGTGCCTTTGGCGCGATACTGGCCCTCTTCCTCGTGCCGAGCCTGACCAATAACGTATACGCACAGATCGGCCTCATCACGCTGATAGGCCTGGCTGCCAAGAATGCTATCCTGATCGTAGAGTTCGCAAAGGTACGGGTAGATATGGGAGAAGACCTGATGGACTCTACACTAGAGGCAGTCCGTCTGAGGCTACGCCCCATAGTGATGACGTCTCTCGCATTTATACTGGGAGTGCTGCCGCTGGTATTTGCCACCGGGGCAGGTGCCGTAGCGCGGCGTACGATAGGTCTCACTGTACTGGGAGGTATGCTGGCTGCTTCTACCATAGCCATATTTGTAGTACCCGTCCTGTTTGTCCTCATCACTAGATTCTCCTACGGCAAAAAACAACTGGAATACCTGAAAGCTCATAAAGACGATCTGAAAGCCAAGGCCAAGAAAGTGGACGAGCAGGACATAGACCCAGAGCTGGAGTATGAGATACAAAAAGAAAAGGACCAGGCCAACCCAGGCGAAAAAGCAAACAATCACAGCCATGACCATCATGGCTTTACTCCGCCTGAAGAAATAGAAAATGCATTGCCTGCATCTGAGGAACTGACTGCACTGCCAAAGGCCAAGGATATCTTATCCCTGCCGGAAGAAGGAACCCAGGATAGTGACCAGTCTAGCAAACCCGAAGACCCCAAGGGAGAAAATCCTGACGAGACGCATGATAGCTAATACTTTCATCAAGCGACCGGTCACTGCTATAGTGATATCTATCGTGCTGATGATAGCAGGTGTGATCTGCATATTCAATCTGGCCGTAGATCAATATCCCAATATATCTCCTCCTGCAGTATCTGTGAGCGGCCAGTATACAGGTGCCGATGCGGAGACGGTAGAGCAGACGGTGGCGATACCTATAGAGGAACAGGTGAATGGAACACCGGGAATGGTATATATGCAGAGCAGCAGTACCAACTCCGGCAACTTTAACATCAACGTGACCTTTGACATAGCGACCAATGTGCGCATCGCAGCCCTCAACGTACAAAACCGTGTAGGTATAGCTAAGCCAATACTACCGGCAGTAGTCAGTAAGCTGGGAGCCACCGTACGCGCCCGCAATCCAAGTATGCTGATGCTCGTGGCAGTATACTCTCCTAAAGGTACACATGGTCGTCCCTTTCTGGATAACTATACGAATATCTATCTACAGGATGCGCTGCTCCGTGTACCAGGTGTAGGCGATATCAATGCACGCGCTGATAACTTCAGTATGCGTATCTGGATGAATCCGGATAAGATGGCCTCCTACAACATAACGACACAGGATGTAAGCGCCGCACTGGACGCTCAAAATATGCAGGTAGCTGCCGGCGCTGTGGGTGCGCCGCCACAACCCGGAGATCAGGTACGCGAGGTACCCATACTCGTCAACGGACGGATGGAAAAAGCATCTGAATTTGAAAAGGTCATCGTCAAGACGGATACTGCTACGGGCACAATCGTATACCTGCGAGATATAGCTCGTGTGGAACTAGGGAAATTTACTTTTTCCAGCAACTCATTTGTAGACGGCAAGCCTGCCTCCTACCTGATGATCTTCCAGTCCCCTGGCAGCAATGCGCTGCAGACAGCAAAAAATGTATATGCTGAATTGGAAAGGTTGAAAAAAACGTTTCCGGTAGATATAGACTACAAGGTGCCTTTTGAGTCTGTGACCATCATACAAGTGTCTATCAAGGAAGTACTGCTAACGCTCATACAGGCATTAGGCCTGGTGGCTATCGTGGTCTTCCTGTTCCTTCAAAATCTGCGCTCTACACTCATTCCTATTTTTGCCATACCTGTATCTATACTGGGTACTTTTTGCTTTTTTATTCCTTTAGGCTTTACGATCAATACACTGACACTGTTTGGCTTTGTACTGGCCATAGGTATCGTGGTAGATGATGCGATCATCGTAGTAGAGGCAGTACAGCATTATATAGATGAGCAGGGCATGTCTGCCAAAGAAGCGACGTATAGAGCTATGAAAGACATCTCGGGCCCGGTCGTAGCTATCGCCTTGATCCTGGCAGCTGTATTCGTACCAGTGGGGTTCATACCCGGCATTGTAGGCAGGTTGTATCAGCAGTTTGCCATTACGATAGCCATCTCCGTAGTTTTATCTGCATTCGTCGCCCTATCCCTCACTCCTGCCCTATGTACTCTGCTCCTGCGCCCTACCGCAAAAGATAAAGAGGATAAAATAAAATGGTATCAAAAGCCATTTCATTATTTCAATGTAGGCTTCGATAAACTCAGCTACCGCTACTCCAATGGCGTGAAGCATAGCATACACCGCTCACCATGGATCGTGGCACTATTGACTATAATTTGTGTAGCCACTTTTTTTCTGTTTAAATACAAGCCATCAGGATTTATACCTTCTGAAGATGATGGACGGCTTTTTGTGACCTACCAGCTACCAGAGGGATCATCTACCGCTGCATCCGTGGGAGTGATCAGCAAACTAATGAAAGTAGTAGGCAGTACACCCGGCGTCACACACTTTGCTGCATTATCCGGCTTCAATGTACTCAACGGTGCTGCCAATTCTAATAATGGCACCATCTTTACCACGCTGGCTCCGTGGGATGACCGCAAAGCTGATAGCCTCAAGGTCCCCGGGATCATAGAAGTATTGAAAAAGCGTATCGCAAAAGCCGGTATAAAAAATGCCAATATAGTAGTCATCCCTCCGCCTCCTATCCGTGGGATAGGCCAGTCTGCGGGATACAGTATACAGATACAGCAAGGCAACAGCACGGATGACGTCCATGCCTTTGAGGCTGTAGTCAAAAAATTTGTGGCTGCTGCGCAGAAAAATCCGGCTACGTCTACAGCGTTCAGTTTCTTTTCTGCCCATACACCGGCCTTTAGCCTGACAGTAGACCGGGAGAAGTGCCGGAAGATGGGAGTAAATATTGCTGATGTTTTCTCTACGATACAGGCTAATATGGGCAGTCTGTTCGTAAACAATTTCACACTGTATAATCGTACCTATCACGTGGTCATACAGGCAGACACAGCCTACAGAGCTCTGATATCCGACATGAACCGCTACTACGTCAGAAACCAGGCCGGCAGTATGGTACCACTGAGCACCCTTATAAGCTACAAGCCAATAGAAACAGCTCCGCTCATCACACACTTCAATATCTTTCGCTCAGCGGAGGTCAATGGTGCTACCCCGCCAGGCTACAGTACTGGACAGGGAATAGAGGCGCTGAAAGAGACCGCGTCCAAAGTGTTGCCTCCGGGATATACATATGAGTTTTCGGGCCTGAGCTATGAGGAGATCAAGGCAGGATCGACGACTGTCTACATATTTTTATTCTCCATCACATTTGTTTTCCTGTTTCTAGCGGCACTGTATGAAAGCTGGTCAGTGCCACTATCTGTGATGCTGGCAGTGCCTATCAGCGCCTTTGGTGCCATATTGCTCCTGATATGTATACCTAAGCTGACCAATAATGTATATGCACAGATAGGGCTCATCACCTTGATAGGGCTCTCGGCCAAAAATGCGATACTCATAGTCGAGTTTGCCAAGATACGAGTAGACAGAGGCGAGGAGCTCATAGCCTCTACTGTAGATGCGGTAAAACTGCGCTTGCGCCCTATAGTCATGACGTCTGCAGCATTTATACTCGGAGTGATGCCGCTCGTACTGGCTACCGGTGCAGGCGCCGTGGCACGGAATACGATAGGTGTGACTGTACTCGGCGGAATGATAGCATCGACCACTATCTCTATCTTTATAGTGCCGGTACTATTCGTGTTGTTTACAAAGTTCTCGTATGGTAAAAAAGAGCTGGCATGGCTACAAGCTCATCACGAGGAGCTGCTGGAGAAAGAGCGTAAAGTAGAAGCTCAGAATATAGATCCGGAACTAGAATACGAAATAGCGCACGCTAAGGACAAACATGACCAGAGGAAAAACGAATAATGAGGCCAATCCTAGAAGCACCAGCGCCTAGTGAGACTCAGCCTGATCCACCAGGCCCTTCAGCCTTTCTTTTTGCCAGTCTTTCCATGTATTTGCTTTGTAGTAAGCGGTAAATGCACCTTTTACACCTTCTTTCTTGAAAAGCTTGACAAGTACACGCTCTGCGGGTCCTGCCAGGCGGCTATTGGAGCTGAGGATGGCATCGGTCACATTTTGTATGAGATGATCGTCACTGTAGTGCAGGCGCTCGAGGGCCTCCATGGCCCGGACCCTGGTACGAAACTCATAGGACTGAGAAGCATAGGCCACCAGTTCATCCTTTACCGTACCGATACTGTCTTTACCCTTTAGCTCCAGATAGGTGATGCGTACGTTCTGAGATAGCCCGTGCAGTTTTCTGACGGTGGTCAGGTATTGGGCCTTCTTAGCCGGGTATTGCTTGACTAGCTTGCGGAGGGCTATTTCTATAGTGTAATAAGATGTGTCTGACAGAAGTTTTTCATAGGCAGAGAGGAGTGATGGCCTGATGGTATCCAGCCGCTCAGCCAGGGTGCGATGTACATTCCAGTCCGGGTCATTTGCCGCCTTTATCAGTACCGCTATACCCTCTGGCACACTATCACCGCGCAGCTGATATACTACCTCAGAGCGGATATTGTGGCTCTTCTCAGTATTGTAAATATGGATCAGGTCATTGCGTTTTATATCCAGCGCAGTATCGCGCAGGGCTTGCACGGCATCGTAGCGGTCTATCATATTGTGTGCGCCCGTAGCCTGAGCTATCAGCTCACTGTACGGGTGAGACAGCTTCATGGTCTTCATGATATTATATCCCGGATCAAAAATAGTGTAGGCTATTTTCTTGCCTTGCTTATTGGGTATGGAGATGGTGTCATACTGGCTGCTCACCCATTCACGCACGGTATCCCGGCTCTCATCAGTATAGTCTACCTCTATCACCACCGGCATGCGGAAGTAATGGATAAGGGAGTCCGTCTTGTGCGTTTGCTCTACATAAAAGGTAGTGCGGTCAGATTTGGCCTCATACTGCACCGCAAAGCCCGGCACACCACTATGGTATACCCACTCATCAAAGAACCAATCCAGATTGATACCTGCAGTCTCCATAAAGGTGCGGTAGAAATCATGCGTATCTACATTGCCGTGGGCGTGTTTGCGCAGGTAGTTTACGATAGAGCGGCGATAGATCTCGTCTCCTACCACATAGCGCAGCATACCTACTACAAAGCTTCCCTTGGGGTAGTGACGCGCAGAGCCCGCATGGGTATGCGCTATGGGAAAGCGGTTCTCCTTATCAGCCTGTATAGCCTGGAGCATCTCGCCGCGCATGGCCATCTGGTACTGGTCCTCACCGTAGATATGGCGTAGAAACATCTTGGAGTAGTAGGTAGCAAAGCTCTCATGCAGCCAGTGGTGCGTGGCACTGTACTCTGTGATATAGTCGCCAAACCACTGGTGCGTCAGCTCGTGTGCATTGACACCTATATACGGACGCTCTATCTGGGAGCGGCGGTCTACCTGATAGAAATCTCCATAGATCGTAGCTGTAGTATTCTCCATAGCACCAAACATAAACTCCTGCACCGGCACATTGGCATAGGTCTGCCATGGGAATGGCATGCCGATCTCCTTTGGCAGCCAGTCCATCAGCTCTTTGCTATACTGATAGGTGGGAGCCTCTACCTCGGGCTGGTCGGCGTAGTAGTATTCACGAGATGTGATGCCATTATCACTTTTATAGTCCCTATAGGCGTATTTATCTATCGCCATCATGACCAGATAGGGCGCATGAGGCTCGGTCATAGCATAGTGCCAGGTCTTTGTGCTGTCTGCGTTGATCTTTGTGCTGAGCAGGTTGCCGTTTGAGACTACTGTATAGTTCTTATCAAAGGTGATAGTGGTCTCACTGATCACCTTGTCATCTACATCATCATAGCAGGGAAACCAGTAGCGGTTGTCCACGCCTTGTCCCTGCGTCCAGATCTGCTTGCGGGAAAGGTTGCGGTCATCATTCCACCCTACAAAATACAACCCCTTGCGCGGCGTGGCTTCGTATTCTATATCGAGGCTATGCTTGTCATCCCACTTCAGCTTTTGTTTGGGAAACCGTATGATGACACCTTTAGCTGTCGTATCAAAAGACACATTCACGGAAGCCTTGTCCAGCAGCACTCTCCTGATCGCGATACCAGGCGCATCGAGATACACAGAGTCGATCAGCGGCTGTATAGGAGTAAATAGCAAAGTCTCCTTGCCTATCACTCTGCCCTCTCTGGGTACAAATCGTACGTCCAGGCTGATGTGCGTAAAGTTGCAATTGTGCTCACGGTAGCGGCCCTCAGCATCAGACAGGCGACAGACCACAGAGTCAGTAGAGGCCCAGATAGAAAGAGGCAGCAACAGAGAAAGCAACACAAGTATCCTTTGCATCACGGCTTTATTTTAGCCAGCAAAGAAAACAATAGTTGGTAGTTTCAGGGCAAGATTAACACAGAGATGGCTGTATGGCACATCCTACTTGCGCGCATTGCGGAGCTTGTCATACTCCCGCTGTACAGCATCCTCCTTGCTGGTCTGGTGGTAGGCACCTACATAGTTGAATGCCAGACCTATACCCCAGCCCAGTGTAGACCAGATAGGCCAGGCGCTCCAGATATTACCGGCGCTGAGGCCGTCGTCGTGACCCTCGGTGATAAACCAGAGCGCCCAGAGGAATCCATTTATGATGACGTATGTAGCCAGGTGCCTTTTGAAAGCAGCACGCTTCTTGGCTACGCGCCAGAGTTGCTCATCTCTTATTACTTCCATTGTGTTTGGTTTTGGTAAGTCTAAAGCTATTGAAATTTCAAAGAAAGCCAGGCTATCCTTCTGCTTTTTAACTCACCAAAAGGCTTATTTTAGCCGTATGAAAAGGACACTGATACTCGACCAGGCCGCCATCAGCCAAAAAACGCGCCGCATAGCCTATCAGATAGTGGAGGACAACTATGATGAGAAAGAGATCATCATGCTGGGCATAGATGGTACCGGCTATGAGTACGCACAGCTGCTGAAAAAAGAGATCGAGTCTATCAGCGAGATCACTATCAACCTGTTCGCCCTGAAGCTGGACAAACATAAGCCCCTATCCCACCCTATAGCGATCAGCGGTCCGGCACTATCGCTGGACAATAAGGTAATACTACTGGTAGATGACGTAGCCAATACAGGAAAAACGATGTACTATGCGCTAAAGCCCGTGATGGAGTTCTCTCCGCGCAAGGTGCAGGTGGCAGTACTCGTAGACCGCCAGCACAAGTTATTTCCCATCTCGACAGATTTTGTTGGCCTCTCGCTCTCCACTACTATGCAGGAGCATATCCGCGTGGAAATGGTGAAGGGCAAAGCGGAAGCCTATTTAGTATAATTCCTTATCTGTTCTGCCACATCATTCAGAGGTACACTGACCGTATCGAGGCTGAGCTGTGCCTGTTCGTAGAATGGCCTGCGTTCATTCAACCTCTCTTTGATAAAGGTGCGAAGTTGCTCATCATCGAGTCCCCGCAGCAGAGGACGCTGCTCTCTGTCTACGGTCTTCAGCCGGCTGTAGATCACCTTTTCGCTTACATTCAAGTAAAGCGTGATGCCGTGCGCTTTCATCCATGCCATATTATCATGAAAGCAAGGAGTACCGCCACCGGTCGAGATAATCTTATTGTTCAGGTCAATACTACGTAGCGTCTCAGATTCCTTCTGCCGAAAGTAAGGCTCGCCGTGGGTAGCTATGATATCCTTGATAGCCATGCCCTCCCGCTGCTCCAGCAGGTGGTCTACATCTACAAAGGTGCATTGCAGTTTAGGCGCCAGCTTTTTGCCTAGTGTCGTTTTACCAGCACCCATGAAGCCTATGAGAAAAACGGTCATCGTCCTGCAAGTTAAGGATTGCCCGTCACTGTATACGTACGCGAGGGTCTACGGCGGCATAGAGCATATCAGTGAGGATATTCATGACCACAAATACTACTGCTACAAATAGCGAAAGCCCCATCACCACGGGGAAGTCAAAATTGCGGATAGCAAAGATGGTTTGTGAGCCCAGTCCGTTATAGTTGAATACCTCCTCTATAAAGTACGCGCCCGTAAACAGAGCAGCCAGCCAGCCGGAGATGGAGGTAATGACAGGGTTCAGCGCATTGCGCAGGGCGTGCTTGAAGATGATCACGTAGTAGCTGAGACCTTTCGCTTTTGCCGTACGGACAAAATCCATAGACAGCGTATCGAGCATGCTACTGCGCGTGAGCTGAGCGATGATGGCTACCGGGCGTATACCCAAGGCTATCACGGGCAGGATCAGGTTCCTCCAGACATAGATAGTATGCCCCTCATCATCTACCCATATCAACGGCCCCTGCGGGTCCAGGCCGGTGAGGTGGTGCAGGTAGTAGCCAAAGACCATGGCTATAATAAAGGCCGCAAAGAAGGAAGGCTGCGAAATACCAATATTGGAAATAAAGAGGATGGCATTGTCCCAGAATGTGTACTGCTTCAGCGCGGCAAATACTCCCAGTACGATGCCTATCACAGAGGCTAGAGCGATAGCACAAAGGGCCAGGACAGCCGTAGCCGGAAAGTTCTCCATCACGATCTCACTCACCAGCCGGCGCGACTGGAATGAACGCCCCAGATTAGGTGCTTTCAGCACTATCGTCTTTTCTCCTATACTGAATAGCCTGACAAAGGAAACCTGCTTCTCGCTGATCCAGCTGGGATCGCTGTCATCTGCCAGGCGATGCACCGACACCGGGGAGAGATCATTAAAGTAATAAGCCAGCCTACTATACCAGGGTAGATTCATGCGAAACTCACGCTCTATTGCTTTCAGCGATGCCTTGTCTGTGCGCTGACCCAGGGTCATATTGGCAGAGTTGACCGGCAAGACGTTAAACAGCACAAAGATAAAGACGATCACACCTACTATGACCAGCAGGCCATTCAGGATACGCTTTGATATGAACTTGATGTACAACATAGATACTCGCCTAAACGCGAACACGCAAAAGGTTTACTTTGAAAAATACTGCGCATTCAGCTGCTCAAAGGTCGGGATGTGCTTGTAGTGCCACTTGTTCACCACCACACCATTCTTGATCAGCATCACACCCGGGTTGGACCGCATCATGGCTTTGATGGCAGCATCATCTGTAGTGTAGAACGGATATGCCGTCTGATTCTTATGGCGGAATGCCTCAGCCACCTCCAGGTCCTTGGTCAGGGTAAAGGTCTTCACACCAACCTTTTCAGCAGCAGCTGCCAGCGGATTGATCTTATCCCGGAAGGCATCCTCATGCGTTTCCGCGAGCAGTGGCGCCACTACTACCAGTGCATAGTGCGGATCATGCAGCAGGCTATCTGTTAGTTCTACGCCATCTTCATTGAAGATAAAGAGGTTTGAGATACGCGCAGGGATACCTTCATCCAGTACTACCTCTTTGCGGTCTACATACTGCCAGTCATCAGGATGTGTAGATACGGGACTGTTAGGGTCGCTGATCTCCTTCATAGAGAAGTCACGGTTTGTACCAGTCTTCTTATCCTTATAAACAAAGGTGAAGTCCTTGCGTTCCGGCACTTTAGGTACGCGATTCACATTGATATCCTCACCTATAGCATATGGGCGGAAGTCTATCACCGGTTCATTCCATACAAAGTTATACAAGCAAAATACCAATGAGCCTGCGACCATTACACCTGCCATACCATTACGTAGCGTAGCTGAGAAGATAGGCCTGATGTTCTTGTAGCTCAGCGCAAGGATAAATGCCATAGCCGTCAGGATACAGTCTTTGTAGAATGTCTGCCATGGCTTGAGCTTCATAAAGTCACCAAAGCAGCCGCAATCTGTCACCTTCATGCCCTTTGCATCAAATGATACGGTGAGCAGCAGCGTAGTGTACTTCATCAGGCCGAGTGTGATGATAATCGTAGCAAATCCCGCCAGCAGCAGCCAGAAGCGAACCGATCCATTCTCTATGATAGCGCCAGCACATACCAGCACAAAGGCAATGATAGAGACCGTAAAGAAGGTATTGGTCGGATTGAAACCAGAGATATAAGTGTAGCCGGTGAGCAGCAGGAAGAACACATTCAGCAGCAGTAGCAGCGAGGTCGTGATCTTTGGCCGCCAGCCTATCAGGAGCATGACACCGAGCGATAGCTCTGCCACCAGCATCGCTACCGTGAGCGGCGTAGAGATCGGATTGAAAAACTCGATCTTCATGGCCTCAAAGTACTCATGCATTTTGATGCTCGTACCCATCGGGTCTACCGCCTTCACAAAGCCTGAAAAAATGAAGAGCGTGCCGACAAAGTTCTGGAAGAAGGTAATGATGATCTTCCTATTTCCCAGTACAAAGTAGTGCAGCAGCGTGAGCAGCAGCGCCACGATACCGATATAGGAGAAAAGCGTGTAGACGGTCATAGTATATCCTGTTTTAGTTCTGTTTGTTTGTTGTATTCGCTGCGGAGCAGGCCGTACATGGCCATATCCATATAGGTTCCGTTCAGGTACATATTCTCGCGGAGTATCCCCTCCAGTTTGAATCCCAGGCTCTCCGGTATAGCACGGCTGCGCTCATTGCTCACTGCGGCGCCTATCTCGATACGGTTTAGCCCCAGCTCGTTGAAACCGTAGTCCAGCAGTGTGCGTACGGAACTGGTGATGATACCTTTGCCCTCATAGTCCTTGTCCAGCCAGTACCCTATGGCTGCTTTGTGCGCGCTATAGTTGATACCATGCAGGCTGATCATACCTACCATACTACCCTCGTAGAATATACCGAGGTGGTAGTCGGTCTTCATCTCCCAGTCCTCTATGTTGCCTTCTATGTTATTGGCAGAGTCATTGATGGTCTTCATCACATCGTACCACTGCATCCAGTCGCGCAGGTGCTTGTTCTTCTTCACCAGGTCAAAAGTCTCCTGTGCGTGGCTTTCGTCTCGCAGCTGCAGTACCACTTCTTTATTGACCCTGAGTACAAACATGCTTATGCTTTGCCTTCGCTCATCTGTATGAGGGCGAAGATCGAATAGTTCACTATATCCATATATCCGGCATCTATACCCTCGCTGATGATGGTCTTACCTTTATTGTCCTCTATCTGTTTGATGCGGAGTAGCTTCATCAGTATCAGGTCTGTGAAGCTGCTCACCCTCATATCACGCCAGGCCTCGCCATAGTCATGATTCTTGGCTATCATCAGTGCCTTGATCGCTGCTACCTCTGTATCATAGAGGTCGAGCGCTTCTTTCTCTGTCAGCTCCAGGCGCGTGTCATTGGCCAGCTTCATCTGTATGAGGCCCATCACAGCATAGTTGACGAGGCCTATGAACTCCGGCTCTATGCCTTCATCCACCTTGCGTGTCTCTGCCTCCTCCAGCGTCTTGATGCGCTGCGCCTTTATAAAAAGCTGATCGGTCAGAGACTTGGGGCGGAGTACGCGCCAGGCAGTGCCGTAGTCCTTCGTCTTCTTGGCAAAGACATCACGGCAGTGGCCTATCTGGGTATCGTACTGTGCAGAGGTATTGCTCAAGGCGGTTGATTTTCATCCGAAAATACTACAGTGACCAAAAAAATGAAGAGTTTTGACAATTATTATGTTCACAACCTGTTAAGCAATGACCATAAATTGTAATGGCTCGTTAATGGGCCTCTCCACGCCGCGTGTGATGGGCATCCTGAATGCCACACCGGACTCCTTTCACGATGGTGGCAGGTACGAGGATATTGCAGCTATGCTGCAGCGTGCAGAGCAGATGGTCAGCGAGGGTGCTGACATCATAGATATAGGTGGTATGTCATCTAAGCCAGGTAGCCAGATCATATCTGTGGAGGAAGAGCTGCATAGAGTTCTGGCCCCTATCAAGGCGATAAAGAAGCAACTCCCCGATACAATACTCTCCATAGATACGATCCATGCCGCTGTCGCGGAAGAAGCCGTAAAACACGGCGCGTGCATCGTGAATGATATCTCTGCGGGGGCAATTGACAAGAATATGATCCACACTGTGGCAAAGCTTCAGGTACCCTATATCATCATGCATATGCAGGGTACGCCAGAGACCATGCAGGTCGCTCCGTCCTATCACAATGTAGTGACTGAAGTCATGGACTACCTCATAGCACGTCTGCAACTTTGCCGTGAGGCTGGTATCAAAGATGTAATCATCGATCCGGGCTTTGGCTTTGGCAAAACGAATGAACACAACTTTGCTTTGCTCAAGAGACTATCACTACTCAAGACCCTCGACGTGCCCATACTGGCAGGCCTCTCGCGCAAATCTATGATCACTAAGACGCTGGGAATCAAAAATGCCGATGCGCTCAATGGCACCACCGCACTCAATATGGCAGCGCTGATGAATGGCGCCAATATCCTCCGCGTACATGATGTGAAAGCAGCAAAGGAGACCATACAACTCTATCAGGCTATGGTGCGTGCATAGCTTTGGCTACGGGCTTTACAGTATTTTCCTATTTTAGCCCGCATATGGAACAAATACTGACGCTATTTCATACGGTGATGCATATCGTAGACCACTTTGAGCAGTTCGTCCGCGAGAACCAAGGCAGCATCTACATGATCCTTTTCCTCATCATCTTTGTCGAGACGGGCCTGATAGTGATGCCGCTCCTGCCTGGCGATTCCCTCCTCTTTGTAGCAGGTGCGGCCTGTGCCAGCGGCCTGCTGAGCGTATGGGTGGTCATCCCGCTGCTGATAGTAGCAGCCCTACTGGGAGATAACGTAAACTACTTTGTAGGCAAGTTCTTTGGTGACTTCGTCAAGTCGAAAGAACGAATCCTATTCTTCAAGCGGGAATACATAGATCAGACGCATGAGTTCTACGAAAAAAACGGTGGCAAGACGGTCATCATGGCACGCTTTGTGCCCATCGTAAGGACGATAGCCCCCTTTGTGGCAGGTGCAGGTAGTATGACCTACAGCAAGTATATAGTGAACTGCATAGTAGGCGCTGTACTCTGGGTGGCAGGCATCACCCTGCTGGGCTACGCCATAGGCAATATACCTGTGATACATGACCATATCAAGGTGGTGGAACTGATCATCATTATCGTATCAGTACTGCCTATCCTGATCGGATTTATAAGAAGTCGTACAGCTAAATGAAGAACTACGGACTCATAGGATTTCCACTCACGCACTCTTTTTCTGTGCGCTACTTTGCGGAGAAGTTTGCTAATGAAGGTATCACGGATGCCTCGTACAGAAATTTCCCACTGGAGAGTATAGAGGAGCTGCCAGACCTGATACAGTCGGAGAAGCTGGATGGCTTTAATATCACGATCCCTTATAAAGAATCAGTGATAGAATACCTGGACTCCATAGATGCGGATGCCGAGGCTATAGACGCAGTGAACTGTGTCAAGATCACCAATGGCAAACTGAAAGGCTACAATACTGATGTCTACGGCTTTCGCGAGTCCCTCAGAAACTTCATAGGCGAGCGCTCGCCAAAAGCGCTGATACTAGGTACCGGTGGCTCGTCAAAGGCCGTCTCTCATGCACTGTCTGCACTGGACATACCGTACACTTTTGTCTCCCGCCGCAAGAAGGCTGAGTGGTACACCTACGCAGACCTTACACCCGCAATACTGGAAACCTACCAGCTGATCATCAACACGACTCCTCTAGGCATGTTTCCCAATATGGATGGCTATGTACCACTGCCATACGACGCACTGACCGGCGAGCACTACCTCTACGATCTCATATATAATCCTGCTGAGACTCAATTTCTAAAGATGGGCAGGGAGCATGGCGCACATACGAAGAATGGGATGGAGATGCTGCACCTGCAGGCTGAGCGCAACTGGGAGATCTGGGGCGGCTGATACCTGGTGTTCATTGCCTGCTTCGATGTTCTTGTTTCAATCCTTATCTTAGTGACTCTAAAACCTCGTTATGAATAGAGCTCTATTCCTGGCATTGCTATTCCTATGTGTAGCACCAGCTTTTGCGCAGCGCAATGTGGGCATCGGCCTCAGCAATCCTCACCCATCAGCTATCGTAGATATATACTCTCCTGACCATGGACTCCTGATACCGCGTATGCATAGTGCACAGCGGCAGGCCATGCCCCTACCTCTGGCCAATGGCCTGCTGGTCTTTGATATCGACTCCGGCTGTGTGGTGGCATATGACTCTGTGGCCTTATCCTGGCATAACCTCTGCGCTACCAGCCTGGGACCTACAGGTATGACCGGCGCACAAGGTATACAAGGCCCTACAGGCAATGATGGACCTACCGGACCGCAAGGTGCAACAGGAGTACAAGGCGCAACAGGAAATGACGGACCGACAGGACCACAGGGCGTGGCCGGACCAGCGGGTGCTACAGGAGCTATTGGTCCCATAGGGCCTACAGGCGCTCCAGGTGCGGCGGGAGCTCCGGGCCCCACCGGGCCTCAAGGTGCAGCTGGTGCACCAGGTTCACCCGGTGCTGTGGGCCCCATAGGACCTACGGGCGCTCCGGGGGCAGCCGGTGCAGCGGGCACTCAGGGACCGACAGGACCACAGGGCGTAGCAGGAGCTGCGGGAGCAGCGGGTACGCAGGGTCCAACCGGCCCTCAGGGTGTAGCAGGAACGGCGGGCGTACAAGGGCCTACAGGTCCGCAGGGAGCGGCAGGCATACAAGGACCTGCAGGAGCTGCCGGCTCACAAGGGCCTACGGGTCCTCAAGGTGTGGCCGGAGCATCGGGTAGCACTGGTCCCACAGGGCCCGGTACGATCTGCGCAGCGGCAGCGACCAATTATGTAGTGAAATTTACCAATGCTACGACAATGTGTAATAGCCTCATCTATGATGATGGTACCAATGTCGGCGTAGGCAATACAAACCCTGCTTATATGCTGGATATAGCTGGTAGATCTCGCATACGCACGGGCAATGGCTCTGCAGGTATATGGTACAGCAATAATGCGAATACATCAGACAATGTTTTTATAGGTATGCTGGATGATACGCATGCGGGCTTTTATGGTAACCTGGGAGCGACCTGGGGCCTGGTCATGGACCTGACTAACGGTCGGGTAGGTATAGGCAATGCCAACCCCGGATATAAACTGGTGGTCAATAATGGCACTACAAACGGAGCCATCCAGATAGTAGATGGGACACAGTCTGCCGGCTACGTACTGACCTCTGATGCCAATGGTGTGGGCACCTGGCAGAAGACACAGGTAGTAGCCAGCTACAGTACGCTGGGATCCGGTGTAAATATCCCATACAATACAGGGAGCTACCTATATACAGGCACCTCCATTACTTTACCCCCTGGCAAATACTCCGTGACAGTGAGTATGTTGATGAGCGGCGGCCTCTCGCCTACAAACTCTTCCTTTTGGCTCAGAACTACCTTTGGGGATGCGAGCACCTCTACTACATCCTCACCTGATATCATCGGCTCTACCCTGGCCAGTGGAGGCTTGATAGGACCCGCTACATATGCTATGCTAAATGGCAGCCTGATCATCAATAATACATCAGGGGGTAATAAGACCTACTACTATCTGGCAGGCAATACAGTAACGACCGGTACCACTCAAACCATGAATAACTTCGGCGGTTTTGGCTGGGGTGAGGATAATATCGTAGCGATCAAAATACAATAGGCCACCAAACACACAATATCAGATACGCTACCGCGTTTGTGGTGGCAAACAAATCTATTTATGAAAATACGCTCACTAGTACTTGCCCTGATAATCATGACCACACTAGCGGCCTGCAAGAAGGATAAAACCACTGTGGCCACACCACGTAGCAGCTCTTATACTTTCACGCAGCAAAACAATAGCGGCATCACGGGCAAGATACTCTTCATAGAGGCAGACTCCGGCCAGACCACCGTAGACTTTGAGCTGAATAATACGCCTGCTCCCAAATACATAGCCCATATCCATCAGGGACCGCCTACCAGCTATCATGGAGCGATCTATTATTTCTACGATATACCGGCCTGGAGCAATAAGATCAGCTACAAGCAAAACATACCCCTGCCCTATGACAGTGCGCTGCTGCTGGACTGCACGCTGGCCCTACATGACTCCACGGGCAATCTGGACCTCGGCATAGCCGGAGTCGGTATCAATCACTAAACATAGAGAAACTAACCGCGCTGCTTCATAGCCTCATAGAGGATCACCGCGGCACTCACACTCACATTGAGGGACTCGGTGGTGCCCTTCATGGGTATCTTTATATTCTCATCGCAGAGGCGGAGGATGGAATCTGAGATACCCTCGCCCTCGGCACCCATCACTATGGCGCATGGCACCTTGAAGTCAGCCGCAGCGATGTCTACCGCGCCATTCAGCGCAGCGCCAAATACTTTGATACCATGGGCCTTGAGGTACTTGATCGTGGTCACGAGGCTTTTCTCCCGGCAGATATTGATCTTGGTCAGCGCACCGGCAGAGGCTTTGATGGCCTCAGGATTGATCTGGGCGCTGCCGGTCTCAGGCACTACGAGGCCATGTACGCCAAAGCACTCCGCTGAGCGGCCTATGGCGCCTATATTGTGCACGTCTGTGACACCATCCAGTATGAGCAGCAGCGGGTCCTCCTGGCGCTCGTGGGCGTAGTGTATCACATCGTCCGGGCTGTAGTACTCTACCATAGAGAGGAAACCTATCACACCCTGGTGGTTGGCCTCCTTGCCATGCTGAGGGCGGCCTGCTACCCGCTCTATCTTCTCTACGGGTACGAACTGTATGCCGATGCCATTCTGCGCAGCAGCTGACTTGATCTTTGTGATCTCCTCTCCTGCCAGTCCTTTCTGTATCAGGATGCGGTCTATCCGCTTGCCGCCTGTGATGGCATCCAGCAGTGGCTTGCGGCCGTAGATGATGTTTTCGCGTTGTCTCATTATTACTCAGCGGTGAAAATACAAAAGCCGCCCATATCTGAGCGGCCTTTGCATATAAAGTCGTGTTTCTTTCTTAGTGAGGCATCTCAGGTGTAGCACCCTGCTGCTGGCGCTGCTGCTGCTGGCGCATCATCTCCTGCTGGGCTGGTACGAAGCTGAACTGCGTCTCACGGAATTCTTTTTCCATCTTGTCGGCTACCTCCGGCTTCTCATATTTCTTGGCTGCCTGAGTCAGCTCCTGCATGATGTAGAGATACTCCTGCACAGACCTGTTTTGGATGAACTGGCCCTGCTGCAGCTGATCGTAGTAGGCCTTGTCACCATCATTGCGGGCACGGTCAGAGATCGTGGTGAATACATAGTGATAGTACTTCAGTTCATCCTTGGCAGTAGCCCAGATATCGTCTGAGAGTTTCTTTGCCTTGTCCGGCTGACCTGCCTGATAGTAGATATCAGGGTAGAGCGCTACGAAGATATTGTAAGGCACACGGTCCTTTGGCATCTCTTCTATGGCCTTGTCCACGCACTTGGCAGCCTTCTCCTTGTCACCCTGATCCAGCAGGGTCTGGGCCAGGCGGGCATAGTTGCCACGGAGGTTCATGGTCATACGGAGGATATTCTCATCCAGGTAGATGTTCTTATTCTCCTTGATACCGCCAAAACGGAACTTGTTCATCATATTGTCAAACGTGACGTCTGTGCGTACAGGTGCCTGCTGGGCACGGCCAGGGCTCTCTATAGGTACGATGCGGTAGGCCATACCCTCCAGCTGGAAGTATTTATCCAGACCTACGTAGGCATCCGGAGCTACTGACACGGCAAAGTAGATAGGACGGTCCATGATGTTATTGGCCACCATATCGAGGGTCATGAGGTCATTCTTCAGCAGCGTACCGCCTATACCCCACTGCATACGTGGCACTATCTTGCCATAGTCGCGGGCGTCTACCCAGTTCATGGTCTTGACCTTGTCAGTATCTATATCTATGAAGACATTCTTGGCTGGCAGGTAGTTTTCCATCTCTCCGCTCTGTGGTGACATGGTCTTCTTGCTAGGGTCCTCGCTGGCTATGAACTGCATGACCTTCTTGAGCTCTACAAATGCGCTCTCAGGTATGCCGGCAGCACCGCTATAGCGGGTCACATCACGGTTTGAGCCGATGATCTGATCGTCTGTAAAGGAGATCTTCACCGGAGGTGCATCATTCCACTTGTACTTCAGCTGCTGTATATACCAGTCCACGCCTATGAGGCTGAGGTTGATCACACGCACGTCTGTACGGATGTGCTCTACCTCCTGTGCATACCACAGTGGGTAGGTATCATTGTCACCCTGGGTGAAGAGGAGCGCATTTGGCGCGCAGGACTGCAGGTAATCAGTAGCAAAATCACGTGCTGTGTAGCGGTCATGGCGGGTATGATCATCCCAGCCCTGAGAGCCCATGAGGTATGGCGCTATAGCGCAGATGACCACCACGCCGGCTACCACGCCGACATTAGACGCCTTGAGCCGCGTACGGAGGAAGTCTATGATAGCCAGTACGCCAAAACCGATCCAGAAGCAGAAGGTCCAGAAGGAGCCCGCTATGGCATAGTCCCGCTCACGGGGCTCTATCGGAGGCTCATTCTGATACACGATCTGAAAGACGCCTGTGACGGCAAAGAGCACGAGGATGACGAGAAATACCTTCTCATTCTTGTATAGTGTATACACCAGGCCTATGAGGCCGAGGATGAATGGCAGCATGTAAAACTTATTGCGGCCCTTATTGTCAGCTATGCTCTGGGAGAGGTGGTCCTGTGGATACTGCGGGGTGAAGAAAGCACCACCCAGATTGTCTATGAAAGGGATACCGCAGATCCAGCGGCCGTTATCATTGGCATAGGTGCCCTGTATATCGTCCTGGCGGCCTGCAAAATTCCACATAAAGTAGCGCATGTACATGTAGCCAAGCTGATATTTGAAGAAGAACTTGAAGTTGTCTCCCTCGTCTATCTGGTCTTTGAGCATATAGCGGCCCGGCTCATTCATATTCTGCTGCTTCAGCGCGCGCTCAGCCTGATCCTGCTGGCCCGGGTCAAATACCTGTACCACCTGGTCGGTCTTGCGGTCTATGAGCTTGCTACCCGGATTGAGCCATACGCGGTAGCCCTGCTTCTTCTGCTCCTCCTGCCAGAATCCCAGGCGAGGGAAGAACATACAGGCATCCTGGCGGAACTTGTAGTCCAGCTTGGCACCACCATATTTATATTCTTTGCCCTGGCGGAAATATTTGTAGCCTGTCGTGTCTACTTTCTCTATATCCATGCCACCGGCAGTGTAGTCAGGACCCCATACCAGCGGGCGGTCGCCATACTGCTCACGGTCTACATATGATTTGATAGAAAATGGATCTGTAGGGCGGCCCATATCGATAGGCGTATTGATGCTGGCGCGGATAGGGATGAGCGCATAGCTCATGTAGCCTATGTACATAAAGGCGGCACAGAGCACAGCTATATTGCCCAGGCGGCTTTTCACCACATACTGCGTCACATACATGCCGGCTATGAGTGCGATAGCCAGGATGAGGATAAAGGCAAAAGCGCCTGACCAGAATGGCAGGCCAAAGGAGTTTACAAACAGCTTGTCAAAGCCTGCGAGGAAGGCCTGTGTGTAGGATATCACAAACTTCATGGCAAAGCCCAGGATCACAAAGCCTGCAGCCGCAGCCAGGGTGAAGCCGAGGAAGTTTGGCTTGTCAGCCCTCTTGTAGTAGTATACCACGGCTATGAATGGCAGCGCCAGGAGGCTGAGCAGGTGCACACCGATAGAGAGGCCCACCATGTAGGCTATGAGTACCAGCCAGTGGTCAGCATACTTGTCGTCAGAGGCGTCCCATTTGAGGATTGCCCAGATGATAAAGGTGAGGAAGAACTGGCTCAGTGCGTACACCTCACCCTCTACAGCGGAGAACCACAGTGAGTCGAGAAAGGTGGCACAGGCAGCGGCTATGAGGCCGGCACCTACTATGGCTACTATATTTGAGGTAGTGTAGTCTGTGTCCTTGTTTTTGATAAAAAGCTTGGTGGCCAGCATGGTGACGCTCCAGTAGCAGAACATGATAGACAGCGCTGTGCTGATGCCCGACATAAAGTTGACCATAAAGGCGACCTTGGTCACATCTCCCATGGCCAGGAAGGTGAATATGCGGCCTACGATCACAAAGAAAGGGGCACCCGGAGAGTGGGGCACCTGCAGCTTCCAGCAGCAAGGTACGAACTCACCACAGTCCCAGAAGCTACCGCTGGACTCCAGTGTCATAGTATACACCACCGCTGCAAATAGAAACACCAGCCAGCCGGCTATGTTATTGATCTTCTTATAAGAGGTCATTCAAGTTTTTTTTGAGTGGCTGCTAAAATATAGAAATTGGGCTAATGGACAGGAAAAATAAGTTAATGCAGGCGGCTATGCGCCTGAGGGCTATGCCGGTACCCGCAGGTGCGGCAGGGATAGCAGCGGATGGCCCACAGCGGCCTGCTATATCATACCGCCCCCGGACCACAGACCCCGGCCGCGAGGACCAGGAGCGGATAGCCCGGCTGCCGCCATGATGATAATGTCAACCCTCCAAACCTCCCTGAAGGGAGGCTTAACAGCCATTGTGTGAGTGCATTCAAGTCTCCCTTTTGGTCCCAGATCCCGATGCAGTCAGGAGAGATTTAGAGGGTGAATTCAACATTTTTTGCAAAACCCTGTAACCTTCATTTCGCCCTGCCGTATTACTAATCATAACAACAACGGCAATGAAAAAGAACATATACACCATCGGCTTTATAGCAGCACTCTTCACAGCACTGTCTACAAACATATACGCTATCACACCAGCCTCTGAGAAACACGAGTTTAAAAGCACAGAGCGCGAGGTTAACTTTGAAATAGAAAGGAAAGCAGGAGAAGTGACCCTGTATATCCAATCAGCGTTCTTAGGCACTTATGACCAGATCATAGTAGAGCGTATGGGAGAAGCCAAGGCCGGCTACTCAGCATGCAAAACACTGGATGTGGCCAAAATGAAAATCGACGGCGACTACATCGTATCGGCTGACAAATATCCGCTCCCTGCTCAGACAGCAGTAAGCTATAGGGTCAGGACGATAGCCAAGGATGGTACTAACAAGACCTTCCCACCTGTAGCGATCAATGTCGGTGAAATAAAGTAGTCTTCATATCAAGGTTTCATAAATAGGGTTTGGCTCCCCGTAAGGAGCCTTTTTTTTCACTCTCTTTGAGATCTGCACAACATAGTCTTCATATCAAGGTTTCATAAATAGGGTTTGGCTCTCGAAAGAGGGCCATTTTTTATTTACCTATTTCTGATTTGTGATTTATGATTTCTAGTACGCAGACAGTAGCTATATCATTTTTTGTGACAGCTATTTGCAAAAGACCGGAAGCTGATTATATTTGCAATCCCTTTTCGGAGGGACAATGTTTGGCCCATCGTCTAATGGCAGGACTACAGATTTTGGTTCTGTGTATGTTGGTTCGAATCCAGCTGGGCCAACCAAACAATAAGCCGCTCTCACAAGGAGCGGTTTTTTTATTGCCCCTGCCCTACTCCCGCCCGTTTATCCGCAGCAGGTAGTCTGCTATATCCTCACCGCTGCGGCCCTCCTGCTCCATCAGCGGGCTCACAGACATCTGCAGGATATCTCCCAGGCCATGGGCCCGCTGCCGCCACACCTCATACGCGCCATGGTCGGGATAGCACATGGCATGGCGGCCACGCAGCACGGCTATGCGCTCGCGCGTCAGGCCATCCTTGCCGCCGGTGGCCATCCAGAGGTACTGCGGCATATACATGCTGGCTATCACCGCCGTCTTCTCACTCTCTACGATGGCTACCTGCGCCTGCTCATCCCACCACTGCAGCAGGTGCTCGCCAAACAGACACTGCCCCAGCTGATAGTCCTCTCCCAGCTGCGTATGCACCCACGCTATGTGGCTGTGCGGCTGCTTGACACGGTGGCCGGTGTGGTCGTAGAGCATGATCTTGCCGGTGCGGTAGCGTTGGTCCTTGTCCTTTTGCCACCAGATGCTGGCGCCGGGCCAGCGGTCAGAGGTGCCTATGCGGTATTGCAGGATGCGCCTATTCACCAGCGCGCGGTCAAAGCCGAGCGTATAGAGGTACTGCACGAAGTTATTATTGCGGAAATGGACAAAACTCGCCGTGGCCATCCACTCGGGTATATACGATACCTGCCGCTGCGCGGAAACCTCCGGCACCACGCGCACAGGCGGCGGTGAGGGCCGCGCCACCGTAAAGGTGCTGCGCTGCACACCCTGCTCACGCAGGTAGTCCCACGGGCGGAGATGATAGCCGCAGCTATCCTGCCTGTCGCACCGGCCCACATGGTCGGCCACATGCTGCTGCGTATCGGTATAGACATACCTGGTAAACCTGCGCTGCTGCCCACACTGCGGACACCTGTACCGCGTAGCCGGGCCTTTGTACTTTTCAAACTGATAAGGGTATTGGTTCATGTTTTAGAGATTAATGATTAGAGAATAGAGAATAGAGAATAATGAAAGGCATAATGCACTCTCCAAACCTCTCCCGACTGCATCGGGATCTCCGACCTAAAGGGAGGCTTTAACAGCCATTGTGACTGTTTGTATTAAAGTGCCCCTTTAGGTGTATTCAAGTCTCCCTTTAGGAAGATTTAGAGGGTATAGTCGTGTACGAAAATTCGCCGTCATGGCACCACACAGATCCGTCATTCCGAAAAAATTTCCGTGAAAAATAAGTGTGACATTTTTGAAGGAATCCCAGCCTCACCAGGGCCGATGCATCACTTACTCCCATTGCTGATTTCGGGGTTCCTTCAGTTTATCCCGCTCATTTTTTACCGATTGAAAAACCTTCGGGATGAGGTGCTTGATATGGTAGCAGAGGGATGGTTTCCGGTTTCCGTTTCCTAGGCAAATGGAAACCGGAAACCATACCCGAGGTCGATAGAGTACATAAATGGAGACAGTATTATATATTCATAAAGTGAAAAGAGGTGGCTATACATATATTATCACTAATAAAAGGCATTCGGTGCTTTACACAGGTGTCACCGCTGATCTACGCAGCAGAATGCATGACTACAAGACAAAGCGTAACCCCAAGAGCTTTGCTACAAGATATAACTGTGATATACTAGTATATTATATACACTTCACACATATAGAAGAAGCGATCTCTGAAGAAAACCGTATCAAACAATTAAGCAGAGCAAAGAAGCTGGATCTCATTTTTGCTATGAATCCACTTTGGAAAGATCTGTATGACACACTGGATTAACTACAAAAAGCGCGTCATTCCGAAAGTTTTTCAATAAAAAAATATACGAGATAAAACTGAAGGAATCCCAAACCTCAAGAATGCGTAAGAGCGGTAAACCAGCCTTTTTTGTGACTGGGATTCCTTCCGCCTTATCTCATTTATTTTTTTGAACAGAAGAAAGGCGTCGGAATGACGGATTTGTGTAGTTGTTGTATTGAGAAATCTCTAACATCCGATGGAATGGCGGCTTGCGGGGTTTATCAGGGTTTCCGGTTTCCATTTGCCTAGGAAACGGAAACCGGAAACCTCAAATTACAATTTAATCTTCGCTTTCTTCTTCATCAGTATCCCATCCATTTCTCTTTCCTTTCTCAAAGAGTTTGGAGATAGAGCCTTTGCCGGTATAGCCCAGCATCTCTGCTATCTGCTGGTGCGTCTTCCCCTCCTTTTTCAAATCGACGGCCTGCTCCCACTTCGCCTTGCTCTCCTCCTGCTCGTAGCCGCGCGATAGCTGGGTGAAGTCTACCCGCTCGCCGGTCACGGTGAAGGTCAGCGTGTCTGGGCAGAAGGCGAGGACGTGGCTGTGCGTCTTGTCCAGATCGGGCAGGTAGTTGCCTTTGACCAGGCAGAGGTGGCGGTGCTGCGGGCGGTGATGGTCGCGACGCAGCTCTATGCCCAGCCGCATCTTGGCCTCAAAGCCCTGCCCGCCGAGAAAGTTATTCTTGCTCGGCAGCAGCTCCTCTGTCCGCTTGCCCGTATGGTGCAGGAAGAGGATGCAGCACTTGTGATCGTCTGCCAGCTCATAGTATGGCCGTAGAAACTCGCGGATCTTGTGCGTGTCCTTCAGGTCGTGCGGATAGAGGTCTGAGAAGCAGTCTACGATCACGAGGTCGGCGGGCTTCACAGACAGGTTTCTGCTCAGGGTAGTGAGCAGGTCCTCATAGTGAAAGATGAAGCGCAGGCCGTGGAGCTTCTGATCGCCATAGCGGCGTGTCTGCCGGCGCAGTACGGTGCGGGTGGCATCGCGGCTATCCTCCGTAGAGACGTAGACCACGCTGCGGTGCTGCGCGTGTATAGGGTAGTGCAGGAAGTGGCCGGAGCCTGCGCAGATATCCTCTGCCAGCTGGCGTAGGATGGCGCTCTTGCCGGTGTCTGAGCTGCCCGCCAGGCAGGCCAGCCCCTGCGAGTGCAGCAGTCCCTCTATCAGAAAAGACATATCCTCCTCACTCTCTCCCAGCAGGTCGGGCGCGGTGACCTCATGCTCCAGCTGCTGTGCCTCACGGCAGCGCAGCTCGAGGTCATCGAGTAGCTTTTGAGGTACGAAAGGTGCCGGGCGCTCACCGCCGGGCATAGCATCATAGTGTTCCATTTTCATGAAATTATTTGGTTTTGAAATTGTGTTTTGCCGTGCTGTAGAGCCGTGCTTTTTGGTTGAAATAGTGGTCCAGTGATTCCCCGCGCGAGGAGTGCTGATCAGCTGCCAAAAGACCGGAGTCCTGTATCTTTTTGACAAGTGCAAATCAAAGTAAATTTTGCTGCATAGCATAGTTTTAGCACACGGAGTTATCCTCAAAGCTGTGCAAAGAAAAAGTGCTGTACTGCGCATGTACATTGCGTTGTGGCCTATTCATTTTGAGGCACAGGCAGATGTATAAGGGTGGTCATCAGGTGGTGATGTTTTTAGCGGTAGATGGGCTGCTTTATCGCCTCTTTTTGCACCTGTCTATGTGCCCGCTCCGGTCTTTGCCACACAGCTATTTGCATAGTCGCTGCGTTATTAGCTGCTTACTATTCATGATTCGTTTGTAGCTTTGCCGCATGAAACAGTCCATACTGATCATAGATGATGAGGAGAAACTGCGCAGCCTGCTCACGCGCATCATCAGCCTGGAGGGCTACCAGGTACATGAGGCTGCCACGGCCGCAGCCGGCCTCAAAATGCTGGAGCGCGAGGACATACAGGTGGTGATCAGTGATGTGAAACTGCCCGATAGCAATGGCGTGGACCTGAGCCGCACCATCCGCGAGAAATATCCCTGCATAGAGGTGATCGTACTCACGGCCTTTGGCACGATAGCAGACGGCGTGAGGGCTATCAAAAATGGCGCATTTGACTATCTGGTGAAGGGTGATGACAATGAGAAGATACTGCCCGTGCTGAGCAAGGCACTGGAGAAAGCACGCCTGCAAAAGCGTATCTCACAGCTGGAGCGCCGCGTGTCAGACAAATATAACTTTGCCAATATACTCGGCTCCTCTCCTGTCATCCTCACAGCCAGGGACCTGGCACAGCGTGTAGCGCCTACAGATGCCACTGTGCTGCTGCTGGGCGAGACAGGTACGGGCAAGGAGGTCTTTGCCCAAAGCATACACGAGGCGAGTGCGCGCAGAGGGCATACATTCCTGGCGGTGAACTGTAGTGCGCTGGGCCGCGAGATACTGGAGAGCGAGTTATTCGGGCATAAAGCGGGTGCCTTTACCGGTGCTACGAAGGATAAAAAGGGGCTGCTGGAGGAGGCCAATGGCGGCACGATCTTCCTCGATGAGATAGGTGAGATGAGCCTCGACCTGCAGGCCAAACTGCTGCGTGTGCTGGAGACCGGCGAGTACATCCGCGTGGGAGATACCAAGACGATCAGCGTGAATGTGCGCGTGATAGCAGCCACCAACCGCGACCTGAAGGCAGAGAGCGAGAAGGGTTTATTCCGTGCAGACTTGTATTACAGGTTATCCGTCTTTCAGATCAATATACCGGCACTCGACCAGCGGCGCAGTGATATAGAGGTGCTTGCTAAACACTTCATCCGCGTCTTTGCAGATAAGGTAAACAAGATACCGCCCGTGATGCAGGCAGACTTTCTCAAAGCGCTGCAGGGCCACCGCTGGCGCGGCAATATCCGAGAGCTGAAGAATGTGATAGAGCGTGCTGTCATTCTCTCTCAGAGTGAGCTGACCACCGCCGTGCTGCCCTTCGATTTTCAGCATGATACTGCGCAGCCGCTCACCTACGACCTCGCCGAGATGGAGCGCCGCCACATACAGCTCGTCCTAGAGCATACCCGTGGCAATAAGACCGAGGCCGCCCGCCTGCTCAATATCGCACTCGCTACGCTGTACCGCAAGCTGAAAGAGTACGAGATGGAATAGGCCCTCATGTATGCCCCTCTAAATCTCCCCTGAAGGGGATGTTGCCTATTTCCCAAATGGAATACCGAGTCAGAATTAGATGAATATCAATCGATAGAGATTAATTCCCTATCGACTTTTTAAAATCGTCATTAAATCGCGGCTGTTGCACACCTGCCACTGGACGTCGTACCCCACCCTATCCAGCGTGGAGAGGACCGTCCCGAAGGTCCTTGCCCTGTCGTGGCTGAGGAGGCCCCTGACGTTCTCAAGGAGAAGCAGGCGCGGCTGTTTGGCCTCGACGACGCGGGCCAGGTCGAAGAAGAGCCGCCCTCTGTCGTCGTCGAACCCGCGCCACCTTCCGGCGACCGAGAAGGACTGGCACGGGAAGCCCGCGACGAGGAGGTCGAAACGCGGCAGCTTCGTTGTGTCGATTGTTCTGATGTCGCCATAATTGGTGTGGTTAGGAAAGTGCTTCTAGTGATGTGGACGGCGTGCGGGTCGATCTCGGAGAAGCCCACCCATTCGGCGCGGTCGCCGATGCCGAGTTCGAAGCCGCCGACGCCCCGAGAAGAGCGATAGGTAGGCCAAAGGCATTTGTTCACGTGGTGGCACGCTCCCGGACGTGCGGCGGTTCCTCCCGGAACCGTCCTTCCGGAAGGAGGTGCCAGGGACCGTGACCGACTCTGGCGTCGCGTACTACTGGCGGCACGAGTACCCGCTCGTCAAGGGCGGGGCGGTCGGCTCCATCCTGACACGCCTGGACGCTTTCCTATAAAGCGCAACGCGGAGAGCCGGGGCTACCGGGCCACCATCGAGCAGGCCATCAAAGACGGTGGTGGCCTGGTGGACGTCGTGCTCCAGAAGGACAGGCTCATCTACGCGGTCGAGGTGGGCATTACCACCTCCAAGGACTGGGAGTGCCATAACATCGAGAAGTGCCTCGCCGACGGGTACGAGAACGTGATAGCGCTGTCCGAGGACGAAAAAGGAGCAAGTGTAATGCTGGGAAAATTAAATGAGCATGGTCTGCTTCCTCACCACCAGGACAAGGTGGAAGTCTATGATCTCGTTCAATTCATGGGACTGCTGGATAAAGAATCAACCCAGAGGACCAAAACCTCAAATACAATTAAGGGATATAGCATCAAAGTCGAGTATAAAGATAGTACCTAAACAACAGCTTAAAAAGACTCTAAATCAGTCATTTAAAGTTTTCGAGGTTCAAAAAAAGAGGAAAAACCTCAAAAAAAGTCGACAAATAGATAATCCGTTTGCCTCTAGCTTGCAGGCCTTAAAACTCAAGCAATGCGACAATTTTACCTCATTTTACTTTTGATATGTCTGAAGGGCTATGGTCAAGGCTGTCAATCTACTAATTATGGCTGCACCGCCACTAATTTATTCCCATCTGGGACATTCAGTACCACATCGTCTTCGTGGCAAACTGTGAGCCCGCATATGAATGCGGGCAACTATACAGCCTTCTCCGTGTCATGCGGTAGCACCTATGAATGGTCCTACTGCGGAGATTTCGGCGGGTCACAAGGTTTTGATGCAGAGTTGACGCTTTTCGATCAGAATTCCGGTTTCTTATGTTTCCAGAACAACTCTGGCAGGACTAACTGCCCCTATGCGCCATACCTGAGCTGGACAGCTACGTATAGCGGGATCGTATACGTACTCACTTCCGCCGCCACTACAGTCCACTGTGCTACTAACACAGGCTCCACTTATTTCTCGACCCTGGTATGGAGACAGTCGAGCGCCGGCACATGCGGCTGTACCAACTGGCAGGTGCAACCGTCGAATCCCACACTGCCGATATCTGGCGGATCAGGGTCTGTTACCGTATACGCATCAGGTACATGCACATATAGCTACCAGCAGCCGTCCTGCTCGTGGCTCACGGTGGGATTCAGTGGTACACAGCTGACCTATTCTGCAGGGGCCAATTGTGATCCAGCCAGATCATGCACTGTAAACATTACAAGCAATGGATCTTCGGTGACCAGCTTTACCGTGACACAAGCAGGTGTGACCCCACCGTCTACGCCTGCAGTATCGGCATCTCCATCGAGTATATGTACGGGCCAGACCTCCAATCTGAGTGTGGGCAACGCATGCACAGGCTGTACGTATCAGTGGGGCGCAGGATGCTCCCCGCAGTCGGGTACGAGCACATCTGTCACCGCACCCGGTACATATACAGTCACGGCCAGCGATAACTGTGGCAACTCGGCCTCTGCGAGTATCACGGTACAGCAAAACTCGCAGACCTTTAGTCCTACGCTGACAGCATCCCCTACGGCCATCTGTCCCACAGGAGCTACCTCTACGCTGACCGTATCAAACTCCGGGTCTTGCGGCACATGCACCTATCAATGGAGCGGAGGCACACCCAGCGGCTCCTCTACATCCGTGAATACACCAAACACCTATAGTGTGACAGTGACAGACCAGTGCCATCAGACAACCACGGCCGCGATCAATGTATCCAGCTCCAACTTTAACCTGACCACTCCGGCACTCTCAGCCAATCCTAATACTGTATGCGGGAGCCAGACGGCACAGATCACTGTGACTAACTCTACGGCATATACCGGATGTACCGGCTGCACCTATCAGTGGAATAGCGGAACGGGTAGCGGAGTGTCTACACACAGTGTGACAGGCCCCGGCACATATACACTCACTGTGACGAATACATGTGGCCAGTCAGTAGTGGGCCAGGTGACGATAAACAACTCCTCGGTGGCTCCTGCGATCCCTACGATCACAGCCACTCCTACATCCTTTTGCTCAGGCACGGGCAGTCTCATGGTCAGTAACACAAGTACGTGCAGCCAATGCTCCTATGCCTGGAGCTCGGGCTGTATCCCGCAGTCAGGATCCAGTACCACTATCTCCGCACCCGGCACATATACTGTGACAGTCACTAATGCATGTACCATGACAGCCACTGCGGCAATAACGATAACGGCCAATCCGACTGCGACGATATCTCCTGCCAATCCCAAGATATGCCCCAATGGCAATATCCAGCTGACAGCTACTCAGGGCACAGCCTATACCTGGAGCGACGGCTCCAATACACAAAGCATCACGGCAAGTAATGCGGGTGTGTACAGTGTGACCGTCACGAACCCCGCCTCCTGTACCGGATCAGCATCAGCTACTATCAGCCTCTCGCTCTATCAGCCTCCGGTGGCCGAGGCCGGAGCAGGCCAGACAGTATCCTATGGCAGTACGGTGAATCTGGGCGGAGCACCCACAGCCTATGGCGGAGCCTCCCCATACAGCTATGCATGGAGCGGCAATGTCAATGCACCTGCTAATGCCAATCCATCTGCAGTGGTATCTGATTCTGCTACTTATTGCGTGACGGTGACGGATGCACATTCGTGTACCGCCTTTGACTGTGTGCATATAGATACGGGTAGCTGTCACCCGGCATCTCTGGACCATGCTAGCGACCACTTTGGACCTTTGGGGGGCATAGACACGGTACATGTAGTAGGACAAGGCGGCTGCCCATGGACCTCATCCAGCAGCCAGTCATGGATATCTATCATAGCAGGCCAGAATGGGTCTGGCAGCAGCCCTGTAGTGCGGTACGCTGTGCAGCCATGTATAGACAATACGGACCGGACAGCGACGATCACCGTGGCGGGCCAACCCTTCACAGTGACACAGCAATGCCAGTGCATTTCGCAGCCTGTCATCATCCATGAGGGAGGCCACCGCCTGTGGACAGACAATATAAGCGGTGCCACATATCAGTGGCAATTTTATGGTGCTGATATACCAGGGGCTACATCCAGATTCTATAATGATTCGGCCACCGGCCCAGGAGTCTATACAGTGATAGTCTGTATAGGAGGGTGCTGCTCTACAGTAGACTACACTACCTCTGCCAGTGATCTCTCCCCACTGCAGCGCGTAGCTGTATATCCTAACCCTGCCAGCGAATACCTGATAGTCAATGGCAGCGACCTGGGCCGTGGAGCACTGACTGCCAGCCTGTATGATGTACTGGGCAAGAAGGTCCTCTCAACAGAGATCATAAGCACAGGGAAAGTGAAAACCTCGCTGGATATATCATCCCTGCCGGCAGGTGTGTATGAACTGGCGCTATATATCAGGGAGGAGGTAGCGACGAGAAGGATCACCATAAGCAAATAATATACATATGCTCCGCAAAATAGCTATAGCCATATGTGCCGGGCTACTGTACTGCAGTAGCCTGGCAGCCCAACATTGTGTATCGTGGTACAATGGCTACTCATACAATGATAGTGTGACACTGGCTGCAGATATACTCTGCACGGGCGGAGTCATAGCCCAGTACCAGGATGCGCAGGCGGTATACAATAGTCCGGTTTCCAAAAAGGAAGCAGCCCGCCTGATCTCATCTCTGCTGCTCAGGCAGGGCCAGATCGTGCCTTCGGATTATTATCCTACTCCTTTTACAGATCTGACAGCACTCACGGCAGACTATGAGCATGCCTGCAAAGTGATGCTCTATCTGGATTATACTGATGGCGTGCCGCCCTTCAGCAGAGACTGTTTTGCTATAGATCCTGATAATCCGCTTCACAGAAAAGGAGAATACCTGCGGGCGCTGCTCGAGGCGTGGAATATAGCACCCGACATGACCGGAGCCAACGCATCTTCTTCAGCCCCCTCCGCCTTCTATACGGACGTATCAGTCAGCGATCCAAACTACGGATGGATACACAAAGCCTATAGTATCGGATTATTGACGGATCTCCCCTTATCTGCATGCGGCAATCAGTGCTTCCAGCCTGCCGGCAGCTATTCTGCAGCCCAACTATATGTTTTGCTGTACAGGCTACTGGCATATCACCAGTCACCTGCTTTATCCCCTTCTGACTTTTTTACTCCCAATAACTTTACGGTAAAAAGCCTGAACAATGCTACAGGCCTGGATCGGGCTGTATTCTCTACATATACCGCGCCTGTGCTCAGTATACCTGGTGGCGGCCTGCCGTTGGGCTTTTCCCATTCATACAGGTCAGATCTGACCGAGCTTCCGCTTTGGGGCGATGGAACATCACTTGTCGATAAGGATATGCTGGTGCAGGCTGTTTGCCCGCTCGGGGTCGGCTGGACTCACTCCTACAATATTTTCATATCAAGTATACGCACAGGGCCGGGCAGTAGTATTGCCGAGAATGCGTTAAGCATCCACTGGGCAGACGGCACTACCGAGCTGTATGACCTGCGGGCGCGGAAGTATACGACACCCGGCATACGTGATATGATGTCTATCCTGGCGTGGACTCCAGACGGCTATGTGCAAACCGTGGAGATAAGAAGGCCGGATGGTATGATGTTTCACTTTGACCTGGAATACGCGACACACATACTAAGGCTCTATAGCATATCAGATAGAAATAATAATCAGACCACACTCACCTATGAGCCCGGGTATAGTTATGGATCCTACAGTCCTCTGCGCCTGCATCAGGTCACAGACGGGGCGTCAGGGCGCTACCTCACATTCGGCTATCTGGCAGGCTCTAACTTTATCAACTCAGTGATCGACCCCATGGGGAGGAGGATAATGTACGACATAGATCCGGCCAGCGGAGACCTCCAGTCATACATAAACGGCAATGGCCACACCACCAGCTATCAGTATGACCAGGGCGTATACAAGCACCTGCTCACACAGGTACAGAAACCCAATGGCAACTTCATAAACAACTCCTATCAGGGCCGCAAACTGAATCAATCCCAAAACGGCTCTTATGTAGTGCAGGTAAGCTTCTCTGCCAACTACCTGGCGAACTCGCAAACCTCAGCTACGCAGGTCTCGACATATAACTCTGGGCAGTCCTACAATGTAAACTATATGCAGGACAGCCGGGGCAATCCCACCAGAGTACTGTCAGCCACACAGGATATCACGATCACGTACGATACACTTTTTCCGGACCGGCCATCATATGTCATAGATAATAATACAGGCGTGGCCCGGTCGTACAGGTATGACTCCCTGGGCAATACTGTCTACTCAGGTACTATAGCACAGAATATCGTACTGGCCGAAACCTCTGAATATGGCCCTTACAATAACCTGATATACCATACCGATGCCAATGGTAATGGCACCAGATATATCTACAATCTCACCGGCAACCTGATCCGGATAGAAGAACCGGATAGTGTCTTCACGTACTTTGACGTGAATGGGCAAGGTAACGTAACAAAGAAGACCGATGCATCAGGGATCAGTACCGAGTATGGCTACAATACCTACGGAAATATCAATAGCATCCATATCACGGGTAGCTCAATATATGCAGGTGCTACCTATGACGGCGTGAGCCGCATCACATCTGTGACCAATCCCAACAGGATATCTACCGTCTACTCTTATGATAGCAATAACAACCTGACACATCAATACATCGATCCATCCGGACTGAATCTGCATACTTCATACGTGTATGATCACAATGATAATGCTACTGATGTATATGATCCGCGGTCGCTGAATACTCACCTGACTTATGATTTTGATACGGATGACCTGCTCACAGAACAATATGGTCCATTTTCCAGAAACTGGACCTACAATACGGATGGCAGCACCCGCTCATACACGTCAAAAAACAATTTCGTCTTTCAATACCTCTACTATCCATCAGGTGATCCACGCTGCGGACTGCTCCAGACTGACGGGTACTCTGATTATGACTACAACCTCTCTGACCGCAAGCTGTCATCTGTATCCCGCGGCGGCTACAGGCTAAATTATAGCTATGATGCTTTTCGCCGGACCAACTCTGTCACCTCCAATGATATGCCTTACAATACAGTGTCGTATGAATACGACAACGTAGGCAACGTCATCAAAGTAATATATCCCTCTAATACCAACTGGTATATCACCTATGAGTGGGATGCTAATAATCGCCTCTCTGGTGTAAAGAAATGGGACAGCACCTACCTGGTAAAATACCACTACCGTAAAAACGGCCAGATAGAGCACGAGGAGCTGGGCAACGGCACCGCGACCTACTATAAATACGATACGGCAGGTAGGCTGGATAGCATGTACACTATGGCCGGGGGCAGGTGTATCACAGCCAGCGGCGCTACGCTGGATGATATGGGTAACCATCTGAGAGAGTCATGGTATGTAGATATCACTGATACCACCGGCGTCATACATCGCGACCCGCCACTGCCGGCAGTCTACAACTACTCAGCTACCAACAGGCTGGATAATACAAACCTATCCGGCTATCAGTATGACAATAATGGTAACCTGATAGCTGCCGCTGCCACCGGGGGGCAATATAACTGGGATGAGAGAGACAGGCTGCAATCCTACACTACCGCGCAGAGCAGCCACTACTACGAGTATGATCCACTGGGAAACCGGCGGCGCTGTGATACCCTGCGCTACGGGCTGGATATACTCGGCCAGAGCAATGTGCTGACCGAAGCGGACCTGAACGGCAACCCGCAGGCACTATATGTGCATGGCCTGGGGCTGGTATGCCGGATAGATGCAGCCACAGGGCAGGTCTACTACTATCATTACGATTTCCGGGGTAGTACGATAGCGATCACAGGAGACTCTGCCAGGATAGCAGGCGCATACCAGTATGACCCTTTTGGTGCGGTGATCATGGAGAAGCGCCCCCCGTTTGCAAACCCCTTCACATTTGTAGGCAAGTCTGGTATCATGGCAGACGATACGGACATGTACTTTATGCGTGCCCGCTATTACCAGCCTTCGCTGGGAAGGTTTCTGAGTGAGGATCCTGTATGGAGCACGAATCTTTTTCCATATGCAGGGAATAATCCCGTGGCTAATGTGGATCCTGATGGGAAGGATTGGATTAGCTGGGTACCTGTAATAGGACCAACCCGGGATGCCTACAGAGACTTTAAGCAAGGACGTTGGGGAATGGGATTGATAAACTCCGGAATAGCTCTTCTGGATTTAACAGGGGCAGCAGAGGTGGGTGATATCGCCCTAAAACTTTTAGTGCGATCTTCTGAAAAAGAGGTTGCTGGAGAGGTTATAAAGGGAGGATTCAAATCTCTCATGGATCCAGGAGAAGCTGCCAGATACCAGAAGAAATTCATTGGAGGTAAAGCGCCGCGTCAGGTTGTACCAGGTGTCAGGCGAATTGATTGGGAATTGATGACTAAACGTGGAGAAGTCGAAAGATCTAGAGTTATTTACGATGAGTATGGAAGGCAGTCTTTCAGAATTGATTTCACTGATCACAATATGCCAGCTAGCCACAGTGACCCTCATTTACATCAGTACACGTACGGGCCAGGATATGAATATGGTAAATACTCGACATTTAATTTTTAGTAATCATTTTGTAATAGTCTATTCTATGTCAATAAACTTTAAACAGGCAATAACAGAAATACCTCAACTACAAATTCAAGGTTTAGCGTCAATCGAGGAATTGTTGTTTTTGAAGACGGCAAATGCAGCGAATACTTTGACAGTTTCATTTTTATTTAAATCATCAGATGCTATTACAGGTAACAATAAGTTTATTCGTGTTAAAGCAACGTTTATTGAGATCGCAAATCTTAAACTCACATCTATTAACTCTTCCTTAGACGTAGCTGGATTCGAGATTATCAATATAGAGGAAAAGGGTTGGGAAAATATGCTTTATGAAATTGTTGATAACGAGGATGACGCAATCAGTTTTTTCTGTAAGGATATTTATATAGATGAAGTATCAATAATGAACGACAATGAAACTATTTTAAGTATATATCCATAATATTCAGTAATGAGATTAATATTAGCCGCCTTATTAGTTATGTCGGGTTTGCTTAAAACCATTGGTCAAACATATACCTATGATAATTATGGCCAATTGATCGCAATGGCTACTTCAAACTGCTCTTATTACAAATATCAATATGACAGTGACGGCAATCGAATAGCAATTCAGAAGAGCCAGATCAATGTAACCCCGATCATACAAGACAACACCTGTGGGCGGACCAATCAAGGATCAATAACCCTCCAGCCTCAGTCGGGGGGAAACTATGCCTACATCTGGTCTAATAACCGTACAGGAGCGACTGTATCATCACTGACCGCTGGTGCCTATACAGTATCGATCACTGATCTATCTGGCAATAATGTATGCGTAAAGACATACCAGATACGCGCACTGCCGATGGATACTGTCAAAATACATGTCACAGATGCCACTTGCCATGGCTATGCTGATGGCCAGGCAGTGATAGACTCTGCAGGCTTATCCGTCAGTGATTATACCTTCCGCTGGTCTACGGGTGGGGTGGGGCTGGCTGCCACGGGGCTCAGAGCCGGTACCTACCACGTCACGGTTACTGATCATGCCACGGGCTGTACGCAGATACTGCCGGCTATAGTGCATGACCCACCTTCACCGGTACTATCGCTCGCGACCAATCCTCTGACTTGTGCTGGTGGCAGGGACGGATTTGCGGCCGTGACAGTCTCCGGTGCCGTATCTTCCTATACATTTTTGTGGTCTGATGGCGTCACTACTCCTGTACTGGATAATGTACCTGCCGGCACCTACACCGTGATAGTACGCACCATAGCTACAGGCTGCATAGCACAGGACACAGCCAGGATACCAGAGCCGACAGCTATAGCTGCTACGGTATCTGCTGTGGCTAGCTGCTCTGATACAGGCACGGGTATGATCTCCATCACTGGTACTACAGGGGGGACGGGCCCCTATACCTGCTGGGTAAACGGTGTGCCATATGGAAGTGTCAACACAATAGGAGAACTGCCTCCCGATACATATCTCGTGGAAATAAGGGATGCAAACCAATGCGTGGATAGTATGCACATCGTAGTGCCATCAATATCATGTGCTACAGGAGTGCCCTACACTGATCAGGACGCGGATTTCAATGTGTATCCATCTCCTAATAACGGAGAGTTTTTTGTGGCCTTTAGAAATGATGGGCACAATGGCTATACACTCAAAATATCCGATGCACAGAATAAGATCATAAGAACAATACAAGGCGAAGTATCCGGACCCGATACTGTGCTCCCGGTCAGCCTGACAGGTATTGCTGCAGGAATCTATACTGTATCTCTACATACAGGTATGGTAGCCCGGTCAAAGAAAATCGCTGTAGTAAAATAGCGGCCACGTTTTAAGAAAACAGTACAGGCATCTACCTCAATGCAGATAATACCTCCGGCCACTCCACCTGCCTGACCCCCATCAGATGATGCTGGGTTTGCTTGCGTAGGATGTCTCTTACACCGGGGTCTGTCTCAGGATCTGCGATCACTGCCTTTATTTTATCGAGTATCTTCTCATTAAATAGGCGAATATTCACTGAGATACCGTAGATGATACCACGTGATAGCTTTTTGTCAGCACCGCTCAAAAAACCGATCACGTCTATCGTAAACTCGTCCGTACTACCTTTCAGTACTTCACCGAATACGCTTCTGTAAGAATGCGTCACTTTGGTCTTTCTCCTATCTCCTGTATTTTTCAAAAGATCAGATGTGATAAAGGAATACAACAGGCGGCAGGCAAAGTCAGGGTTGATCTTAAATTGAGCCAGGATGATACCCTTGAGGAGCCGGATCTTTTCATCAGTACTCTCTGCTCCCCAATCAGAAAATAATACACTCATTATTTCCTGCTCGAGATCAGCAATACTGAAATCAGTCTTACCCAAAATCCTGAGGTAGCATAGCTCGGCTTCCGTTTTCATTTTGGGTCTGGTCATGGCATCCTTCAGGGTAGTAATAGCAAGCTGTAGCTCGTTCTGCCCCGCGATACGGCACCAGGGGAGCAGCGTCAGGAGGGATGGCACTTTATACTTCTGAGGCCTGATCAGGGGAAACAAGGTAGTCACCTCTCCGTATGAGGGCGGTGGTACTACTCCGTGCTCGACCATGAGCGCCCACAGGCGGGCCAATGCCTCCTTCTCTATACTATCCACATGGGAATGACGAGCAGTGTACGCTGTCATGCGCAAAGAATAATGGGCCATGATGGCAGCAGGAGATGCCGGCCCGAGATTGTCGGCCATTCTGCTAAATATATGCTCCAGCAATCCTGTGAAACCCACCATATCACTTTGTGTAAGGTGGTATTGGACCAGTATCTCTATCAGGGGCGTATCAAAGAATTTTCGTGACACCACGTTATGCTGAAGCCGGCCGGCAATGATATTTGAAATACCTAAAGAACCGCTTCTGATCTCTTCGGCGAGTTTTACCGCCGGGGCAAATCCCGCTTTGAAAGCGGTGACAAAAATATCCACGAGCCGCTCCTGTTTATCCCAGAGTGACAGGCTGAGCAGCAAGTCCTGGTCTACCAGCGAAAATGCTTTATGCTGAGGATGTTTTGCTTTGTAAAATGCTTCATAGAAAACCTCAAATGGATGTGCAGCCAGACCGGGTTTCTGACCTGAAGATAATTTCTGCAATGATTCATTGAAGCCACGGATAAACATCTGCAGCAGGTCTGCCGAGTCGCTGCTATGGTCGGCCATATCAATGAGCCGGCTGAATATCCATTTACTCCATGTGACGGCCTGAAATTTTGAGTTATTGCTCTTGAAGGACGAATAAAATGCAGCAACATCCAGTCTTCGGTCCGCACGATATAGCAATCTGACAAATGCCGCGGCCTTGACTTCCTGAAATATGAGAAGGTCCGCTGCCTGGAGGTCCGCCAGGATCTGCGCGGATGTCAGCTTATCCCATCTCTCCACCCATATAGGGCACAGGGTATCCACTCTCTCATCTCCTAGTTCGATACGAGCGCTGTCTTCTGTGCCGTATGCGCGGACATATGCAGCGAGCATGGGTGGGATGAGATCGTCTAGCCCGGCTCTCCTGTTTTGCATATAGAGCGCCAGTATATCCAGTATGACAGCGGCTGCACCAGTTTCGATCAGCATGCTGAGTTTTGCCCTGACCCATTCTGGGTCTTTGTCATAGAGTTTTAGCAATAGCGTGATCAGCGGCTTATATACAGTGGAGTGCTCACCATGGATGTGCTCCTGATGATGCCCGACCACATACTCCACGATATCATTTCTGGATAGCAGGGCCAGTATGCATTGCTTATTCTTATTGCACATAAGGGCAAATGCAAGGATCGCATTGGACCTGATAGTCCAGTCACTGTGCTGCCAGATAGCCTCCACTTCTATAGCCGACTGAGTGATACGATCAGCAGTAATGCTGGGTGCTATGGCAAGAAATCTGCGTTTGGCATCATTGTTCTTTTTAAATCTATCGCTCGTCATCAGATGGACTATCTGTATAGCCAGGCTGGCAGAGGGATAGGAGAATAGTGCATACACATACAGGCCAGAGGCCAGATAAACATGGTCCTCTGACGAAAGCAGCCATTTGCTGAGTAATGACTCCGACTCAATGTGGTAAGGCCCGGTGGATGCTATAAGTATGGCCTGCTCAAAAACGGGTAGCAGGTAGAGGGAATAAGCTATGTCATGGCGCGCGCCGATCCGATCTGCCAGCATATGCAGCCCCTGGTCTCCCGCGAGGGCTATGAGCGCCCGCGCAGCCGCATGTTCAAAGAAGGTTTGGTGGAAAAAACTCAGCCTGTCGCCTTCTCTATGTTCACTTCTTGCAATCTGTATTAACCCTCTTTGATGAAGTTTTTGTATACCCTCCATGCTCAAGTGTATGCTCCTCTGCATATCGCCCAGGTACACCTCGGCAAATCCCTGAGACAGCATCACAATGGCGAGGGAATGTACCAGGGCAGATAGGTCATCATCTGCTCCCTGGTCTGCTCCCATACCCATCCTCCGGTCTTTGACCACGCGTCGCTCCCAGTAGGTGCTGTATAACATAAATACATTGATCTCCGATGGCACTTCATCAGGAGTATAGAGGGAAAAGAACATCCTGAGCGTGAGGGGAGATTTGCAGAGGTCATACAATGGCGAATTATTATTAGCCAATGTATCCGGGTCGACATCCCAGCTTTGCGCGTCAATGCCCGCGTACTTGCAATACACTGCCTTGTATTTTTTTATGGCCAGGCCGATCTCTGTAGACGACAGCTCACGCAAGTGCTGCTTTGTAGCTGTCATGTGTGTAAGAATAAGATCGGCCTCTATAGGCCTGCTGGTGGCTATCACGGTATGCCCTGCTGCTACTATACTATTCAGTGTGATGATGAGTTTGTCTTTATCTGCATCACCATGAGCCAGCAGGTCCAGTGTGTCTATCAGGAATACGCCGGATGCGATCTGAGCCCTAGCCAGCTCTGCGAAAAGCTCGTCAAAATTTATGGTTTGCAGCATCGAAGATTTTAGTAAAACCCGAAATCTGACAGTTTCTAGTTTGGAGTAAAGATGCCATAGAAGGCTGGTCTTGCCGCTACCTGCATCACCTATGACGATATGCATCTCAGCCAAAGACGAAGAAACACAATTGACCAGATGATTTTCGATGTCCCTCTCTATGTATACCTCCCCCAGATAGATGCCTGTCTCGGTATCTTGCCAGAATACCTTCTCTATCAGTCCAGCCTGAGCCACGGCCAGATCAGATTTTTCTCTTATATCGGCTATTGCCTTAAATGTTTGTTTTTGCCTTGATCCCGCCTCTGGCTTCAAAGTATTTGAGAAAATAGCCTGATGAGGCACTCCTTGTACCTGTGAGCCCAACTTTATATCATCCCTGCTTAGCCCTGGGGTCGCGTCACAATAATCCCCTAGGTAGGTAGTAGAGGTTTTACCGATGAACGTACATACTGCATGAGCTACCTGTACGTACCAGCCTTCTTTGTTCCCTCCTGCCTTGTCAAACATTTTTTGAAGTGCAGTACCACTGATTCTTCCTTTGAGGGCCAGTGGTTTGAAAAGTGCTTCATTGGCACTTATAAACTTATCCAGGACGTAAGCATACCTGGGATAAGTGTCAGGTATTCGTTCAGCTTTTAGTTGCGCATTGATCTTTTTGCGCTCCTCCTCATACCTTCTGATAAACTCTTGAAGGATCGTATCGGGTAGAATGATCTTAATATCCTGGCTCATTTCTCAAGAAAATTTACAAGTGCAAAAGTTCAAACAGGAATGCACTTTCGAATCTGAATGCCTTTGCGGTATGAAAAAAATAATTCATAACGCAAACTCGCAAGAGCCTATCGCGAGAGATGGTGGCAGCTATACGCTCCCACTCATCCAAAAGGCAAACAGCTCTAGAGCGCCTTTTATAAAGGTAGCTATTTTCATCTTTTTCCTGGGGATTTCCGGTTATCTCTGGGCCGATACCAATGGGTCGATCGTACTCATAGGTGATGACCTCACGGTGACCACAGCAGATGGCACGGATTACGTCACCCATGTGGATGTCTACACCCTGGATAATGTATTGGTGACGTGGTACGGTGGATGCGGCCTCAAAAGCTGCACCTACACCGTATCGCTCAGTCCAGGGCTCTACCACGTGGTAGTATCTACGCACAAAGCGAAGACCTTTAGCGAGAATATTGAAGTGGACTAGGCTGTATGTGCGGGCAGGAAATTCCTGCCCGCTTTTTTTATCAGGCCCATGCCAGATCGCATAGCATATTGCAAGTACAGATTTTCGATCTCCACGATATATATGCAGATCAGAGAGAAGCCAGATTGCCTGCTCTGATTTCTAAAATGCGCAATAACCATTGCTTCTCAGCCGGTACAGCATTTTCATCGTTTATGGACAGGAGGAGCTTTTTGTAAGAAACAGGAGAAATGTCTTTCAGCACAAGAGTGCGTACAATCTCTGCGAATCTCATTATAGCTTCAAATTTGCCAATACCTATATTCTCGTAGCTCCTCAAAACACTTTTGACCCCCTTTAGTTTGGAGTCAATGATTTGCTTGCTAACATCGCCTTGAGAATCCTCTATATAAATCCGGATGTCTAGTATCCTGACATTAAGCTTGAGGTATTCATCAATCCGTGACGTATCAATGCTATACAATAATCGCCGGGCTTGCGCATTTTGGCCCCTATAGTGAAATATCAGCGCTTGAAAATAGTTGCTGATTCCATAATGCGGTAAGTCATTGTGGTATTTTTCGTAAATGGACTGAACCCAATCAAACCTGGCAAGCTTCAATCCTACTGAGATCGCGAGCTTGAAAACAGGGGCAGATACCACACCACTTTCGCGCAAAAGCCCATTGCTATCCATAAAGCTAAGCAGATCTAATAGAAAGGAGCCATAAAGGTTTTCATCAACAGGCATCCCCCTAAGGCTCAAATTTATGAGGTAATGCGACAAGGTCAGCACATCACCCCTGGCAGCTTCCCTCATTTCGATCTGATGAAGCTCAGAGAATAAGTTTGATAACTGAAGCGGTTCGGGAATTTCAGCAATCAGCAATGACAAAATTTCTCTGTAGACATGAATTAAACGAGCTTGATGCGCGTAATAGGCACTATTGTCAAGCAGGAGTGTAATCTCAGATGCAGGGAGCTTTGGATAATTTTTGTGCAGTATGCTCCTGTTTACCCTTTCACACCCCCTCTTCAATTTTTCAATCCAATAAAAAGCGTCCAGATGCTGTTCGTACATTTCAGGATTCGTAAACACATCACGACCATCTATTATTCTTTCATTTATGGCTGTGTTCTCATAATATTCAAAAAGTGCGAGGTGTTCCTGTGAAGACACGGGTTTAAAATCTATAATATAGCTTTCACTATTTTTGACGAGGCTATTCGCTTCATCAATAAGTCCTCTTTCAATATAAAAGGCCAACAACTTTTCAGTCGATAGAATTCCCAGTGACTCAGATCTCAACCTGTTTGATATAAAAAGCTCCGCATACTTGAGCAGCGCAGTCAGGACCTTGTCTGGATTTTTCATCAGCTCGGGATGCCTAGCAGCTAACTTCTCTCTCGATGGCAACTTATCCACCTCCGCTTTTGTCAGCGAAAGAACTAATTTCTTTACCGCTAATGAGGCGTGGATGCTCGAAAAGCCTACAAACTCTACCCACTCCTTTTTCCGGAATTTTGAGAGAATCCTGATAGCTTTTGGTGACGGCATTTTTTATCTTCTGAGTATAAATAAATCTATGAGTCTGGAAGCGAGAGGTCATTGGTACTATATCGTCCTCTGAGCACTTGATATCTTCACGGCTTCTCGCCAAAACATGCGGTAAAGTTGTTGCCTCTATCAACCTATTGCACTGAGCCGCCATGATGGCTTCAGTTGAAATAGGTCCCACCACATATTGAAGGTGCTAAGCTAAGAAATCATGAATGATGGCCAATCCCCTTTTCTAGATATTGACCATCTCGCCTTACTAGCTTTCCTTTGTACTTCACCGCAAACTTTTAATAGCCGCGAACTTCTCAGAATATTTCCGCGACATGATTACCTCGCGGTGATGCCTGTCGAATCTTTACCCCTATAGATTTTGCAGTCGACGAGTTATCATCGTTAAAACACATTTTAAACCTAAAATCTCGAAAAAATGGAACAACAGAAATCCGTCAGCATCTGGATCAGGGTGTCGACCGAGGACCAGGCCCAAGGCGAGGCCCCCGAGCACCACGAGAGAAGGGCGCGCATGTACGCCGAGGCGAAGGGATGGCACGTCGCCGAGGTCTACCTCCTCGAGTCGGTGTCGGGAAAGTCCATAACGGGACACCCCGAGGCCAAGCGCATGATGCGGGACGTCAGGGACGGCGCCATCACGGGCCTCATCTTCTCGAAGCTCGCGCGCCTGGCGCGCAATACGAAGGAGCTCCTCGAGTTCGCGGACTACTTCCGCGACCACAACGCGGAGGCCATCGACACCTCCACGCCGGCAGGCCGCCTCTTCTACACCATGATCGCCGCGTTCCTGCGCGTTCAGGCCGAGTCGTCCGGCACCATCATCGACAACGCCAAGACACTCCACGACCGCTGGCCGCTGATGGACCTGGAGGAGCACCGGGCCGTGGTGGAGTCCATCATAGTAGACGAGCAGGACACCACCATCCGCCTGGCATACATGCCCGCCGCCCTTCAAAGAAATGGCGGAAATAGGCAACTTACCCTGAAGGGGAGATTTTAACAGCCTTCTCTAACCTGCTGTGAATTGATAAAACATCGGGGTATCTTGAAGCGGCAGGTTCTTTCCTCGCCTTCAGGAGAAAGATGCCGAAGGCAGATAGGTGAGGCGACCCTCTCATTTTGAGAATCCGACCTTCTCATTTTTAAAGGCTTTTGTGTGCTGCTGCGTCAGGAGCTTTCTGCGGTATCAGGTATAATAGACTGTATATCAACACACTGTGGATGCATCTGTTTTTCTGGTGTTTGCTTTGCCCATAGCGGTGCAAATGTCAAACAATATGATCACCGACCATGACGTCCGCACCTCTCTCTCTGCAGAGGTGCCTGCTATAGCACGTGAGCTACAGCTTATAGACGACCGCAGCGAGATCTTCAAAAGTATCTCCTGCCTCGCCGCACATACCAAAGATATGCTGGCTGGCCACCGCACTGATGAGGTGCTGCGCTGCTTCCATGCCGCACATGGGCTGCTGGCAGAGGGATCGCAGGCAGTGCGCTTTGCCGTGATCAATCTCTATATCGATCCGGTGAGCCGCCTGCTCGAGCATTCCTTTGCGCCTACGCCTGAGGTACGCACAGAGTTCATCCGCGACTTTGGTACCGAGTACTATCAGCTCCTATACGCCAAAACTGTATAAGCCATGGTAGCCGCTCTCCTCCTACTGGCCGGTGTGGCCTGCTTTGCGGTCTTCTACCGCTCCATTTCATTCTTTGATAAAATCTGACCGATGGCAGCCTTATTCGTCCTCTCTCTTTTTGTATTTGGGTACCTCATCTATGTCCTGCTGAAACCCGAAAAATTCTGACGCTATGCATACTGAGATCATAGGTGTGGTAGCCACTTTCATCGCTACCGTTTTACTCGCTATCCCGTTGGGAAAGTATATCGCAAAGGTCTTCGCCGGTGAGCGGACCATGCTGGATTTCCTCGCTCCCGCAGAGCGGTTCTTCTTCCGCGTGAGCGGTATAGATGCCACTCGCGAGATGGACTGGAAAGAAAACCTCCTCGCCCTGCTCACGATCAACTTCGTCTGGTTTCTCTACGCGATGGTGATACTGATGATACAGGGTTCGCTGCCGCTCAATCCGGACCACAACCCATCTATGTCGCCAGACCTGGCATTCAATACTGCTATTAGTTTCCTGGTCAATTGCAACCTGCAAGACTATAGTGGTGAAACTGGCGTGTCATACTTCACACAGATAGGTGTGCTGATGTTTTTGCAGTTCGTCTCTGCCGCTACTGGTGTCGCTGCGCTGGCTGTAGTGATCAATGCGATGAAGGAACGCACGACAGACAAGCTGGGAAATTTCTACAACTACTTCGTGAAAACCATCACGCGCATATTACTACCGCTGTCTGTGATCGTAGCTGTCATATTTTTGCTCAATGGAATGCCGATGACCTGGGAAGGCAAAGACACTATCACTACACTGCAAGGCGATACCGTACAGGTGTCACGTGGCCCTGTGGCGGCCTTTGTCCCTATCAAGCACCTGGGTACAAATGGTGGCGGCTTCTTCGGCGTCAATAGTGCGCATCCGTTGGAAAACCCTAACTACCTCACCTGCATCATAGAGCTGATGGCGCAGTCGCTGCTGCCTATGGCGCTGGTATTCGCACTCGGTTACTATCTGAAAAGAAGAAAGCTCGCCGTGATGATCTTCAGCGTGATGACCATCGGATTTCTGCTGCTCACTATCCCGACCATCATGCTGGAGGTGAAAGGCAACCCCATGATCACGCATATGGGCGTAGACACGTACAGCGGCGCTATGGAGGGCAAGGAGGTGCGCTTTGGCGCGGCTATCTCAGCCTACTGGAGCATCCTCACCACCGTGATCTCTACCGGCTCGGTCAATGCGATGCACGATAGCTTCATGCCACTCTCCGGTATGAACCAGATGCTCGGCATGATGGTCAATTGCTTCTACGGCGGCAAGGGAGTCGGGATCCTCAACTTTTACATCTTTATCATCATCGCCGTTTTCATCAGTGGCCTCATGGTAGGCCGCACACCGGAGTTTCTGGGCAAGAAGATCGAAGCGCGTGAGATGAAGATCGCGATACTGATCGCACTGCTGCATCCATTCCTTATACTGGTAGGTACGGCGCTGTCATCTTATTTCGCCGCGCATGATACGGCTATGGGTTGGTGGTTTAGCGGCAAGGCCTCTGGCTGGCTGAGCAATGGCGGCTATCACGGCTTCTCCCAGATGCTCTATCAGTACACCTCCAGCTCTGCTAATAATGGCAGCGGCTTTGAAGGACTGAGCGACAATAATCCCTTCTGGAATATCACTGCGGGCATCGTGATGATACTCGGGCGATTCCTGCCTATCATAGGCCCTGTAGCCATAGCAGGCATACTGGCAAAGAAGAAGTATATACCCGAGAGCGCCGGCACGCTACAGACGGATACAGCCACCTTTGGCCTCATGGTCTTTGGTGTCATCTTCATCATCGCTGCGCTGGCGTTCTTCCCCTCACTGGCACTCGGGCCTATAGCCGAGCATTTCTCCATGCACTAAGACTGACTACTCATGAAATCTCAGAATACATCTTTATTCCAATCCGACATGATGCGCGAGGCACTGGGCCAGAGCTTTGTCAAGCTGGATCCCCGCAGCATGTACCGCAATCCGGTCATGTTTACCGTAGAGCTAGGCACCCTGGTCATGCTCATCGTGACGCTCTATACAATGATATCAGGTGATAAAACACAAGGCTCTTTTATCTATAATCTCGTGGTCTTTGTGATCCTCTTCCTCACCCTGCTGTTCGCAAATTTTGCAGAAGCGATAGCGGAGGCTAGGGGTAAGGCACAAGCCGACTCACTGCGCAAGACCCGTGAGGAGACCAAGGCGAAAGTAATAGTAGGTGATAGGCCTGGCTTCAATCTTAGCACCACTGAGGTCATGTCCTCTCAGCTCAAAAAAGGCGATGTCTTTTTCTGCGAAGCAGGTGATATCATACCGACTGACGGTGAGATCATAGAGGGCCTCGCTACGATAGACGAGAGCGCCATCACCGGAGAGTCTGCCCCCGTGATCCGTGAGGCCGGCGGCGACAAGAGCAGCGTGACAGGCGGTACTAAAGTCCTCTCAGATCGCATCAAAGTACAGGTGACGACAGAGCCGGGAGAATCATTCCTGGATAAGATGATCGCACTCGTAGAGGGGGCCTCACGGCAGAAGACGCCAAATGAGATAGCCCTTACTATTTTGCTGGCAGGCTTTACGCTGGTTTTTGTGATCGTGTGCGTGACCTTGCAGCCCTTTGCGCAGTATGCGCATACACCTATCACCATCGCGGCTTACATCTCGCTCTTCGTATGCCTGATACCCACTACTATCGGCGGCCTGCTCTCTGCCATCGGTATAGCTGGCATGGACCGTGCGCTTCGCGCAAATGTGATCACCAAGTCCGGCAAGGCCGTAGAGACCGCTGGCGATATAGATACCCTGCTACTGGATAAGACTGGCACTATCACCATAGGCAATCGCAAGGCTACCAGCTTCTGGCCAGCCGATGGCGTGGAGGAGAAAACATTTGTTGAGATATGTGCGCTCTCATCTCTGGCAGATGATACACCTGAGGGCAAATCCATCATAGAGCTGGCAGGCAAAGAGGCTACGCAGAAACTCTCAATAGAGGGAGCTAAGATGATCAAGTTCACCGCTGAGACACGCTGTAGTGGTGTGGACCTGCCTCAGGGCAAGCGCATCCGCAAGGGCGCCTATGACTCGATCAAGCGGCTGACAGAGGCTGCCGGCAATAGATTTCCTGACGAGACTGCGGAGCGAGTGAAGCTCATCGCCTCTAATGGAGGTACACCACTGGTCGTCTCTGCAGATGAGAAAGTAGTGGGCGTGATAGAATTGCAAGATATCATCAAGCCTGGTATCAGCGAGCGCTTTGAGCGCCTGCGCAGGATGGGTGTCAAGACCGTGATGGTGACCGGTGATAATCCGCTTACAGCGAAGTTCATAGCTGAGAAAGCGGGTGTGGATGACTTCATAGCCGAGGCAAAGCCGGAGGACAAGATGAACTACATCCGCCACGAGCAGCAGCAGGGCAAACTCGTAGCCATGATGGGCGATGGCACCAATGATGCACCTGCACTGGCGCAGGCAGACGTAGGCGTAGCGATGAATAGCGGTACACAGGCAGCCAAAGAGGCAGGCAACATGGTGGATCTGGACAATGATCCTACCAAGCTCATAGAGATCGTAGAGATAGGCAAGCAGCTCCTGATGACACGCGGCACACTGACCACCTTCTCCATAGCCAATGATGTGGCTAAGTACTTTGCCATCGTACCGGCGCTTTTCATCGCCTCTATACCAGCCTTGCAAAGTATGAATATCATGCGCCTGCACTCGCCGGAGACGGCCATCCTCTCCGCCGTGATCTTCAATGCGATCATCATCCCTGCCCTGATACCACTGGCGCTGCGCGGTGTGCAGTACAAGCCGATAGGCGCCAGCGCTCTCCTGCGCCGCAACCTTCTGATATACGGACTGGGCGGGATCATAGTACCCTTTATCGGCATCAAGCTGATAGACCTTATTGTTTCACTATTTTATTGATCGATCATGAAATCTCATATTTTTTCCGCCATCCGCCTTACTGTCGTTTTACTGGCAGTATGCTGCCTAGTGTACCCAGCTTTTATCTGGGGTATCGCGTATTTCACTCCATCACATGGCAAAGGTGATACCGTAGAGGTAAATGGCAAGACTGTAGGCTATGCGCTGATAGGCCAGTCCTTCACGCAGGAAAAATATTTCAACGGCCGCCCCTCTGCTGTGGGCTATAATGCTGCCGGCTCCGGTGGATCTAACAAAGGGCCGACTAACCCGGAATACCTTGCAGCCGTTCAGGCAGCGATTGATACCTTTGCGATGAAAAATCCTACGGTGAAGAAAGCTGATATACCTGTAGAACTGGTCACAGCCTCTGGCAGCGGACTCGACCCTGATATTTCGCCGGAGGCGGCATACATACAGGTGCCCCGTATCGCAAAGGTCAGAGGCATCTCTGAAGACAAACTGAAAGCACTCATAGCTCAGCATATACAGGGACCCCTCTTCGGCCTCTTCGGACCATCTAAAATCAATGTTTTGCAACTTAATATTTCCCTCGATCACACTAAATAATCATATATGAAAAGGAGTTTTTTACCCTTACTTTTTTTAGGCATGTGTAGTCATGCATTTGCCCAGGATACCTATGTCAATACTCAAACCACTACGGCATCAAGTACATCCGGCGGCAAGGCGCAAGCAAAAGAAGTAGGACAGCGCTTTCTCGATGCCTTTCTGGATAAGAAAAAGCACCCGCGACCAATCGATACCAGCGCTACAGGAGAGCCGTTTGCTCAATACGACCTGACCTGGCTGAATGGCAATGACCGCAGGCATGAGACACCGTTTGCTACAAAGTATTTCACTCCTATCGTAATGGTAGATGTGAACTATACGGCCTCGCTGGCACACCCTATAGACAATACGGTGATAGGATCAACAGCACTCGCAAGGAATAATGAAGTACAGGTGTCATTTGCATCGCTCGGTGGCGAGTTCAACTATAAGAATGTACGGGCCAAGATTCAGCTACAGCTCGGTACCCGCTCTACCATCGTACCGCGCAATGATGCCAGCTGGAATCGTGGTGGAGGAAACCTGAATACGGCCTATCGCTATTTCAGCGAAGCGTATGCCGGCTATCACTTTAATAAGATGCATGGCATCAATGTGGACGCCGGTATCTTCATGTCGTACGTCGGCCTCTTCTCATACTACAATTGTGAGAACTGGACCTACCAGCCTTCGTTCACATCAGACAATACACCCTGGTTCTTTAATGGCGTGCGGATACAGCTGTTCCCTACGCGCAACCTGAAGCAAGAGATATGGATCATCAATGGCTGGCAGACCTACGGCAAGTTCAATAGTATGCCCGGACTCGGCTCGCAGACTACCTGGAGCCCCAAAGAATACCTGCGCATCGTATCAAATAACTACTTCGGCGCAGATGTAGCCAATAATCCGAAGAGCTTCCGCTTCCATAGTGACAATAGCCTGCTCGTACGCTTTTACAATAAGCCGGAGAGCAAAGGTGTGAGTCGCAGTGCCATCTCCATCACCGGCGATCTGGGCTTTCAGACAGGTGGCGGCCTCGGTGGCTTTGGTGCGGGTGTCAATCCCGGCAAGCAGTCCAACTTCCTCTGCTGGATGGCCTATCACAATTTGTGGTTTGATAAGAACCATTTCAGCTGGTGCATAGGCGGTGGCATGATGCACAATCCAGGCCGCTACCTCGTGCTGTATCCGAGTGGCGACGCTGACCCGAATATCAACCCATCTACAGGCAGCACTATCGGCACACATCCATACTCGGCCAATCCTGGAGACCCTTTTGACGCATGGGATATGAGTACAAGCCTCAGCTGGATGCCCAATGACTTTTTCACCTTTACCATACAGGCCGTGCATAGGGAATCTGCGCAGCCTTACTTTGCCGGTCACGGCGGTGTGACCTCTCCTGATGGCTACAACGGCACGCCGATACCAGCAGGATGGACACCAGATCTGGTGAAGCATGAGACACGCTTCATAGCCGCCATGATGGTTCGTTTTTAGAGTAACTTTGCGCAAACAGTGCGATGGCAGATAATGACAAACAGGCAGAGCACTTTCTTGAGCTGATACAGCAGTCAAAGCGTGGCAAGTTCAAGATATACATCGGCATGAGTGCCGGTGTGGGCAAGACCTACCGCATGCTGCAGGAGGCTGATGCGCTGCGGGCCCGTGGCGTGGATGTCAGGATAGGCTACATAGAGACGCACAACAGAAAGGAAACGCATGTGCTGCTGGGAGACCTGGAGGTGATACCAAGGCGGAAGGTATTCTACAAAGGGAAGCAACTAGAGGAGATGGACCTGCAGGCAGTGCTGAATGCGCGGCCCGAGGTGACGATAGTAGACGAACTGGCCCACACCAATATAGAAGGTAGCAAGAATGAGAAGCGCTGGCAGGATGTAGTAGAGTTGCTCAATGCCGGCATCAACGTGATCAGCGCTATGAATATCCAGCACATGGAGAGCCTGAATGCGGAGATAGAAAAGATAACCGGCATCCCTATCAAAGAGCGCGTACCTGACTCTGTGATACGCATGGCAGACGAGGTAGTAAATATAGACCTGACTGCAGAGGAGCTGATACGACGCCTGCAAGAGGGCAAGATATACGACCAGAGCAAGATAGAATCTGCGCTAAAGAATTTCTTCAAGCCTGACAAGCTGCTACAGCTGCGTGAGCTGGCACTGCGCGAGGTAGCCTCTCAGGTAGAGCGCAAGATAGAGACAGAGCTCCAGCCCGGTGTGGCGCTCCAGCCGGAGCGCTTCCTGGCATGTATCAGTAGCAACCATGAGACGGCTCGCAAGATCATACGCAAGACGGCCCGACTCGCGGCCTACTATAGCTCTGACTGGATCGTACTCTATGTGCAGACGCGGCAAGAAGACACTGACAAGATACCACTGGCCAGCCAGCGCCACCTGATCAATAACTTCAAACTGGCCACAGAGCTGGGTGCCGAGGTGATCAATATCAAAGACGACAGCGTGGCCAATAGCATCGTGCGCATAGCGGAAGAGCGGAAGGCCACCACCATCTGCGTAGGCAAGCCTCACCTCGACCTTATGAAAGTGATCCTTAGTACTGCTATCTTTAATCAGCTGCTAAAGAAACTATCCTCCTCAGACATAGACATCATAATACTCTCATGATATGAATATCAAAACCAAGATACGGCTCAGCCTGCTATTCCTGCTCGCACTTATATTGCTGCTGGCGGTCACGGGCAGCTTTTATATCAATAGACTGGCAGACATCAGCTCCGCGATACTGAAAGATAACTACGAGAGTATCCAGTATACCAAAAATATGATACAGGCGCTGGACGAGGGCGATACTGATCTGGCTATTCAGAAGTTTGAGAAAAACCTCGTGGCAGAAGAGCATAACATCACGGAGGTAGGAGAAAAAGACATAGCCGCTGAGACCCGCCAGCTATTTGAGAAATATAAGAAAGGCAACCGCGATGCGCAGACCGAGTCCATACTGAGGCAGAAGATACTGGAGGTGCAAGACCTGAATATGCAGGCCATCCTGCGCAAGAATCAAAGCTCAACAAACACTACCAAGCGCATCTTTGCCTATATCACCATCCTCGGCACGTTGTGCTTTCTCATCAGCTTTACATTTGTGATCAATTTCCCAGGTATGATCGCAGACCCGATACAGGAGCTGACACGGGGTATCAGAGATATAGCCGGACGAAATTACTCCTCGCGATTAAACTTTACCTCTCATGATGAGTTTGGTGAGGTGGCAGAGGCTTTCAATACAATGGCCATAAGATTGGATGCCTACGAGAATAGCAACCTCAAAAAGTTGATGACCGAGAAAAAGCGCATAGAGGCCATCATCAGCAATTTCAAAGACGCGGTGATAGGTCTCGATGAAAATGGGCATGTGCTCTTTGCTAACCCGATCGCCCTCGGCATACTGGGTATACATGAGGGGGATATGATAGGCAGGTATGCTGCAGATGTAGCTGTATACAATGACTTGCTGCGTACCTTGCTGCAGACAGAGGAGAAAGAGAAATTCATCAAGATCTATACGGATGAAAAGGAGAGCTACTTTGTCAAAGAAAAGCTGGAGATAGAGAATGAAGGCATGCACATCGGCTCGGTGATCATCTTGAGGAATATCACAAAATTTCAGGAGCTGGACGCGGCCAAGACGAACTTTATAGCCACTATCTCTCATGAGCTGAAGACACCTATCGCTTCACTAAAACTCAGTCTGAAGCTGCTTTCAGATAGCCGCATAGGCCAGCTCAATGACGAGCAGCGCAAACTGGTGGAGACCATGGACGATGACAGCCAGCGCCTGCTCAAGATCACAGGCGAGCTACTGGATATGACTCAGGTAGAGAGCGGCAATATCAACCTGAATATTCAAAAGGTAAATCCAGAAGCAATCGTAGAGCAAGCCATCCGCTCCGCGCAAAACCTGGCAGATAGTAAGGGCATCATGCTAGAGACCAGCATTGCAGCAGGAGTACCTGAAATCAATGCAGATCTGGAGAAGTCATCATGGGTACTCCTCAACTTCCTGACCAATGCGATCCGCTTTTCACCGGACAAGAGTAAGATCACGATAACCGTAAAATCTCAGGATGGCAAAGTAGAATTTTCAGTATTGGACCATGGCCCTGGGATACAAGACAAATACCTGAGCAAAGTCTTTGACCGTTATTTTCAAATACCCGGCACTTCTACCAAAGGCACCGGTATGGGACTAGCCATTTCAAAAGATATCATAGAAAAGCAACATGGCGCTATAGGTGCAGAGAGCACATATGGTCAGGGTAGCAAATTCTGGTTTAGGCTAGGCTAAGCATATACTATCTTGTATACAACTTGAAATCTGTAAAAAGCTGACCCGATAGTATTGTCTGCACTGTGCGTAATAAACTTAACAGGCACAGCTCGCAACGTACTTTTTGTGCTAATGAGTAAGCCCACTCATGCTATTGACCGAAACTTTTTCCCTTTTCTCTGTAAGATTTCCGCCGAATACAAAGCAGACTTTACATCGTACAAAAGCGCACTTGTAATGTACAATACGTTTTGCGAAGCCATTGTGTATCAATGCGCGTAAACGTACTCACAAAACAAAGAGCTTTATGCGATCCATTATTTCTACCCACCCCAATTCGCCTAAACTGTACCTGAGCACGCTCATCATGGCGCTGCTCATGCTATTGCAGACGGGCCAGCTATCTGCGCAGTGTACAGGCTGTACCGCCACCATCTCTACCAATACGTCCAACATCACTGTGAATAGTGGAGACGTAGTCTGCATCACCTACGTTGGCACCTTTACCAAGACTATCACCTGGAACGGAGGTACGATCTGTATCAGCCCCAGTACGACAGTGAGCAGCGCTCTTAATATGCCTACCGGCAGCACGCTGAATGTGTACGGCACCTATACAGGCAGTATGTCGCAGAATGGCGGCAGTATAACCGTCTACAGCGGTGGCAACTATAAGCCATCGGGTTTCAACGTCAACGGTGGCTCACTGACCATCAATGCGGGAGGCAGCTCTACCATGGGTACGCCGACCTTTCCCGGTGGGTACGTATTCAATGACTATGGTTCACTGACCATCGCGGGCTTCACGCTGAATAGCTCTGCTACCGTAAATATCAGCGGTACGTCAACCACCATCAGCAATAGCGTGACCAATAACGGCTCGCTCACGATCAACGGGCCAGCTACGATCAGCGGATCGCTGCAGCAGAATAGCAGTGGCTCGGCAGCCTTTATCAATGGTGTGACGGTGACGGGCAGTGTGTCTAACAATGGTACGATCAATCTTAATGGTTCATTCTCCATAGGAGGCAGCTACTCGTCTAACAGTGGTGCCTCTATCACTGCTACCGGTACTACCGGCTGCAATACGGTGACTGTGACGGGGACAATATCAGGTACGGGCGGTTTTGACGGTGGTGGCAATAGCATGACCATCAGCCCTACGCCCTCCTGCTGTATGACCAATGGCGCTGCGGCAGTGCCCGCCGCACCTACGGCCTCTCCTGCTACATTCAGCGGTACGCTGAGCGGAGCAGTGGTGAGCGGCTCCTTCACGGCGCCATCTGCGGCTATCACGGGCTATATCGTCCTGCGCTATATCGGCACAGTAGCTCCGAGCTGCTCTCCTACCAATAATACAGCCTACACAGCAGGCAGCTCGATCGGCACATGTACCGTAGCGGCTATCGTAGCAGGAGGCAGCACCGGTACCAAAACATTCTTTGATACCATAGATCCCGCTACGGCCAACTGTGGCAAAACCGCGTACTATCGCATTTTTTCCTATAATGGCAGTGGCTCCTGCGTGCAGTATCGTACCACCTCCCCACTTACGGGTACTGTGTCGTTACCTACGTATACAGCGTCTGTCACTGCCAGTGGCTCCACTACCATATGCAGTGGCAATAGCGTGACGCTGACCGGCTCTGCGGGTGCCTCCTATGCATGGAGTACTACGGAGACCACTGCAGCGATCAGTGTGAGCACTACCGGCACCTACCGCGTGACAACTACCAATGCCCTGGGCTGTACCGCTACTGCCAGCAAAGCCGTAACGGTCAATACCACACCTACTGCAAACATAACCGGTCCTACTACTATCTGCTCCGGCAGCAGCACTACGCTGACCGCTACCGGCGGCGGCACCTATAGCTGGAGTAATGGAGGTACGGCTGCAGCCATCTCTACTACTGTAGCCGGCACCTATATCGTCACAGTGACCAGCTCCGGCTGTACGGATACGGCTATGCGCACCGTGACAGTAAATCCTGTACCTACCGCAGCTATCAGCGGTACCACTACTATATGTACCGGCGGCAGCACCACACTGACGGCCAGCGGCGGCACTAGCTATAGCTGGAGCACAGGCGCTACTACAGCATCTATATCTCCTACTACGGCGGCTACCTACCGCGTCACTGTGACGGGAGCCAATAGCTGTACTGCTACCACTAGCTCGACCACCTCTATAGTGGCTAATCCTACTGCGGCTATAACTGGTACTACCTCCTACTGCCCGGGCGGCAGCACGACATTGACCGCCAGTGGCGGCACCAGCTACCTCTGGAGCGATGGTGATAATACTGCTGCCAACACAATATCAGCTGCAGGCACCTATGTGGTCACAGTGACCAATGCCAATGGCTGCACAGCTACTGCCAGCAAGGCTGTGACTGCATACAGCGCCCTTACAGTATCAGCTTCATCAAATACACCAGTATGCGTAGGTACTTCTATCGCGCTGACTGCTACTGCGGCAGGTGCTACATCATACACCTATTCATGGAGTGGACCAGCCAGCTATACGGCGGCTACCGCCTCTGCGACAGTGAGCAATGCCAATACCGCAAATGGAGGTGCATATACTGTGACCGTGACGGATAACCGCACCTGTACCGCTAGTGCCACGACCTCTGTGACAATGGATGCAGGCTGCATAGACTCCACCACCATTGGTGCAAACGGAGGTGGCTCATCGGATGCCCCATGTACGCAGATCCTGCGCTTCGATCACTACAATGATGCGGTGGCATCTAGCGGTGGCCAGGTACATACCTGGATACTCAAGAATGGCAGCAGGCTCACGATGACCATCACACGCACGGATGGAGCATTCACTGCGGTCACAGCGCCTACCTGGTCTGGTGCGGCCTTCGGCCAAAGCGGTTACACAGGCCTCACCGGCAAAACAGTCCTCTACACGTCAGGCAGCGGATATAGCAAGGTGGCCTTTACCGGTATCTCTATGAAGGATTCACTGGGCAATCCGATCAATAACTTTACCCTGATAGGTATAGATGCAGAGAGTACCGATGGCGCGGAGCGCGATACACTCGTGAGCAATGGTACCAGCTGGTACGACTATGATACCATCACACCGCCGAGCGTGAATAGCGTGCCATCTGAGACCGGCATTGGCACCAGCACACTGGTGTGGGCGGGTACCGGCGCCAGCAATGCCCGCGCCCGCCTAGTCTCTACCAATAATCCTACGAGCTTTACTTTCTCTACCGTGGCGGGTGGCCTCCAGGCCTTTGCCATGGGTATAGCTAATCCTATACAGGCACCGGGCACTGTGGCTACCTGCAGCGGCACGAGCTTTAATGCAACTCCGACCAACCTGCCTGTCGGCACTACTTATACATGGACTGCGCCAGTCATTTCACCGGCAGGTGCTATCACCGGTGGCAGCGCTCAAACGACTGGTGTGGCCACTGTAGGCCAGACACTGACCAATACCACCGGCAGTCCGGCCACAGCTACCTATACTGCGGTACCGAGCAATAACTGCTCCGGTATCGGCTTTACGTTTACCGTGACGGTGAATCCAAAACCTACCGCAGCGATCTCAGGTGGATCTACTATCTGCCCGGCTGGCAGTACTACTATCACAGCATCTGGTGGCACCAGCTATGCGTGGAGCACAGGCGCTACTACAGCAGCCATCTCCCCTACTACAGCGGGCACTTATACTGTGACTGTGACCAGCGCTACCGGCTGTACAGCTACAGTCAGCAAGACCATGACCATGACGACCAATCCGACTGCAGCTATCTCTGGTACAGCAGCATTCTGCGCGGGCACCAGTACTACACTCACCGCCAGCGGCGGCACGAGCTACCTCTGGAGTACCGGAGATGCTACCGCAGCTATGACAGCGAGCAGTGCAGGCAGCTATACGGTGACCGTGACCAATGCTGCTGGCTGTACAGCTTCAGCCTCCAGCACAGTGACTGTAAATCCTGTGCCCACCGCGAGCGCGACTGATGCTACTGTCTGTGCAGGCAATAGCGGCACACTGACTGCCAGCGGCGGTGGCACCTACCTATGGAGCACAGGCGCTACTACGGCCTCTATCAGCGTCTCTGTAGCAGGCTCCTATGCTGTGACCGTGACCAATAGCTATGGCTGTACAGCCAAGGCCGGCGCTAACCTCTATATCAATGCCCTGCCCACTCCATCTGTGACTGGCGCTACCGTATGCGCAGGCAATAGTGGAACTCTGACCGGCTCAGGCGGGGTGAGCTACCTTTGGAGCACAGGGGCTATCACAGCAGCCATCTCTGCCTCCACAGCAGGCACCTATACAGTGACTGCTACCAATGCAGCCGGCTGCTCCGCTACGGCCAGTGGCGCACTGACAGTAAATGCAGTACCAGCTGCCGCAGTGACCAGCACAGCTATATGTGCAGGCACGAGTGGCACACTGACTGCCAGTGGCGGCACCAGCTACCTGTGGAGTACAGGCGCTACGACTACTACGATCTCTACCGGCACTGCCGGATCCTATACCGTGACCGCTACCAATGCAGCAGGCTGTACGGCCTCTGCCAGCGGCACACTGACGGTGAATGCTCTCCCTACACCATCTTTGACCAGCGCTACGGCCTGCTCAGGCAGCACCGGTACACTGACTGCATCTGATGGTGTGAGCTATCTGTGGAGCACGGGGGCTACTACAGCCGCGATCACCACAGGTACCGCAGGCACCTATACTGTCACTGCTACTAATGCATCAGGCTGTACAGCTACTGCCAGCGGCACCCTGACTGTCACTGCACTGCCTACACCTGCGGTGAATAATGCAACGATCTGTGCAGGCGCTACAGCTACGCTCACCGCTACAGGCGGCACGAGCTACCTGTGGAGCACAGGCGCTACCACATCCTCTATCTCAGTGAGTACAGCTGGTACGTATCGTGTCACGGCTACCAACGCTGCAGGCTGCTCTGCCACTGCCAGCGGTACACTGACCGTGAATGCTGTACCTACCGCAGCCATAGCCGGCACCACCACTATCTGTGCAGGATCCAATACTACACTCACCGCATCTGGTGGCGGCACCTACCTGTGGAGTACAGGCGCTACTACAGCAGCTATCTCAGTTTCTACCGCAGGTAGCTATACAGTCACTGTGACCAATGCCTCCGGCTGTACAGCTACGGCGAGCGCAGCTGTGACGGTGACACAGCTGCCATCTGCTGCGATAGCAGGCACAGCCGCCATTTGCTCTGGCAGCAGTACTGCGCTCACTGCCTCTGGTGGTGGCACATACCTCTGGAGCACCGGCGCTACTACAGCGGCTATCACGGCAAGCACAGCAGCTACCTATACAGTGACTGTGACCAGCTCCGGCTGTACGGCCACCGCCAGCAAAACTGTCACTGTCAATACCAATCCTACCGCATCTATATCGGGCACTACTTCTTTCTGTGCAGGTAGCAGTACTACGCTCACAGCTACCGGGGGTACATCCTATAGCTGGAGCACGGGGGCCAGTACGGCGGCCATCACGGTTTCTGCCGCAGGCAGCTATACGGTGACGGTGAGCAATGCGAGCGGCTGTACAGCTACTGCCAGCAGTACCACGACTGTCAATGCCGCACCTACAGCAGCTATCTCCGGCACGACCACTATCTGCGCCGGAGCTACTACCACACTCACCGCATCAGGTGGCACCAGCTACCTATGGAGTACAGGTGCTACTACGTCGGCTATCACGGCCGCTACAGCAGGCAGCTATACAGTGACCGTGACCAATGCCAGCGGCTGTACAGCTACGGCCAGCAAGACGATCACCGTCACGCCACTGCCATCTGCAGCTATATCAGGCAGAGCCGCTATCTGCTCTGGCAGCAGCAGTACACTCACAGCATCTGGCGGTGGCACCTACCTGTGGAGCACGGGTGCTACCACAGCAGCTATCACCGCCATTACGGCAGCTACCTATACCGTGACCGTGACCAGCTCTGGCTGTACGGCCACTGCGAGCCAGGCACTGACTGTGAATGCACTCCCTACAGCTACTATATCCGGCACTAACGCTTACTGCCCTGGCGCCAGCACTACGCTCACAGCCTCAGGTGGCAGCAGCTATGCATGGAGTACAGGAGCTACTACGGCAGCTATCTCAGTTTCTGTCGCAGGCAGCTACCGTGTCACTGTGACCAATGCCAGTGGCTGCACCGCCACAGCTACCAGCACAGTCACCGCAGGCAGCACGCCGACTGCTACTGCTACCAGCGCTACCGTCTGTGCAGGCACGGCAGCCACGCTCACCGCTACAGGTGGCGGCACGTACCTGTGGAGCACCGGCGCTACTACAGCGGCCATCTCTGCCACTACAGCAGGAAGCTACGCAGTGACAGTGACCAATGCGGCAGGCTGTACCGCTACTGCATCTGGCACGCTGAGCACCTATGCCCTGCCGGTAGTCACAGCTACATCCAATACTCCTGTCTGTACAGGCAATACGATCAACCTCACAGCTACTGCCACTGGTAGTACTTCCTATACTTATGCATGGAGCGGCCCGCTGGTCTTCTCGTCATCATCGGCATCTCCATCTATAGCCGTAGGCACTGCGGCAAACAGTGGCACATACAATGTGACTGTCACCGACAATCACGCCTGTAGCGTCACAGCATCCGCTACAGTAGCTGTCGTAAACTGCCTCACGATTAGCGGGTTCGTATTCAATGATGGCAATGGTAACGGTATGGTAGGCGCGCGTGATACTGTAGGCAGCTTTGGGCAGGCGCTGTATGCTATCGTGGCTGATACCAATGGCATCGTGATAGGTAGCGGTGCTGTAGCAGCCAATGGCGTTTTCAGCGTAGCCGGCCTGCCGCCGTCAACAGCAGGCATGAGCCTGCGCATAGGCAATGCTGCTCAGACACCGGGCTCAGCGCTATCTTCTACCAACTGGCCTGCTAACTGGCTCCCTACTCTGGGGCAATATGGCGTGAACAATCTCTTTGGGTCTGGTGTGGCCAGCAACTTCGTCGGAGTGATGCCACTGCGTACTGGCACACTACATATCACTGGTGTATACATAGGCTATGACCGCCTCATGCCAGCTATCAGCCAGAGCTATACTATCCTGCGCCCGGCTATGCACAGCATCAAGCAGCTCACCAGCGCTGCCGGCCTGGGCGATGTGAAGTGGACTGACCCTGAGGATGGAGTCAACAAAGGTGCCTTCGTAGTGTCCTCTGTAGCTAATATGCACGGCAATATCCTCTTCTATGATAGCAATGGCAACAATGCCTATGACACCATAGAAAGGATCAGTGGCTACAAAGTGATACGCAACTTCAGCACCTCCCGGCTGCGTGTGAAGTTTGACGGAGCGCTGTCTGTCAATGCGCAGTTCTCGTGGGGCTATATGGACTCTGCCGGCAAGGTGAATCCAACTGCCTCTACCTACACTATCCAGTGGACCAATGGTGCCCTGCCGGTGAAGCTGGAGTACTTTACCGCTGAGAAAAAAGATGAACGCAGTGCGCGTGTGAAATGGGCTACCGCCTCGGAGATCAATAATGACCACTTTGAGGTAGAACGCTCTGCAGATGCACAACAGTGGACTAAAATAGGTGTGGTGAAAGGTGCAGGCAATAGCAATGACCACCTAGAGTACAGCCTGGATGATGAAGATCCTCTGCCGGGTGTCAACTACTATCGTCTCAAGCAGGTAGACTACGACGGCCAGTACGAATACTCTGAAGTAGCAGAGGTAGAATTCAGCGGAGAGGAGGGCATACACAGCGCTACGGTGATGAGTATCTATCCTAACCCGCTACCTGCCGGCAAGCCACTGCATATAGCACTGGCCGGACCATCAGACCAGATCAAAACCATACTGATACATACGGCGCTGGGCCAGCAGGTCTACCGCCTCAATCCATCGGCCGGCGAGGGCTACACGCTCCCAGGCCTGACCTTTAGTGCAGGCACCTACGTCATCACCGTGCTCACTACGACCAATGAAACTTTCACCAAGCAAATAGTGATACAGTAAAAATACGAGTGGTTAGTGTTTTGTTTTTCTCATGCAGCGCGGGTTGGGTTTCCTGCGCTGCTTTTGTTTTTGTGGGTTGGAGAGCAGGGTCATCTGTCAATGAAAGGCGGAGATACGGTATATGCGGCTATCATCCAGGGCAGGCACCAGCCTCCTTCCCTTCACCGGAGACTGTTGGTTGATCTGATAGGGATTCTTGCGGCTACTGGTATAACCTGCGGGGAGATTATGAGCCATTTCGAGTAGCTGCATCCTGATGTCTGAGGTATTTTGTTTCATTGCTTAGTGAGTGCAAGTTACCCCAAACGCGGTGAGAGGCGTCAGGTCCGCGCATCTATTTGCGCACAGTTTCTCAATGAGCTATCAATCAAGAGGAAATAATATCAGACATAAAGTATTCATTGTCTTTGCGAACATCACACCTCAAAGAAGTGGGCACAAATCCAGCACAGCGACTACACAGCCTCAGCTACCAGCTCCTGCTGTGCACGCCTGCGCGCACGCCACCAGAGGAAGCCTATGGTACCTACTATCAGGTATGGGGATACAAAGAGGAAAAGCACACCCTTATTGACCCCGTCTGCGGCAGAGGAACCGTTTTGGGCAGCCTCATCTGCCACAGCAGTACACATAGCGCACTGAGACCAGGCGGGGTGTGCCGCCAGCAGCAGGATGCCCAAAGTGAGCAGTATACCGAGGTGCTTTTTCATACCGCAAATCTATAGCAAAAATCTTTGCCCGCAATGGGATATTTTGCTGTTGGCAAAGCTTTTGTGCCATGATTTATATCCTCTCGCTCCCCTAGTAGATTTAACCCCTCCTTAAAATGGAATCATCGTACTTTTGCAAAATATGCGTCATGCCTACCGCAGCCATAGAGGACTACTACCAGCAGCAGCATGAGAAGTGCCGCAAAGCGCTACTCAACTATGCCCGCACAGCCAAAGATGCGGACATACACAAGGCGCGCGTAGCCATCAAGCGTATCAAAGCGCTGATGAATCTGCTGCACGATGTAAATGGAATGGACATAGAGGGGCACTTTGTGTGCTACCGTACCATCTTCCGGCAGGCAGGCAGGCTGCGCGATGCTGGCCTGATGCGGGATATGATCGCTATAGATAGCCGTGACCGTGCCGCAGCTACACACCAGCGCCGCATGGTGGCAGCGCTATCGCGCAAATTTCGCGATGAGGTGCCTGTATTCCTGAGGGATATAGATCACCATGTAGAGGATATGGTGGATGAGCTGCGCTCCAGCCAGGTAGACCTCCCCTCCTACTGCCGGGACCTGCACCACAAACTCCGGAAGCGTTGGCGCAAGGTGAGCAAGTCCGGCCACTACCACTCGCTGCGCAAGCATCTCAAGCACTTCATCTACGCCTGTGAGCTACTGCCCGAGGCAGAGCAGAAGGCCCTCCTCTCTACCCGCGATACAAAGCAACTGGACAAACTGCAGGACCTGATAGGCCAGTGGCATGATGAGATACACATGGACGCTCATGTACACTCCGGTATCACAGATGCCCAGCACCTGCACATCTCTATAAGGAAAGATGCTGACAAGCTTCACAAGCAGATCCGCAAGACCGGTGACAAGATATGGAGCAGTAAGTGAATCAGGAGTATAAAAATCTGAATGAACGGGAATGGCTGTAGTATACTCCACCATTCACTATACCCTATACCTATTCTCTATTCCTTGTCCCCTTCAGCTTATATGCCATGTAGCCCAGTAGTCCTATCAGCACAAATGCCCATGCGCGTATCACAAAGACCAGTACATGACGCACGATATACCAGCCATCCAGCAGTGCTTCGTATGCTTCTAGCAGCAGCGGGCGCTCATAGTGTGGCAGGGCTTTGGGATTGGCTATACGCAGGTGCCGTGCAGCCTCATGCTGGTAGATCACAAAGTGCAGCGTGCTGTATTTTATCTGATTCTCCATGGTGCGGCTGGCTAGCATGGCATCATCTGCGCGCTCACGGGCGGCGAGGGCATTTTCCGCTACCTCTGTCAGTTCTTGTGATTTGACCTGATGGTCGTCCATGGCCTTATCCATCCGCTTCTCGTGTATGGCATTGCGCTGCTGCTTTAGCGCCTCGGCCAGCAGTTGCCCTGATACCTCATCAGCACGTATGATACGATGATCCAGGAAGCCCACCAGCGGCGTCATAGCTCTCAGTGCAGAGTCCATACGCACAGCAGGCAGGCGCAGGGTGATATCATTCTGCACGGTATACCAGGTCACCTCTAGTGATGAGTCCTCCGAGATAGGCACTGTCTCCTGCCGCTCCACGGTGCTGTGCAGGTCAGTACTGGTCACAAAGCCGCCGTAGCGGGTAGTGACATCCTCTATATCATACGTAGCACCGGCCACATCGCGCACCTGAAAGCGGATATCTGCCGTACGCACAAAGCGCATCCCATCTCTATCTGTCACGGCTGCTGCGGCAGAGGTGAGATCATGTGGTGGTGCGGTGGCTTCATCCTTTTTCTCCGCATCAGGTGGGGCTGCAGTGGCATATGCGCTGAACCCGGCAGCAGGTGCCGGAGCTTTATTCTTTCGCAGCTCAGTGCTGGCAGGTGACTGGTCTGCTACAGTCTCTTTGGCGTCTGCGGATTTGCGCTGGTCGCAGGAGACAGTCATGACGAGGGCAGCTGCTGCACTGCAGCAGAGGGCGATGGTTTTAGACATGGTTGGATTGTTTAGGGATATAACGCCGGTCCCTCGCTTATTCCATACATGCCCATCCGGTTTTAACGTCTTTTGATAAATGACAGTGGCAGTGTAAGTGTAAGCTCCCCTTTTTTAAGCTAGTGATAAGTGCACATGTTCTGCTGGCACACTTTATGAAACTGATACGTGGTAAAACAACAAAACCATGAATCTCAAAAGAATATTTGGCAGCATACTCACCGTGCTGGGCATAGTGGGGCTGATCTATGGCGCCTTCCTCTTTATGAATACGCAGGGAGGCATGCGGGATGTCAAAGCTCTCGTAGTCTATGGCATATTGGGACTGCTCTTTTTTGTGTCAGGTATCGGCCTGGTGCGCACCACCAGTGATGATGCCCGGGCCTGAATACTGATATTTGTCAGTTTTAAAGCCAACAATGCAGCTACGAAAGCGGGCAGATATTCCCCAATGCACATATTTTTCGCATAAAATGGCGGGGAAGGTGTAAACAAAAAATAAGATAGACGTATATTCGTTTATCTAGTATGCACTTTCTTAGTATCATCTTCATGGTTCTCTTCACACGCGGAGCAGAACTAAAAAAAGACGCTGTACCTGCAGTGCACCATGTAGTCGCCACCGCTGCGGCTGCCACCATCTGTGACTCCCGCCACCAGCTCTACGACGACTGCCGCCTGGCCGGGCTCGTGCCTTACGATGCCTTTGCCAAGTGTATGGATGGGTATGACAAGTACAAACCGGCCAAGCATATCGTGGCTATCTGTGACTTTACCCGCGCCAGCAATGAGAAGCGCTTTGTAGTAGTAGACCTGGACAAGAAAGCTGTGATCTCCAATACCTGGGTAGCCCATGGCAGGAATAGCGGCGACCTCATGGCCACCAGCTTTAGCAATGTGATGGAGAGCCACAAGAGCAGCAAGGGGTTCTATCGCATAGGTGAGCAGATACAGACCGCGCTGCACGGTCCCTCCCTCCTGCTGGATGGCCTGGAGCGTGGTATCAATGACAATGCACGCGCACGTGAGATCATCATACACGGTGCCTGGTATGCAGCAGAATCCTTTATCAAGCAGTATGGCTACTGTGGCAAGAGCTTCGGCTGTCCGGCACTGCCAGAGACAGCTATGAAGAAACTGCTCCCTATCCTGGCCAATGGCGCCCTGCTATACATCTACGCCAAGTAAGTGACGTTTTACAACTGGCAGTTTACAATTGACTATTATCAATTAAAAAGAGTCTAGCATCATATTTGCTACCTTTGCAGTGAAACCATCCACCACACTGTCAAATGTTTAGACGTAGTCTTGTCCTCTCACTCGCACTCCTATTTATCGTGACCCTCATAGCCGGCTGCAAAGGCTGCAAGAACCGCCGCAAGCTGCGCAGGCAGAATGAGGCCCTCTACGCACAGCAGCGCTACACGGACTATATACTTGATAGCACACTGATCCTGCAGGAGCTGGAGCGTGACACCACGCTGAGTGATTTTGCAGAAGATGTCAATGACTTTTACCAGCGACGAAACTACCAGGCGGCATGGCTCTCTGACGGTGGCCTGTCTATCAGCGCCTATGATTTTCTCAATACCCTCAGGGCGTATGAGGCAGACTTTGGCGATAGCTCCCTGGGTCGGGGGCTGGCAGAGGCCGAGATAGGTGAGATGCTCTTCATGGGCGCCACGGAGAAAAAAGCCCTGCTGGACCTCAAGCTGACCACAACGTTCTTCCGCTACGCAGAGAAAGCCTATGGTGGCACCCGCGTGGACCTGAAGGACCTGGAGTGGTACATACCACGAATGAAAAAGGACTACAAGCGCCTGCTGGATAGCCTCGTCTCCTCTCCCTCTCAGTACGCGGAGTACGAGCCGGTCAATGACTACTACAAGGCGCTGAAGAAAGCCCTCGTGCAGTACCGAGCCATAGAGAAAAAGGGCGGCTGGCCTATCATACCGCCCGTGACCAAACTGCCCATGAAGGCCGGAGATACCTCTGCCGCCACCGTGATACTCAAGGACCACCTGACCCTCACCGGAGACTACATCGTGCCGGATCAGAGTGCTACCTATACCGATACGCTGGCCGCTGCTGTGCGCCGCTATCAGGAGCGTGTAGGCCTGCGCCCTACGGGCAGGGTAGACAGCCTCACACTGGCAGAGCTCAATACGCCTGTGTCTGCGCGCATACGGGAGATCATGCTGAATATGGAGCGCCTGCGCTGGCTACCCGACTCCACTCCGGCCAACTATATACTGGTAAACATACCGGAGTATCGCCTGCATGTGTATGAAGACCACAAGGTAGCATGGAATATGGACGTGGTGGTAGGCAATACGGCCACTGCTACGAGTATCTTTACAGGCAGGCTGAGTGTGGTAGAGTTCAGCCCGTACTGGAATGTGCCGCAGAGCATCATAGGCAAGGAGCTGCTGCCCAAGCTCAGAAAAGACCCTGGCTACCTGAGCCGCGCCAATATGGAGGTCGTGCGCAATGGCGAGGTGGTAGATCCCGATGACATACGCTGGAGCAAGTATGACAAGACGGTCCCATTTGTGATACGCCAGCGGCCGGGCAATGACAACTCCCTGGGCCTCGTAGCATTCTTCTTCCCCAATAGCTTTGACATCTTCCTGCATGACACGCCGGCCAAGAGTTTCTTTAGCGAGAATAGCCGCGCTTTCAGCCACGGGTGTATACGCCTCTCACAGCCTGAGCGGCTGGCAGACTACCTCTTCCGCGCAGACTCGGTCAGGATGCCGCCAGATACGATACATGCGCTCATGCATCGGCATATAGAGAAGAAAGTGCCGGTACGCCCATCAGTGCCGGTATACATCGTCTACTTCACTGCCTGGGTAGACCAGGACGGACTGGTCAATTTCCGCCATGATATCTATGGTCATGATGCAAGATTGAGCAAGGAGATATTTGGGCGCTGATCTGGTGCCAGTTTCATGCAAAATTCATAAGTGGGTTTCCGTTAAAGTATTAGCTTTGGGGAAATGCTTCTTATGAAAACTGATTTTACGCTTCGTCGGATAGCGTTGTTCATTACGTTCTTAGTGGGCATCCCCGGCCTTTCTTCCCAGGCGCAAAACTTTCAGCCACTATCTTCTTACAGCTTTGGAAGTGCCTTGATGTACGTACCAGATCTATACACAGAAATGTATCTGGACACACCCAGCCATACATGGTATCTGGACATCAACTCACCAGTGGTACAAAGTACTTTCGAAATGGATATCAGCTACTTCAATATTGATGACATAACGGGGATTGCTTACTTCCCCAATCTGGTGAAACTGGATGTCAGCTATAATAATCTGACTGCAGTGCCAGATCTGTCATCCCTGAGATATCTGGATACACTAAACGTATCCTATAACTATCTATCATATTTCACCAATCCGACGGCGCCCTACTTGCGGTATTTGGATTGTAGTCATAACCAGATCACCCCTACTCTCTCGCCCTACATTGGCAGTGGCCCTTCATTTACGAGTCTTACCTATCTAGATTGCTCGTATAATTATGTAGGAAATTTGAATCAACAGCTATCAAATGTTCTGCAATATCTGGACTGCAATAACAATATTATCCAGTTCCTGCCCCCACTACCCACATCTCTGGAATATCTCAACTGCTCTCAAAACAGACAAAACACTGCCTATCCTCTCTCCTCGCTGCCCGCACTACCTCCACGACTGCGGCATCTAGACTGTTCACAAAACAACATACACGCTCTACCGAGCTTTTCTGATTCACTCAGGTATATAGATGTAAATGACAATTTTTTTATCGATACTATACCAGTACTGCCTGCCCTGCTGGAATACCTGAATTGCAGTAAGGATCGAATTGCGGCTTTGCCACCACTCAATAGTACATTGAGACAACTGATATGTCATACTCAAACGATATGGGATACTTCACAGGCGGGGCACCATGGATTGTTTTCCTTGCCTGCATTACCATCTGGCCTCATGGTATTGGATTGCAACACAAACTCGCTCGATAGCCTGCCCAACCTGCCATTATCCCTGGATACGCTATGGTGTAATAACAACAGGATCAATGCCATACCGGCACTACCCGCCCATCTCATAGACCTGCGCTGTAGCTCCAACAATCTCACTGTGCTACCCACACTGCCAGCTACGCTTAGGGTATTGGACTGCTCGCTAAACCACCTCACTTCCCTTCCTCCGCTATCCCCAGACCTCGTTGAATTATATGCACAGGCAAACGATATCGCGTCCTTATCCTATTTACCTCAAGGTATCAAGTCTCTTGCGCTAAGTCAAAATACCAGCCTGTCTTGTCTGCCACGTATCTATCAAAACAGACTAGACCTATTTTATATTTCAGGCACACACATTCAGTGTATGCCTAACCGGATCTCAGTCTATCCGGGGCGCTGTGATATCAGGCTTGACTCTCTGCCTCTATGTGATGCAAGTACAGGCTGCGAGTTTTACTACAATGCTGCGGGGAATGTGCATATGGATACATCTATGTCGTGCACGCTGGATAGTATCTATCCTGGTAGCGCTGTAGCTAATATGAAAGTGCAACTGAGACAGGGTGGCAATGTGATAGAGCAGTTTTACACTTTTGGATCCGGAGGCTATTCATTCAAGACACCATCGCTGAGCAACTACACGATCACTCTGGATACTGCCAGACTACCTATATCGGTGACCTGCCCGCAAAGCGGAGCAAGGGCGATAGCGCTGTCTCCAGCTGATTCTGTGAAAAAATATGAATCCTTTGGGATGCAGTGCTCTGGCATCGACTATGGTATCGTATCTATGATAGCGGGGCGTTTTCGCCCGGCTACTGTGGGCACTATGCACATCACTGCGGGCAACATGGCACGACTGCTTTATCATGCGCCCTGTGGCGGAGGTGTATCAGGTACCGTGACCATCAGCTGGGACAATGCCGTGACATATGCAGGCCCAGCACCGGGCGCCCTCACTCCTACTACTGTGAGCGGGCAAAGCCTGACCTACAATGTAGCAGACCTCGATGCCCTGACAGCCGGCAGCCTCGATATACTGGTGGCCATAGATACGTACGCAATAGCGGGAAGCTACAGTTGCTTCACTGTCAGTGCGACGGCGTCACAGCCAGATGTCAATACAACAAATAATACAGCTACGATCTGCGAAAGACTCGTCAACTCCTGGGATCCTAACTATAAAGACGTATCACCAGAGATGCTGCACACTACCACTGGCGATTGGCTCACCTACACCATCCACTTCCAGAATACTGGTAGCGATACTGCCTATCTCGTAGTGCTAAAGGATACGCTAAGCCAGTATGTCGATGCGGCTTCTTTCCAATACCTAGCGTCGAGCCACCATGCGGTGATACAGCTCGACCACAATGCGATGACCTTCACCTTCCCGCATATCAACCTCGTAGATAGCGCTACAAACCCGCCTCTGAGCGAGGGCTGGATACAGTACCGCGTCCGGGCTAACTCCAATTTGCCTAATGGCACGGCGATCAATAATACTGCCTACATCTACTTTGACCTCAATCCTGCTGTGGTGACGAACACGGCTACGACTACGGTGCAGCTAGTGACGTGCAGTGACACAATCGTAAACATCACACAGGCTATCTGCCAGGGCGATACGTTCTCCTTTTACGGTCATGCGCTGACTGCGACTGGCACCTACAATGACACACTGGCCAGAGTTGGTGGCTGTGATAGCATCATCAGCCTGGCGCTAGTGGTGAGGCCTACCGGCTATCTGCTGATCACTGATACGATATGCAGCGGGGAGCAGTACATCTACTTGCATGATACGCTCACGACTTCAGACAGCGCGATCTATATTTTCCAGAATGCATACGGCTGTGATAGCTTTGTACAGCTAATACTCAGTGTGAGGGCAGCACCGGTAGTCACGTTTACATGGGATAGCCTTGTGAAGCAACATTATATTACCTACCTACGCATTCCTGACACTTTTGCATTTTGGTGCCCGTATGTTTTTCCTAGATATATTATCCCAATGTCAGGTGGAGTTCCTACCGGAGGAAGATATACCGGACTCTATATCAACAATGATACACTTGATGCCCTGAAGTCTTACTGGGCGCTGGACAGTATGCAAAAAGATTTCAATATTATCACCTATACTTTCACTGACGCCTATGGATGTAGTAATAGTGTACATGACTCCATCTGGATTACCTTCTGCGAAGGCATCAATGACCTCCCCCCCCTCATCAGTATTCATCTTTATCCGGATCCTAATACAGGCACCTTTACGCTTGAGACTGAGCGCAGCCAAGGGCTCAGCTATCGCATTTCTGACATACTGGGCAAAGAAGTCGTGCAAGGTGGTATCATAGCGAATCAGCAGACCGTGCATATGCCGGATGTAGCAGAGGGAGTATATACCATTTCAGTAGATGGTGCGCGGCCCATCAGGTTTGTTGTCATTCGATAGATTTTAGCGGTTGAATTCGCCTAGAAAATCAAAACATTAATCTAGAGACTTGGTACATCTACGGGAAACAAATTCTACACTGTTTTTATAAAGCATTTAAAATCAAACACTTTCATTTGACCCATACAATCCGCTGACCTTGGTCAGTGATTATTTTTGTTCGACTTGTTAACTTTGCATTCATATAAACGCAATATATGGTACTACGTGAGCCGGAACATGGAAAGCAACTTTTATTCTACATTCTGGGACTGGTGATGATACTGGCACTGGGAATCATCTATGCTTTCGCCGCCTGAGAATCTCCTCCCTGCAACATATTACAACAAAGAGCCCCGTCTAGGCGGGGCTTTTCGTTTCCGTGAGGGCCAAATTTTGTTTCCATTCGATCCGTTTGTAGTTTCCATTCGGATCATGCTTTTCTACAGTTTAGGCTTTCTTGAAGATCGTGATACCGAGTACCAGCATCACTACCCATACAGCTATGAAGATGAAGAAAAGTATCTTGGCAATAGATGCCGCTGCTGCCTCTGCGCCTGTGAAACCGAATATACCGGCCACTATGGCGATGATGAGGAATATGAATGACCACCTGAGCATAACGTTTTATTTTTGGTGAGTGAATTAATACGGTCAGTGTAATAGCAAATCCGTGCCAATCCTATTTTTTCCCCAATCCTGCTACTGGCGGGTGAGACGGGTGCTGAGCGTAATGGTACCGCTATCGTCATACACATGTGCGATATACATGCCTGGCTGTATATCAGTGAGCAGTACGAGTCCACTAGCTGTCAGGGGCTCATCCAGGACTACCTCGCCGATCATATTTATCAGCTCTATACGAGCCACTCCTGAGCCTTTTACATATATCCTGTCTTTGGCCGGGTTGGGAAATAATGTAGCCTTTTGCTCCTGCTGCATGGCACCCATGACCAGAAAAGAGGCCCCAAGCGATGAGGTACTCAGACCCGAAGCCATAACACCCAGGCTAAAGAAAGCGAGTAAAGCAAATAGTATCTTTTGTTTCATGACAATGTGATTGAAGTAAAAGAAAATAGCTCTGTGAGACGGTCAGCCTCTTAGCTAGATAATTTCATTTTACAAATAACAGATACTGTGCCAACTAGAAAGTAAGTAGTATCAAACCCCTGAAAACTGATAGGCAGCAGACTAAAAGGACTATCTATCTGGGCATCCTAGGGCGCATCAGGCCCTCCTGAGAGACGGTAGCTACGAGTTTGCCCTGGCGGGTGAAGATGTGGCCCGTGGTCAGTCCACGCGCGCCGGAGGCGATAGGTGATACGAGGTCAAACAGCAGCCAGTCAGTGAGGTCTACCTGCTGGTGAAACCAGATGGCATGATCCAGGCTGGCCAGCTGTGTATTTAGGATATTGGCATCCTTGGTGTGAGGGCGCAGGGCTGTGGTGAGCACATTGTAATCGGAAGCATAAGCGATGAGCTGCTGTACAGTAGGCCACGATAGGTCCGAAGGTGCCTCTTTAAATTTGAACCACACCCTATTATGCGGGCTCGCGGCTTCTCCTTTCCTGATCTCCGGCTGGCAGGAGCGCATCTCCAGCGGTCGCGGTATGCTGAGATAGGCCTCCATCAGGCCTGCTATCTGCGGGTGCGTATGCTCATCCACATGTATCCACTGAGAGAGGTCCTCCGGCAAAGGCACCCCTTCTGGCATCGGCACCTGATGAAAAAAGCCACCCTCCTGCTTCTGAAACGATGCCGCCATCACAAAGATCGGCACATCGTTCTGTTTGGCCTGTATGAAGCGGGTGGTAAAGCTGCCGCCATCGCGGATCTCCATTACGTGGTACATGATAGGCAGGCCGAGATTGCCGGGGAGGATAAAGTAGCAGTGCAGTGAGTGGCAGATGCGGTCCTCCGGCACCGTGCGCGTAGCAGCATTGAGCGCCTGCGCCACCACCTGCCCGCCGAAGACATTGGGGCTGCCCATGAAGTTGCTTTCGCCTTCGTATACGGTCTCTGTGTGTTGCTTTAGCTCTATGAGGCGGAGTAGCTCTGATGTGGTCTGCATGAGGTGCAAGGTAATTGATAATTGGCAAACCATAACCGGCAATGATGCTGCACAGCGCAGCGACTGATGAGCGTTATCAGGCGCCAGGCTACTCATCTTTATATTTGCTTTAGATCAAATACAATATGAGTCGTATATCTAAAGTAATATTCGCAGCCCTACTCGTAGTGCTCACCACCACCTCATGCAAGAAGAATACCGATACGGGTGCCTACGGCTACTCCTACTGGACTGGCGCGATACCAAACTCTTACTACATGTACAATATCATGGGTGAGCCAGGCCGCACGGTGACCGGCAAACCGTTTCTGGTGATGAAATATGACAAGGTGACGCTGCAGGTGGTAGACTGTGAGTTTGGCCTCAGCGAAGTGACGCAGACCAGCTATAGCACACCGAGTGGCATAGGTGTAGCGCCAGAGCCCACACTGAGCGCCTCAGGCATAGACTATCAGAGCAAACTCGGCCTCGTATCTCCTGTAGACCTGCTCGTAGAGTGGAATATCAGCGGCTACACTACCAAAGACAGCATCATAAACGGCTATCAGTCTTTCTCCTTTGACCGCAAGGCCAGTGGTGTAGGAGGCATACAGTATGACGCTGCTTTTCATTTCACCTACAATAATGTATCGATGCATGGCACGATGCTCAATACCGATACCGTCTACTACCTGGGCAGCCAGTCTGATAGTGTAGGCTTCAACATGCTGAAGCTGTAGTGGCAATTTTATGACAAAAATCAGTTTTTGCCGCATGGCGGAAAGGCTACCTTCGGCGGCTTAAATCATAGTCATGAGTGTAGAAAAGATGCTGCATGAGCGCAGCAGCGGCCAGTGCGAGCTTTGTAAAAGTGAAACAGACCTCAGCCTCTATGAGGTGCCACCACACTCTGACGGCACTGTGGACGATACCCTGCTGATATGCGGCAAATGCAGCCGCCAGCTCAATAAAAAAGAGGAAACAGACAGCGCCCACTGGCAATGCCTGAATGAAAGCATGTGGAGCGAGGTGCCTGCTGTGCAGGTAGTGAGCTGGCGCATGCTAAACCGCCTGCGCAATGAAAGCTGGGCCACAGAGGCACTGGACATGATGTACCTGGATGACAAGAACCTGGCCTGGGCCAAAGCCACCGGCGACCATGAGAATAGCACCCAGGTACAGCTACACCGCGATAGCAACGGCAACCTGCTGGAGAATGGCGACAACGTGGTACTGATCAAAACACTGGATGTGAAAGGCTCCACCATCAGCGCCAAGCTGGGTACTGTAGTAAAAGGCATACGCCTGGTACCGGACAATCACGAGCAGATAGAGGGCAAAGTAGATGGCCAGACCATCGTGATCCTGACCAAATACCTGAGGAAGGGATAACCTCCTCTTCTCTTTCCACACATTATGGCACCGTAGCGGGGGTATGTAACATTTGTTCCGTACCAGGTTTTCGCGCTGTATCATCTTTGCAGTGCAAAACAGCAGAAGGGTGACAGCGCTACTCAAAAAATACAGACTGGAGATCATAGGAGTGCTCATGGGCGCTGTGGGCGGCTATGCGTACTACCACTACGTAGGCTGCGCCACGGGCACCTGCTCTATCACCTCAAAGCCACTGAACAGTACCCTGTATGGCGCACTGCTGGGTGGGCTGCTGCTCAGTAGCCTGGAGCCATCTCACAAGCAATCAGAAACAAAACAATAAATACAAGCATGAAAAAGACGATCATAGACGTGCGGACCACCGCAGAGTACCAGGGCGGCCATGTAGAGGGCAGTATCAATATACCACTGAGCCAGCTGGTAGACCATGTAGACCAGATACGCGCTATGCCGCAGCCTATCGTACTGTGCTGCGCCAGTGGCGGCCGCAGCGGCCAGGCCACAGGCTACCTGCAGAGTATAGGCATAGATTGTACCAATGGCGGTAGCTGGATGGCCCTGCTGAATAACAATTGATTTTCCATCAAAAAAACTGAAGTATAATGCTACAAATGCTGAAGAACCTCCTGGGCCTGGGCCCGGATACAGACTACAAAGAACTAATGACCAAAGGCGCAATGATCATAGATGTACGCACCAAAGGTGAATACGCCGGCGGCCACATCAAAGGCTCTGTGAATATCCCGCTCAATAACCTGCAGAGCCAGCTGAAGCAGATCAAGAAGGACAAGCCGGTGATCACCTGCTGTGCCTCTGGCATGCGCAGCGCCTCTGCCAAAGGGATACTACAAAGCGCAGGCTACGAAGCCTACAATGGTGGCGGATGGATGAGCCTCAGAAACAAACTGAACTAAGCATATGAATACAACCTTTCTCAGCAGGATCACTACGGGGTGGACCTTCGTACGGGCGCTTTACCTCATCATGGGCGTCATCTTTATGGTACAGGCTGTGGGTGAGCGGCAGTGGATGATGATAGCCTTTGGTGCCTACTTTGGGTCTATGGGGCTGTTTAACTATGGCTGCGCTGCGGGTGCCTGCTACACAGGTGGCTCCTCCACGCCAGACCAGTATACGGACAAGACCGTAGAGGCGGAGTACGAAGAAGTACATGGCCGTCAGTGATGCTACTACAAGACATGGCCCGCAGTATCTACATGAGGGATACTGTGGGCTTTTTTATTACCAATAAACATAGAATAAGATGACTAAGAACTTTTGGTTTCTCGCGATCCTCGCAGGCATGCTACTCACCAGCTGCTCTCAGAGCCAGGCTACAGGCAGCGGCAGCCAGCTCGATGTGACAGCCTTTGCCGCCAAGGTAAAGCAACTACCTGATGCACCACTACTGGATGTACGCACACCGGATGAGTTTGACAAGGGACACCTGGACAAAGCGAAGAACGTAGACTGGAATGGCAGTGACTTTGACGCGCAGATAGCAGGGCTGGACAAAGCGAAACCCGTGCTAGTATACTGTCTGAGCGGTGGCCGTAGCGGTGCCGCAGCAGAGCATATGCGCTCGGCAGGCTTCAAAGAAGTATATGAGATGACAGGCGGCATCATGAAGTGGCGTGCCGCTGACCTGCCCCTCGTGACAGGCAGTGCTGCCGCAAAACCTGCGGGCATGACACAGGAGCAGTTTGCTGCTCTGCTGAAAACTGACAAGCTGGTGCTGGTAGACTTTTATGCAGACTGGTGCGCTCCCTGCCAGAAGATGAAACCCTATCTGATGGAGATAAAGAACGATATGAAAGACAAGGTGGAAGTAATACGCATCAATGCCGATGACAATCAGGCACTCTGCCGCGACCTGAAAATAGATGCGCTACCCGTACTCCAGCTCTACCGCAGTGGGCAACTCATCTGGACCAATCAAGGCTACATCAGCAAGGAAGAGGTGATAAAGAAACTCCAGTAAGGGACAACACGTTTCTTTTTTTAGAATAACCCGGTGTGCTTTTGCTGACCGGGTTTCTTTTTTTGGGGCCAGCGCAAAAGGAAGGCCCTGACCGTATATACAGCCAGGGCCACCATCCAGAAATATTGCGCTCAACCTATATGGCTGCTGCGGTTTGTATTATCTCACTTATTGCCCTCTCTACGGTGCAGGTGCTCCATGTGTTGTAGCCGCCGGAGACATTCTTTACATCTCTGTAGCCACTCTGTAGCAGTATCTGCTGCGCCAGATAGCCACGCAGGCCCACCTGACAGAAGACATATATAGCTGCGCCTGTAGGCACTTCGCTCAGCCTGCTGCGCAGCGTATCTACAGGTATATTGATAGCACCGGGTATTGTGCCTTTGCCATATTCCTCCGGTGTGCGAACGTCTATCAGCATAGCGCCTTTGGGGAGGTCTTTGACCTGATCCCAGTAGATCACGTTGTGTTTGCCACTTAGGATATTGTCTGCTACAAAGCCAGCCATATTGATCGGATCTTTGGCAGATGAGTAGGGTGGCGCATAGGCATGCTCAAACTCCATGAGGTCGTAGATCGTGCCTTCTTTGCGGATCAGCGAGGCGAGTACATCGAGACGTTTGTCTGCACCATCATAGCCTGCTACCTGCGCTCCATACAGCCTGCCTGTATCCGGCGCAAAAGTGATCTGTATGGTCATCTGCTGCGAGCCAGGATAGTAGCCTGCGTGAGAGCCGCTGTGCGTGGTAGATACATGGTGCGATATATTAGCAGCGCGCAGGTGCTTGGACGCCATGCCGGTCACACCGGTGGTCATGTCAAACACTTTGACGATGGCAGTATTGATCGCGCCGTGGTATTTTTCTTTATTGCCTAGTACGATGTTATTGGCACAGATGCGGCCTTGCTTATTGGCAGGGCCGGCGAGATAGGTATTCATAGAGACGCCGGTGAATGGATTGGCAAACTCTATCGCATCTCCTACGGCGTAGATATCAGGATCAGAAGTCTGGAGATATTCATTTACATAAATACCTTTAGCTGTGCCCAGCTTCAGTCCCGCACTCACAGCCAGGCGTGTATCAGGCCGTACACCTATAGAGAGGATCACTACATCGGCATCTATCGCCTCCTGGTCTTTTAGTAGTACCTTGATGCCACTATCTACCTTCTCAAAGCCTGCTACGGCCGTGTTGAGTTTCAGCTTTACGCCCTTGGAGCGGATGTGGTTCTGCACCTTTGCCGCCATGGCATAATCGAGTGGGGCCAGCACCTGTCCTATCATCTCTATCACCGTCACGTCCATGCCCAGTGCGTGAAGATTCTCTGCCATCTCCAGGCCTATGAATCCGGCTCCTACTATCACGGCCCTGCCGGATTTGTGCCGGTCTACATAGGCTTTGATATAGTCTGTATCATTCACATTGCGCAGCGTGAAGATGCCCTCCGAGTTGATACCCGGCAGTGGTGGCCGTACGGGATCTGCCCCCGGGGAGAGCACCAGTTTGTCATAGCTTTCTTCATACTTCCGCCCTGTGAGCAGATCTGTGGCCTGCACCACTTTGCGCGCAGCGTCTATGCCTGTCACTTCAGACCGGACGCGGACGTCTATATTGAACCGGGCATTGAATGCTGCTGCAGTCTGCACAAAGAGTTTATTGCGCTCCTGGATCACCTCGCCTATATAGTACGGCAAGCCGCAGTTGGCATAGGATATATAGTCTCCTTTTTCAAAAATGATGATCTCGGCCTTTTCGTCCATACGCCTCAGACGGGCTGCGGTACTCGCCCCACCAGCTACGGCACCTACGATGATGTATTTCATATGATAATAGTAATGTGACTGCAAACCTAGTGCAGCTGCTGCCGGCACATCGGTACAAATGTTACAGAACACACACACAAGAAACAAAAAGCCCCGCCGGAGCAGGGCTGATGAAGTTCAGGCGTATTGATAAGGCTCGTCATGACAGGCCATCTGTCGGATATTCTCCAGTACACGGCGCATGTAGACCGGCCAGAAGGTCCTGGAGAAAAGCCAGTTGAGCGGATAGAAGATGGGCGTATCAGCGTGCAATGTATAGGTATAGTCTATCTGCACCTGACCGGGGGCGATCTCTGTGGTCTGCCACTCTCCTACGAACCGTGTGAAGCCGATCATGTCCATCTTGAAATCTGCTACCTGTATCTTCCAGTATTTGTTTTCTATGCGCTCCAGTACTGTATCGCTCGACACCTCTCCCCCACCAAATACGAGCGACCTGGCTACAAAGCATCTCTTGCTGTAGCCGGGCTTGCCCCAGTTTTCATCCTCTGTGCAGTGAGTGATAGCCGGCATGACGAGGAAACCTGTATGCACCTTAGCGATATCGCAGAGCATAGGTGTTTTGAATGCGCGCTCAAGAGAGCATGGATAGATAGTACTGACTTTGACTTTAAATTCCATTTGCGATAGGTTTAGTGTATTGCCTCCGCTTTTATCGCATCTACTACAGATGGGTCTATGAGCGTAGAGGTATCTCCGAGGTTTGACGTGTCGCCTTCAGCTATCTTGCGCAGGATGCGCCGCATGATCTTGCCGCTACGGGTGCGGGGTAGACCGCGTACGATCTGTATCTTATCAGGCCGTGCAAAGGCTCCTATCACTTGTGTCACGTGGTCGCGGATGTCCTTGTAGAGCATGTCCTTATTGTCTATATGCTTATCGCATATCACATAGGCATAGATAGCCTGGCCCTTCACGTCATGCGGGTAGGCCACTACAGCGCTCTCTATCACCTCGCCGTGCATATTGATGGCGTCTTCCAGCTCGCCGGTACCTATGCGGTGGCCAGATACATTGATCACATCATCTACGCGGCCTGTGATGCGGTAGTAGCCATCCTCATCCCTGCGGCAGCCATCTCCGGTGAAGTATAAGCCCGGATAGGTACTGAAATAAGTTTGCTTGAATCGCGGATGGTCGCCATACACACTGCGCGCCATACCCGGCCATGGATGGCGGATGCAGAGATTGCCCTCTACACCGTTGCCCTCTATCTCATTGCCCTTCTCATCTACCAGTAGCAGCTCGACACCCGGCAGCGGCAGCGTGGCAAAGGCCGGCTTCAGCGGAGTGATACCTGCCAGTGGTGATATCATGACGCCGCCGGTCTCGGTCTGCCACCAGGTATCCACTATAGGGCATTTGCCTTTGCCTACATTATCATGGTACCAGTGCCAGGCCTCCTCATTGATCGGCTCGCCTACAGAGCCGAGCACACGCAGGGAGGAGAGATCTTTATCTGCAAATATCTCCTCGCCAAATCCCTGTAGCGAGCGGATAGCGGTAGGCGCGGTATAGAAGATATTGACCTTATGCTTGTCTATCAGCTCCCAGAAGCGGCCATGATCCGGATAGGTAGGTACGCCCTCAAACATGATGGTGGTGGCACCAGTCAGCAGGGGGCCATAGACGATATAGGAGTGGCCTGTGACCCAGCCGATATCAGCCGTGCAGCAAAACACCTCTCCCTCCTGATATTGAAAAACATTTTTGAAAGTGTAGGCGGCAAAGACCATATAGCCGGCGGTAGTATGCAGCACGCCTTTAGGCTTGCCAGTAGAGCCGGAGGTATAGAGGATGAAGAGCGGGTCCTCGGCCTCTACTGTGGCGGGTATATTATCCGGGCCTGCTTTAGCCCACTCCTCATGCCACCAGAGGTCACGGCCTGCCTCCATATTCACTGGCAGGTGGCGATGGTCAAATACGATGCACCTCTCTATGGTAGGCGTAGACTGCAGTGCTGCATCTACTATGTTTTTGAGTTCAAATTTCTTCTCACCGCGATAGAAGCCATCGGCAGTGATGATCACTTTGCAGCCGGAGTCATTGACGCGGTCCGATATGGACTGGGCGCTAAATCCTGCAAAGACCACCGAGTGTACCGCACCGATACGCGCACATGCCAGCATGGCCACCGCAGCCTCCGGTATCATGGGCAGGTAGATGCAGACGCGGTCGCCTTTCTGCACTCCATTATTCAGCAGTACATTGGCGAAACGCTGAACTGACGCGTGCAGCTCACGATAGGTGATATGACGTGCAGCCTCCTTTGGATCATTTGGCTCCCAGATGATGGCCACCTGGTCAGCACGAGCAGGCAGGTGCCGGTCGAGGCAGTTCTCGGTGATATTGAGCTGGGCACCATCATACCATCTGATGGCAGGGTCATGAAAGCTCCAGTCCAGCACACGATCCCATGTCCGCTGCCAGCTGAAGTGCGCTCCTACATCGGCCCAAAACTGCTGAGGGTCATCTACACTGGCCTGATACTGCTGGTGGTATTCATCGAAGGTCTTGATCTGTGGTAACATATACGGATGCTTTGGACTTAAGTCAAATATAGCGCTATGCTCCATAAAATCGACTGCCTGGAAAGCGGCACTGGACTGATATCTATCAATAAAAAAAACCGGGAACAAACTTTTTGGGAACAAGACTGTTATACAGTCAGCATTGCAATCCAGATACGGTAGAGATATCGTATATCAGGTAGACAGGCCTGATCAGGACAGGCGATGTTCGTTTTCATGTGTGTATGGTTAAAAGAGGGAATCTCGAGAGGGGTTCCCTCTATATATTTCAGGCCTATGGGGCCAGCATATCAGGAGTACCGGCCTGCTTGGCAGCCTTGAGCGGCAGGCCGAATAGGGCACTGGAGAAATTGGTATAGCCCAGCACAAAAGAGATACCGTGTGAGCTGAGTCCCATATCATAGCGCTGCGGACCGGCGAGGTAGTACGAGTCTGACGGTTCGGCAAAATTGGCAAAGGCGGTATGATAGTTTGAAAAGCCGTACTTGTATGTGAAGCCCAGGAAGATCTTGCTATGGGGACGATTGATAGCTACTCCGGTGGAGAAGTGGAGGTAGTTCCAGTATTCCGGATCTGCAGCTACGATGTAATCATTATATTTTTTGCTCAGCAGGGGTATCTTGTTGTTGAAATCCGTGCGGAAGCCGCCCAGCAGGGATACTTTCTGCGAGAGTCTGACGTCATAGCCTATAGCGGCATTGGTCACTTGTAGCGAGCCGGTACGGATACGCATAAAGTCTGGAATGGGATCAGTGCCGTAGACAGCACTCGGCAGGGCATAGACATTATTAGTACCGCGCAGCAGGTCATATTCCTTTACAGCAAAAAAGTACTCCGCTGAAACTGCCACCCTAAACTTCTCTGTGCCATACTCCAGGCCCAGGGATATACTGGGTGGCAGTTTGTACTGTGTATGGATATTATGCTGGTCTCCTACTACGGTCAGGTTTGGGTATTTATGAAAGATGCTCAGTGTATCGCCGGCTGGCAGATTGACGGCAGCGAGTGATTGATACATCCTGCCACCACTAAAGATGGTAGTGGAGGGAAGCATTGCTGCCAGGCCTATCTTATAGTTTCCAAACTTCAGCTCCATGCCCGGTTTGAACAGAATATAGACGTGATTGACAGCGTACTTGTAGCGGGTGGTCATAGAGGCGGAATAGGGCGCAGCGCTGGGGTCTATCACATCTGCAGTGGCCTGCTGAAACAGCTCTCCCTGCATACCTATATAGCCGCCATAGTGCCCCAGGCCCAGGGAGAAGTGCTCATTGACCTTATAAGCAGCTGCTATTCCACCCCAATACTCCACATAGCTATAGCTCTGGTCATATTTAGCTCGAAAGTGCTCCTGGCCCACCGATGAATGAATGACATCATAGTTCATATCTGCCTGCGTCTCAAAGTCAAACTTGGTAAAGTTTCGCAGCACATAGCCGTAGATCATACGCAGTTTTGGAATCTTCTTGAACGAGAGCGTTCCGGACAATACCTGAGCATTGAGGTTGATTTTATTAGAAGTGAGGTCATAGCCCGGTCCTGCACCATTCTTCAGGCTGAGATGATCCAATCCGTAGAGGTTTGCGCTGATATTGACATTGAGCGTATCCAGGAAACCTATTGCGCCCGGATTGTATACGAATACGCTATTGTCTGATGCACAAGTCATACAGGTACCACCTGTCAGGATAGAATATGCACTGTAGGCCTGCGTCCAGTAGTTATTCTGCGCAGACAGGCGACAAAGGCTGAGCAGCAGTATAGCGAGTATGGATGACCGTAGATAGGTATGGGGCATGTGTGGGTATCGTATGCCTCAAGCTGCAAAGCAGATACCAAAGTCACCGGGCATAAGTGCAAAGGGCAAAAACAAGAAGGCCTGACGTATGGTCAGGCCTTCTTTCTTATCTGTCTTATCGTAGCAGTGTGAGGCTGCCGTCTTTTATCTTCTTTTGCCCATCCAGGTATGTCAGCTCTACTACGTAGGTATATACGGCAGGTGGCTGCAGTACACCCTTGTAGGTGCCGTCCCATGATGCCCATTGGTTATCCCCGGAGTCAAACACTTTCTCACCCCAGCGGTTAAACACGCGCATCGTCACAGTCTTGAGGCCTGAACCATAGACGGTGAAGAAGTCATTGTTGTCATCGCCATTTGGCGAGAAGGCATTAGGGATATATGTATCCGGGCCATGGTCTACCCTTACCGTAGAATGAGCGGTAGCTGTACAGTTTTTGCCATAGGTCACCACTACTGTATAGTCCTGGCGCTGATATGGCGTAGCTACCGGCGCAGGGCAGTCTACACAGGTGAGTCCGGCAGCCGGAGACCACGCATAGCCGGTGATCGTCTGCCCGCCCGGATTATCTACCAGAATACTAAGCGTGATGCTGCTGCCCAGCTCTAGCGTGGTATCCAGCGGATTGACCGCTACATTCACAGCCAGTGGGGTTTCTACTGTCACAGAGGTATCGAGATGGCAGCCCTGCCCGTCGGTAGCTACCAGCTGGTATACTCCCGCCGCCAGATCGTAAAAGCTACCACTCTCCTGAGGCGTACCACCATTGATAGCATAAGTATATGGAGGAGTGAGGCCAGGTGTGCCACCGGTCACAGTGATCTGTGCCTGCCCGTCAGTAGAGCCTACGCAGCTGACACTATCAGCACCAAGGGAGGTCACGGTGATAGGTGGCGGCGCTACGAGTACGACCGTATTAGTGGCAGTACAGCCATGGGCATCGGTCACGAGCACTGTATAGCTACCCGGTGCCAGACCGGTCACAGTACTACTGGAAGACGATACTGGCGACCATGAGTACGTATAGCCCGGTGTGCCGCCTATACCACTGGCAGTGATGGCACCATCCAGCGCATTGGCACAGGTGATCTGCGTGACCACGGTATCTACCATGAGCTGTGCAGGATCGTGTAGTGTGACTGCCACATTTTCCGCGCAGCCTTTGCTATCATACACTACTACCAGATACGGATTAGGCAGAGCCGGCAGACCGGTGATAGTATCCGTCATCTGATAGTTCACTCCATTATATGTATAGTGATACGGTCCCTGGCCACCACTGGCGCTGAACCACATTTTGCCATTAGCATCGCCATGACACATAGGATCTCTCCAGTCAGCTACTGCTACGAGCTGAGGTGGCTCATTGACCATTACACTGTCTACAGCCGAGCAGCCGTATCCATCTGTCACCGTCACAGATTCATAGCCGGCATAGAGGTCTGTAGCCGGATTGATGATAGAGCCTGATGACCAGTCGTAGCTGGCCACAGCTGCACCGTTTAGCGTAGTGACTGTAGCAGTACCATCATTACCATCAAAACAGGTAACCGGGGTACTGGTCATAGCCAGGTGTAATACGTATTGGGTATCTACATTAAAGGTGCTGGATACCGTACAGTTGTACGAATCCGTAATGATAAGTATATGCTGGCCCGAGGATAGATTATTTTCCGTAGTACCTCCGAAGCTATTATCCCAGTTGTAGCTGTATGGTGCAGAACCTCCCGTCACCAGTACGGTGGCAGAGCCATCATTGCTACCCTCGCAGTGTGCAGCGGTGGTACTGATGGTGGTGGCTATCTGCTGTGGCTCTGTGATAGTAGCGGTCACAGTAGTAGTGCAGCCATGCGCATCTGTGACAGTAGCAGTATGTGTGCCTGCATTGAGGTCGCTGGCTACGGTAGATGTAGACCCGCTGCCGGTCCAGGTGATATCATATGGTGGTGTGCCCCCGGATACCGTGATCCACGCTGCACCATCAGCGCTACCATAGCAGAATGTAGGATGCACGGAATCTATCACAGCTACGAGCTGCGGTGGCTGGCCCAGGGATGCCTGATCAGTCAGGGTACATCCATTGACATCAGTGATGAGTACACTATAGGTGCCGGGGCCCAGATTGCTGAGTGGGTCTGCACCTCCTGGCGTCCAGGTGATGGTATATGGCCCCACACCACCGTAGGCACTATCTCTCAGTGAGCCATCGGCTGCTCCGTAGCAGGTGATGAGCGTAGAGTCTATCTTATCTCCCAGTGCAGGTGGCGCAGTGACCGGATACGTATTCGTCACAGAAATGCCGTTTGCATCAGTAGTGGTCACCGTATAGCTACCGGCCTGGAGGCCTGTGACAGTGGGTCCCATAGTAGGCGGCGTAGTGGTATTCCACGCAAAAGTGTATGGCGCCACACCGCCTGATGCGGTGACGGATATCTGTCCCGTGCTCTGACCGTAGCAGTTATTATTAGTGACCGTAGCCGTGACCTGTATAGGTGGCGGCCCTGATATATGAGCAGTATCACGTACGCAGCACCCATTGGCATCGCATACCGTGATGATATAGACACCAGTATCGAGTCCTGTCGCAGTAGGCAGGCCTGTCACAGCCGGCACGCTGGTGTAGGTATACCCCGGAGTGCCTCCTGTAGTGGTCACGGTGATAGTACCATCATGCGTACCTGCACCGGCGAGGCTGGTAGTAGCGGCACTGGATACCACCTGTGTAGGCTGGGTAATATGAGTAGTGCCTGTCACACTGCAGCCACTATTGTCAAATACCTGTACGCTATATGTTCCTGCCGGCTGATTGGTGAGTGTCGTGCCTGATCCTGATGGATTCCACACATAGGTGTATCCCGGCCTGCCGCCTGCCGCAGTAGCTGTCACAGATCCGGTACCGCCGCCATAGCATGGTATATTGACGGAGTCCAGACGCAGTGTGAGCGGCGCAGGAGCTGTGAGGGTAGTCGTATCCCGGCCTATACAGCCTTGTGCGTCTGTGACCTGCACTGTATATGTGCCGGCACCGAGGCCTACGGCGCTATCTACATTGCCGGCTGTGACGGTAGACCAGACATATTGATATGGAGCTATACCGGCATTCATATGAAGATAAATGCGTCCGTCATTTTGCCCGGCACAGGAGATCGAGTCCACCAGCTTTGGCACAGGCAATCCATTGCCTACGGTGACGGTCATAGAGTCTACCAGTGTACACCTGCTGCCACCTGTCACACTCACCGTATAGGTAGTGGTCTGCGTAGGAGTGACTGTATAGGTAGCAAAGCTCAATCCTGTACCACTCGGTGGTACTGCACCATGGCTGGCGGTCCATGTATAGGTGGCCAGTGCAGGATGTGCGGAGTCTCCTGTCAGCAGCGCATTCAGCGCGATAGGCTGCACACTGCAGACAAAGGTATCCCTATTCAAGGTCAGCCTGGCCGATGTGTCTACATTGACAGTAGCGAATGCATAGTTGATACAGCCATTGGCCGAGGTGAGCGCTACCTGGTAGGTAGTAGTAGCCACAGGGTGCGATATCACCGTATCGCCCGTGGTAGGCGTAGGTGCATTAGGATCAGGCGGTCCCGGAGACCATACGAGGTTTGCATTATTCAGGTCAGTGATGCACATATTCAGCCTCATATTAGGACGCTGGTAGAGGCTGGCATTAGTGGTAGGCGTATTCTGCTGGTAGCCTATCACCGCGCACTGCGGAGTATTGGCATAGGTACACCAGACCGATTTGAATGGCGTGGTGGTATACTTCATCTTAGGGTTATTGCCCGTAGTAGTATTGCTAAAGCATATATCCACTATCAGGTTTGAGACACCGTCCCAGTCATATGGTGTCTGGAAAACGTGCGTATTCCAGCCCGTGGTCACGGTATAGCTGGCCGTAGTGTACACCTGCGTCAGGGAGCCACGTGCCAGGAATGCATTGTCCAGTGAGTCTGCTCCTACGCAGGCCAGGCTGATCGTGAAGTTTTGCAGCGCAGGCCCACCATTCAGGTTATTGACCTGCAGGGCCAGGGATTTGATCTGACCGCCTGTAGGCACCTGTCCCATGATCTCATTGGCATGGATCAGAAACTGGTGGTGTGCAGACTGGTAGTAGGCACCATATGGTGCAGGATAGACGAAGCCCGTACCGCCCTGATTGGAGGTACCCGTGCCGACTGTGACAGTCGTACCAGGCCCTGAGCAGGCGGTCACCGCAGCGCCGCAGCTATTCGGATTGGCCAGGGCTACGAGCGTGACAGGGTCTCCGGGGCAGATCACATTTGGCGTGGCCGTGGCCCGCACATTGGTACCTACATTGGGAGAGGTATTTACCTTTACGCTGTCTATCAGCTTGCAGCCATCTGCCGATGTCACCTGCACTTTAAACCACGTACTCGTGGCGAGTGCATTGATCAGTGTAGTGGCAGAGGTAGGGCTCTGCACCAGCGCAGGCTGCAGCCACTGGTAGGTGAATGGGCCAAGATTGGAAGTGCTCGGAGTGACCGTGACAGTAGTATTGGAGTACTGGCACACAGTAGCACTGGAGGTGGAGGTAGCTAGGTCAAAGAATGGTATATTGATAGCCACAGTATCGCTACAGCCGGGTCCCGTGGTCCAGACAAACTGGTACACACCTCCGGTATCAAAGCCCGTGATCATACTGTTTCTGGCCGCGGGCGAATCGATATGTGTAGCATGCGGGTTATTAGGCAGTGCAGACCATGCCCCTGTGCCATAGGCATGCATAAAGGCCGTATCATACCTGCACTTGTTTTGATCCGGTCCTGCATCCGGTCGCTGCGTCACCTGCACGGTGAGTGTATCCGTACAGACCCCTGATGACCAGGAGAACATATACGTGCCCGGCTGCGAAAATCCTGTGATGGTGGCCGTAGGCGAGGTAGGCGGCGTAATGACTGTACTGGCGGGGCCCTGTATCTGAGTCCACGTACCTGTGCCGGTAGCATTGGTAGTGATGGAGGTAGTAGGCGATGGGCAGCTCACATACTGCGTACCACCCGCGTTTTGCAAGACATGCACTGTCACATCATCACTGAGGGATACCGGATTGCCACATCCATTGTAGGTGGCTACAGCCGTATAGGTGGTGGTGTGATTATTGGGTGGGCATACATTCACCGTAGGGCCTGAGCCAATAAGTGTACCGCCCTGAAACCAGTTTACAGTCACGATAGAGTTGCCCGAGGGAGTAAAGCGATAGCCGTCGTTATGTGCGCTCCACTGGCTCACGTTCCTGCCAGGCACTGCATAGCCGACAGTACCGGTGGCATTCTGTATACCCTCCAGGGCCAGGTTGCCATTCCAGGTAGTACAGGTTCCCTTATCGCCGATGTATATTTCTATTACGTTGGTAGTCTCATAGAGTACTATCTGGCTGGTGAGCAGCGTGCTGGTACAGCCAAAGAAAGGCACCTGATAGTATGACACCACAAATTTGCGGCAGGGTGCTGAGCCAAAGACCGCATAGTTGATATAGTTTGAGTCTACCACAGACAGCTGCCCCGGAAAGATATCCATGTACGGGCCGAAGATGGCATTGAGCTGATTTTGCCCGCTAGGTATCGGCGCTCCGCTACCGGTACCGCCGGTATTCATAGGCCATGGATTGCTCTGGCCGGCGTAGGCAGTATTGAATGAGATCATGGAGTTATTGCCTATCACGCATTGATTATAGGCATTGCCAAAGAAGCAGAACGTGAAAGGGAGATTGATCACACCGCTGTAAAAGTCATCCTGAGTGTAAAACGGATTGGGAGGCGCTACACCATTCAGGTAGGCATATGGCGAGTAGCTGATAGACGAAACGTTGTAAGTATTAGTGGCGAAAGCCGGTAGCCAGGAGGCGGTCAGGTTAGTACAGTTGGTACCGCAGGGGAGGTTCTGATCCGGGCCGGCATCTACAAAGGGACAAGGGTACTGCTGAGCGCTCGCCATCAGCGAAAGGATCACCAGGCTAAGGGACAATAGAATCTTCTTCATTTAATAATCAAGATTTAAAGGACTAGAGAACAGGGTACACAAATTTAACCTTTATGCCATACAAATAAAACATAAAACCCTGTGTAACATGCGGATGCACTATGCCGCCGCGACGTTGCACGTGTCGGTAAATTTTGTGGCAACTCATAGATAAACAAGACAATAGTGTGCCAACACGGATCAAATCCGGCAGACATGCCGCTAAAAGAGATTTGTTAAATTCTTGTGATCCGCAGGTTACTCTACCGGTACGGCACCCTCATGGGTAGATAGCCGCCTCATACGCCAGCCATAAAAGGCCAGGTAGGCAAAGCAGAAAATGCCCACCACATAGCCCATCTGGATGCCCAGCAGGCCCGGATCTGACAGCCAGCCCTGTAGCACGCTCACAAAACCACCGCCCATGATCATCATGATGAGGTAGCTCGATGCGTCATTGGTGCGGCGGCCCAGGCCGGTGATGGCGAGGGTGAAGATGCACGGCCACAGCGTAGAGCAGAAGAGGCCCACACTGATAAAGGCATAGACACTCACGATACCATCTGCCAGCATACCGATGATCAGCGCGGCGATACCGAGTGCTGAGTAGAGCAGCAGCTGGCGCGCAGGCTTGCCATTGGTCAGCAGATTGCCGATGATGATGATGGGGATGATGGCGGCATAGATGTAGAAGGGTGCAAGGTCACGGCCAGCCAGCCAGTTTACAAACAGGAAGACGCTAAAGGCTGCATAGGGCAGTATGACATTCAGCGCCTTCTTCATGCTATCGCTGACATCGAAAGCACCCACGGCACCCGTCCACCGGCCTATCATAAGGCTAGCCCAGAAGAGGGATACATACGGCGACACCTGATCTGTACCGATATGCAGGTGCTGCTTGAGAAACTCAGGTAGGTTGGACGCGGTAGATACCTCTACGCCTACATAGAGGAAGATGGCGATCATGCCCATCCACAGCTGCGGGTAGCTGAAGAGGCTCTTCTCCTTGCCTGATCTGGCGGCAGTTTCCTTTGCTTTACTGTGTGTGTGATTGGGCAGTGAGGAGAACCATATCAACGCTGCTACGACTATGAATGCGGCACCGAGGATGAGGTAAGGTGTTTTCACCGCGCTGAGGTCCTTGAGCGTGGCGCCTGCCACTGCACCAAAGATGGCTAGGCTCACTACCACTGGTCCTATGGTCGTACCCACATTATTGATACCACCTGCCAGGCTGAGTCGCTGCGAACCTTTGGCTGGGTCGCCGAGATTGATGGCCAGCGGATTGGCAGCTGTCTGCTGTAGTGAGAATCCAAGGCCGACGATAAAAAGCCCCGAGATAAATAGTGGAAAAGAAGACGTCTCTGCTGCCGGGTAAAACAACAACGTACCCAGCGCCGAGATACCAAGGCCGAGAGCGATACCACCCTTGTAGCCGAGCCTATTCAGCAGGTCCTCTCCTATGGCGCGCGATACCAGCAGGTAGATGATAGACCCTACTGTATACGCTACATAGAATGCAAACGACACCATCTGGCTCTGCCACTGCTCCAGCCGCAGGTGCTCCTTGAAGACGGGTATCAATATATCATTGCTGGCCGCTACGAAGCCCCAGAAAAAGAATACAAGCACAAGGGTAGCAAAGGCGGAGTTGTTGGATTTAGGTTGGGTCATTTATTATCGCTATTATGAAAATTTACACAATGAAAGAACCGCCAAGGACGCTAAGAACGTAAAGTTATTTTGAATAAATCTTTGCGGCCTTTGCGATCTTCGCGGTTAATAAATGTATTCATCAGTCTATTTTAGTCACTGGCACATCTGACTCACCAGATCCCCATGCCTTATTGGGCTGTGGTCCCATCTCAAATTCTATCTCGCCGCCTTTGGCTATGTCATCATAGGTGATGTAAGACTTCATATAGTTGCTGCCGTTCAACTTTGCCGACTGGATGTAGACATTACCCTTAGCGTTGTTGTTGGCTTTCACCGTAAAGGCCTTGCCATTCTCCAGGTGCATGATCACATGATCTGCCAGCGGGCTGCCGATAGCATACTGATCGCTGCCCGGACATACCGGATAGAAACCCATCGCGCTGAAGATATACCAGGCGCTCATCTGGCCGCAGTCCTCATTGCCCGAGAGGCCGTCGGGCTGGTCGCGGTACATCTCGGCGTCTATGCGGCGTACCATAGCCTGCGTCTTCCACGGCTGGCCTGCATAGTTGTACTCGTAGGCTATCTGGTGGCTCGGCTCATTGCCGTGAGCGTACTGGCCTATCATGCCGGAGATATCGGGCTGCTTGTGGCCGTGCAGCACGGGTGAGGTATTGAAGATAGAGTCCAGCTTATCCGCCAGTTTCTGCTTGCCTCCCATCAGCTTCATCTGGCCTGAGATATCTTGCGGCACGTAGAAGGAATACTGCCAGGCATTGCCCTCGGTATAGTTGTGATTGACTTCGTATGGATCAAATGGTGAGAGGAAAGAGCTCTCCTTTGGCCGCATGAAACCCGTAGATGGGTCATAGAGGTTCTTGTAGTTCTGTGCGCGCTTGATGTAGTAGTTATAGTCGTCGGTCTTGCCGAGTTTCTTTGCCAGCATGGCTATGCACCAGTCGTCGTAAGCGTACTCCAGGGTGCGGCTCACATTCTCATGCGCGCCCGACATCTTGATATAGCCGTGCGCCTTGTAGTCGCGCAGGCCGTTGCGGTCTTCCATCGCGCTCTTCTTCATCGCCTCCAGTGCCTTGTTTGCATCAAAGCCCTTCACATCTTTCATCGCAGCCTCGGTGATCACCGGCACGGCGTGGTAGCCTATCATACAGTTGGTCTCGCAGGCAGAGAGCTCCCACACGGGCAGCAGGCCACCCTGCTCATACTGCGTGATGAAAGTATTGATGAAGTCTGACGAGCGCTTCTTGTCTATCAGCGTGAGCAGCGGATGCAGCGCACGGTAGGTATCCCAGAGTGAGAACACCGTATAATAGTTAAACCCCTTGGCCTCATGCACAGCGAGGTCGCGGCCGCGGTACTGGCCGTCTACATCCTGATAGATATTGGGCGGGATCATGGCGTGGTACATGGCGCTGTAGAAGGTACGCATCACCGCAGGGTCGCTGCTTTGCAGGTCTATCTTGCTCAGCTCTTTATTCCATGCCTCTTTGGCGGCAGCCACGGCCTTGTCAAACTCCCAGTTATTCAGCTCGGCTTCGAGGTTTTTCTTCGCCCCGTCTATGCTCACGGCAGAGATGCCTACGCGCGCATATATGGCCTCGCCCTCGCCGGTCTCAAAGCTCACGTAGCCCTTCAGGTCAGTGTCTGACATGCTGCGCATACCATCGTGCAGCACGGGTCCATTGCTGATGCCAAACTTCTTGAACGGCTTTGAGAACTGGATCACAAAGTACACGATCTGGCTGTCGGCCCAGGCGTGGCTGATACGCGCACCGGTGATCTCGCTATTGCCGTTAAAGTTGATCTCGCCGTACTTCAGCTCATCGCGGTGATTGAGGTCGAGCACGATGTCGGCCTGTGCAGATTTAGGGAAGGTATACCGATGCAGCGCCGCACGTGTGGTAGCGGTCAGCTCCACCTTGACCTTATTGGCCAGCTCTACGCTATAGTAGCCTACAGATGCTTTCTCATTCTTCTTGTCAAAGCTCTGCGCATACTGCGTGCTTTTAAACTTCGGCTTGCCTATCTCTGGCACGAGCAGCACATCACCATAGTCTGAGCAGCCCGTGCCGCTCAGGTGCGTGTGCGAGAAGCCAAATATCTTGCCATCAGAGTAGTGGTAGCCCGAGCAGCCGTCCCAGGTCTTGAGCCGCGTATCAGGCCCCACCTGCACCATCCCAAAGGGCAGCGTAGGCCCAGGGAAGGTATGCCCATGCCCACCCGTCCCGACGAACGGATCTACATATTGCGTATAGTCTTTTTGTGCAAAGGCCGAGGTGGCGATGAGGAGGCAGAATAGTAGTTGCTTCATGAATCGTGTGATATATGGTAAACATCTGCTTTTTGGATGTTAAAACCAAATGGCAACTCACCCATCTGCCTTCGGCATCTTCCCTCTCCCAAGGAGATGGAAGAACCGCGTGGGGAATGATCATCGTTTGCCGCACACCAGTATCATCTCCGTAGATGCATCCGTCACCGGACTGCGGTCATAGTAGCCATAGACCTCTCTGACCACAAAGCCACTCTCCTCCATCAGCTGCTCCAGCTGGTCCTGATAGTAGTAGCGCAGCCTGAGATGCTCTACGAGGCGCTGCGTCTCGCGGCCCTGCTCGTCATAGGTGTAGAAGATGCTATCGCTGTACATGAGCTGCGTATCGGTATCGATGGATTTATTGAGGCCTGTGCGGCGAAACTGTAGCTGGCCATCAGCATCTCGCGTCTCTATGGTGGTCGTCTCCTCTGTGGTGACCCAATTGTCAGCACTGAGCACCATGCGTGGGCGGAAGGTATGGACTATGAACTGTCCCTCAGCCTCCAGGTGCCGGTGTATGCAGGCCAGGCAGCTACGGATATCCGCATCCTCCGTCAAGCCCTGAAAAGAGCTGAAGGGAATGATGATATACCGGAACTTCTTCCCGAGGTCAAATTGCGTCATATCGCCCTTCACGATTTGTATTCTGTCACGCACATCCGCATTCAGCTGCGCCAGCTTTTCCTGAAAGACATGCAGCATCGTAGGAGATATATCCAGCCCCGTCACCTCGAGCCCCTGCTGCGCCAGCGGTATCGCCACACGGCCCGTACCACAGCACAGCTCCAGCACAGCACCCGGCGGGTCGGTACACTGCGAGGTGTAGAACTTCACATCATCCACCGTCTTCTGCCGGCTGTCCAGATCGTATAGCGCAGCGGTGGTGGAGTATTGATTGTAGGGGAAGGCGTTTGTCATGGTGTTCCTTTGCGGCAAGTTACGATTAATATCTAAGCCGCTATCACCGTTCCACTGTTCCATCTGTTCCACTTGTTCCATCTGGTGAAACAGTATGGAACACCTACCCGCATGAAACAAAAAACCCCGAAGGCCGCAGACCGTAGCCACGCCACCGCATCTGCCCCTCAGGGTATGTCAGGTTTAGGGTGGTAGGGGCAGGTCGCGACCTGTCCCTACAGTGCAATGCACCACATTGGTGTCAAGGCTCTATTACGCAGCCTTACCGCTTTCCTCGGCACGCTTCAGGTAGCGGTGCACGGTGGCGAGTGGTATGGTGAGCTGCGCCGCTATCTCGCGCTGGCTCTTGCCTGCATCGTGGAGGTCTTTCACGGCAGCCACCTTCGCGCCCAGGTCTTTGTCCTTCATCTCGCGCAGCTGCTCGGCCTCCCGGCCTGTACCCATAAACTCAAAGCCCAGGAAGTTGTAAGGCTTGGTGATCTGGCAGAGGCAGACGTTGTCTGTCTCGTAGACCTTCTCCCCTACCCGGTGCTTGATCTGTTTGAGGTATAGCGTACGTGGATCGCGGTGGCTTTTGCCTATGGCAAAGATGCTATCGCAGAGATTGGAGAACTGCTTGGAGCCTTGCAGGTGGTTTTCCTCTATAGGCCGTGTGGTATCGCGCTTGGGCGTGTGGGCTATGATGAGCATGGATACCTTCATGCGCTTCTTCACCCTATTGAGCATCTCCATGATAGGATAGGCGTCTTTGGCGCGCTCATTGTCACTGCGCAGGGCGGTGAGGTTGTCTATGATCACGACCTTGACGCCTGTCTGCTCTATCTGTAGCGCTATCTGCGCGTAGAGATAGCTCTCAAAGGTCTTGTAGCCCCACTCGCGGTAGTCGGCCTCCATATTGATCTCCGAGCGGAAGAAGCTGCGCGAGAAGCGATACGGGTCTGCATACTCATGCGTGTACCGCGCCTGAAACTGCTTGGCCGTGAGCTCAAAGTCAAAGTACAATACCGGCTGCGCCTCCGCCTCCATGCGGAAGGGGCCTATCCCTGCACCGCGGCTGATGCTGTCTGCTATCTGCACTGCGAGTATGGACTTGCCCAGGTTAGTATCGGCAAAGAGGATGCAGAGGTCGCGCTCATGCCAGAAGGCATCAAACAGCGCCTTAGGCTCCGGCTCTGCTGCCGCCTGGTCTATCCAGTCATCTACAGGCTGCGTGTGAAAGAGGTCCAGCTTCTGCGCTACCGCCTCACTGCGCGTGCGCGCCACCTCCGCGTCAAACTCCTCGTCCGTCATCACGCCGTACATCTGTATATCCAGCATCACCAGCTGCCGCTTCAGAGACTCATCGCCCGTGCGGTCGTACTGTTCTTCCAGCTTGTCTATCTCAGCGCGTATGAGGGTGGCAGGCGTCAGCACAGCCCCCTCGGGCAGGTATGGCAGCAGCCCTTTGGCCTCGGCCTCGGCACGTAGTGCCTGCTGTGGGTCGTCTGCCGCAGGCTGTGCCCGCAGGGCCGCACTATGCATGGCCGCGTCAGCCTCCAGCCGCTGCAGGGGCGTCAGTACCGTTGGCGAAGGCGCCTGCTCGCGTGCTATCTGCTCGGCTATGTTCTTCTGCATCTCTGCGCCTATCAGGTCGGCGCGGTGCAGGGTTTCCTTGTCAGGTAGATAGGGGGTGAGGCCATCACGCTCGGCCTGTGCGCGGAGGGCTGCCTGCTCGCGCTCACGCATCTCAGTGAGGTCGGCGGCGGGGTTATGCCAGGGAGCGATGATGTGTTGGGATGATTTGGTCACGGGTGTCACACCCGGAGGCAGTGGCCTCTGTGGATTTTCCATAGGTAGTATGGGGATTAAAATGATAAAAAATAAAGATCAGATACGGTAAAGAAAGGAGCCGTGCACAGCTACTGATAAGAAGCCGGCAGTACCGTCACCACCAGCTTTGAAATACGATGCAAATATAGCAAAATAAGCGATAATACATAAATACAGCTATCTCAGGTGAAGCCGTTTTGCCACGCTCAAAACACCAAAACCCGCACTACCACTGGCTTTGCTTTGTGAATAAGTCTTTGGGGGGATTTACAGAATTACTGATTTACGGAATTACAGATTGCGGGAGGTTGTCTCAGGTGTTTCAGGTGTTCCACTCAGGTGAAACAGTGGAACGGTAGTGGAACAGGTGGAACACCTTGGAACAGTGGAACGGGCAACTTAAAAGTCTGTCCGTGGTTGTGCGTCCTCGCCAACCACAAGGGTAGCGCCCAGATCGCTGGTCGGCGGGGACGCCTACCAGGGGCAGGGGAGATTTACAGAATGACGGATTTACTGAATCGCAGATTGTAGGAGGCCGTTTCAGTGTTTCAGGTGTTCCACTCCGGTGAAACAGTGGAACGGTAGTGGAACAGGTGGAACACTTTGGAACAGTGGAACGGTAATGGAACAGAATAGGCCGCTTATAAAGCCTTTCTGTGGTTGTGCGTCCTCACCGACCAGAAGAGCAGTTCCCAGATCGCTGGTGGGCGGGGAAGCTAACTAGGGGCAAAATTACCCATCAGACGATACTTCCTTGTTTTTGAAAACTTTCATTGCTTCTAAAATATTTAGCCTAGACAATAAGGTTAACTCGTGCTTTGCCTCAATCTTCCTTCTTTCTAGGTCAATAGAAGTTTCATCCTTCTTAAGAATAAAGTTCCTTTCAACGTTGCTTAAAACAGTAATTATTTCACCTATTTTTTCTGAATCCCCCTCTAGCAAAGATAAGCGAAGTGAAAGTAATTTGGAATCAATATTAGTCCTTTCATTATTAAAATATTTTACGTCTTCCAAATTGATCTTATAGAGACGCAAAAAAAAGAAAGAAAATACCTCAATAAATATTGCGAGGGCAAATCGAGGAAGAATTTGCAAAAGATACTGATTAGCGGTTAGAACGTCTGTACCCTTTTGATTGAGAACAGCGTCTATCAGTATTCCTGTGGCAAAGCATGTAGCTATTATGCCGATTAAGAGATTTACGATACTATATCGAGATAAAAGCGACTGTAAATATTCGGTACCCTCTTTAAGAGCATAGATTTGAGAGTTCAACTCTTTCAATTGAATAAGCCGTTTACCATCAAGGTCAGCCTTGTTAGCCTCCAAAATACTATTTTCCAAGGCGCTTATCCGGGAGGCAAGCTCAGAATTTTCTTTATTAGTTTTTTGTCGTATCCAAGGAAGCAAAGCGTTCTTACTACCCGTTTCGAGATAATTAACGAACAACCGAGCAAAAAGAAATGCTCCGAGAGCCAAAGTAGTGTAAACAGCTATATTCTTTGCTGGAGAAGGACAAAATTGTCGTAATATAAAAACCACTGCAATTATTACTACAAGGCCTAGCCCGTCAATATATTTACCCATAGATTACTTAGTATAAATACTAATTTAAAAATTATTTCTCTTCTTAAGAGATTAAATTATTTTCTGAATTCCTTTAACGCAAAAATTAGCGTAGTTCGCATTCAACTAACTTTGAATCACAATTAAACTGCTCCCCTTACCACTCCCATTGAGCCTGGGATTCCTTCCCGACGAAGCGTGCGGGACAGGTCCGCCTTATCGCTTCTATTTTTTATAAAGATGTAAGGCGTCGGAATGACGGATTTTTGTGGGGAAGACCAATAGAGTGTTCCACCGTTCCACTGTTCCAAGTGTTCCATTTGCCGTTCCACTGTTCCAGGGTGTTCCACTACCGTTCCACTGTTCCAAAGTGTTCCACTTGTTCCATCAGAGTGGAACACCTGAAACAGAGTGGAACACCTGAAACGCATGGAACACCTGCTGTATTGTCATGTCGTAGCGCAGCGGAGACATCTTGCATTCAGCTAGTTTGCCAGAAAGACAAGATTCCTCTGGCAAGCTGCGCAAGCCGGCGGAATGACAAAGCGGGTTATCCCCCAGACTTCCGATTTCACCGCAAAATCGATGTTACCCTTTACAATATTTGGCTTGACAGTTCGACTAATCTTTCATAAGCTTGCCAGAGCAAGTGACCATTACCAATTCATCACTAACCAAAACCAACTAACATGGGATTTTTTGATAAGCTCAAGAATGAGTTCATCGACATCATAGACTGGACGGACAATACGAGCGATACGATCGTCTGGAAGTTTCCGCGCTATGAGAATGAGATAAAAATGAACGCCAAGCTGACCGTACGCGAGTCGCAGCAGGCCGTATTTCTCAATGAGGGCGTGATAGCCGATGTGTATCAGCCGGGCATGTACACCCTGACCACGCAGAATATGCCGATACTGGCCACGCTGAAGGGCTGGAAGTATGGCTTTGAGAGCCCGTTCAAGGCGGATGTGTTCTTCGTCTCTACGCGCCAGTTTGTAGACCAGCGCTGGGGTACCAAGAATCCTATCACAGTGAGCGATGAGCGCTTTGGCATGATAGAGCTGCGTGCCTTTGGCTCCTTTGCCTATCGCGTCACAGATGGAGGCAAATTTATCAAAGAAGTAGCCGGTACCAATGGCCTCTACACGGCAGATGAGATCAATGGCCAGCTGCGTAGCCTCATCATGACGAAGTTTACCACGGCAGTGGGCAATGGCAACTTCCCGATAGAGAAATTTGCGTCTAACCTGGAGGAGCTGAGCAGCATGGTGCAGGAGAAGCTAAATCAGGATTTTCAGGCCTATGGTCTGACGATCACGAAGTTCCTGATAGAGAATGTATCGATGCCGGAGGAGCTGAAGAAAGAGATCTTCGACTACTCCCGCCTCAATAAGCTGGATATGCAGAAGCTGGCGCAGTTTCGCACTACGCAGAGCATACAGACCGCCGCGGCTAATGAGGGCATAGGTGGTGCAGGCATCGGTATAGGCGTAGGCGTGGGCCTCGGCAATATCGTGGCCAATAACTTTAACCAGGCCCAGCAGAATGCCAATACGCCTCCTCCCCCTCCGCAGCCGGTAGCGTTCTTCACGGCAGTGAATGGGCAGCAGTCAGGACCATTCAGCCTGGAGCAGATAGAGCAGATGGCGCGTGGCGGCTCTTTCAGCCGTGAGACGCTGGTGTGGAAAGCAGGCATGGCCGCATGGGCGCAGGCCGGCAATGTGGTAGAGCTCAATAGCGTATTCAGCCAGATGCCTCCCCCACCGCCTCCGGTAGGATAATTTTTTTTGAAACTCATATAGCCCTCTCCTCTGCGGAGAGGGTTTTGCCTATATACCCAAACCAGATATACATGAAAGTCCAGTCTTATTTCTATAAAGCACTCCTGCTCTTCATATCTCTCAGTCTGACAGGTGCCGAGCTCTATGCACGTGCCGGCGGTGGTGGCGGCCGCAGCCGCGGTGGCGGTGGTGGTGGCTATCACAGCAGCAGCTCGCACAGCTATCATAGCTATGGCGGCGGCGGTGGTGGTGGTGGCAGCCTGACCGGTGGCGAGGTCGTGCTCGTGCTGGTCATCATCGGCATCGTGGTGATCTATAACTATCGCAAGAATAAAGGCGGCAATGAGGCGGGCAGTCAGGCCTATGTAGCGCCGTCTACGCCTGCTGCATCCTTCCCTGAGGGGCTCACACCGCAGAAGGTAGAAAGCTCCTTCCGCACCATTCAGGATGCCTGGCAGCAAAAGAACCTGAAGCCTGCGCGCAAGTGGATATCTGATGGCGTATATCAGCGCTACACAGCGCAGTTTGCCATGATGAATAAGCTCTCTCAGGTCAATAAGCTGAGCAATATACAGGTACGCGGCCTGCGCCTGGCCAAGGTCAATACCGATGGCCACTACCAGACTGCCGATGTGGCCATCAGCTTTCGCATGGATGATCAGTTCATCAGTGATAAATATCCGCAGTTCAACGAGTCATTTGCGGGTGATGAGGCTACGGAGTACTGGACCTTTATCCGCCGTGGCGATGTGCAGGCTGACAAGGACCTCTACAATACGGCCAACTGCCCCAACTGCGGTGCGCCGTTTGAGACGGAGATGGGCGAGATCAGCCGCTGTAGTGGCTGCGGCACCCTGACCAATAGCGGCGCCTATGACTGGGTGCTGAGCGAGATCACGCAGGAGGACGACTACTCACCTAATAATAGCATGGTGAAGGACCAGCAGCTCGCAGCGCTCACGCAGCATGACAGCCTCTTTGCCGTACAGCGGGTAGAGGATGTGGCGAGCAATGTCTTCATGCAGATCATGGAGGTGCTCACGGGAGATAGTGACAAGAAGCTCTCGCGCTTTGCTGATAAAGATACAGCGGCATCTATCCTGGCGGTGAAGAAGCAGAGCGGTGGTTTCATCTTTGACCGCCTCTACCTGAATGATGTCTCACTGACGCACTACGACACCGAGGGTGAAAGGCTGAACCTGCACTTTGACCTCACGGCTACCTACCAGCGCGTCCGTGCCAGTGGTGCACGGCTGGAGCTGATGGATGGCGATATGGCTCCGCATAGCTTCTCTATGACGCTATCGCGAAACCTTAAAGCACTGCAGACTCCGGAGAAGGAAACTGTCTACAGCTACGAGTGCCCAAGCTGCGGCGCTCCGTACAATGATACCACCGATGATACCTGCACCTACTGCGGCGAGCCGGTGATAGACCTCAATAAGAATTGGGTGCTCACAGGTTTTAAGATGGGCTGATGCCTTCGCATAGCAAGGTACTTTGGTAGGGAGGCCGTGACCTGTCCCTACTGCTCCGGCGCGTATCATAAGAAAGGTGAGCTGTATCGTCGGGTCAAACATTACAAACGGTAAGTTGACCGGTTTTAACATGGGTTAAGACGCGAACAATAGTTTCATTTTTCCGTTTACAAAGGGTAAGGAGAGAATCTCTTAAGGAAACTTCCTTTCGGTTTATTGTACTTAAAGACAACAGCTTGTAGTTGCTTTTTCTGCTCCTCACTGACCTTGGTATACGTTTTTGACTTATCTTTCGACAATGAATGAAAAAGTGCTTCAGCTCCTACTGGCGGATGATGATGAGACAGACCGCGAGCTTTTCGAAGAAGCGCTGAAAGAAGTGCAGCCTCGCTCTGTTTTATACAAAACTACCAATGGTGAGCAGCTGATGGACTACCTGCAGCAGGATGGACTACCTGCGCCTGATGCCCTCTTCCTGGATCTCAATATGCCTCGCAAGAACGGCATGGAGTGCCTCGAGGAGATCAAAGGCGATGCCGTACTGCGCGATATACCAGTCTTCATCGTATCTACCTCTCTGGATCCTGACGTGGTGAAAAAAGTGTATGAGCAGGGAGCCTGTGGCTATGTGCGCAAGCCGGGCAGTTTCCGCGCACTCATCGCTACCATAGGGCAGGCCTGTGACAAGGTGATGGCAGGCGAGTGTGGCAGGCCACCATTTGAGCACTTCGTTTTGAATGAAAAAATATGAGCGACCACTCCCCGGCTGACATACAGGCACGATCAGATTTTGGCAATATAGTCAGGCAGGTCCCTATCGGTATCGCAGTCTTTCGCGGGCCGGACTTTGTAGTAGAGGTAGCCAATGGCAAATACCTCGAGGTCATAGACCGTACGGAGGAGCAGTTTTTGGGCAGGCCACTCTTTGAGGTGCTGCCGGAGGTGCGGGAGTATGTGGAGTCACTGCTCACTAATGTGTACCTCACAGGTGATCCGTATTATGGTTTTGAGTTTCCTGTCACACTGCGCCGCTACGGCCGTGAGGACCTGACGTATTTCAACTTTGTCTATCAGGCACTACGCGAAGATGACGGCACCATATCCGGTATCATAGTCTTGGCCACTGAGGTCACCGAGACTGTGACGGCCAAGCAACTCCTGTCAGAAAGCGAAAAGCAGTTTCGCAGCGTCTTTATGCATTCGCCCATCGCCATGACGATCTTCAGGGGGCCGGACTATGTGATCGAGATGGCCAATCATGTACTATACGATAAAATATGGCACCGCTCACCCGAAGAGGTACTGGGCAAGAAGCTTCTCGATATATTTCCTGAGCTCAAAGAGCAGAAGTTTCCGGACCTGCTTCGCGAGGTATACACTACCGGCAGGATACATCAGGAAAAGGAAGCACTGGCCTATGTACAGGGGCGGGATGCGATGCAGAAATTCTACTTCGACTTTGAATATGCGCCGCTGCGTGAGGTAGACGGCACGATATCGGGCATCATGTGTACCGTGGTAGACGTGACCGACCGTGTAGAGACCCGCGCCAAGGTAGAGGAGGCAGAGCAGCGCCTGCGCCTGGCCATAGAGGCTACCCGCCTGGCCACCTGGGACCTCGACCTGACCACTGATGCTGTGACGCACTCGCCGCAGATGGCTATGATCTTTGGCCATCCGGCTGAGACCACTATGACGCACCAGCGCCTGGTAGAGCAGATACATCCTGATGACCTGCCCGTGCGCAATGGGGCCTTTGTGACAGCTATGGAGACCGGCTATTACTACTACGAGATACGTATCAATAAGGCCAACGGCTCTCCCGGCTGGATCCGCACGCATGGCAAGGTGGTCTATGACAAAGACCGCAAGCCCGTGGCTATGATAGGCACGATGCGCGAGGTGACGGAGGAGAAAGCATTCCAACAGGAGCTGGAACGGCAGGTGCGCGAGCGTACAGCCATGATAGAGCAGAAAAACCAGGAGCTGGAGAAAATGAATGCCGAGCTGAAGAGCTTTGCCTACGTATCCAGCCATGACCTGCAGGAGCCGCTGCGCAAGATCGAGATCTTTACCAATCTCATAGCAGAGGGCGAGTCTGCCCACCTGTCCGACACAGGAAAGAAGTACTTTGGCAAGATACAGAATGCCTCACGGCAGATGCAGACACTCATAGAGGACCTGCTGCAATATGCCCGTACCAATACGACTGAAAAATCATTTGAAGAAACGGATGTCAATGCACTGCTGCAGAGTGTAGCCACAGAGCTGCAGGAGTCCATCCAGTCTGCCCGCGCTACCATAGATAGCAATGACCTGCGTACCCTGCGTATCGTGCCCTATCAGTTTCGCCAGCTCTTTACCAATCTGATCAGCAATTCGCTCAAGTTTAGCCGTATCACTACGGACCCGGTGATCAGAGTACAGGCCGATATCATATCAGGCCATGCTGACAATGCTGAAGCTCCGGATAGCACCCGTCAGTACTACCACCTCAGCATATCGGATAATGGTATCGGTTTTGACCCGCAGTATAGTGAGCGGATATTTGAAGTGTTTCAGCGGCTGCACAGCAAAACAGATTACAAGGGCACCGGCATCGGCCTGGCCATTGTGAAAAAGATAGTAGAGAACCATGGTGGCAGGATCCGAGCTACCGGATCGCCGGGTGCAGGAGCGCGGTTTGATATCTACCTGCCGCTGTGATGCATCCTTTCGGCTACATCTTTGGCATGGCGTATCGCGGCCTCTACAGTGCCCATCTCAGGCCCCGCATACAGCGCCTCACCGGCAAAGTATAGGGTATCCTCTAGCGGCACATGTAGCACCTGCAGCGCCTGCTCTGTCTTGAGAGTTTTATAGGCATAGGCACCCAGTGTATATGGATCAGCACACCAGTTGAACACCTCGATGTGCTCTATCACAGCCTCCACCTCAGCATGTGTCATCTCCAGAATGTATCCTAGGGAACTGATAGCGAGATGGCGCAGGGTATCATCATCTGCATACCTCAGCTGCGCAGCAGGCGGCCCACCCAGCCAGCCAGTCAGCAGCGGGTCTGTAGCCGGGTACTGCGTCCACCACGTAGGTATCGGTGCATCAGAAAATATGAAACCCAGTTCATTCAGTGACTGGCCCAGCCGCTTCCGCACGGCGGTATCTTTCCAAAAGTCAGGCTTTAGCAGCACCAGTACCTTGATCACATGACCAAAGCCCATACTCTGCACAGCAGCCAGGTGCGCCTCAGGCTCCGGATGAAATGTGAGTGAGGCTGGCCCTTCCTTATCCATCAGCACACCGAGCGGCACGGTGACGACCACCTGACGCGCATGATAGTTTTTGCCATCGGCATCAGTGACTTTTACTTTGCCGGCAGACCAGTGTATTTCCTTCACCGTAGTAGATAATAGTATCTCAGCCTGGCTGCCACGCAGCTCAAATAGGATGGCATCCAGCAATGCGCCATAGCCTCCCTCCGGCCGGTACTGGTCACCCTCCGGCTCGTTCAGCTCATCGCGAAAGGCGTAGGCACTGGCCCGTGCAGCATCAGCTGCATCATAGCCTTCCACATATTTCCTGATATGATCTTTGAATACAGCATAAGGTTCATCGGGGAAATACCGGTCTAGAAAGGTCGTCACTGCCATGTCCTCCTTCAGCTCACTGAGGTGCTCCATCAGTTTATCACGATGCTCTACAAAGTCGTCCTGCTCCTGTACCTGGCCATGCTCTACACGACACATCTCGCCCCCTATAGGCTCACATGGTATGTCATACTCTCGCAGCATCTCCAGCGTAGCCGGCAGGTCACCATGCACAAACTCTGCTCCACCCTCCAGCGTCAGACCCGATTTGGAGAAAGTGTGTATGCGCCCACCGATACGCAGACGCCCCTCCACCACCAGAACGCTCTGCCCTGCACGGCATAGCTGCCGGGCTATAGTGAGGCCTGAGATACCAGCGCCTATGATGATGACATCAGCCTTTTCCATGTTTAGAAACTGTCAAATGATATGCCTGAAAACGTGTATCGCTAATAGCCGTACTTCTGCTTCCACCAGTCCCGGAGCTGCCTGCGGATCTCATTCTCCCGGGGATTATTAGCCGGATCGTAGTATTTGCTACCCTTGATCGCATCCGGCAGAAACTCCGCATTGATGAAATTGCCCTCATGGCTGTGAGCATATTGATAGTCCTTGCCATAGTTGAGCTGCTTCATCAGCTTGGTAGGCGCATTGCGCAGGTGCAGGGGCACCGGCAGGTCACCCGTGGCACGCACCTGTGCGCGGGCAGCACCGATAGCGGTGTAGGAGGAGTTGCTCTTAGGCGAGGTGGCCAGATAGATCACGATCTGCGCCAGTGTGAGCTGGCACTCAGGGTAGCCTATCACGCTCACCGCCTGAAAGCAGTTATTGGCCATTACGAAAGCGGTCGGATTCGCATTGCCGATATCCTCAGAGGAGAGTATCAGTAACCGTCTGGCTATAAATTTTGGGTCTTCGCCACCCTCCAGCATACGCGCCAGGTAGTAGAGCGCTGCATTGGGATCGCTACCACGGATAGACTTGATAAAGGCTGAGATGATGTCATAGTGCTGCTCGCCTGATTTGTCATACAGCGCCATCTTGTGCTGAATCACCTGCTCTACCATAGCATTTGTGATCTCCAATACAGCACTGTCTGTCAGTCCGTTATTCACCACTATCTCCAGTACATTGAGCAGCTTGCGGGCATCACCACCAGAGTAGCGGAGTAATGCTTCGGTTTCCTTTAGTTCTATTTTATGCTCCCGCAGTACGGTATCCTTTGCGATAGCGGTCTGCAGCAGCCGCTCCAGGTCCTCCCGCTCCAGCGGGCGAAGCGTATACACCTGGGCACGCGACAGGAGCGCCGATATGACTTCAAAAGAAGGATTCTCAGTAGTAGCACCTATCAGGGTGATGGTACCTTTCTCCACGGCTCCCAGCAGGGCATCCTGCTGTGCCTTATTGAAGCGGTGTATCTCATCTATAAAGAGGATCGCCTTGCCATCCTGATTGGCCTTGGCTATGACCTCGCGCAGTTCCTTCACACCAGAGTCTATCGCGCTGAGCTGGTAGAAGGGCAGCACCGCACGGTCTGCTATAAATCGTGCCATGGAGGTCTTGCCAACACCCGGAGGCCCCCAGAATATCATAGATGGTATATTGCCTGACTCGATCAGGCGGCGTAGTACTTTGCCCTCGCCTATCAGGTGCTGCTGCCCTACGAACTCGTCAAAGCTCTTGGGGCGCATTCTTTCCGGCAAAGGGGGGAGTAACGACATCTGGTTATTTATGATTTTTGATTGTTGATTTATGATTGCTTAGCTACAATATAAATGCCGAAATTAGTAAGACTTACTGTACCTGAAACCGGTAAATAGCTTTGTGCATATTTTGCCCGAAGGCAAATCAAAAATCATAATCACAAATCAGAAATTACTTCTGCGGCTCGTAGGTCTGCACCTCCTCGTGGATATACTCCAGCTTGACACCCGCCTCCAGAAACATAGCTTCTGACTCCGTACCTGCATGGTACTTGCGCTGGCATACCACACGCTTGATACCACAGTTGATGATCAGCATACAGCATACGCGGCAGGGAGTCATACGGCAGTAGAGCGTAGCCCCATCCAGTGCCACACCATTCTTGGCAGCCTGGCAGATGGCATTCTGCTCGGCGTGTACGGTGCGCACGCAGTGCTCGGTCACACTGCCATCCTCGTGTATCATCTTCTTCATCTGGTGGCCCACCTCATCGCAGTGCGGCAGCCCCTTGGGGGAGCCTACATAGCCGGTCACCAGCAGCTGGTTGTCACGCGCTATCACACAGCCGCTACGGCCACGGCCACAGGTAGCACGCTTGCTGATAGCGTCCATCACTTCTATAAAGTACTCATCCCACGATGGGCGGATGTATTTGATTTCTGACATTGGTTAGACTTTAGATATTAGAAGATAGACGTTAGACAATGCAAAGGTTTACTTCAACTTATTCAGCACCGCCTCTACCTGCACATACAGCTCCTCAAACGAGTGGTTATTATCCAGCCTGTAGTCTGCCAGCGCCTGGCAGGCGGCGAGGTTCTGCTTATTAGGATCGGTAGAGGTCATTTCTCTCTTCTCATTTTCCTGAAAGGTCTCATAGCTGATGTGATCCGTCTCAGAGGCACGCTCCAGCACGCGCTCATATCGCAGCCTCGGGTCGGCATCTACCGCCAGCAGGGTGAAGTGGTCACGCCTTCTCAGCGCCTCTATCTCTCCGGTAGTACGGATGCTCTCTATGATACAGTCCTGGCCACTCTGCAGCGCCTGGTCCAGCAGCTGCTCTACGATATAGCTGGGCGTGTGCTGAGCGCGCAGCTCATTGGCTACGCTCACCATAGAGTCCCTATTGAGCGGTAGCTGGCGCTGCTGTATGATCTGCGTGAGGAAACCCCGCACCGAGAAATGCCTGAATCCATGATGAGAGATCAGGTACTCTACGATAGTCCCTTTGCCTGCGCCTAGCGTGCCTGTGATGCCTATTATTTTCAAAACAGTATTTAGTAGTTAGTATTGAGTATTTAGATAAATACAAGAATGCAACTTAAAGCCCCATCTCCATAGGCATGCGCATCTGCACACCATAATAGTGAGAGATCGTTTCCAGTGTCTTGTACACCTTGTACTGCTCCTCTCCTATCTCGCTCTTCACGAGGTCCGCCTTCATCTTGCCAAAGCGGGATGAGAGGCGGTCCTTCAGAGAGAGCTCGCCGGGATAGAGTTTCACTTTGTAGTCCTTCAGGTTGGCCTGCTTGGCTGCGTAGGCTATGGCCTGGTCCAGGCCGCCTATCTCATCTACCAGGCCGTTTTTGATGCCCTGAGTGCCTGTGTACACATGGCCCTGCGCTATGCTCTCGATATAGGCAGTATCCTTCTTGCGGCCCTCTGCCACGCGCTCTTTAAACTCGCGGTAGGTACGCTCTATACTCTTTTGCACCATGGCCTTTTCTTGCTCATCCAGCGGATTAGTGCCCAGTGAGAAGGCACCGTGCTTGGTCACTGATACTTTGTCTGTAGTGATACCCAGTTTGTCATTGAGCAGCTTCTTGGCATTTGGTATGAGGCCAAAGACACCGATAGAGCCGGTGATCGTATTAGGCTGCGCAAAGATCCTATCACCCAGGCAGGCGATATAGTAGCCACCGGAGGCTGCCACATCTCCAAAGGAAATGATCAGCGGCTTTTCCTTCTTGGCCAGCACCAGCTCACGCCACATCACATCAGATGCCAGCGCACTGCCACCAGGAGAGTTGACACGCAGTACGATCGCCTTTACCTTGTCATCCTTACGCAGGTCAGCCACAGCTTTGGCAAATCGCTCAGAACCGACCTGCTCTTCACCACCCTTGCCGTCCACTATCTCGCCATCGGCACAGAGCACTGCTATCTTGCTGCCAGCCTCAGTATTGACCGGCATCGTCTCGCTGTACTTGTCTATGTCCACCAGATTGAGGTCGTCCTTTTTCTTGACACCCACTTTCTCTTTCATAGCTGTCTCTACCTCATCATAGTAGGCCGTCTCATCTATCATCTTTACCTCTTTGGCCTCCTGCGGCAGGGTAGCCTTCAGGTTATTGATGATATCGCTGAGGGTAGCCGTATCCATCTTGCGGTCTGCAGCTACATTGGTCAGAAACTGTGAGTACACATCGCCATAGATACTGGTCAGCTGCTCGCGGTTAGGGTCGCTCATTTTGTCGCGCAGGTATGGCTCTATAGCGCTCTTGAAAGCTCCACAGTGAAAATCCTGCACCTCTACGCCCAGTTTCTCCAGGGCGCCTTTGTAGTACATGATCTCACGGCCAAAACCCGGCACCTCCATACCACCATTAGGATTGAGGTATATCTTGTCAGCCACAGCGGCGAGGTAGTAGGATTTCTGGTTGGCATATTCGCCGTAGGCGTAGATGAACTTGCCACTCTTTTTAAACTCTTTCAGCTGGTTGCGCAGCACCTCTATCGTAGCGAGGCCGTTGGGATTGATACCCAGTGGCAGGTAGATACCTTTGATCTTGTTATCCTTGGTCGCTTCCTTGATCATCTCGCAGATATCATAGAGGCCTATGCCGTCGGCTTCCTTGCCACCACCGAAGCCGAGCTGCTCACCCAGGCTCTCCTGAGACTTTTCTGCCACATGGTGATTGACGTCCAGCCTGAGTACAGAGTTTGCCTCCAGTTTATTGTCATCCTTTTTAGAGCCACCGGCCACAGCTATGATACCGATCAGCAGAAAGAGGCTGATAAAGCAAAAAAGGAAGAGGCCCACTATCGTGGCAAAGACGTATTTCAGGAACTTCAGCATTTTATGTAGTTTGTTTTTTGGTAATGATGTACCAGACGATATAGCAATATTAATATTTTCTGAGGCAGGGCTGCTTGCTAGAAATCCACATCTTATGCATTCTACGACAACGATAAAAGGTACGGCTTTTGCCCTGATTCTACGATATTGCGCATCAATAAACCATACCTGCCATGATCCAGAATATTTTCCTGCTATTGGGCTCCAATGTGGGCGACAGGCATGCTCATCTGCGCGCTGCGCGCAAGCTCATAGACCTTAAGGCGGGCCAGGAGCTGTTTCACTCGGAGGAGTATGAGACTGCGCCATGGGGCAAGACTGACCAGGCGGCCTTTCTCAATCAGGCCCTGCAGATAGAGACTGATCTCTCCCCGCTGGACCTCCTCCATATGCTGAAAGCCATAGAGAAGGAAGTAGGCCGCGTGGAGACTGAGCGCTGGGGGCCACGGGTGATAGATATAGACATCCTGTTCTACGGCAGTGATGTAGTAGACCTGCCGGAACTGCGGGTACCGCATCCCTACCTGCCGGAGCGGCGCTTTGCGCTGGAGCCACTGGCAGAGCTGGCGGCGGACTTCGTACATCCCATACTGCACCTGACTGTGGAGGAGCTGCTGGAGCGTTGTCCCGCGTGATAACACGATCTTATACTGGCAAGAGCAAGCTAGCCAGCGCATCGGCCAGCAAACCATGCCCTGCCCTGGAGAGGTGTACTCCATCTGGTCCCAGCCATCGCCCTGGCTCCTGCATATCTACATGGCTGATGCCACGGAGCTTTGACATCTGCCCCACCTCCTCACTGAGCCGCGCGCAAAACTGATCCAGCGGAGCGTATGCCGGATAGCCCGGTGGCCCTGTCAGTATGAGGCGTGTACCGGAGCGCTGGCAGATCTCATGTATACGACCTATCTCGGTCACTATATAGTGCAGCGCCCAGCGATCCAGCCTGAGTATCTTTCCTGCAGCTATATTGGCATGGGCCAGGATGCGGTGCCCCAGCCTGCCTGCCTGCTGCGGTGCAGTGGCATGCAGCACCATTGTATCAGACTGCAGTGCCAGATTAGACCTCCTGAATACAGGATGCAGGATCGTCTGTGTCACGGCACTTTTACCTTGATAGCGAATGACTGGTTTGAAGAGTGGATGAAGCGGAAAGGGCCGGAGAAAAAAAACTAAGACATCAGGCCTGTCATGGAGAGCTTCAGCTATATATGACGACACCTGAAAGTAATTGTAATAAGTCAGCAGCCTGATATCGGGACTGGTACCTGTGCACTGATATACCTTATCACGCAGCAGGTAATGGTAATGCTCTTCAAAGGGCAACCCCTCCTGCCGGTTGATACATCCTCCTGTGGCTACTATTTTCATTGGTCTCGCGATCTTATGCAGGCAGAGTTATCACTTTCAGTTCCTTTGCTTTAATACCCTGCAATTAATACGATATCTAATATATATAGGCTATTGCCAGCCATGCATCGATTTCTCTTTTATGACAATAAGATGACAATAAATCTGCTTATGAAGAAGATAACAGTAAATGTATAAACAGGGCAGATATTGGAATGGAGCTATAAAGCCGCATTCGTTTCCGCCGCATACAGGGCTGAGGCACCATAAGCTGGGAAATATTACCTTGCGGCATCAATCCATCATTTATGAAAAAAGTGCTCAGCATCGCATTGCTGCTGATCGTGGCTACCACTATTCAGGCACAGAGCTGCAAATACTCTACTGACAAAACAGACCCCATCACCGGCAAAAGGACACTTGGCGCACGCCTCAAGATCAATTACTTTTTTGAGATAGGCTTCACACGTGTGGGTGATGACTACCGCCTGGATGCGCTGGTATGTATGGCCGGCGACCAGCGCAATATACTGCCAGCCGGCACCACGCTGGACCTCAAGCTGGCCAATGGTAAAGTGATCATAGCCGCCTCTTTAGAGGAGTCATCTCCTATAGCCTATGTGACCAGCGCACAGGTGTTCAGCGCATACGCCATGTCCTACACCATCACTGCACAGCAGGCTAAAGACATAGCAGCTGCAGGTATCAAATACAGCAAGGCGCACCTCATGGCCGAAAACTACTATGAGCACACCTACCGCGAGGGAGAAACGGAGAAGTCGCGCCTGCGTGCCTCCTGTGTATATCTGGGTACCCCGCCTGTAGTCACCGCTATCAAACCCAATAGCGCAGCACAGGCTGATGACAACAATGACTACAAAGAGGGTGAGTCTATCATAGAGGAGCTGCAGCGCAAAAAGAAAGCAAAAGAAGAAGCCGTCAAAGCTCCGGCCGCACAGCCTGCTGCCAGCAAGCCTGTAGCAGCTACGACACCATCCACTGCTCCCACAGAGACCAAAGCAGCTCCTACAGCCACTCAGGCCACTAAAACGACTACACCAGCCGCCAATACGCCACCCGTGATAGTCACCACTCTCTCCGGTGCAGACGAGCTGATGAAATGGAAGAAGCTACTGGATGATGGTGTGATCACCAAGGAAGAATTTGACGTGCAGAAGAAGAAGATCCTGGAGGCTAAGTGACCTACTGCTGCTGCGCAGCGCACTCCGCCTGTAGCTCCTTCATGCAGCGCGCACATAGGCAATCGCTATAGCGTGCAGCTATATACCTGCGCCCGGCATCGGTCAGTGTCACAGTATTGCACTCACAGTTTTGGATATCGCCTGCACGGCAGGTGAATGGGGTATGACAGCGCGGGCACTCCGTAGTGCGGGACATCAGCGGCTCCATATACGGTGGATTCTTACCAGGCTATCTCCTCATCATCACCTATGCCGGATGATGACTTGTGGTCTATATTCTGCTCGCCGCTGGCAGGGTCCGGACGGAGCGTAGTATCCTCCTCTCCTTCTTTTGGCTCCGGATAGTCGTCTATATTGCGGCGGCGGGTGTGGTTATCATTTGATACGCGCGGGGCCTGTCCCTCGCGGGAGCCGCCGTGGTCCTCATCATCAGTGCGTACAGTGCGGTCTGCATCATAGTCATAGTCAGGCATCAGCTCTGTCTTGACATGATCCAGTGTCTCATTCAGCGCTTCTACGAATTTCTTGAAGTCTTCTTTGTAGAGGAATATCTTGTGGCTCTCGTAGCCGTCGCCGTCAAATTTCTTTTTGCTCTCGGTGATAGTGAGGAAGAAGTCACCCTGCTTGGTGCTTCGCACATCAAAAAAATAAGTCCTTCTTTTTCCTGCTCTTAGTTTCTTGCTGAAGTAACCGCTGTACTTACCCCCGTTATTTTCCACCGTAGATTTTTGTTGTTTTAGAAATTAACCGACTCTGACAAATTTATACGATTGTTTTCGAATGGTCCTAATACCCACTGTGAAAACTTCTCCCCAGAAATCAGAATGATATACACTTTCGCTGGGGGCGTATCTGCTCAGGCATCAGGCTCTAAGACGTGGTGGATGTAGATTCGGTTGCAGCCTGCTTTTCATACAGCTCTGCATAGATACCGCGCTGCGCCAGCAGCTCTCTGTGCGTGCCGGCCTCTGCTATGCGGCCCTCGTCCAGCACCAGTATCCTATCGAAATGCATCAATGAAAAAATACGATGCGTGATGATCATGCATGTCTTGCCGGCCAGTACCCGATCCAGGTTGGCCTCTATGCGTTTCTCAGTAGAGGCATCTACAGCAGAGAGGCAGTCATCCAGTATGAGGATAGAGGGATCTTTGGCCAGTGCGCGTGCTATGGAGATGCGTTGCTTCTGCCCGCCGGAGAGTGTCACACCGCGCTCACCCACCACTGTATCATACCCCTGTGGAAACTGTTTGATCTCCTCATGTATGGAGGCATACTCTGCATAGCGGGCTGCGCGCTCCATGCTGGAGTTCTCAGTACCAAAGTTGATATTATCCTTGATAGACTCAGAGAAGAGAAATACATCCTGTGGTACGAGGCCCATCTGATGGCGCAGGTGGCCGGTGTTCCACTCACGTATGTTGATGCCATCTATCAGCACCTCTCCTTTGGTCGCATCGTACATACGCACGGTCAGGTCTGCGAGGGTAGACTTGCCCGAGCCCGTCCGGCCCACTATGGCCCAGCGCTGCCCCTGCGGTATGGCGAAGCTGACATCCTTTAGCGCATGGATACCAGTATCGGGATAGATGAAGTCCACATGGCGGAATTCAATAGTTCCTTTCAGGTCCTCCAGCCGTCCGCCGTCATTCAGTACGGTGGGCTGTACACTCATGAAGCGATCTATCCGATCCATAGATACCGCCGCCCGCTGTGTGAGCGACACCGCCCAGCCCAGCGCACTGACCGGGAAGGTCAGCATATTCAGGTACATGATAAACTCGGCTATATTGCCCAGCGTGATCTTGCCATCACCTACATAGATACCTCCCACATATACTATGATGGAGATACTACAGCCCACCAGCAGAGTGATCAGTGGGAAATAAATAGACTCGACCTTTGCCAGTTTCATAGACAGGTCTTTGTACTCATCGCTCTCCTTGCCAAAAAATCCCAGCATGGCCTTCTCCTGCACGTAGGCCTGTATCACACGGATGCCGGAGTAGCTCTCCTGCGCGTTGGTCGTGATATCAGAGAGCTTCGCCTGCAGTTCCTCACTGCTCCTGTTGATCTTGTTATTGAGCATATAGATCAGCAGCGAGAGAAATGGCATCGGTATCAGTGTAAACAGGGCCAGTTTCCAGTTCACATGGATCATGGCAGCCGTGCAGAGCACAAACATGCAGACGAGGTTGCCCGTGTACATCAGTGATGGCCCGACAAACATCCGTACGCGGCTCACATCCTCTGTGATCCGGTTCATCAGGTCACCCGTATTATTCTTTCTGTAAAAGGCCAGGTCGAGCCGCTGGTAGTGATCGTACATATCATTTTTGATATCGTACTCTATGAGGCGCGATACTACTATGATGGTCTGCCGCATCAGAAAGGTAAACGCCCCCTCTAGCAGCGCTACCAACACGTAGGTACCCAGGAATACAAACAGCACGATGGCCAGCTGGCCCAGCAGGTACTCTTTGCCATTCACGGCAGTGCCCACATTGCATAGCTTCTCTGTTACGCTATTCACCGCATTGCGCACCACGGTCGGGTTATACGTCTTAAAGAGATTGGCCAGCAGGATAAAAAGAAACCCAGATAAGACACGCCATCTGTGCATGGCGAAGTATTTGCCGAGGCTAAGGAGTGATTTCATTTGCGGGGCAAATATAGTGATTCTGGGGGCGGGATACTAGATGCCGGATACTGGATGTTAGATACTGGATGCTGGAGACTAGGTACAATACACTAGATAATAGATGCGGGATATTGAGTGCAGATATTAATACCAGACCACCAGAGATAGCTGACAGTGGATCAATTATATTAGAATGCTCTTTCGATAGATAAGTGAAAGTATTCGCTAAAGCTGTACCTTTAAAATATGAGTTATAAGAATCTTGAAATATGGCAGCGTGCCCGTGAGTTGAGTATAGAAATACATGCTATGTCACTGGCGTTACCAAAGTTTGAAATGTATGAGAGCGGGTCGCAAATACGTAGGTCATCCAAGGGAGTTCGGTCTGCGCTGGTAGAAGGTTATGGGAGAAGATATTATAAAGCAGACTATATCAAGTTTCTGATCTATGCCCAGGCCTCTTGCGATGAAACCACTGATCATCTCGATACCCTATTTGAGACCGGCTCGCTGACGGATAAGAACAAATATGATACCCTCTCAGAAAAGATACAGATACTAGGCCGTAAGATCAATAGTTTCATTCAGGCCGTGGAAACAAATCATAAAAGCCCCAAATGACCATATGCTTTGATCACGGATAGCATCCAATATCTAGCATCCGCTACGTAGCATCTAGTATCTTGCATCTAGTCTCCTGTATCCAGTATCCGGTATCAAGAAACCAGCATCTCACCCTCACTTTGCCCATTCCATTTATTTCATTTAGGTTTGACCCGTCTTGTACCTATGATCACGATCTAAAATACAGCTATGAGTACTGCTACTGACGTAAAAGCTGAATCTAACGTATTGAGCCTGATGCAGGAGATGGAGCATGAAAACCTCCTTTCCTTTTATGATAAAGAAACCGGCCTCAAGGGTTTCATAGGCGTACATGATACCACACTAGGCCCATCTCTGGGTGGCTGCCGTATCTGGAATTATCGAAACGAATCTGACGCACTCTGGGATGTACTGCGCCTCTCGCGCGGCATGACCTTCAAATCTGCCATCAGCGGTATCAACCTCGGTGGTGGCAAAGCCGTGATCATCAGCCCCAATAAGGAGCAGCGCACGGAGAAATTCTGGAAGAAATTTGGCGAGACCGTACATACACTGGGAGGCAAATATATCACTGCCGAGGATGTAGGCACATCTACACAGGAGATAGCCTATATCATGCAGAAGACCCGCCATGTAGCCGGCAAACCGCTGGAGGCGGGTGGTACAGGAGACCCATCGCCATTTACGGCTTATGGCGTATTCCTCGGGCTCAGGGCCAGTGCCAGGGAAGCCTTTGGTACAGAGGACCTCTCCGGCAAAAAAGTAGCGGTACAGGGTATCGGCCACGTGGGTGGCTATCTGGTGCAGCACCTGACCAAAGCCGGCGCCAAGGTCTATATCACAGACATCAATCAGGAAAACCTGAAGCGCGTAGCTGCTGAGAGTGGCGCCACGGTGGTAGGTACAGACGAGATATATGACCTGGATGTAGATATCTACGCCCCTTGCGCCCTGGGTGCCACGGTGAATACGGACACCATCCGCCGCCTCAGGTGTGCGGTGATAGCAGGCGCTGCCAATAACCAGCTGGCAGATGAAAACATACACGGACATATGCTGCTGGACCGTGGCATCCTATATGCACCTGACTTCCTGATCAATGCCGGTGGCGTGATCAACTGCTACCGCGAGGTGCAAAACCTGACGGAAAAAGAGACTCAAGTGTATATTGATGCTATATATGACAAAACTTTGCAGATATTTGCGCGGGCAAAGGCTGACAAAGTCCCAACCCAGGAGGCTGCGATCCGTATAGCTAAAGAGCGGATCAATGCCGCAAAGAAATAACACACGTTCATTGGTATCAAAGAGATAGTATAAAGTAATAATGCTCGGCAGAAGAAGTTTAAGGACGAAAGTCATGCAGGTGCTATACAGCATCGAGGTCAATCCTGATGTACAGCTCGGCGCCCTGGAGTCGGAGCTCCACAAAAGCCTGGACCGCTCCATATCACTCTACCTTACAAACCTGGCCTACATGTATGAAGTATGCCAGTACTCACTGGTAGACAAGGCCAAGAGGATGGCCAAATACATCAAGACAGAAGACGACGAAAAGGCCAGTACCCTCATAGCCTCAAATAAGATAGCGACCTACCTCCACAATAATAAGGAGTATCAGTCCTACCTGAAGCAATACAAGATCTCGCACAATATAGACCAGGAGGTGGTCAAGGCCATGTTTAACATGCTGCATGACAAGTACACCTACAAAAACTACATCGCCCTCACCGAGGCCCCTACTCTGGAGCAGGACCGCGAGGTGATGGACCTGGTGGTCAAAAAGATCCTGGGCAAAAACAAGGAGTTTGAAGCACAGCTCGAGGACCTGTATGTCAACTATGACGATGACCAGCTCCTGCTCAATCACGTGATGCAGAAGTATGTGGAGGCATATACCGAGGAGGATGAGAATGCGCTCATCTCAGGCATACACCAGTGGGAGGAGGAGAAGAAGTTTGGAGTAGACCTGCTACGCCTGTGCTACAAGCACAATGAAGAACTGACCAAAGACATAGAGCCTAACCTGAAGAACTGGGAGATGGACCGTATCGCTACGCTAGATCTGGTGCTGATGAAGATGGCCGTCTGCGAGCTGAAGTACTTCCCTACAGTACCTGTCAAGGTCTCTATCAACGAGTACATAGACATCTCCAAGATCTATAGCACGCCAAAGAGCAAGGACTTTGTAAATGGCGTACTGGACAAGACCAAGCTGCTGCTCATAGAGAAGGGCCTCGTGAATAAGCAAGGCCGTGGTCTGGTAGATTCCTGATCTGTTATCTTTTAGTCTTCACTTTTCTGCACACCACTATCACATACTGATCCGCAGTATCTCCGCTATTGATAGGTTTCACCTCGTACTGATAGCCGGTCTTTGGCCTGCTGGCCACCTGTATGCCATAGTGCTGCAGTGGATCACTACTGCTGCGATAGGATGAGTACACACCTACTACTGTCGTATCAGACGGCTCTACAGCCGCCCTCATGGCAGACGATCTGCCATCTTTATACTGATATATCAGCTGCAGCGTCTCACTGGTATAGTTGATCAGGTATAGTTTCTTCTGGCCGGGCACCGGAGCACACTCATTAGGTTTAGAAGGTTGCGGGGTGGTCTGTGGTATGGGAGCTATCGGTTTGGGCTCTTGTGGCCGGAGCAGCCTGAGATGAGGCTCCCCGTCATTACCACGGCTATTATCCTCCACATGGTCCTGAGTGCCATCCGCTTTGAAATAAGTAGTGACGTCCGTATACTGTATACCCCCATCCGGCTGCATGGTATAGTGCGCGCTGGCTACACCACCATCGGCCTGGTAGCGCAGGTCCACATGGCTGGATCCATAGCGCTGTCCATAGCTGTTTTCATAGCTCAGCTCGTGGGTTTTAGTATATACCTTCAGGTGCTTCCACCGTTCATCGGCGCGCAGGTAGCAGATCTCTGTAGAGAGCTGCCCGGTAGTATAGTAGCAGCGCTGATAGATCGTATCGCCTTTGGTCATGGTCTTGCAGCCATACTGAGCATAGCCGGCAGCCGTATAGACGAGCAGCAGGCCTGTGAGAGCGCAGAGTTTGTACATGATGGATGATTTGAGCACTGAGATGTCAATACTATGCCAAATCTATATTTGAAAAGCGAAAATATGTTATATCAGAATATAAAAGCGGCACCACAAGGGCGCCGCTTTCGATTGGCTGGTTTTAGGGTTTGGGCCTTTCGTTACATTTACTAAAAAACAAAGTCCTGTATCATAGTGGTGGATACGTCTCCATTGTTCTTTGCGATAGCAAACATACTTCAGCCACACCCCTGCTCAAAGTCAAAAAACACCTCAAAATCGGAAGTCTGGCTTAGGAGGATAATTAGGTTTGTATAATATACCTATAACGCTTTGACCATAAAGGTAGTGCATCTTTACACCTCCTCTTTGTCGCATACAGCCAGCATAGATGTGGCAGATAGGCTGCATTTTTGCAGTATCATTTACCACTAAATCTAAACACCATGCAAACTATCTATCCCTGTCTCTGGCAGGTAGGCACCGCGGCCGAGGCAGCAGTGTACTACACCAAAGCATTTCCAAACTCTAAGATCATCAGTACCACTTACTATGGTGAGGGTGCTCCTTTGCCCAAGGGTACTGTCATGACCATACACATGGACTTGAATGGCCAGCGGTTTATGCTGCTCAATGCCGGTCCGTGGGAGAACTATACCGGTGCCCTGTCTATGGTCGTACCATGTGATACGCAGGAGGAGATAGACCACGTCTGGGATGCGCTGACATCAGATGGTGGCCAGCCCGTACAGTGCGGCTGGCTGAAAGATAAATATGGCGTGAGCTGGCAGATAGTGCCATCCATGTTTGGCAAATGGATGACAGGGGATCCTCAGCGCTCAGCACGCGCTATGAAGGCCCTATGGAGCATGGTGAAACTGGACATAGCACAGATCCAGGCTGCCTATGATGCAGACTAGCTATTATGCGGCTGTACTGAAGCGCATAAACGTATCCATACTTTGCTCCCCCTTCGGTGGCTGGCTCACACTGAGCCAGTAGCGGAAGACGCGTACCAGCGTGTCTATGAAGATGCTGACATCCATCGGTTTGATCAGGTAGCTATTGGCTCCCAGGCGGTAGCTGCGCTCTATGTCTGCATCCTGCTCTGAGGTAGAGGTCACTACCAGTGGCACGTCGCGCAGCTTATCATTATCCTTTATGTATTGCATAAACTCGTAGCCGTCCATTTTGGGCATCCGTATATCTGAGAGGATGAGCCGCGGCGGGATACCGCCCCTGCCGGTCAGGTCTGTGAGAAAATCGATAGCGTCCGCGCCATTCTGTATATGATGCACATGCAGTGGCAGACCTACCTCACTGATCGCCTGTTTTATAAATACCACATCATGTGGATTGTCTTCGACTATGAGGATATCTATGAGGGGATGCATACGTGATCTATTTCACTTATGTACAGGATATGGCATGCTATAGTTGCAGTGTCGAGCCGCTATCTTACAAGTGGCTACTGGTAATATACAAGGCGTAAAATGCTACGAATTTACGCTGCCTGCCTATAGTCCAGCTCACGACGGCTACCAGAGGCGCCAAAGGCCTTTTTCACCGACTCGCCAGTCAGCGTCACGCAGAGTAGCAGGAGCTTTTCCATGTTGGGTACGCGTATACGCACCGTACTCATCACACTGGCCGGTGTGTGGCGTATCCGGGCAAATAGCCTCATGTAGTACTTGTAGGCCAGCAGTACGCCGCCACGCGCACTCACCGGCAGCTGGCGTATACCCTCCAGCGCTACAGCAAAGTCATGCGCTATCTCCGCCTCTATCTGCTGCTTGGCTGCATCACCAAAGCGGGCAAAGTCGATCCCCGGAAAGTACACTCTGCCCCGCTCGTCAAAATCACTACCCATGTCGCGCAGGAAGTTGACCTTCTGAAAGGCAGCCCCCAGCGCACGCGCAGATGGCTCCAGCCGGGCGTACATCTCCTTATCACCTTCGGTGAAAATATAGAGGCACATCAGGCCTACCACTTCGGCAGAGCCGTAGATATACTCCTCGTAGCCTTCACGGCCATAGGCGGTCTCATACAGGTCCATCTCCATACTGCGGAAGAAAGCCTCCGTCAGCTCCAGCGGTATCTGGTAGCGGTTTACCACCAGCTGGTAGCTTTGTAGTATCGGGTTGAGGCTGATGCCGTCTCGGATAGCCTCATATGTGTCTGCTTTAAATTTGGCCAGCAGCGCCTTCTTGTCAAAATCATGAAATGTGTCCACGATCTCATCTGCATAGCGCACCATGCCATAGATGCCATAGATCGCATCGCGCAGGCGCGGATGCAGCGTGCGGATACCGAGTGAGAAACTGGTACTGTAGGCCTGGGTCACTAGCTTGCTGCAGGCAGCGCTGGTTTTGACAAATAGGTTAAACATGAGCGGGAGTTTTAGTGAGTATGTTTGTTTTCTTTAGTTGTTTCATCAGGTCGCGGGCTGCTATCTGGCCGGAGATGATAGCAGGTGGTACGCCTGGCCCCGGTACGGTCAGCTGGCCTGCGTAGAGCAGGTTTTTCACCTTGGCGCTCCGCATTTTAGGCTTCAATATAGCTGTTTGCATCAATGTATTGGCCAGGCCATAGGCATTGCCCTTGTAGGCATGGTAGTCCTTTTCAAAATCGCGGATGCAATAGCTTCTGTTTACCACTATGCTATCGCGTATAGGCATGCCTATACGCTGCTCCAGCCGCTCTATCATGATATCAAAGTATCTGCTCCGCATCTCCTCGGTATCCTGCAGCCCCGGTGCCAGAGGCATGAGCAGGAAGAGGTTCTCGCTGCCCTCGGGCGCTACGGTAGGGTCAGTCACAGACGGCGCGCACACATAGAATAGCGGCGCTGACGGCCACTGCGGGTCACTATATATCTCCCGCGCATGCACAGCAAAGTCCTCGTCAAAGAACAGGTTGTGATGCAGGAGCCCCGGCAGCCTGCGGTCTACACCCAGGTAGTAGATGAGCGCCGAGGGCGACATGGTACGTTTACCCCAATAGTGCTCATCATAGCGGCGGTATTGCTCCGGTAGCAGCACCTGCTCTGTATAGTGGTAGTCAGACGTAGCTATCACTGCATCTGCGGTGTAGTGTACGGCTCCGCATATCACACCGGTAGCCACACCTTGCTTCACATCTATCGCTGTCACCTCTGAGCCGGTTATGATCTTGACACCCTGCTCCTCTGCTATGCGCACCATAGCCCGTATCACCTCATACATGCCGCCCATAGGATACCAGGTACCGAGCACGAGGTCAGCATAGTTCATCATGCTGTAGAGTGCAGGTGTGGTCTCAGGAGTAGCGCCGAGAAATAGTGATGGAAACTCCAGTATGCTTACCAGCAGCGGGTCTTTAAACCTGGAGCGGATCACCTTCTTTAGTGAGTGAAACATCTGCAGGCGGGTAGTGCCCAGCAGGGTATTGAGATCCAGAAACTCCGTGATCGAATCACTCAGGCGGTGTACATGATCGCTCATGGCTATGTCGTACTTCGTCTTTGCCTCTGCGAGGAAAGCCTCCAGCCTGGCTCCTGCCCCACTCTCCCGGCTCTCAAAGAAAGCGACCAGGCTGTCATATGCAGCCGGCACATCGGCTTTCTGATCACCCTGAGTGAAAACGCGGTAGGACGGATCCAGCCTGCGCAGCTCATAAAAATCTGAGACAGAATGCCCAAACTGGCGATAGTAATCCTCAAACACGTCCGGCATCCAATACCAGCTAGGCCCCATATCAAATGTGAATCCCTCCTCGTGATAGAGGCGGGCACGGCCGCCGGGCTGGTAGTTTTTCTCCAGTATGGTCACCTCGCAGCCCTGCTGGGCCAGTGTACTGGCCGCGCTCAGACCGGCAAATCCGGATCCTATCACGATTACTTTTTGGGGTCTGGTCATTTCGCTTAGTTGAGGTATGCTGCATTTTCTATGCCCATCGCGCGGAGCTTGTTTTGCAGCTCTTTGCGTGCAGAGTGTATACGGCTCTTCACCGTGCCTATAGGCAGGTGCAGCTGGTCCGCTATCTCCTGATATTGAAATCCTGAAAAGTACATCAGGAATGGGCGCGTGAAATCACTATTGACGGTCTTCATGGCATGGCTGATCTCTTGGGAGAGGAAGTTACGATAAGATCCGTTAACCTCCGTACGGAATGTATCGCGTACCTCGCGGTCCCCTTCTCCTATCGGCTGCACTACCTTTTTCTTATGGTAGTCGTTGATAAAAATGTTTCGCATGATGGTACTGAGCCAGGCTTTCAGGTTGGTGCCCTGTTGGTATTTGTCCTCATTGCGCAGGGCTCGGTAGTAGGTCTCCTGTATCAGGTCTTCACTGCGCGTAGCGCTGCCTGTCAGGTAAAAAGCCAGAGATTTGAGGCTCGCTTCGTATTGCATTAGCTGTGTTGCAAAATTCATTTTGTCTAACTTTTATAATGCAAAGTTAAACACAGAAAATTCATATTGTTTACTTTTTTCGTAAAAAGATTAAACAAAATAGTTTAAAAACTTCAAGTAGTTGAAAGTCAACAGATTAAAATATAATGTTTGTTTTGAAGAAAGATCAGGCGATAGCGTCCTTGAGGTCAGAGACGGAGTTGACCACTGTGATGTGGGCTGCCAGATGGAGGTCGGGCTGGCTCAGGCGGGCACCTCCTGCCAATATGCGGGTGTCAGGGTACATGTCTGCCAGCTGGCTCAGGTAGTCCTGCGTGCTGATGGTCTCCTGCTCTATCGAGATATAAGTGACCAATACATCGGGATTGAAAGCCTCACGGACGTACCTCATGTCATCCATAGGCACAGACGCACCCAGATAGACTACTTGCTGACCACGCAGGCGCAGCAGATACTCTGTGAAAAGCAATAAAGTCTCATGGTTTTCTCCCTCTGGAAGGAATAGGACATACTTATTTGCACCAGCCTTGACAGGGGTCTGTACACGATCTATGGCTGCGAGCAGTTTTCTGCGTATGAGACTGGTCACAAAATGCTCCTGAGCAGGGCGTATGGTCCCGGCGATCCACAATACCCCTGTACGCATCATAAAGGGGAAGAACAACCGGATACAAGTATCCTCAAAGCCAAACTTACTGGTCAGCTGATTGATAACGCGCTCAAAAGCCCCGGCCTCAAAGTCTATCATGGCGCGGATCAGCATATCGGTCTGATCATCGGTGTCCGTATCGTCATTGCTGCGAAGGATCTCGGCATTTAGCTCGGGCTCAGTCATGTGAGCGATTCGCGATATCTTGAATCCTTTGCGGTTTAGCGTGCTGATATTGAGGATGAGGCGTAGCTGATGGTCATCGTAGTAGCGTATATTGGTATCGGTACGCAGTGGCTTCAGGAAATCATAGCGCTTCTCCCAGATACGCAGGGTATGCGCCTTGATACCTGATAGTACCTCTACATCTTTGATAGAATACTGACCCATATGCTACACTATACTATATACTCCGTAATCAAAACTAATCAAATGCTGCGGTATCCGTACCGAACCGATGTGGATATGCTCATGATCCCATAGCCTGTCTGCCAGCAGGAATGCCGTGAGCACCAGCAGGTATATGATAGCGACCTTATTGCCCTGGTCGCGCCATAGCGCCACGTACAGGCACTGGAGCACAAATGCTACCGCGGCCCAGGTCACATAGTTCATAAGTGGTGGTATGCCACTATGCTCCCACACCCAGAGGTGATGCGCTATAGCGAAATGCTCCAATAATACATCTATGCCCACCATCAGCATGGTAGCTGCCACGACCCTGGCCAGCGTATGATGGAAAAGTGCTGCCACCAGCGTACCGCTACAGATGGATAGTAGTACCCAGTTGAGCCCGATCACGAGTGGCACCCCCAGCACCCACGGGCCGGCTATGCCCTCATAGTGATAGTCGCCATAGAGCCAGCCATACTGTACACCTATCACCTCACTGGCCATACCTAGTATGAGTGCTGTACCGGCAAAGATCAGCTGCAGCCCGGGCCAGCTGCGATACATAGCTGCCACTACTACAAAGCTGATCAGCATATTGACCCAGGCTATCCGCTCAAACCAGTAGCTATACTCCGTGCTGTGCAGCCCTATGACACCCACCAGATGCAGTACTACCAGCAGCACGGTGGCTACTGATAACCTTATATCGGGTACAGCTTTTTCCATATGGGAGACAATACTAGCCATAAATCGCATTACACCGTGAAAACAAAGTGGTAACAAAAAGGTTCGCCGAAAAAAAATTTAACAATCGAACATTAATAATGCCTTGTTGTTATCCCAAACAATGAGTTAGTGTATTATGAAAGTAGCATTGATCACTGGAGTGAGCCGGGAGACCGGCCTGGGATACGAGACCGCTCGGCAGCTATCTGCCCTGGGATATTATGTCATCATCACTGCGCGGGATCTCTTTAAGGCTAAACAGCTGGCTGGCCCGGCTAATCTGCAGGCCGAACAGCTGGACGTGACCGATCCCTCCAGTATCAGCGCGCTATACCGTATCATAGAGAGCGACTACGAGCGCCTGGATATCCTCATCAATAATGCCGGAGCCTATTATGACCGCGGCCAGCTGGTACTACAGGCTGAGCCACAGTTCATCCATCAGGCTTTTGACACTAATCTGCTCGGTGCCTGGCGCATGGTGCAGACCTTTACCCCGCTGCTGAGCCGTAGCGATGCACCGCGCGTGGTCAATGTCTCCAGCGGTGCGGGTTCCTTTCGCGATCCGCAGTTTGGTATCACCACACAGCCCGGCGCTACACCAGTCTATAGCATGACCAAGGCCGCACTCAATGCCCTAACCATACATATGGCAGCAGAGCTACAATCTACACCTATCAAAGTCAATGCTGTCTGTCCCGGCTTTGTAGCTACCTATGAGGGTACTGCAGCGCATGGCGCCCGCCCGGTGAGCGATGGTGCACGGGGCATCGTATGGGCTGCAACACTCGGAGCAGACGGCCCTAGCGGTGGCTTCTTTCGCGATGGCGCGCCTGTAGAGTGGTAAACTTTCCCTCTTTTTATCAATAACTAATGATCAGCCCCAGGCCCGGCTGCAGTACGCCGCTGCTATTGGCCAGCAGGTTAGGTATGTACCGGGTAGGATCTGATGGGTCTACGATGGGCTGCCCCGCGGCGTCCCTTTTGATCGTAAAGAGGTCCTGCTGCTTCTGCTTGTAGTAGTATACATTCTGTATATCCAGGTATAGCTCCACTGATACCGACTTGAGGTACCACTTCTTGGTCACGCGCATATCCAGCTGGTGAAACCACGGCAGGCGCTGTGAGTTCTGCTTATTGTAGTCCGGGACGCCGCCGGGATTGGCCGTATAGACAGGTATGAGGCTGGAGTAGGCCAGGTCATATGGTGTGTACGGAGAGCCGCCCTGCACGCGGAGCCTGGCGCCCAGCTCCCAGTTGCGTTTGAACTTTTTGCCGGCTGTGACGCTGATGATATGGCGCGTATCCCAGCTGGAAGATCGATACACGCCATACTTATCCTGAAACTGGCTCCAGAACAAGGTGTACGATACGATACCAAACCAGCCCTTGTATAGCTTCTGCTCAAAGAGGAACTCGCCTCCATAGGAGCGTCCTTTGTTAGTGCTCTCAGCAGGATTATTGCCCACTACTCCGAAGTTGCTACCCTGATTGCCCAGCGAGATAGAGTCATCCAGCAGGAAAGGAACATTGAAGTATTGCTTGAAGAAACCCTCCACGGATATGCGGCTATTATACTTTGTCGTATACTCTATGCCGGCCACCACATGTATATTACGCATATAGGTCAGGCGCTTCTGATTGACCAGTGTGCCGGTCGTATCACGGTATCCCATCACTGTGTAGGCTGGTGTCTCGTGGTAGTAGCCGGTATTAAAGTTTAGCCGCAGGCGCTCCAGTATAGCATATGACAGCGCAAAGCGTGGTGACAGCTGATTGAGCGGGTTGAGCATACTGTTGTTGTACGTATTGCCATCCAGCCGCAGGCCGAGAGAGAGCGTGAGCCTGTCCTTTGCCACAGCCTTGCTCACCTGTGAGAAGACACCATAGCGGTAGATATCCAGCCTGGTCAGGTAGTCATATTTGAAATAGGCCCCCTGAAACTGTGAGCGGTTGTAATAATGATCCCACTCCAGATTGCCACCCACATTGATCTTCCAGCCCTTGTCCCGTTTAGTCCACTCCAGCCGCGCCTTGGTCTCCGCCTGAGTAGAGCGGTAGTACTGCGTGCGGGTAGAGTCTTTGCTGTTGTCTTTATACTTATCTATCTGGTTGAAGAGTTCGCTGCTGCTCACTACAGCTTGCAGGTAGCTATTGGCAAAGTAGTGCGTATACTTCAGGCCATTAGTAGTGCTCTGCTGGTTATTGACAGGCAGTAGCTGCAATAGGTATCTGTTTGCCTCGGTTTTATTGGCCTGGAGGTTCAGCTTAAAGATATCAATGGCACTCAGGCTGAGAAAGGTCAGCTCATCCTTTGGCGTGATCTTCCAGCGCAGTTTCACCTGGCCATCATTATAGTTTGGAAAGATCGGTACGTTGATGAGTTTGAAGAACCAGTCATAGTAAGACGAGCGCCATGAGAGCAGCAGGGTGGCTTTCTTCTTCTTGTCGAGCGGCCCCTCAGCAGAGACGGCAGCATCTGTGATGCCCAGCGCAGCGGCAGCGCCCCACCTGTCCTCACGGCCATCACGCAGGCGGATATCCATCACAGAGCTGAGCACATTGCCCCTGTCTGCCGGAAAGGCTGATGAGTAGAAATTGACCTCGCGGATAAAGTCGACATTGATCAGGCCCTGTGGCCCGCCGGAGCCACCCTGCGTCACAAAGTGGTTGATATTGGGGATCTCTATATCATCGAGGTAAAACTTATTCTCTGCCGTAGAGCCGCCGCGTATGATCAGGTCATTGCGAAAGCCGCTGCTGAATCCGACACCCGGCAGCGACTGTATCACGCGCGAGATATCCCTATTGCCCCCCGGATAGCGTTGTATCTCATTCACGCCGATGGTGCGGATAGAGACGGGACTCTCCTCCTTGCGCTGAAAGGTACTCGTCGTCACCTCTACCTCTTTGAGCTTCTCGGTGCTGCTCTCCAGGTCTGCGTTTACGATAGCCGGCTTGGAGTTGGTCACCTCTACCTCAAACACGGTCTTGCTGGTATAGCCTACGCTGGAGATCTTGACATTGTAGAAACCGGGCTGGAGATCTTTGATCTCATACTCTCCTTTGTCATCAGTCTGTGTGCCTATGGTAGTGCCATCCAGCGCTACAGTGGCAAAGTCAAGGGGAGTATTGCTGCCGGCTACAGCTACACGGCCGCGTATGATACCTGTCTGCGCCGTGGCGATCAGTGACAGGCATAGCAATAGAAACGTAAGAAGCTTGTTCATGTGGGGCTAAACAATCTTGTGGTGTAATGGTTATGCAACGATAAACAATATAAGGGCCTGTTTGTTCAATACCCATACAAGAAAACTGCATGAGCACTATCAGGAAGAAACCGTGGAACCGCCTGGACCTGCCCGTCTACAGTGTGGCTAGTCACGACGGCCACCGCCACAATATGAATATCTGCACCTACGCCTCACAGGTGTCTATGCAGCCCAAGCGCTATATGGTAGGCATCTACAAGGATACAAAGACGCTGGACAATGTAGCTGGGCAGCGCAGCCTTGTACTACAGCTGCTCAGTACCTCTCATCTGGACCTGATAGCCCGGCTGGGCAAACAGAGCGGCCGTACGAAAGACAAACTGAAGACACTCAGCAAGCGGCTCATGACGTACCAAGGCTATCAGGTACTGAGCGACGCGCTGGCCGTGATAGAGCTCCAGGTCATCACCCTGACAGATGGCGGTGATCACATGCTGGCACTATGTGATGTAGTGAGCTATCGCAATATAGCCGAAGGCGAAGCCCTGATGCTACACCACCTGCGTGAGAAGAAACTGATAGCTATATGACGCCGCAGCTACTGACCCGCTATGCAGATATACTGGCCGCTGTAGAGCGCGTAGATGCCACAGCCTATGCCCGCACGCGCAACTATACTGACGGCGCCGTGAGCCATCTCTCACCCTATATCTCACGTGGGGTCATTTCACTACCTTATGTGAGGGAGCGTATACTGAGCCGCTACAGCCGGGAGCAGGCCTACACCTTTATCTTTGAGCTGGCTTGGCGGGAGTACTTTCAGCGGCAGTGGTACCGGCTGGGTGAGCAGCTATGGTCAGATATCAAAGGGCCGCAGCAGGATGTAGTACATCATGATGTGCCTGATGCACTGATGGATGGCCGCACTGGCATCACTGCTATAGATACCGCTATCGCAGACCTATACACATCCGGCTATATGCACAATCATGTACGCATGTATGTAGCGTCTATAGCCTGTAACATAGGACGTGCACACTGGTCTGCACCTTCGCGCTGGCTCTACTATCATCTCGCAGATCACGACCTAGCTAGCAATACATTGAGCTGGCAGTGGGTAGCGGGGACTTTCTCCGCAAAGAAATACTACTGCGATCAAGCCAATATCAATAAGTACTGCCACACGCAGCAGGGAGGTACTTTCCTGGATGTGCCTTATGAGCAGCTTCCACACCTGCCCATACCTGCGGTGCTAAAAGAGTGTTCCGTACCACAGCTGGTAACAATGCTGCCAGACGCACCGGCACCACAGCTGCGCTATGACCGGCCACTGCTGATCTACAACGCCTACAACCTCGATCCGCTCTGGCGCGCAGATATGGATGCCAATCGCGTACTGCTGCTGGAGCCGGAGCACTACCGAAAGTATCCAGTCTCACAGCGCGTGCTATCATTCATACTAGGGCTAGCAGAAAACATACCGGGTATACAGGTATTCTGCGGTAGTGTAGAGCAACTGTTGCATACAGGTAGTTTCCCGGAGGTGTATGCTAAACAACATCCCACTACCCTGCACTATCCCGGTATCAAAGACGAACCTGAGTGGCTATTCCCCGAGGTGGATAGGGTGCCGGGGGCATTTATGTCCTACTGGAAAAAGTGCGAGAAGTACCTCTGACCCTATGACAGCCTGAGGCTGCTCATACCTCCGTCTATATGTATCACCTGCCCTGTGATCCATGCAGCATCTGTGAGTAGCAGCGTAGCCATAGCGCCTATATCTGCAGTGGTACCAATGCGCCCCAGCGGATGGCGCTGTGCGGAGGCCTTTATCTTGTCCTCTGAGGAGGTAAGTCGCGCGCTCAGCTCAGTCTGCACGAGAGAGGGTGCGATACAGTTCACGCGGATGCGTGGCGCCAGGTCTGCAGCCAGTGATCTGGTCAGCCCTTCTATCGCCCCTTTAGCAGCACTGATAGAGGCGTGAAAAGGCATGCCTGTCTGCACAGCTACCGTGCTGAAGAGTACAATAGATGGTGTAGCTGCCGCCTTTAGCGCCGGTAGGAAATGCTGTATGGCCCGCACTGCACCAGTCACATTTACACTATAGTCTGTGAGGAAATCCTCCGTGGTGAGCCGGTGAAATGGCTTCAGCGTGATACTGCCGGGGCAGTACACCAGTCCGTCTATCTCTGCCGGCCAGTCTCCTGCAGGAGCGTTATTACTGTTGGCATCCCAGGCAGTGTGTGATACATTTCTGATGCCCTCCAGGTTTCGCTCAGTACGGGAGAGTACGTGCACCTGATGGTCAGCATCAGAGAGCCTGCGTACGATATTCAGGCCTATACCTGAGGTGCCACCTATGACGATATACTGCCCCATGTGCGTTTTATTTATTCAGCCCGCAGTAGGCCAGAAACTCATTGCGTGTCTGCTCATTTTGAAACCTGCCGGTGAAGCTGGATGTGACGGTAGAGGAACTGGTATCACCCACCCCACGTGATGATACACAGAGGTGCTGCGCATCTATCACTACGGCTACGCTGTCTGTCTGTGTCGCTTCTTTGATAGCCTCTGCTATCTGTATGGTGAGGCGCTCCTGCACCTGTGGGCGCTTGGCGTAGTATTGTACGAGGCGGTTGATCTTGCTGAGGCCTATCACCTGACCATTGCTGATGTAGGCTACGTGTGCACGGCCTATGATCGGTACGAAGTGGTGCTCACAGTTGCTGTAGAAGGCGATGTCCTTCTCTACCAGCATCTCGCGGTATTTGAACTTATTTTCAAACACGGCGATCTTAGGCTTATTGGCCGGATTGAGGCCGCTGAATATTTCCTTCACATACATTTTGGCCACGCGGTGCGGTGTGCCGCGCAGGCTATCATCCTCCAGGTCCAGTCCGAGTATCTGCATGATCTCGGCAAACTTCTCTTCTATCAGCTCTATCTTCAGGTCATCATCCATGGCAAAGGCATCTGCACGGAGTGGTGTCTCTATAGAGGTCATCACGTGCTCGTCGCCTATCTGCTCTGCTTCGTCGTGGTCCACTTTTACTTTCAGCATCGGTTACTTTTTCAGTCTAAACATCAGCGCGGCTGATTTTGTTCGAGCCGGAGCGTCTGCGTGCTGCTATACTTTGCAGTACCTCATACAGGCAGATATTGATGCCGAGCAGTAGCGCACCATAGAGGAAGTCCTCCACAGGTATGGTACCGATGCGCACACCACAGTTTTGGTGATCATCATAGCTCACTACCGGCAGAGCGGTGAGGACACCATTTACTGCCAGCATAGGCAAGATGCTGATGAAGAAGGCGAGTACGAAATTTTCGAGCTGCTCTGCGCTGAGTAGCCATACAGACAGTGGCAGGAATATGGCCATGCCGAGTGTGACGGAGAGTGTATAGGCCCGGCCTGATGCGCTGAAGGCCAATATTCCAAAGACAGCCGCGATCAGGAGCAGGATGACCCAAAGTTTCTCTGGCAGGAGTTTCTTTGGTTTATAGCTTCTCACATTCTCATAGATGAAAACGCAGGAATACGGCACGGTGAGAAAGAACAAGACCTCTTCTACCGGCAGCGACCACACATCGAGTCCCAGCGTATAATTATGATTGAAGCTCCACACACCTGCTAGTGTGAAGTAGTGATCCCACACGATAAAGATAGTAGCAGTGATAAGCATAGCCGGCATCAGGTACCTCCATTTTTTGTAAAAGGCGACGCGCCTGTCAAAGGAGAAGACTAGTGGCATAATCACTGTGAAAAAATCTATGAGCAGGTAAGTGTATTTCATATCGATGCTTCTTTGACCACAAACATCAGGCCTTATTGTTTTCTTCTATGATACCATCTATGATACGCGCCGACAGCAGGCACAGCGGCACACCGCCACCGGGATGCACACTACCACCGCAGAAGTAGAGCCCACCTATGCTCCTGCTAAAATTGGGATGGCGCAGGAAGGCCGCGAGTACATTGTTGGAGCTGCTGCCGTATAGAGCGCCGAGATAAGACCCTGTCTTGCTGTCTATGGTGGCGGGGTGATTGACCGTCTCTGTGGCGATGCAGGCGGCTATGTCCGTGCCCAGCTCTTTAGTGAGTCGGGCTATTACATTTGCGCGGACGCTGGCAGCTACCGCCTCCCAGCCCTGGCCTGCGTCATGTGGCGCATTGATGAGGACAAACCAGTTCTCCCCTCCTGCAGGCGCATGAGCCGGTTGCTTCTTGCAGCTGATGTAGATATAGATGGTCGGATCATCACTGATCTCTCCCTCTATGCTAAGCTGGCGAAACTCCTCCGCATAGTTTGAGCTGAAGAAGATATTGTGCAGGTCCAGCTCCGGAAAGGTCCGGTTCATACCCCAATAGAAGATGATGGCCGATGAGGATCGCGGCTGATCGAGATAGCGCGATGGGGCTGACTCTGATGGCATCAGCTTGCGATAGGTGTAGACGATGTCCATATTGCTCACCACGATATCGGCGGGAATAAATGTACCACGCGCCTCTATGCCCATAGCGCTACCCTGCTGTACACGGATGGCTGTGACAGGACATGAAGTAACGAACTCCACTCCCATATCCAGCGCGAGCCTGTGCAGGCTGCGTGTGAGCATCGGCATCCCATCCTGCAGAAAGTAGGCACCTTGATTATACTCCAGGTGCGAGATCACATTCAGCGTGGCCGGAGCCAGATAAGGATCAGAGCCATTGTAGGTAGCATAGCGGTCAAAGAGCTGCACGATGCGCGGATCGGAGAAAGCAGTAGCATTCGCCTGATGCATACGGCCACCTATGCCGATGCGTGGCAGGTTTGCCAGCGCTCTGAGAGCGGTGCGCGTGGCGTAGGTCTGCCAGCGGTGCAGAGAGCTGTAGAGGAAGATATTCTTTGTGACCTCATACATCTTTGCTACGCGGCGCAGGTAGTGTGTGACCTTGCCAGCAGGCTCACCGGTCCGCTGCTCTACCTCCGCAGCGAAGCGCTCTGTATCTGCCCAGGCATCGAGCCGTGTACCATCTGCATAGAAGTAGCGGCAGACAGGATCAATGCGTGAGTAGGAATAGTAGTCTGACGGGTCCCTGCCACAGAGTGTAAATAGCTCATCCAGCAGCTCCGGCATGGTGAATAGCGAAGCGCCAAAACCCCAGCTATAGCCATCCTGCTCTATGCGATGCACCTTGCCACCTACGTCCGGATTTTGCTCATACACGGTGACGCGATAGCCCCGGTGAGCGAGACGGATAGCAGTGGCCAGGCCACCTATACCAGATCCTATGACTACTGCTGTGCTGATAGACTACTGATTTATGTTTAGGCTAATAGGCCTTTGGTCGGTACGCTGATGAGTTCGTTTTCGCGCAGACCCTCCTGGCGCATGATGTGATTTGCCGCCAGGGCTCCGGACGTGTAGGCTGCCTCCATGAGCATGGTACAGTTGTCCATGCGCACCCAGTCTCCCGCCAGATAGAAACCCGGCACCGCTGTGACTACCTCTGGCCGCGTGGCATACTGCCCGGTGTGAAAGGCCGGGAAGTCATCACGGTGCTGCATATACTCATGCCTGATCGTCATGCCGCGCAGCTCCGGGAAGTAGTGATATAGCTCGTCCAGCAGCTGCCTGCGTATCTCTGCATCATCACGCAGATCATCCGGCAGCGCATAGCTGTGCAGCTCAAAGATACCACCCTGATGCTCACGGCTCCACTGTGCAGACTCCTTCTCCATCTTGTGATAGAGGGTGACACTATCGAGACAGCGCAGCCTGTCAGTGAAGATAAAGAAAGGCAGCGACGGGTCAGCCTCGTAGCGATCTGTCCACAGGCGCAGCACAGCATAGCGGCTCGTCTGCTTGAGTGATGTGAGCGCTGAGAGTGTGGTGCCGTATGACTCAAAGCCCTGTGCTGACTGCATGAGGCGCTTGGTGTGCTTCACATCTGTGCAGAGGACGCAGTAGTCGTAGGCCTCACCGTTCACTTCAAAGCTAGTAACGGTCTTAGCAAGGCTGGTGACTGGTGTATTGAGATGGATGCTCGCCTGGTGCTTTTGCAGAAAAGCCTCACAGTATGAGAGGAAGCTATGCTGAAAGTCATCATCCAGCACATCATAGAGCAGGCCTTCTTCATTGCTCAGAAAGTAGAAGTGGAAGCTCTTGATGAGCTCGGCCATAGACATATCTTCCGGCTCGGCAAAGAAGGCGCGTGAGAAGGAGCTAAAGATCAACTTCATCCTGTCATTCATCCGGGTGCGGCGGGCAAAGTCTGCAAAGCTGACCTTGTCATACTTCTTGTATGTCTTCTTGAAATCAAAGCGCAACAGGTCTATCATAGGCATGCTGAAAGGGCTCACAAAGGTCTGCCACGAGAAGACACCATAGCGCCGCATATCCAGGATATTCATCACCGGCACGCGGCTCAGGTCCTTGAAGCCTTGCTTCTTGTCTTTGTCAAAGAGTACGATGTAGTCGTCTATCGGTATGAGGTGCTTGTCAGCACCGAGCTTCTTGAGAAAGCTGCGCAGGTTGAAGTACTGGCGGAAGAAACCGTGAAAGCCATGTTCTGCACGGAGCGTCTCGCCGTGACTCTCAAACTGCCAGCTACCTACCTTGCCTCCCAGGAAGTGTTCCTTCTCATACAGGTGTACCTCAAAGCCGCGCTCGGCCAGATTGCACGCCGTGCTGATACCGGCTATGCCTGCGCCGATGACTGCCACACGCTTGCGGGCGGTAGCTGTGTAGGGTAGTGCGGGGTCAGAATAGCTGAGTGGCTGGCGGTAGTGGTGCAGCTTCTTTCTGATCAGGTCTTGTAGCATCAGTGCGTATGTTTTTATTCCACAGGCGTGTGAACTCAAAGGTAAGCTCATCCGGGCGAATAAGCATATCATTCAGCTGGCGGCGGTCGTGCCAGTATTTATTGCTCTCCAGAAAGGCGATATCCTCCTCTACTATCTGCATACTCTTGCGCAGCATAAACCACTTTGCAAACCATGGATTGTAGCGGAAGATACGATGCCAGGTGGTGATCTGTATCATCATGACGTGCTCCTCGTCTACCTGGTAGAAATGCTCATAGATGACCATGCGGCGCGATGGCATATGCAGGTGCGCCGGAAACCGGAGGTCCAGCATACTGCTATGCGGGCACCAGAAGCCAAAGTGCGCCTCTACCTTATCCTGAAAGCCGAAGTAGAACTTCTCAAAGATACTACCCTCGTTATCCCGCATGTACCAGCCGTGCAGGGACCGGTCTGTGATACTGAGGTGATAGTCCGGCTTTTCATTGTGCAGGTTGCCCATCAGGGTCTTGATGCTCTTGCGGTGTACATGGTTGATATGGTGCGAGTCAAAGAGGCTCTCTGCCACGAGCTTGATATTGGCTTTGATCACATGGTAGTTGTACACCATCGGCCACTCGTCCAGCTCTTTGAAGGGGGGTATCTCTTCAAACTCAGCCAGCAGCGGATCGCCCACAAAGACCCAGACGCATTTATGCTGAGCCCTGACCGGATACTGCCTGACACAGGCCGCACGGGGAATTTTCTCATCAGGGCCGAGCGATGGTATCAGACCGCAGCGCCCATCCGCGCCAAACTCCCAGCCGTGGTAGCCGCACTTCATGCGCTCTCCCTTTACGTAGCCGAGTGATAGCTGTACATTGCGGTGGCAGCAGCGGTTCTCCAGTGCTGCTACCTGGCCTGAGGCGGTGCGGTAGATGAGGATATCCTCGCCGCATATCATACGGCTGATGTGCCCTCCGGGCTGTAGCTCGTCTTCAAAACAGGCGAGGTACCAGTGGTTTTTGATCAGGTGCATGGTTAGTAGATATGAAACAACCATGCCGTGTTGTTTGTTCGATACCGTGCTTTACCCAGTCTCAGTGCCTGGCTGCGGCACATACCACATCACAGGAACTAATGTTAACCTTGCTCACCCGGCCTATGGTATCGCTATGTAGGGACATATGCACCTGCAGCTTAAGGAAATCCGCCCCCTGCTTTGCCGTAGTAGTAAAGCTCATGAAACCGCTGGACTCGGATAGCAGACCGCGGGTTGTATCTGTCACCCACACTTTATAGGTGCTATCAGGAGCTATGAAATCAAGCATCAAGGTATCTTTTGTACTGATATCATAAGTAAACCGGAAATCCACCTTTAATTGACGGCAGGTGTCGGCCTCTTTGAACGGAAGCAGGATGTTGAAGTTTTTTACCATATTGAGCGGTTGATGTTTGATCCTATCGAGATCAAAGTTCATATCCTCAAAGGTCAATGAGCGCAGAAATCCCTCATCCTGCGCCGTGACAGGCTGGTCCCGATAGACCACCGCCTGTATACTATCTCCAAACACCTTCCTGAAGCTGGATGCAGATGGTTCCTTGCAAGTGCTACAGGTGGGCATGTGGCAGCTCGCGAGTAAGAGTGAGAAAGACAGTACGAGAAGGATTCGGTTCATAGGGCTAGTTTTGGAAGGATTCGGTGTAAGTTGCGCGCTGTTTTTTAGCCTTAGTTTTACGTTTTCCGTCATCTCCCATAGCCTGTGCATCTCTTGCAAGCTGTTTCGTACTGAAATCAAAAGTTTTTCTGAATCCGATGGTAAAGAAGGCTTGTGGCTTAAAGTCAAAATATCCTGCGCGATTGGCAGCACGATAATCAATAAATAAGTAGCCGAGATGAAGAGGCTCTGCATCCTTTCGATTGACATCAACTTTGAATTGGCCTTGTAAGACCAGATACTGAATTGCCGTATTATTACCACGCTGGCCTGGGATCACAGGCTTATTAAAAAGAGTGCGGAAATTATCTTCCTGGTCGGTGCTAAGATTATGCCAACCGAAAATACCAGTGGCCGTAATGGAAAAGAAGTCACTGATCTTGAGTCCCAAGCCAAGCTTGAGATTACCTTGTACTATGGCCCCCTTACTTTCCTTGATCCCTGTTATAACTTTCAGACCAGTGGCAATGGTCATAAATACGGCGCTTTCCTTTTTTGCTTCTTTATTAAACACAAAAATAGGACTTGTACCGAGGGCCATATTAAAAGTGCCGGGTAGCATCAAGGCTGCCAAATAGTTACCAGAATCGACTAGTCCATAACTAGCGCTAGACAATATAAAGTTGGAGCTCAGACCTAATGTACTTTTCTTTCCAACATCTAGGGTTTTGGTATTATGACTGAAGCCACCTTGCAACTCTGGCATTAAACCCTTCCAGCTCGTTTTATTGACAAAATTATAGGATAACAACCCACCAAACATGGTACCAAATTGGTCCGCATTATCGTCAGTAGTATCGGTATCTGAAGATCGATCATTAGCAGCACTAGCGTCATTAATGGTAAATGTGAAAGACCCTCCCGGCACAGGAGCAGCACCACTAAAGACAGTTACCGTTATACTCTGTATATCGTTTGTATAAGACTTCAAATCGATATTCCTCCCTGTGTTAATAGGAATAGGTTGTACCACGTTCTTTGTACCATCGATATGCAAGAAATAATTTCCTGTCGTGAAACCTTTGACTCCAAATTTTAATGCTTTAAAATCTGCACTAGAAATCTCTTTATTCTGATCAGAGATGTCTTTTTGATCGGGAGATACGCCTATGTAGTAGTAGTGTAATACGGGCTGCTTCGCAGGGTCCTCGGTAACATTATCAACATCTACTTGCTTCAAAATAAAATACTCTGAAGGCTTGCCATCGATCTTGACTATTACATCAAGCATCTTCAGCTTGTCGTCCTGGACTTTGATACTATAGGACGTAGCGTTATCTCCCGAACCAGGCACCGCCACTGGTGGCTTGTTATTATTATACTTGACATAAACCTCGCAATTATGTCCTTTGGCATCATCGATTCTGATCTCTATATTACCGAAATTCTCCTTTTTAACAAGTGCGTATCCGTTATTTTCCAGAGTGATCGGCGTAGCATCCTTTACAATCAGTTTTACAGATTGTCCGAAACCGGAGAGAAGAGAAATAGCAAAAATAGTTGTTAAGAAATACCTCATAGCAGTATTAGGTTTAAAAGGTTTAAAATTGATTCGATTTTTACAATGTACGCCTTGTGAGGCTCGTTCTCATATCCACAAGTAAGAATACCAACCGCTTTGCCTTGAGTATCATATATCAAAGCCCCGGAGTCACCACCAGCAAATGTCGCAGAGCCGTCTGCAGTGATCTCAATAAGATCATCAAAAGCATTTCGAATATTTTCTGAATATTTTACCACCACATCATCCACTACAGGATTAGAGACCGTAGCGCTCACGAATCCAGACGTGCGCCCCATCATAAAAACAGCTTTGCTTTTATTAATGTCTTTGGATGAACAGTAAGTAGAACATGTCAATGATCCTCCATCAGGCATTTTTACTTTATTGACTACGGATTGGTTATTATAGAGCCTAACCAAGGCTATATCCAAATATGTAGTAATGCACCCTTCTATCATACAGCCTATGATATTGGAGTGCCCTGTTGTATCTTTTCTAGAAGGGCTTTGTACAAGATTGTCGCTTTTATTATCGTAATTGCTATAAGCCCAATCCTTCCTCAATGTCTTAGCCGGTGCAATGACGTGGTAACAGCTTACCATCACCTTCTCATCATGTGAGGGATCGCTGTCATAGTATTTTGTTGCTATAAACCCAATACTACCGCTCTCGTCAGAAGTAGGTGTGCCTACGCTACATCCTGGATTTTTTACAAGCTGTCCTTCACAGGTATTATAAGCCAAGGAAACTGCCAGCGTTGCATTCCTGACATCAGTTGGTACATTATATTTTGTATCGCCATCTTTTATTGTAATGGTTGCAGGCAGCGTCCCTGTATTCGAAACAGCCCCTTTATTGATCACAAAAAAGACAATTGCACGCTGACCTGTAGGTTTCGAATCTTTTCTCTTGAAACCAACCTCGATATGCTCCACATTGGGGTATTGCCGCTTCATATCGCTTTGATTGGCCGCTACATATTTTTCGAGAATATCTTTTTGTTTGTCAGTAGACAAACTATTAAAGTCACCAGTAGTACTATTAGCAGCCGCGCCATCCTTCGCCTCAGGCGGCTTTGCGGCAAACTCATAGTTGCCGAACCAGGTCCGCAATCTGCGCGTGGCATCGCTGGAAAACATGGCGAAGAGGGAGCATAGAAACAGCTTGAACCCTTGAGGTGCATTGGTGGCCAGGATGCCGCCCTCCATACCCCAGTATGCTATAAGCGCCATACCGCCACCGATAAGAGGCTGGACGAAGTACCACAGCGCCCACTGTACACGGAAAGTCCTCACCCCTATATGGACCGACAGATGGCCACATGATATGACCATGCTCCCTATGAGGCCCGCAGAAACGATGACCTCAAACGGAACACTCCCCCCGCCAGTAAGCGAGAGACAGTGCCAGCAGCCCGCCAGAAATATAAATGCTATGATAAAAACGACTATGAGATATATCGCTATGATCCCAGCCCAGATGTATTCGGCCTTAGACTGCGCTCTGCTGTGAGGAATGGTAGACATAAGTAGGTCCTTTAATGTCAACAATGTTATATCCCAAAGATACAGCTACGCATGACTCAAACAAATAAATTCAAATAAAAAATCATTTTTTCTATATTAATTATTAGCCATATACCCTTTTCTAGGTATACCGGACGGGTATATCAAGAGCAAAGACCTGATCCTGCCGGTCTGGCCGACAGCGGCAAGAGAATCTAGCTCCCTTATTCAATTTTTCAGTGTAAGTGTCCCGATCAAACCAGGGCCCAGGCCAAGTGTCTTTTGAGCACTCTTAATTAACGTTATCGGAACCTAAAGTCCCCTTTTTCGTTATTATATTTGTTAAACCACAAAAGTAAATCACGGGGAGTATATATAAATGGAACGGGAAGTAGTTTCGATCAAGCGGAAGGCATTTAAGATAAACCTGGAGAACTCTATCTACGGCACCTTTGCCGAGATCGGTGCGGGGCAGGAGGTGGCGCGGACATTCTTTCAGGTAGGTGGCGCCTCGGGCACCATCGCCAAGACGATGTCTGCCTATGACATGACCTTCTCTGACTCTATCTATGGCGAGGAGGGCTCCGGCCGCTATGTGAGCGAGAGCCGCGTGAAGCGGATGCTGGCACACGAGTACGACCTGGTAGAGAACCGCCTCACAGATGACAAGTACGTACACCGCCGTTTCTTTGCCTTTGCAGATACCTGTACTACTATCAACTATCACCGCAATAACGATCCGCACTGCTGGATGGGGCTGCGCTTTCAGCTGGTGCCCCAGGGGCCGGTGAATGAAGTGATCATGCACGTGCGGCTGAAAGAGAACGACGCCCTGCTACAGCAGCGCACCATAGGCGGCCTGGGTGTGAACCTGATCTACGCCTGCTACTGGTATGCGCAGGATATGGATGCCTTCGTCGGGTCGCTGATGGATAACCTCACTACGGACCAGGCAGAGATAGACATGCTGCGTATCACGGGTGCTGACTTTGCCTCAGTGGACAACCGCCTGCTGGCGCTGATGCTGGTGAAGAAGGCCTTTACCAGCGGTACGATCTTTGGCCCGGACAAGGAAGTTTACCAGCCTAAAGATATCCTCTACAAGCGCAACATCCTGTGCCTGCGCGGACGATTCCGCCCGGTGACCAAGGTGAGCGAGGATATGTTTAACGCGGGCATACAGACTTTCAAAGAACAGTTTCCTGACTGTCAGGATGATCAGCTGCTGGCTATCAGCGAGCTCACGATCAATAACCTGGAGGCCAATGCTGGATTTGACGACAAGGACTTTCTGGACCGTACCGATGTGCTGTGCAGCCTGGGCCACACCGTGATGGTGTCAAACTGCCAGAAGCACGACACCCTGCTGGCCTACCTGCGCCGCTGCAGGCCCAAGAATATAGGCATCGTGATAGGTGTGATGAACCTCATGGAGCTACTCAATGAGGATCACTATGCCGACCCGCAGAGTGAGATACTGCACTACTTTGGCGAGATATTTCAGCGCAATACGAAGATGCTGGTGTATCCCTACCAGCCTACAGCAGATGCACCACTCATCACGCTGGAGAACTATCCTATCTCTGAATCCCTCCTGCACCTCTTTGCCTATATGAAGACGTGCAGGTTTCTGATAGATGTGAAGGGCTACGATCCGTCCCTGCTCCAGATCTTCTCAAACAATGTGATACAGATGATCAAGAGCGGTGAAGATGGCTGGGAGCGCTATGTACCGGACTTTGTAGCCGAGTATATCAAAGCGCGCTGCCTCTTTGACTATCCGTGTGAGGTGAAGCACTGAGCACCTCTCCCTAAATCCCTAATACAGTCCCCATCCAAACCTTCCCCAAAGGGGAAGGCTTTTAATGCGAAATACAAACCCTCCAAACCTCTCCCGACTGCATCGGGATCTACGACCTAAAAGGAGGCTTAAATACAAACCCTCCAAACCTCCCTAAAGGGAGGCTTAATACAGAAGAACATTTCATTTGGGCTGACTTTCGCATTTCTAAAAAAATCACAATAGAGTGACGATGTGTGGTGGTAATTTATGGAACTTTGAGGGGTCCATAGTCTTTGTCATATATCACAGATGTGATAGGCATTGATAAACTAAATACACACGCATGAAAGTAACAACCCTCCTGGTGGCGCTGCTCGTCACCATTGCTGCCACGGCACAGACTATTTCAAAGAACATAGAGTCAAAGGTCACCCGAGTGACTGTTTTCCCGCAGGGAGCACAGGTGACGCGCGTGACGCAGACCAGTATCTCTGCCGGGCGCAGTGAGCTCACCTTTACCGGTATATCGCCGTACATGGACCAGAGCAGCCTGCGCGTAGAGGCCAGCGGGGGCTTTACCATCCTGTCTGTCTCTCCTGTGCCCAATAAGATGCACGACCAGGAGAAGCGTAAAGATATAGAGGCGCTGCAGAGCTCCCGCAAGGTGTGGGAGAAGCAGCAGACCCGCGACCGCGCTACCCTCAGCATCTATACCGAAGAGGAGAAGATGCTGGAAGCTAACTACAAAGTAGGCGGCGATAACACCGGCCTCAAGGCTACCGACCTCGCAGCCGTACTGGACCTGCACCGCACCCGCCTGCGCGACCTGAAGTTTAACGAGATAGACTACAATGAGCGCATACAGAAAGAACAAGACAGTATCAACCGCATCAATGAGCAGATCGCTGCGCTCAATGCCAACACTGAGACCTCTACCATGGATGTGGTGGTGACCGTACAGTCTCAGGCAGGGGCTACAGGTGACTTTACGCTCAGCTATGTAGTGGCCAATGCTGGCTGGAATCCATCCTATGACCTCTATGTAGATGACATCAATAAGCCTCTCACCCTGAAGTACAAGGCCAATGTATGGCAGAACACCGGCGAGCAGTGGAAGGACGTACGCATAGCCTTCTCTAACGGCAATCCTAATGAGTCCGGTATAGCGCCTACACTGGCCCCCCTGTGGCTGAGAAACCTGATAGCTACTCCTGTTAATGCGATGTACGGATTTATGTCTGCTCCAGCAGCACCTCGATACAAAAAAGCCGCTGCGGATTCACAGTATCTTGATGTGAAGGCGGAAAGCAACGTAGCCTACACTCCTCAAACACAAAACGCCACAAGTATCAGCTTTGAGCTGGCTACTACCTACACGGTGGTGAACGATGGCCAGATACGCGCCGTAGATATGAAGCAGCAAGATATACCTGCTTCGTTTGAATACTTCTGCGTACCTAAGCGCGAGAAGAAAGCCTACCTGATGGCACACATACCAAACTGGCTGGACTACAACCTGATGGACGGTGAGGTGAACCTCTACTATGAGGGTACCTACACCGGCAAGACAGCCTTCAGCCTGGCTAACACCGATGACACACTGAATCTCTCACTAGGTGTAGACAAGGGCATCACCGTGGAGCGCAAGCAGGTGAAGGACTACAACAAGCGCGTGATACTGTCTGACAAGAAGACCGCAGCAGCATCGTTTGAGATATCGGTGCGGAACAATAAGAAGTTCCCTATCAATATCACGATAGAGGATCAGGTGCCTGTGACCACAGACAAGGATATCTCTATAGATGATATCACTCACGATGGCGCTACCCGCGATACAGAGACCGGCAAGGTGACCTGGAAGCTCAACATACCATCAGGCAAAGAACAGAAAGAACGTTTGTCGTATACTGTGAAGTATCCTAAGAGCTACAGGGTACAGATAGACTAGACCTCACCCTAAATCCCTCTCCAAAGGAGAGGGATTTAATACACAATCCTGTAAGCCACTCCTTGGAGTGGCTTTTTTGTGTGAGGTCAGAGTTGGTGCCTTATGAAAAGTTGTCAAAGCGGATGTGGCAAAACGGAATGTATTGCCTTACCTTTGCAGTATGACCGAGACCGGCAAAGTACGACTGGACAAATACCTCTGGGCTATACGCCTCTACAAGACACGCTCACAGGCATCTACTGCTATAGACGCGGGCAAGGTGAAGCTGAATGATGCACAGGTCAAGGCCTCGCGGATCGTATCTGTAGGCGATGTCTACCACGTCAAGACCGAGGCACGGCGCTGGGTGGTGGAGGTCACGGCCATACTGGACCACCGTGTGCAGTACGCTGAGGCTGTCAAGTTTTATAAGGACCTGACGCCGCCAGAGGTGATAGAGGCGCAGAAATCTGCCTTCTCTTTCAGCTTCCACTCGGGCAAGCGTATGAATAAATCCGGCAGGCCTACCAAAAAGGACCGCAGAGACCTGGATGAATTCGTCTAAGCTCTCCTACTCTGCTCCTACAGTGTGCTTTGGCGTGTAATACTATCCCGGCACTGAAAATACCGCTACAGGGCCACCTCCATCTGTGACTCCAGCGGCCAGTAGAGATCCTCTGCAAACTTGATAAAGCGGCCTCGCACGGGTACTTTGGCAGTGTACATGTGCGGATACCGACGCGCGTCTGCACGGAGGTCGGTGAGGCTGCCGTCGTCAGTATCGCGCGGGCTGAAGTCCTTGTAGGCAGGGTCTGAGATATAGTCCAGCTCCTCCTGAGTATAAGGTGGTTTCTCAGTGCCCTTTTTTGATTTTGAACCGGAGCGGGTGTTTTGTTTTGCCTGTGCCTGAGGCTCCGGCTGCTCAAACTCAGCGCGCAGATGGGATGGCAGCTCACTCTCACCGTGGGGGCTGTAGCCATAATTATTCTTGAGGATAAAATGGCAGGTAGAGGCGTTCATACGCTTGAAGAGGCCACCCTCCTCCAGCTTATGGATAAATATCTGCTCGATGTAGTAGATGTGGTCCATGATCTCCTCATCGTGCTCCCATTTTTTCTTCCAGTAGCTCCAGAGCTGCTTGTAGCAGCGCATGCGGAGCAGGGCATGGGTCAGTGTGTGGGTGATGGAGAACTCATCGAGTGCGATGGCCTCGATCTGGTGGAGCAAGTGGCTGGTGGCTTCGCGGGTCCATCTGGATGCGTTGGTATTGCCGGTAGGTGCGGACATAGGTGTTTTATTTTTAGAGTTAGTAAATACATTTATTACCGCAGAGGCGGAGAGACGCAGAGGTTAAATACAAATGCAGCCCTCTAAATCTCCCTAAAGGGGGACTTTAATACGAATACAATTTCTGGATCAGAATTTACAGGATTTTAGAATTTGCAGAATTAATACATTTTTAGCCACATAGAACACATGGAGACATAGAAATGCAGGAGACAATGTGTTACCTCTAAAACCGCTCCCGACTACATCGGGATCTGCGACCTGAAGGGAGGCTTTAATACAGCATACAATGTCTGAATCAGAATTTACGGGATTATAGAATTTGCAGAATGAATACATTTTTAGCCACATAGAACATATAGAGACATAGAAATACAATCCCTTAAATCCCTCCAGACTACATCGGGATCTCAGACCTATGGAGAGGCCGAATACAAGACCCAGGCTTACCTTGATACTCTTGATCGGAGAGATCGTCTACTCAGGAATTGCAATGTAAAACCACGGAGTTAGTCATAGGTGTTGCAGCGGATGAATGGCTGCGTGGTGCTGTGCAAAGGTGTGCAAATTGGGTCAATTTTTGCGGTGAAGTTACTGACAAAGGTTGTTTTGAGGATAACTTTTCGAAAGAAGTGGTGTGATATGATGAAGCCGTAATCTAAATGCATCAGAGACAAGAGCAACTGGTGCTATTTCGTCATGGCATTGTCAAAGAAAGCAATGTATTTATATATGATCCATGGAGATACTATATAAGATTGGTACAATGGCTGAAATCCTGTATCATTGCCCTCCGATTATGACCCTGACGATGAAGAAAATAATACCTGCTGCCTGCGTCGCCCTGACGTTGAGTGCCTGCGCTTTCTCTGCCAAGAAGAAGGCGGAAGCGATCAGCGCACTGGAGGTGAGCATCAGCGAGAGTGCCAAGAAGAATGTGGCCGACACGACCAAAGTAAAGGAACTGCTGGCTGACTACGACTACTATATCGCCCACTACCCTAAGGATAGCCTGACCCCGGTATACCTGATGCGCTCGGCAGATTTTGACCGTGCGATAGGGCTCTCTGACAAAGCGATCGACAACTACCACCGCGTGTATATGGAGTACCCTCAGTATCCCAAGGCCAATATGGGCCTCTTCCTGGAGGGCTTCACATATGAGAATGACAAGCATAACCTGGATAAGGCGCGCGAGTCGTACCACCTGTACCTGCAGAAATACCCTGACAGCAAGATGGCGAAGGATGTACAGTTTCTGCTGGACCACCTGGGTATGACGCCTGAGCAGATCATGCACGAGGTAGACAGTGTGCGCAAGGCGCGTACGGCTTTGCCTGTAGATACGGCGGCTACTGCGCGGAAGTAATACCGTTTTCACCGCGGAGGCGCGGAGACGCAGAGGTGAATCCATCTCTCGCAAAGACGCGAAGGCGCAAAGGAAATGCATGAGTTACCTTCATTAGCATCCAAAAAAAAGTTCGACCCGTTTACCGAGCTATGCTCAATTTGTAGACAGCTGAAAATCCTTTGGCATTCTTTAAGTTGACACGATATATGCCTTCTGGCAAAGTGGATAAATCTATAGTGGGAGATGATGCCCCAACAGATCTTGCTATATCCAAAACTAATCTGCCGGACATGTCATAGATAGTAAACCGATCAGAGTCAGGATAGGTTTTGGGGAGATTTACGAAACTGCCAGCAGGATTAGGATATAAAGTCGTGGCTACCTCTTCTAGGTCTTTTACACCAGTCAGTTGCGGATTGCAATCACCATTGAAGATTGCGTTAGGATAATCTGTCTGCACTTCATCCTTGTAGCTGCATAAAAGGTATGGATCCAAGCACAAAGTACAGCCATACATCCATACAAAACTACCGCCAGGTCCTATCCCCTCGGTAAAAAACACAATGTCTCGTGCTGCATATCCCACTGGGTGCCGTGCTTTTAATCTCACGACTCTATGCCCACGATCCATATATACCGAGTCTACGATCATTAATGTATCTACGCCCATACCACCAAAGCATCCCCTGTTGAAAGTATCCGAGACATTTAAGCTCATATCGCAGATGAGCATCTCGGTAGTATCTGCGCCTGCACAAGAGCCGCCAGGCTTAAGACACCAGGCTCTTCCTGTGATTGTATCTTCACGAAAAAATATAGTAAGGCCTCCTGACCGGTAAGTAGCTTTTCTATATGACCTACTATTGATAAGTGTATCAGAAACTGTATAAACAGAATCAGGCCAGGCTTCATCAAGGTTGTGGCAGACTATCTTCCAACCTGTGGAGTGCTGCCCGAAGAAAGAGCTGTACTGCGCATGACACGGGAGTACAAATGCTAACAACAGGGATAGAAGTAATAGGTATGACGGTTTCATATGGAGCAAAGATAATTTAAATGGAAGATTCGCTATCGCTCGCAAAGGTTTGAATTTATTTAGAGCACTGGTACGTCTTTCACGTGGTATTACTGTCCCCGCTTAATTTAATTTAGGTGTCGTGAAGCCGCAAAATATTGCGGCTCTACGGCAGTGCTTAAAACTCCATGAGCTCGACTATCTCGTAGTGGCTGAGGATGTCGCGGATGGGGGCGTCTTTTTTGCAGAAGCCGAGGATGAAGCCGCCGCCGCCTGCGCCGCAGATCTTGAGGTAGTACTCATTGTTGTTGAGGCCGGACTTCCATATCTCTCTGTAGGCATCGGGTATGAACTCGGGCAGGTGATCGTAGTGTATCTGAGATATGAGCTTGAGTGATTTCCAGAAGGTGCTATAGCCAGGCTTTAGCAGGCTCTTGATGCACATGTCGTTTGCCTTGACCAGAGACTCGTCTATGATAGACTTGAACTTTGGGTCTTTATATTTCTGCAGAAACAGCTTAACGTATGGAGCCGTCTTGCGGGCTTTCTTTGTATTCAGTACAAAGACCTTGAAGTAGGTCTTCTCTGCTGCCTTGAGGTCAAACGTCTCCTTGACCTCTCCCCCATCCAGCAGTACTGCCTGATCCATAAAAGATACCAGCGGGTCGAGGCCGGAGCTGCGGCCGTGATAAAAGCTTTCGAGCTTTGCCAGCTCGATCTTGACAGCAGTGAGGTCCTTTTTATTGACGGGCTTTAGCCGGTAGTGTGTGCAGAGCGCTGCGATCAGCGCGCCGGAACTGCCGAGGCCATAGCCCTGTGGTATATTGCTGTGAAAATAGAGGCCGTGCTCGAGGTCTGTGAGCAGGGCATTGGTATCATAGAGCTTGCCCAGCTCGTCATCATGCACGATATATTCGGCCAGCTCCTGTATGGAGCGGTTTGACGCGATGGCGGCTTCGTTCAGCTCTTCTTTTATAAAAGCAAACTTGCCAGAAAACTTGCCGGCAGGCACAGCGAGGCCTTTGGCTCCTGTATTGATGATATGCTCACCGAATAGCAGCAGCTTAGAGCGAAAGGTTTTATAAGCCGGTTTTTTCTTAGCGGTAGGCACTAGTGAGATTTACGGAATTACGGATTTCCTGTTTGACCGAATACCAGATCTACTGATTTGCCGGTCTGCAAATCACTTGATGGCAGCCGGGCCTTTGCCTACTTTGTCCCAGATGATGCGGCCATTTTCGCAGTGCTCGCTGAGCTCCTCCTGTATGAATGGTACGACCTTATTCTTGATATTCTCAGGGTAGAGCAGGTGGATATTAGGGCCGGCATCGAGTGTGAAATAGAGCGGCAGCTTGGTACTCTCGCGGAAGGCCTTGATGCGGGCTATCATGGCGAGGGTGCTAGGAGTCATGAGGATAAAATTAGGTTGTGAGCACATCATGAGGGCGTGGAGTGTCATAGCCTCTGTCTCCACCAGCTCACCAAATTTAGTGAGGTCGCCACTCTTCAGCGCGGGGAGCAACTCGGCAAGGTTGTCATTGGCCTGCTTGTAGCGCGCCTTGGCAAATGGGTTGGTCTTCATGAGCTGGTGGCCTACGCGGCTGGAGACTTTCTTCTCCGCGCTGCTGGCTATGAGGATGGCGTTCTGATAGGTCTTGAAAGTTTTGTGCATCTCTTTCTCAAAAGGGATAGCATACTCGTCTGAAGAGCCTTTGACATGCTTTGCCTCACCCCATAGAGAAGCGATAGGAAATACAGAACGCGATGCGCTGCCGGAGCCGATGCGTGCATAGTAGCTGGCCTTCTCCAGCAGTTTGTCCTTGGCCACCTTCTTGCCACGCAGTGCTGCATCCATATCACAGAGGCAGAGGGCGAGCGCGCTCATAGCAGAGGCCGATGAGGCGATGCCGGATGAGTGCGGGAAGGAGTTGGTAGAGTTGACCTGGAGGGCATACTTGGTGAGAAACGGGAAGTCCTTTGAGATGCCCTCAAAGAAGCTGAGTATCTTGATGCGGAAGGCGAGGTTTTCTTTTTTGTCAAAGTAGAACTTCAGTTCGAGTCCTTTGTCCTTGCTGGTCTTCTCAGATACGGAGAGCGATGTCTCGGAGAAGCACTTGTCCAGGGTAAAGCTGATGGATGGATTCTTTGGCAGTTGATTGCCGTGCTTGCCCCAGTATTTGACGAGGGCTATATTGGATGGGCTGCGCCAGGATGTCTTTTTGATCTCTTTCATGGTGGAGTGTATTGCGTATATGCGGGAGCGAAGATGGAGAAAAAGGCTCCGCCGTCCAAACGCGGTCTTCCGCCCTCACATGCCTACCTATCGGATCTTGAATACAAATACATTTTGAGCCACATAGAACACATAGAGACGTAGAAATGCAAATACGGAATACAGCCCTCTAAATTTTCTTAAGGGAAACTGAATACAAATACATTTTTTGAGCCACATAGAACACATAGAGACATAGAATTGCAAATACTGAATACAGCTTGCTAAATCTTCTTAAGGGAAACTGAATACAAATACATTTTTTGAACCACATAGAACGCATAGGGCACATAGAAAATGCAAATACTGAATACAGCCCCCTAAATCTCTCCCGCCTACATCGGGATCTGCGACCTAAAGGGAGACTGAATGCAATCCTTAATCGGAAATGGCTGGGGATCTCTAAACAAAAAAGGCGCAGCTTTCGCTGCGCCCCGTCGTAATCCTATCCCGACGAAACAAGTACCACACTCTCCTATGGTTCTTGTATAGGTTGTATAGGCTTAATAGTTGTCGTGGCCGGAGTCGGCTACGCGGAAGGTCACGTTGACCTTGTAGGAGTTTTCTGTATTGAGGCCGCTGGTGCTGACGGTGTAGCCCTTCAGCTGATTGCGGAGGCTCTTGACGAGGGTCGGATTGTCAGAGACCACTTCGTCTACAGCTATGTGGCCATCCTGCGCTACGTGAAAGTGCACCTCTGCGCGATACTCTCCCGGCACCTCCATGAGTACCGGCGGGATGATGAGCTGTGAGCGCACCTCATAGGTGACACGCTGCTCGGCGGTCAGGACTGGTGCGGTGTGGGTACCAGCAAAAGCGGTAGTGGCAGTAGCGGCTACAAAAGCGAGGGCGATCAGTATCTTTTTCATGATATGTGGTGTTTAGTTGGTTTAGAATGATAATTTCTAATGCAAAGATATATCCATTAACCTGTATTATGCAATACAAAGTACTAAACAAAAACACAACACACTGATAATTAGGATATAAATTTTAATCAAAAAGCCTTTTCGCACATTCACATTGAAGTGCGCCAATGCTTTGGAGGCAGAAAATGCTTGGTAATAGACCGGTCGAGGGCAAAAAAAGACCGGTACTTTTCGGTACCGGCCCTTTACACATAAATAACCACTGAAAACTTGATACGGCCCGGAGGCTGTTTATTGACTAAACCCAAAAGCGATCGCCCTCTGGCTGATCGGTACATCAAAGGTGAGCAATCTGGCAGCAGGCTGCAAAAATGTGAGGTGAGGGCGTGGAGGTCAGAGGTAAAATCACCTTACCCATCTGCCCTGCCTACCGGCAGGCAGGCTCCGGCATCTTCGCTCTCCCAAGTGTTTGGACCTGAGACATAGTTTACATCGTACCGAGGACATCCTTTACAGTTCTGAAGCTACTGTGAAGGATGTCCTCGGTCCAAACACCTTGAAGAGGGAAGAACAACGGTGGTAAAAGAATGATCATTAAGATTCCATGACGTCCTGGAAGCGCTGGGTGCGGCTGATGATGGGTGAAATGATGGTACCTAGCACATCCAGTATACCACACACGCCGAGGAGACGATAGAATACTTCACTGATATTGTCGTACCATACCAGCACTGTGAGCATGATACCCAGCAGCGCGATAGAAAATACTGTGAAGCCCAGTACCCAGGAGACCAGGCGCGTAGGATTCTTAGTGAGCAATGTGAGCGCGATGTGTGAGCAGGTAGCGGAGAAGATCACGGAGGTGAGCACGAGGTTGAAATTCTCCAGGCGCTCCCACCACCAGATGGTGTAGAGCAACAGGCCCATGGTGATGATCACGATGGCGATGCCTAAGATGGAAAACCACCGGTACCGCGTCTCAAAGATCGTAGCACAGCAGAGACCCGCCAGGCTACAGGCTCCGACATCGAGCGTGCTGAAGAGGATCTTCATCTCACGCGGGTTGAAATCTGCGAAGAGAAAGACGGCGATGCCTATGAGGCCGCTGGCCACGAGGGAGAAGATAAGCACCCAAAGGAATATGCGGATGAGATGCATGGCTACTGTTTAGGCGGAGTGGTGGGCCACCAGGTATTGCCCCAGGCATCGGTGATACCACAGCTGCGGCCGTATGGCATATCTGCCGGCGGCATGATGCTCTGCGCCCCTGCGGCCAATGCCGCTGCGTAGGTGGCGTCTGCGTCTGCTACGTAGATGAAGAGGCCGGCTGTGCGCGGCGGGTACTGGTCGGTAGCGTCTGCCAGCATGATGGTGCTGCCACCGGTCATGATCTCGGCGTGCATGATGATATCTGACTGCTCATCGCGAAGCACTTTATAGGTCTCCTCGGCGGCAAAGACTGTTTGCATAAAGGTGATGAACCGCGCTGCATCCTTTATGATGAGATATGGCATGACGGTCTGGTACTGTGGTGGTATAGCGGGGAGTCTGTCTTGTGGCATGTGGTGTTGGGTTTTCGTTTTATGAAGATACTAGTATTGTGCCAATGGAGAAATAGGACAGCCGTGAGGCAAAGCAGGGAGGAAGGCCAATACAATTTTGAACCACATAGAACACATAGAGATATAGAAATGCACTAGCCTATTTTGAACAACGTAGCGGGGAATCAAAGGTCGTAGATTTTACCGCAGAGGCGCGGAGACGCAGGATAAAATACATTTATTGCCGCATAGAAACATAGAGACATAGAAATGTAGCAAGCACAAGTTACTGCTATCAATGCCTAATCCTGACAAAAGGAGGATTGGCGGAGCCTGAGGGCATGCCCATGTAAAAGGAGTCGGGCCCGAAGAAAAATAAGCGCTGCCGGACCTCCTGATCAGGGTAAAAGATAAAAATGGAATCTCCTGTGACCTGATAGAATGTATTAGTGAAATGCTCTGCGCTATAAATGCTATCACGGCCTATTGCTATACCATTGAATGGAGCGTTGCTCCAGGTGCCTATGATCGTCTTCTTATAATCTATACGGTTGGCGGTACAGGCACAGAGCGTGACAGCTATGATCACGATGATACAGACAGGGAGGATATTGCTCTTTGAAAATATAGTGCGCGACCTATCGGGCATGTTTACGTTTTCTCTAATAAAAATAAGGAAAGAATGCGTACAAAGACGCGAGATAATCATGAGAGCGATAGATGGGAGCTTCAGGCACGTAAAGATGTCTCGCTGTGCTCGACATGACAAAAGGATAATATCGCGGTCTTTCCTGCTCCTCCCCTACTGGTGGGCTATGAAGATAGGGACTTTGGCTTCCTTGATGAGTGCGTTTGATATACTCTGGTGCATGAGGCGTGAGAGGGCATTGCGGCCGTAGGAGCCCATGACGATCACGGAGTCTGCGCCGTCTTTCTTCATGTACTTTGTGATGGCTGTGGCAGTATCTCCGTGGATGACCTGGTACTGGATATTGGGATAGTGGCTACCGGCAAACTCGCGGATGTTGTGGCTATCGCGGAGGTGTGTGCCTTCGCGCTTGTCCTGCGCGCTGAGCAGGGTGGTGCGGCGCCCCGCCCACTCAGGGAAGATATAACTGAACATCCTGATGGCATGGACACTCGATGGGCTGCCATCGTATGACAGTGTGGTGTGGCGGATGGTGCGGTAGGCATTGGGCACGATGAGTACGGGGCAGTGTGCATCTACCAGTATATCGCGCAGGCTGGAGCTGGGTGTATCTGGCAGGAGGCTGGAAATATTCATACGCGAGTCGGTGATGATGAGGTCGGCAAAGGCGCTCTCCTCTATAAGACCGGCTATAGGTGCATCCTGATCGAGCAGTACGTGATGGCCGACACCTGCTGCGCTGCAGCGCTCCTGAAAGTGGCGGATATTTTTCTCCGTAGCGGCTTTCTCCTCCTTGCCTACTACTGCGTAGCCGGTGGTATCAGAGCCTAGCATAGTAGCGTAGGTGAAGCCGGCATACTTCAGGTCGCGCATGAAGACGCCGACAAGCACAGAGCCTGACTCACGTGCGATCTCTATAGCGTAGCGTAGTGTGGAGGTAGAGATGCGGTCACCCTCCATAGCCAGTATGATTCTCTTTTTCATGATAGCTGCATTTTTGAGAATGGAAAAGTAGTGTGCCGGTGGCGGGAGAAACATGACAACAACTTTTTATATCATGACTTTCGTCAGGTTTTCTGCGCAGCAGCTTAGATAGATTTGGTAGCGTGAAACGTGTCTTGTAGCAATTACCTAACTCCCGATCTAACTGCTGACAATGTCCCTAAGCTTTAAACTACTCAGGCGCTATCGCGAGATAGTGAACGTACTGGTCAAGTATGGATTTCAGGATATACTGGCGGATGCCGGTGTATCGCTAAAGGCTCGTGTGCTGGAGGCCTTTCTCTCCGAGCAGACCGTACAGCACATACACGAGCAGACCAAGTGGGAGCGCATGCGGCTGGCCGTAGAGGAGCTGGGCACAGCTTATATCAAGTTCGCACAGATACTGAGCAACAGGCCCGATGTGATACCGGTAGAGCTGGTGGAGGAGTTTGAGAAGCTACAGTGCCATGTGCCGCCATTCCCGGGGGAGGTGGCGCGCGCGATCATAGAGGAAGAGATAGGCCACAAGATACATACGGTCTTCAGCCACTTTGAGGCGAAGCCTTTTGCCAGTGCCTCTATCGCGCAGGTGCACCGCGCTACGCTGAAGAGTGGCGAAGAAGTGATACTCAAAGTGCGCCGCCCGGATATCATAGAGACCATAGAGCTGGATATCCGCATCATGAAGTATATGGCGGGCAAACTGGCCGAGCGGCACATACTGGAGCAGCTGGACCCGGTGGGTATCGTCAAGGCATTTGAGAATGCGATCTATAAGGAACTGAATCTACTGCACGAGGGCTACAACCTGCAGCGCTTTGCGCAAAACTTCCGCGCAAGCGAGATCGTGGTGATACCTAAATACTATCCCGCCTACACCACCAAGAAACTCCTGACCATGGAGTATATAGATGGTGTGCACCCCTATGACAATAAAGGGATAGAGCGCATAGGCGATGATCCGCACATGCTGGCCAGGAATGGCATCTACTCACTCTTTCAGCAGATCTTTGAGCATGGTTTTTTTCACGCGGACCCGCACCCTGGCAATATCTTTGCGATGCCGGGTAATAAGATCTGCTTCATAGACTTTGGGATGATGGGCACGGTGCTGAAGAGCGACGTGGAGTTCTTTGCAGACATCGTATATGGTGTCACGGCGCGCGACTCTGCCAGCCTGATATGGGGGCTGAAAAACATAGCAGTGAGCCAGCAGTTTGAGGGTAGCAGGACCTTTGAGTATGAGGTGGAGGAGCTGATCAGTGACTACCACGCGCTACCGGTAGACCAAGTGGATATGGCGGAGCTTTTCACGCGGCTGCTGGACTTTGTCAATAAGTATAACATCCACATGCCCGCAGACTACTTTCTGCTATCCAAGAGCCTCATCACCATAGAGGGGGTGGGCCGCAGGCTGGACCCGAAGCTGAATATCATAGACGAGCTGAAACCGCACATCAAGAAGACGCTCGGACAAGCCTTCACACCGGCGCAGCTGATGAAGAACCTCTTTGAAGCATCTAAGGACCTCCCTACCCTGCTGACCAACCTGCCACGCGACCTACGCGAGATACTGGGCAAGCTGAAACGCGGTGAGACCAAGGTGACCATAGAGCATGAGGGGCTGAATGACCTGACGCACAAAATAGACCTGGCGAGCAACCGCATAGCGGGTGGTTTTATCATAGGCTGTATCCTGATGGCGAGTGCGATACTGATAGCGGTGAAGTTTCCGCCGCTGTACATGCATATCTCTATACCGGGTGGTATCGGCTTTGTGCTGGCCAATATACTGGGGCTGCGGATGCTGGTGACGATCTTTAAGAATAAGAAGTACTGAGGAATACATTTTAACCGCAAAAACGCGGAAACGCAAAAAATATTCAAATAGAAGGCTAATAGGTTTGCAAACAAAAAGCAAGACTACTAACCGCAAAGAACGCGTAGGAAATACAGGCCCTCCAGACCTCCCTAAAGGGAGGCTAAATACAACTCTTAAAACATACATTGGGATATGAGCGGTGCACAGATATATGATGCAAATGGGTGCAGCTAGTTCAAATCGCTTAAATTAGCTGCATGCTCCATCACCACGGACAGACACGGACTCTGAGACATAATCTGCAACTGGCGGGCTTATTATCGTTTGTGGCAGGGGTGGTGAATGTGTGCGGGTTCTTTGCCGTAGAGACCCTGACTACCAATGTGACGGGGCACTTTGCATTCTTTGCCCAGGGCATGCTGCGGCGTGACTATGCTGCGGCGCTGGAGTATATGGCCTTTATCATTGCCTTCTTCTTCGGAGCCATCTTTGCCAGTGTGCTGGTGGAGGCTATCTCGCGCAGAAATGCACGATACGTATATGTAGTACCGGTGACGATCGAGATCGCTATCATCACTGTGGCGGCGCTGGTGCCGGTGGAGCATAACTTCGCCTACACAACAGAGCTCTCCTGCTGCCTGCTCTTTGCCATGGGCCTGCAGAACTCACTGGTGACGATCATCTCCAGCTCAGTGGTGCGCACTACTCACCTTACGGGCCTCTTTACAGATCTGGGTATCGAGATCGGCCAGTTATTCTTCTACCATGCGGATGACAAGCGCCGCAAACTGCGTGCTTCTATCGGCCTTAGGTTTACGATCGTAGCGGCATTCTTTGCCGGCTGTACTGCGGGTGGTGTCACCTACTCCCTGATAGGGCTGGATGCCATGCTGATAGCCTCTGCCGTGCTGGCCGGTGCGCTGATCTATGACAACGCGAAATACATGCGTGCGGAGTAGGTAGGCATATGTATCAAGGCAAAACTTAAAAGATAAAACTCAACAGCACGTAGATGTGCTGCTGGTACGGAGCGTACATCGAGCATTGCTACAGCTCACATGTATCTGATGATTCTATTTGGATCACGGCAGTGAGACTGGTACTAAATAAAGATCCCCGCCTCGGGAGGCAGGGATCGTCGATTTGGTTTGGATCGATATTTCTTAGAATACGTTTAGCAGGGAGCGCATGTGCTGCCATGAGCCACCCTCATAGGCGAAAGCGATGATAGCCCAGATGAGGAAGCAGAAAGGCAGGATGCAGGTCAGGAAGAAACCTTTCGTTTCATTCTTGAGGTGCATAAAGGTGCCCATGATGTATATTACCTTCACTACTGACATGACAGCCATGAAGAGGTTGATAGCCCATTTGAAGTTGCCTCCGGTCGGGTTGAAGTGATCGTAAGTGATGGCTACGCCGACCTCTACTACTGTCACTACAGACAGGATGATGATGGTCTTCAGTACCTCACCCTTGCCGTGAGAGTACTCAGCGTCTGAGAGGTGCAGGTGGCCTTCTGGTATATCGTTGTGTTGTTCCATATTAGTATTAAGTAATTAGTATTAAGTATTTAGACAAATACAATTTGAGTTATCCGCTATTTCCTTAGAGCAGGTAGAAGCAAAGGAATACATAAACCCATACCAGATCTACAAAGTGCCAGTAGAGACCGAGCTTTTCTACCATCTCATAGTGGCCACGCTTTTCAAAGGTACCATTCCAGGTAGCTACGAGGAGCCATGTATTGAGCAGTACACCGCCGAATACGTGGAGACCGTGGAAGCCTGTGATGATAAAGAAGAGCTGTCCGAAGTTTACGACCTTGGTCACTGCTGCTGCATGTGTAGTGGTCATACCCTCCTCTATCAGGTGGGTCCACTCCAGGTATTGGCAGCCGAGGAACATCACACCGCAGATGATAGTAGGGATGAGGAACTTGATCACACCCCAGCGGTCCATACGGTAGCCCTCCTGCACGGCACGCACCATGGTGTACGAGCTCACGATGAGAAGGAAGGTCATGAAGCTCACAAAGATGAGTGGTGCCTTGACTCCCTCAAACATGCTGAGAGGTATAGAGCTGAATACCTCTGCCGGGCTAGGCCATGAGGTGCTCTGGGTGAAACGCAGAGACGCGTAGGTGATCAGGAAAGAAGCGAAGGTGAAGGTATCAGAGATGAGGAAGTACCACATCATTACCTTGCCGTAGCTGATGCCAAACGGTGACCGCCCGCCTTTCCAGAGCTCGCGCTCTGATACTACTCCGTGACCTTGTTCTACTGTAGCAGATGCCATTGTTGCTTTTATTTTTTTCTTTTAATTACGACCTCACCCATCTGCCATTGGCATCTTCCCTCTCCCGAGGAGAGGGAAGAATCTGCCGCATGCGACGGGTCATTCAGTTTTTCAATTCAGGTTCTTATTTCAAATCTGGTCTTTCGACTTTCGTTGATTCGTTATCTTTTCTTCTTCTCGTCCTTTGCCCCTGATCCCTATTTACCTGTAGTTGAAATACAAGAACAGGTAGAGGTATATCCATACGATGTCTATGTAGTGCCAGAATGTGACGAGCAACTCCATGTGCAGCTTGCGCTTTGGGTTGATCACATCCTTGAGCTCATAGAGCGGATCGCGGCGGGCGCGTATGGCCAGTATCAGCACGATGGCTGTGACCAAGAGCGCGATGGCTATGTGTGCTCCGTGCACGATAGCCATCAGGTAGACAAACTGCCCTGCTATATTGCCCGTGAGCGGAAAGCCCATATCCGCCAGTGCGCGGAAACCCAGCCACTGCATCAGCAGGAAGGCGAAGGCCAATACAAAACCCAGTGCGAAAAGCCAACGGAAGGCAGCAAATTTTGCCCTCCTGTAGCTGATCAGCGCTGCGTGCATGGCTATGCTCACCCCGATGATGACCGCTGTGCTGGCCATGAAGATGGAAGGTAGCCGGAAGTTTTCCCAGCTTTTGAAATCACCCTTCTTCAGGATCAGCGCACTCGTCAGTGCTGCAAAGAACATTGTCATACTAGCCATGCCGAGCCAGAGGGCAAACTTCTGCGGATGCACTCCTGTGTACTCGGTAGAGCCTTTCAGCTCCTGCATGTATCCATCATCCCCACTCTTCATCGCTATAGTACGATTCATACTTTATATAACTTTTTCCCTCCCGGGAAAATCAATTCAAATTTATATCCTGCCCAGCACCAGTGCCAGCTGTACTACCGGCAGGTAGAGGAAGGATGTGTAGAGCACCTTTTTGGCAGAGACATCTGTGCACTTTTGATAGTGCTCCAGCGCCAGCCAGAGAAATACAACACCAAACGCCGCGATCACACCAGCCGATATGATACCGATCCATCCCATGAAGTATGGGATCATAGATACGATAAGCAGGCCGGCACAATAGATCACAGAGTGTATAGCTGTCATGCGTGTTTTGCCGGAGGCAGATGGCATCATATTGATACCAGCATTCAGGTACTCGTCATAGCGGATCCATGCTATAGACCAGAAGTGTGGAAACTGCCACAGGAACTGGATAGCAAAGAGAGACAGCGCGACGAAGTAGTCTATCTGGCCCTGGCCGCTGGCACATACGTAGCCGATCATAGGAGGCAGTGCTCCCGGTATAGCACCTACGAATACTGCTATAGAAGAAACCTTCTTGAGCGGCGTATAGATGAATGCATAAGACAATAGTGATACTGCAGCCAGTACACCTGCAGTGAGATTGAACTGGAAGGCTAATATCAGGACGCCTACGACGCCGAGTATACCGGCAGAGAGCATAGCCTCTGCTACGGTCATGGTGCCCATAGGCAGCGGACGGCCCATAGTGCGCTCCATCAGCTTGTCAGAGTCCTTCTCTATGATCTCGTTCAGCACATTGGATGCGCAGGTGACCATGAGTCCCGCTACAAAGAACAGCCCAAAGGCAGCCCAGTGTATAGCATGCAGATCAGCACCGAAGAGATAGCCCAGCGCAGCGGAGATACCTACGGTCATGCTGAGCCTTATCTTGGTCAGCGCCGCATAGTCCCTCAGCTTCTGCACGAGCAGGCTCGGTTGTCTGTCTATGGCTTCTACTTTTTGCACGATCTTATATACTAACTCTATTACTTAATATTTCCTGATTAGGTGTGCTCTACCTCACCTGGTGCAAGTGGCGTATTCTGAGAGATATATGGCTTGTCATTGACACTGTAGTCATATGGCCACCTGTATACAGATGGTATCTCGCCAGCCCAGTTGCCGTGGATGCGCTCGATAGGTGCAGTCCACTCCAGAGTGGTACCTTCCCATGGATTGCCATAAGTGTGCTCACCTTCTGTACGCTCTACATCTACCTTGCGGCCCTTGAATATGCTGTAGAAGAAGTTTACCACAAAGATCAGCTGAGCGAGGAATACCACGATAGCTGCTACAGAGATAAACTGCGTGAGGAAGTTGAAGTTATTGAAGGTCTCAAAGTTTGCGAAAGTATAGTAACGACGAGGGAGACCAGTCATAAAGTGCATAGGGAAGAAGATAGCGTAGCCACCGATCAGGGTCACATAGAAGTGAATGTAACCGAGGGTATCATTCATAAAGCGACCGTAGAAACGTGGGAACCAGTGGTACACACCTGCAAACATACCGAAGAATGCTGCTACACCCATTACGATGTGGAAGTGAGCTACTACAAAGTATGTATCGTGGAGCTGGATATCGATAGGCGAGTTACCCAACATGAGACCAGTGAGACCACCAGAGATGAACATCGATACGAATCCGATAGCAAAGAGCATCGGTACCGTGAGACGGATGCTACCCTTCCAGATGGTACCTATCCAGTTGAACACCTTGATAGCTGATGGGACAGCGATGAGGAGTGTAAAGAGTACGAATACTGCAGCGAGGTTTGGATTGAGACCTGTCACAAACATGTGGTGTGCCCACACGAGGAAGGAGATAACCACGATAGCCATGATAGATACCACCATTGCACGGTAGCCGAAGATAGGCTTGCGGCTGTGTACCGACAGTACCTCAGACACGATACCCATGGCCGGGAGGATGATGATGTATACCTCCGGGTGACCGAGGAACCAGAACAGGTGCTGGAACAGGATCGGAGAACCGCCCCTGTAGTCGAGCAGGTGACCGTTTACCACGATCATATTGAGGTAGAATGAGGTGCCGAGCAGACGGTCAAACTCGAGGAGCGCCACACCAGCGAGGAGCGCCGGAAATGACAGGATACCGAGGATAGCCGTGAACATGAATGCCCAGATAGTGAGCGGGAGCTTCATCATGCCCATACCCTTGGTACGGAGATTCAGGATAGTAGCTACATAGTTGAGACCGCCGAGCAGGGATGATATGATGAAGAAAGTCATAGCCAGTGCCCAAAGGTCAAAACCGAGGCCAGAACCCTTATTGATAGCGATATCCCTCATACCATTCAGTGGTGGGTAAGCTGTCCAACCGCCAGAGGCAGGACCAGTCTGTACAAAGAATGATGTAAACAGTACTATAGAAGCTGCGAAGAAGAACCAATAAGACAGCATATTGATAAAGCCGGAGGCCATATCACGCGCACCGATCTGGTATGGTATCAGCAGGTTTGCAAATGTACCTGACAGACCGCCAGTTAGTACGAAGAATACGAGGATGGTACCGTGCATGGTAACCATAGCAAGATAAAACTCATTGCTGATCTTGCCACCTTCTGCCCATTTGCCCAGAAATGTCTCCAGGAATGGGAAAGTATCATTTGGCCAGCCGAGCTGCAGACGGAAAAGCACCGAAAGCAAACCACCTACGATACCCCAAAACATACCTGTGATGAGGAACTGCTTGGCGATCGTCTTGTGATCTGTGGAGAAGATATAAGTCTCCATCCAGGTAGGCTCGTGATGGTGGTCATGGCCGTGGATGTGGTCTGTATCCACATGCCCGTGTACATCGGCGGTTGTTGTTGTGTGAGCACTCATGTCTACTTCTTATTGATATTAATTAGTGTGCAAAATAGCACTGCTATTTTTAGTTTATGATTCTTATTTCTTTACTAGTTCTGCTACTGGCTTGCCTGTCTTTGCAGTTTCTTTGGATGTGCTATCAGTAGCTGCGGTAGCCGGAGCTGCTGTAGAGTCGGTAGCTGTACCTTCAGCCTTTGGCGCTACGTAGATAGGAGACTGCTTCTTCATCCACTCATCGTATTCTGCCTGGTCTTTTACTACTACCACTTCTTTCTGCATACCATAGTGAGAGCGGCCGCAGATCTCAGTACAAGCGAGCTCATACTTGAAGGTCTTCCAGCGAGGCTCACCGGTCTCAGGGTTGATCGTATTCCACCATGGGAGTGTCTTGAGATAGTCACGCATCTCCTCTGTAGTGTACTTTGGAGTAAAGTAGAATTGAGTAGGGATCCCTGGCACACAATCCATCTTGACACGGAAGTGAGGGAGGTAAAAAGAGTGGATCACATCCAGCGCACCGAGCTTGACCAGAACAGGCTTGCCCTTGATGAAGACCAGCTTGTCAGACCAGAAGTCGTCGTGGCTGTTTGGATCGGTCCAATCTATACCGAGCTCATTGGTCGGAGTGATGTGAGCAGTGTCCAGTATGCGGTGGCCAAACTTGCCATCAGCACCGGGATAGCGAGCCATCCACTGGAATTGCTTGGCAGTGACCTCTACTACGAGGGCGTTCTTGTCACGAGATTCTACGTCAAATATCTGGAACCAAACCCTCATACCCATTACCACGAGTACGGCGAGTACGATAGCCGGGATCACTGTCCAGATCACCTCCAGCTTGTTATTGTGAGAGTAGAAGTATGCTTTCTTGTTCTTGCTCTGATTGTACCTGTAGGCAAAGTAGAAAAGGGCAAACTGGGTCAGGATGAAAACGATGGTCATGAAGAACAGCGTCACATAGAACAGGTTGTCTGTCTTCTCTCCGTGGTAGGAGGCGGACTTTGGTATCATGATAGGCGCCAGGAGCTTGACCTGATAGACGATACTGATGAAGAACGCTATGACAAAGCCGAGGAGCATGTATCCGTTCCACTTGCTCTTGGCGTCATAATTCATGCCCTTGCCGGCTATGTCTTCAGACAGCTCGTTGGTCTTGCCTATGAGAACCAGCACTGTGAAGAACAATACGATCAATGCAAAAGTGACAAATGCTAACATGATTTTTCTTTATTGATTTCCTTATAATTTCTATTCTACTACTACAACTAGTCTATTACTCTTTTGTTTTCGGTCCCGATGCAAATATAAGCAGTCCAGTGTTTTATGCGTACTCTACATGGTGACGGAGGCTCTCCTTGAGGTAAGGGTCATTTTCATTGAAAGTGCTATCCTTAGAGAACTCATTGAAGAACATGTAGAGGAACATACCGAGGAAGCCGACAAAAGTCAGCAGCTCTGGCAGACCGAGAGATGCCTTGGTCTGACGACCACCGCAAGCCTCCTCTCCTTCCTTGCCTTCACCTTCCTTGCAGGCAGCCATGTGCTCTTTGCACTCACCCTTGCCCATACCGGCACAGCAGACTTTCTCGCCACCCTTGGCTTCTTCAGATTTTGTTTCTTTAGCTTCTCCTTCTGTCTGTGCAGCAGCTTCGTTGGCTGACTTGCCTTCAGCTGTATTAGCGTCTGTCGAGCCCTTCTCAGGTGTCACTAGAGTTTTACCTACAGTCCCTTTGGCTGTTCCGGCATCAGCCTGTGCGTACAGTACTGTACCGCCAGCGAGAGCAGCTTCCTTCTTTTCTTCTTTGCCTTCACCCTTCTTGCAGCACTCCTCCTGGCCAGCTGGCAGCAGGTTTGGCTCGAACATGGTCATATTGAAGAAGTCTACATAGTGACCGAAGATCACGAGTACAGCGATGAACGCAGCTACCTTCAGGTTACGCTTGGCACCCCTCTTGATGAAGAGGAGGAGCGGCGCAGCAAAATTGATAGTCAGTGCCAGGAAGATGGTGAATTTGAACGTAGGAACGTCAAACCTCTTGACCCAGTAGTTAGTATCTTCAGGGAGGTTAGCATACCACTGGAGCATAAACTGGGAGAACCACAGGTAAGTCCAGAAGATAGAGAAAGCAAACATGTACTTGCCCATATCGTGGATGTGGTTTTCGTTTACTTGCTGCAGGTAGCCGCGGCTCTTCAGGAATATCACGAGCAGGATAGCCATAGCGAATCCGCCGCAACCGTAGCTGGCAAAATTGTACCAGCCGAAGAGTGTAGAGTACCAGTGTGGATCCTGGCTCATCACCATATCCCAGCTGACGAATGACTCAGATACTGCGAATACAACGATCCAGAGTGCTGCCATGAGCTTAGAGCGCTTGTATACCTTCTGGTCACCGATGTTCTTGGCATTGATCGCGCTGATCACAGCCTTGCCTACGAGGATCCAGAGTGTGAAGTAGATCACTACACGTGCAGTCCAGAAACCCTTATTGAAGAATGCCTGCTTTACGTTTGGCAGTTCTTTCATGTTTGCCTCCAGAGACCAGTGCTCATACAGATTGTGGTAGCCGCCCCATACACCGCCTACGATGATAGCCGCGAATACCGCGCCGACCACTACGAAGCCGGAGAGTGACATGTATACCCTCTTGACCAGCGTGATCCAGCCGGAGTAGCCGAGCTGATTGGCCGAGACGAAGAAGATACCAAAGATACCCATACCGGTAAAGTAGTAGGTATTGAGGAGGATATTTGACCAGAAACGGCTGTGATTGTCATGCACGCCATTGGCAAAGAAAGCCCATATCAGGCCGAGCAGCCCCACCCCCATCATGATGAAGAGGTTCTTTTTTAGCTTGCTGTCAAATTCAAATTTTTCTACCATGTCTTTATAAATTACTTGTGATCTGCTGTCTTTGTTTCTCTTTTACGTTTCCAGGGATTATCCTTTCTTTTTTGCATCAGCCTTTGGAGCTTCTGCTTTAGCACCATCCTTCTTCTCTTCCTCCTTTGGCGCACCAGCACCAGTAGCTGCGCCGTCTATGCCGGCGAGGCTCTTGATGTAGTGTATCACCTGCCACCTCTCGGTCACATTGAGTGAGTAGCCGTAGCCGCCCATCATGCCTTTGCCATAGCTGACAGAGTAGAAGATATTGCCATCCTTGATCTCAGGCAGCCTCTTCTTGTAGTCTGGTGGTACGGCTGTGTATGGGCCATCAGATCCGTCTTCCAGTACTACGAGGTTGCCCTGGCCATTGCCCGCTGCGCCATGGCAGTTGATGCAATGTGTATTGTAGAGCTTGCCACCAGCGGCCTTGTTTTCTTCTGTGTACTCCAGCGGATCCTTGAGAGATGCTGCAGCCTTGTCATACTCCTCCTGCCATTTGTCAGCAGCGTGAGTGAAATAGCTCTTTGACATATAAGACATGAGGTATGCCTCATTGGTGCGGATCTTCTCATCTGCAGGGATCCAGCCGCGTGGGATGGTGCCTGCTACAGGCTTGCGCGTAGATACGGAGTCACCATCCTCATTCACTATCACACTCGGAGCGTAGGTCTCCAGCGCGTTTGAGTAGGTCATGTCCGGCATGTATACACGGCCAGGCGTCTTGGGGTCAAAACCGCATGATGACAGCAGTGTCAGAGAGGCTGCTACCAGTGCTACGTTTATGATTTGCTTTCTCATTATCTTATTCTTATTGAGCTTCTTTCTTTTCTTTTTTCTTCAGAGGTCCTATCGTCATTTTTGAAGACGCAAAATATTGCGTCTCTACATGGGTGCTTATTCGCCGTCCTTGAAAGTGCGGTTCTTTACTTCCACTGCACCATTGCCATTGCAGAGAGACTTGATCTTCTCGATCTCCTCGGCAGACTTGCCCTCGATATCAAATACGAGTGCAAAACGATCATCCGTAGTGCGTGGCTCATAGATGCGCGGTACATAGCCAGGGATCAGCTTATTGCGCACGCAGTATGTAAGTACCATGCCCCATGCTGAGAAGAGGACCGTGAGCTCAAAGGTGATCGGTATGAAGGATGGGAGCGGCCAGTATGGCTTGCCACCAAAGTTCAGAGGATAGTTGAAAGCCATCACCCATGTCATGAATGACAGAGCGAGTGTGGTACCGGTAGCACCAAAGAGGAAACCGGCTGTGTGGAGCCTCGTCTCGCGATAGCCGAGTGCATTCTCCAGGCCGTGTACCGGAAATGGCGTCAGCGTCTCATATATCTCCAGGCCATCGTGGCGGATGTGCTCTATAGCGTGGAGGAATACCTCCTCATGATCCCAGAGACCGAGTACGAAATTGTTGCTTTGTTTTACTGCACCCATCTTTACCTTATTTATCTTTTATTGATCGACGCTGTGGCGTCTTTTTCGTCAATTTTCTTTTTCAAATTCCTTTTTGCGAAGCCGCAAAATGTTGCGGCTCTACGATATTACTTGGCGTCCTTATCCAGGATACCAAATGTAGTGTGACCTACGAATCCGCCACTGGCCAGACCTTCTTGCTTCGCACGCTCAGCCTTGGCTGTAGCAGATGAGGTACGGAACACTGACTTCACCTCGGCGATAGCGATCACAGGGAAGAAGCGGCAGAACAGGAGGAACAGGGTCATGAACAGGCCGATAGAACCGATGAAGATCGAGATATCTACCCATGATGGCTGGAAGTATGCCCAGCTTGATACCAGGAAGTCATCTGCCAGAGAGGTAACGATGATCACGAAGCGCTCGAACCACATACCGATATTCACGAAGATAGAGAGTACGAACGTAACCCAGAGGTTGCGGCGGAATGGCTTGAACCAGTATGCCTGCGGAGAGATCACGTTGCAGCTCATCATCATGAAGTATGCCCACCAGTATTTGCCCAGTGCACGATTGTAGAATGCGAACTGCTCATACATGTAGCCAGAGTACCATGCGATGAAGAGCTCTGTGATGTAAGCGATACCTACGATAGAGCCTGTGAGTACGATGATCTTATTCATCGACTCGATGTGGTTTACAGTGATGTAGTCTTCCAGTTTAAACACCTTGCGCACGATGAGCATCAGCGTCTCCACCATGGCGAAACCAGAGAAGATCGCACCTGCCACGAAGTATGGAGGGAAGATGGTAGTGTGCCAGCCCGGGATGACGGATGTAGCAAAGTCAAATGATACGATAGTGTGTACAGAAAGTACGAGCGGTGTAGAGAGGCCTGCGAGGATCAGGGAGAGAGACTCGAAGCGCTGCCACTGCTTGGCTGTACCGGTCCATCCGAATGAAAGGATGTTGTAGATCATCTTACGGGTCTTGCCCTTTGACCTGTCACGGATCGTAGCGAAGTCTGGCATGAGACCAGAGTACCAGAAGAGGAGTGATACTGAGAAGTAAGTAGAGATCGCAAATACGTCCCAGAGGAGTGGTGAGTTAAAGTTAACCCAGAGCGGACCACGTGTATTAGGATAAGGGAAGATAAAGAACGCGTTCCAAACACGGCCCATGTGGAATACCGGGAACATACCGGCACATATCACCGCAAAGATCGTCATCGCCTCCGCTGCACGGTTGATACCGGTACGGAACCTCTGGCGGAAGAGGAGGAGGATGGCTGAGATCAGCGTACCTGCGTGACCGATACCGATCCACCACACGAAGTTGGTGATATCCCAGGCCCAGTCTACCGTCTTATTCAGACCCCAGACACCGATACCGAAGAATACCGTCCAGCTCAGTGCAAATATAAAGAGGCCGGCCAGAGCGCCGAAGATGATCAGCAGCAGCCACCATCCGGTGTAGGTTTTCTCGGTAGGTGCTACGAGCTCGTCAGTGATGATGGTATAGTTCTTATTACCATTGATGAGCGGTTCTCTAAAATCCGATTCGTAAGCGTGCATCTTTTTTGTTTTTATCAGAGTTAGTAGTCAGTATTTAGTAGTCAGTATTTAGAAAATACAATGGAACTACCTGCTATCTGCCTTTACCTTCTCTTTATTATCGACTTTATCTTAATACTTAATACTAATTACTTAATACTTTATGCTTCTTTACCAGCTGCCTTAACTTCTTCCTCACGGTTCCTCACCTTGGTCAGGTAGGTCACGTTTGGCATGGTGTGGATCTCCTCTATCACGCCAAATGTACGTGGGTCCTGGAGCAGGCCGGCTACTACGCTTTCCTTGTTATTGCCATCACCAAAGATGATCGCATCTGTAGGGCAGGCAGTCTGGCAGGCGCTCTTCACCTCACCATCCTTCAGCGGACGATTTTCCTTCTTGGCTGCGAGCTTGCCCTCCTGAGTACGCTGTACGCAGAATGAGCACTTCTCGATCACACCACGGGAGCGTACGGTCACATCAGGGTTCAGCACCATGCGGGCCAGAGGCTCATGCAGAGAGCGGGTAGCGTCAGAGAGGAGGCCTTCATTTGCCCACATCTTGCTTACACGCTTGCCATCGAAAGAGTCAGCAGCCTGATAGTCATACCAGTTGAAGCGGCGAACCTTGTATGGACAGTTGTTTGCGCAGTAGCGGGTACCGATACACCTGTTGTAGGTCATCTGGTTCAGACCTTCGCTGCTGTGTGTAGTAGCGGCTACCGGGCAAACGTTTTCGCACGGAGCATTGTCGCACTGCTGGCACAGCATCGGCTGGAATACTACGTCTACCTCCTCTGCAGGGAGCGCCGGTGCGTTCTTGTCTGCCGGGTCTGTAGCGTTTTCTTCCATCTTGGTAAACGTGAAGTAGCGGTCGATACGCATCCAGTGCATTTCGCGTGAGCGGATCACCTGATCCTTGCCTACTACAGGCACGTTGTTCTCTATATTACAAGCCGTCACGCAGGCACCGCAACCGATGCAAGAGTTCAGGTCTATGTTCATTTTCCAGTGGTGGCCTGGGTACTCATGCTTGTAGTACAGGGTCACCAGCTCTTCGAGTATTTCCTTACGCTCTTCATTGCCGGCGTCAGGACTCTTGAGGTACTCAGGGAGCGTCGTTTCCTTTACGATGTGGCGCTTCTTGATACCGCCGAGGTCTTTCAGCACGATATTGTGGTGAGACTGGGTGATCGCTACTTTCTCCTCCTGACTCAGTATCTCTACTGTAGCCTTAGATACGAATGAGTAGTTGTCTCCCGTCATACCGAGGAGCGGATATACGTTCTTGCCTACCTTCAGGTCGTCTCCTGCTGCGCCATTAGTTACGGTCTTGCCGTAGCCTACTGCGATAGCAAAAGTGCCATCAGCTATACCAGGTACTGCTACTGCAGGCAGGGTCACTGACTGGCCGTTTGCAGTCACCTTGACGAGCTGGTAGTCTTTCAGCTCGAGGTCGTTCTTGATGTTGTTCTTCCTCCTCCAGTTTACAGAGGTCAGGACCACGTTGCCCCAGGTGATCTTAGTGATCGGGTCCGGGTTTTCCTGTTGGAATGGATTGCCAGCCCAGGTACCATCACCGATCGCTACAGACTCATATATCTTGAGCTGTGTATCGCCGAGATTGCCATAGGCAGCAGTGACAGCAGCAGCGGCGTCAGCAGCAGTAGCAGTGAAGCTACCGGTCCATGAGCCTACAGTTGTCTTGTCGCCTTCTACTACCAGCTCACCATCGTGGACGGTCACATCCCACAGCGCATTGAAGCCTGTGAACTTAGACTGCTTGCCGCTGAGGTTCTTGTCCCAGTAGGCACGGATATAGTCGTAGAAGTTTGTGTTATTGCCAGACCATGTGAGGAGAGTCTCCTGCGCCTGGCGCGTATTGAATAGCTTAGAAATAGTAGGCTGAGTGATATTGTACACGCCAGTCTTTGGAGAGATGTCATTCCATGACTCGAGCCAGTGATTGTCCGGGCAAACGTAAGCGCAAGCCTCAGATGTCTCATCAGCTACCTCGCTGAATGATACAGATACAGCAGCCTTCTTGATAGCGTCCTTCAGCTTGGCAGCCTGAGGGTGCGTGAGGAGAGGATTGCTATGGTAGAAGATCACAGCCTTGATCGTACCGCCATCGAGACCTGCCAGGAGGTCAGCAGCAGCCTTGTCAGAGCCTTTCTTGGTATTGTATGTCTGAGAGTCAGAGATGGTAGCACCGTAGCTATCGAGCGCCTTGTTGATAGCGTTTACTACCGTCTGTACATTAGGATCGTTTGAGCCTGATACTACAAGTGCAGCACCCTTGGCAGCTACGAGCTCCTTGGCTACACCATCGGCCTTCTTATTGCCAGATGCACCGCCTTCTATAGCCTTCAGCAGGTCTACTGCGAATGTAGCTTCTTCACCCGGCTTTACAGTCACCCTCTTGTCAGCGGCAGAGCCGGTCACTGTGAGTGCAGACTCTACCTGTATGTGGCGTGACATTTCTTTCTTGCCACCGCTGAGCTTACGGTTCTTTGACCAGTCCTTGGCAAACTCGATAGGCGACAGCCATGTGCCGAGGAAGTCGCAACCAATACCCACGATCACCTTAGCCTTGTCAAAATGATAGGCAGGGATCGCGCCGCCATTGGCAGCCAGGATACCAGAGTATGATACGGAGTCAGACACCAGGTGGTCAGCACCATAGGCCTTCTTAAACTCCTCGATAGCAGCGAGTGTAGATGGAGACGGGATGGTAGCAGAGTAGATCACGATCTTGCCGCCGGCGTCTTTCACTGCCTTGAGCTTCTCTCCTATTTCCTTATCAGCAGTATCCCATGTGATATTCTCTTTGCCCCTCATCGGATTGCGATAGCGGCCACCGTCATAGAGAGACAGTACTGATGCCTGCGCACGGCTGGAGGTACCTCCCTGGCTCACTATAGAGAGGCTATTGCCTTCCACCTTGATAGGACGTCCTTCGCGGGTCTTGACCAGCACTGCGGCGTAGTCACCACCCTGGTAGGTAGCAGTGGCATAGTAGTTTGCTATGCCCGGAGTGATTTCCTCCGGCTTGAATGCATATGGGATGGATTTGCGTACCGGCATCTCGCAGCCAGCAGCTACCACAGCGGCTGTGGTGCTAAATCCGAGCATCTTCAGAAAGTCCCTACGGCTGGTAGTGCCCTTGGTAGTGATAGGCTCTGTGATGGAGCCGAGCACTGGCAGCTCATCTGCAAACTCTCTGTCGTTTTGCAGGGACGGCTGCTCCAGTTCTTCCAGACCTTTCCAGTATACTTTGTCTTCCATGTCGTTTATTTCGAGTTAAACTTGATCTTTTAATTTCCTTTCGTTTTCCTTTCGGCCCAGTGAAGCCGCAAAATATTGCGGTTCTACATCGTTTCTTTGGTTCAGCCCTTGTGAAGCCGCAAAATATTGCGGCTCTACATGATTAATAGTGGCACTTAGCACACTCGGTACCGCCGATCTTCTCTACGGTCACCTTGTCTATCTTCTTGTTTTTCAGGTCTTCGTGCAGCTTTTCGTAAGTGCTGTAGTAGTTGTTTGAGGCAAACTGGACTTCTGTCTGGCGGTGACAGTTGACACACCAGCCCATAGAGAGCGGAGCGTACTGGTATACCTCAGCCATAGTCTCTACCGGGCCGTGGCAGGTCTGGCACTGTACCTTGCCGGCTACTACGTGCTGAGAGTGGTTGAAGTACACATGGTCAGGCAGGTTGTGGATACGTACCCACTCTACCGGCCTAGGAGTGCCAGAGTATACCTTCTTGTCAGGATCCCAGCCCACAGCCTTGTAGATCTTGGCGATCTCCTCAGTACCATATACAGGTCCCTTGGTCACAGCCTTGTGGCAGTTCATACATGTATTGAGTGTAGGGATGCCTGATGCCTTACCCTTGCCAGCGCCGATGTGGCAGTACTGGCAGTCTATCTTATGCTTGCCAGCGTGGAGCTGGTGAGAGAAGCGGATAGGCTGAGTAGGCTGATATCCCTTCTGACGGCCCAGGCGGATACCGCCCTCTGCGAGCCAGAAGATGCTACCTACAAAGAGGATGAGGATAGCAGCAGCCTTGAATGAACGAGTCTTGTAGAATGGCGTACCAGCTTCTACCTTGATACCCTTCTGCTCGCTGAGCACAGTATCGAGGCGGCGGGTCACTGCTACGAGTATCGCAGCGAGTACCAGCATGAGCAGGCCGAGGAGGTAGAGCGTCGTGTTTGAGCTTTCCTCAGGCTTGGCAGGCGTACCTGGTGTAGTAGCACCGCCACCACCGCCGGCAGTAGCGGGAGCACCAGCGTCAGGGTTCTCTACATAGAGGAGGATCTTGTCTATGTCCTCATCCTTGAGAGACGGGAAGCGGTTCATCTCAGATGGTGCATAGTTCTGGATATTGACGGCATATGGATCCTTGGCGGCTACGGCGTCGCTCCAGTTCTTGATCCACATATGCAGCCAGTAGGTACCAGGCTTGCCCTGATAGGCACCGGCGTCTTCCCACCTTTTGGTCACACCCATCAGGGCCGGACCAGTCTGAGCTACCTTGGGATTGTGGCAGCTGGCGCAATTGCTTTTGAACAGCGATTTACCCTCGCTCCACTTTGCCTTGTCGACATCGGCGGCAAATGAAACAGCAGAAAAGAGATTGAAAATCAGGGCAAAAGCGAAGAGCAGGGGCAGGTTTTTCCTCATCAGAGTACTTCTATTTTCCATCATGAATGGTATGATTTGTCAGAATAGTGTCATAAAAATGACGGGGGCAAATATAATGGGGCAACTATTAAAAAAGCAAAAAAGTACAATAAAATTTACACCTTAACTTTTGTGACAATTCTCACTGAAAAACATAGTGTTTATCAGGGTTTCAGCCTATTTAGAAAGAATCTAAACTGTGATTGTTGATAAAAGTTTTCCCCACTGGACAGTCTATCAGCATAAAAATGACAAAACTGGATTTGTCATATAACAGGAAATGGCAATCCGAGGGAGTTTGGGCATTTCTGAATCCACGCCTCTAAAAAATGACGATTTTGTGACAATACAGAATCGGGGCAACCCACCGGACAATATACCTTTATACAAAACTAGTCTATGAAACAATTCTTTACCTTTTGTGCACTGCTATCTTTCACCCTCCGTGTGGCAGGTCAGGCGGGTACAGACTTTGTCCTGACTTTCGAAGATACGGCAGTGATACACCAGCACTACTATACCGATACGATACTGGACTCTGCCAGTATCTGGCAGATAGGCATGCCACAAAAGTTGTTTTTCGATTCTGCTTTTTCGAGGCCTAACGCTCTGGTCACGCTACTTGATTCCTCCTATCCCTCCTCCACTGCCGCTTCATTTATCCTGGACCTCGGCAAACTGCCGGGCTATTTCTCCAGTCCCGTTTTGGTTTTTGAGCAAAAATTTGATTTTGATTCTCTGAAAAGTGGCGGCTACATCCACTACTCCATTGACAAAGGGCAGACCTGGGGCCGGGTAACCGGCAGCCAACTCAGACCAACAATGGGAGAACCACTGACGTATGCCCCTGAGTGGACGGACTTCCAGTCTAATGCTGGTCCCAAGGACACGCTGCCCGGTGGCAATCTATATGTGACAGGCAACTCCTTAGGCTGGAATAAAAGCTCATTGTCCTTTATATGTGTTTCTGCTTTTGATAGCACGCTATGGTTAAAGTTTACGGCCTATAGCGATAGCGCAGCCAATGGCCATGCCGGATGGATGCTGGACAATATAACATGGACGATGTATCCTACGATCAATTGTCCTCTATCTGTAAGCGATATACCTAAAGACCATCTTCAGATCCGGCCAAATCCTGCCACGAGCGCCTTTGAGATAGCGCTGAGTAATCAGGCACCTGGCCAGTATACCCTGACCCTCACCGACCTGATGGGAAGGCGTGTATTGGAAAAAAGCTTTTACGGTACAGCTGTAATGATGCGCCGGGATGGCCTGTCTGACGGGAGCTATCTGGTGCGGGTGGTGAATGATAAGACGGGAGATAGCTTTACCAAACAATTGATCATAGACTAAAACTATTCTTATGAAACGAATTTATACTACTCTCCTATTAGTAACTATGAGCGTGTGTTCTGCGGTAGCGCAAAGCAGCCCTAATTTCATATTGACCTTTGAAGACACTTCGGCCACAGCGAGATACCTGTATACTGATAGTGCGCTAGACTCACTGGGCATATGGCAGATAGGTCGCCCGGATAAGGCCATTTTTGATTCGGCGTATGCCTCAGACAGCGCTATAGTCACGGTTCTAGATTCTGCCATGCCGGCAAATACCCGGGCAGCCTTTATTGTTTCAATACCTTTCGACGTGCAATATGGCGGTGGTGGAGCGCTACTAACCTTTGTGCATAAACTTGACATGGATATTGCACATGGCGGTGCCAGTATAGAATACTCTGTAGATAGCGGACAGCATTGGCACAGCGTATATACCGGCGAAGTTCCCAGCCTCTATTATACGATCAACGGTCTCCAAGGCTTTTGCGACATGTCATGCGATTTTGAATATGTGGATGGACACTATATCAATCCTCCCATTTGGTATAATAAGCATGCGACGGGTGATACTACATCTACAGGCTTGGCATATATCAGTGGACTGGACAGCGCATGGACCGAAGATACTATTGTGATCGCTACGGGATGTATATTGAAAACATCTACAGACAATCCTTTACTTTTCAAGTTTACTGCTTTCACAGATAGTCTCAGCGGTGACCGGGCCGGATGGATGATAGACAATATCAGATTCAGGTCCCACCCCTTTAATTGCCCCGGTGGTATCACAGAACTTAGTTCTTCGCACCTGCGTATCAGTCCAAATCCCGCCACCAGCGCTTTTGAGATAGCGCTGAGTAATCAGGCACCTGGCCAGTATACCGTGACACTCACCGACCTGATGGGAGGGCGTGTATTGGAAAAAAGCTTTTACGGTACAGCTGTAATGATGCGCCGGGATGGCCTGTCTGACGGGAGCTATCTGGTGCGGGTGGTGAATGATAAGACGGGAGATAGCTTTACTAAACGAATCGTAATAGAATAAGCGCCTTTAATTGTCTTATACAACAACTTTTATCAGAAAACTCCGGTCTTGCCGGAATTTTTGTTTTTAGCGGTAGGCGGCTTTTCTTTTTTAAATAGCTGCTGGACATGGCGTTAGGCCAGTTTTTAAGACTTGATAACAGTTTTGGCACGGTTATCGCAAACACTCATCCGACGGCGATCTACTAGCTGCCGCAATCACTAAAACATAATACCGCATGGGAGGAGAGCTGTACATTTTTATTTTTTAATTACTAAAAACTATAATCATGGAAAGCAATCAAAAAGGCACCGTCAGTAAGAAGGTCTTCTACTCGGCGATCATCCTACTCGTACTGCTGAACATCGGTACTGCATACGTACTCTATAATACAGATACAGAAAAGAAAAGCGTGACCGCGCAGAAGGTGTCACTGGAGAGAGAATTTAAAAACATCTCTGATACACTCGATGCAAAGCGTGCTGAGCTCACAGCCTACATGGGCAAGAATGCCGAGCTGGACAATAAGATCCGCGAAGACCAGGCTATGATAGACCGCGAGAAAGCCCAAATAGCAGATATGGTGCGCAAAGGCAACATGACACAGGGTGAACTGGCAAAAGCCCGCCAGATGGTATCTAAGTATGAAGCATCTATCAAAGACCTGACTGAACAGATAGCCCAACTCAATACAAAGAACCAGGAGCTGACCAATCAGAATACAGACCTGACTAAGAATCTCGATGCTGAGCGCGTGACCACTGCGCAGCTGACAGATCAGAATAAAGGCCTGGCCAAGAAAGTAGAAGTAGGCTCCCTGCTGCAGATAGCTAAAGTGGATGTAGAAGCTATCAAGAAGCGCCACAGCGGCAAGGAAGTACCTGTGAAGAGGGTAAAAGCTGCTGAAGAACTGAAGATCACCTTTGAAACAGGTAACAATAAGGTACTAGACCCGGGCAACCTCGACCTCTATGTAAGGATCATCAATCCTAAGGGTGAAACTGTAGCTCAGCAGGATAAGGGCTCTGGCACTATCGCCACTGCTGAATCTGACAATCCGGTACAATACAGCAAGAAGGCTGATATAGACTGGGATCAGAAGAGCAAGAAGGTGATCATGTACTGGGAGCAGCACCTGCAGGATCCAGGCACCTACAAGGTACAGGTATACCAAAAGGGCTATGTAGTAGGTGAAGGTGAAGTGAAGCTGATCTAACTACCGCGTCTCTCTCTAGTCTTCCATATAGTGAGCCTCCTCTCCCTGATAGGGTGAGGAGGTTTTTCTTTTAATGCCACCTCTCCCATCCCTCTCCAAAGGAGAGGGCTAATGCAAATAAAAAAAGCGCAACCCAGCATATTGCTGAGTGGAAGGAGGAATACGCGACCGTCTGCATTTGTCCGATGTGAATAAGTGGAAAGTTTGCAACCTGATCTGGAATGGGCTAGCATCATTTTTGATTTAGAAATATGGCATGACCATCCATCCAGACTTCACAGACCGGTTCTCACCGGAGGCAGAGCAGAGTATCAGTGGCCTGATGGCGCTGGTAAACCGTATAAGGCGTAGCGCTAAAAAAGAGAAAGGCTCGCTGCTGCCGGCATCATTTGATCTGGATGAGACAGATATGGCGATGCTACAGGAGCATGTAGTCAGGTTATTTGCCGAGGCTGATATCTCCTATGCGCTCACTGAGAGCGGCATACCGGTGGGCAATAGCTTTGCAGAGGAGACAATGCGCCTTTTCAAGGCCTCTATCCTGCCATATGTGCTGCATGAGCGCGACCTGCGCGTAGTGATCAAAAAGATATTTCACCATAAGAGAGACGGCGATCTGTATAGCGACCTGATGGAGGCATATGGCAATGACTGGGTCTGTGCTAACGCAGCTATGCTCCTGCCGGATAGTGCCATCATACAGACATACCTGGAGAACGCCGCAAAAGTAATCTCCTACCGGATAGCAGCGATAGGTATGGAGGAGGAAATACTGATCCGCGCGGGCAGGGATGAGACGCTGATTACGCCATTTATGGAGCAGAATAAGGAGGTGAATGAACTGCTCGTATCTATAGAAAAAGAAGATCGCGAAAAGGTAAACGAAGACTATGGCCAGGCCATGGTGATGCTGAAACAATGTACCAGCAACATACGGAGCATGGACAAAGCAGCGGCACAAAATGGCACCTCGCTGAAGCAGACCTTTCTGCTGCGCAAATCTGAAAAACTGGTGGAGCGGCTCAGCCGCATACTGGCCCTGATACAGGAGATAGAGGCCGGGCAAAAAGTGACCGGCTTCTGCACGCTGATCGCAGAGATCATACAGACGGAGCTGCGCCCGCGCAAGCTGCGCGAGTTTGTGAATGACAATGTACAGATGATAGCCTACCGTATCACCGAGCACAAGCGGATGACGGGTGAGCACTACATCACCTCAGGGAGGCGGGAGTACAGGGACATGTTTCTCTCTGCTGCGGGTGGTGGTTTTATCGTCTCGTTTATGGTCATCATCAAGCTCTTCCTGCATCACGCGAAACTGCCGCCCCTGTGGGAGGGTATAGGCTACTCCCTAAACTATGCCATCGGGTTTGTAGTAGTGCAGCTGCTGGGCTTCACTATCGCTACCAAGCAGCCTGCTATGACAGCTGCCTATATAGCAGGCTCCCTGGATGGCGCTGAGGGCAAGAGGGACTATGTGCGCTTTGCAGCCGTGATCGCAGCGGTGATGCGCAGCCAGATCGTATCCTTTGCCGGCAACCTGCTGGTGGTTTTCCCGTTTGCACTGCTGTGGATCTACCTGATAGGCCTAGCTGGTGGCGACCACTTCATAGCCGGCCATACAGCTGAGAAGATGCTGGCAGACATCTCTCCTACCAGATCTCCGTCTGCACTGTATGCGGCCTTTGCAGGTTTCTACCTTTTCATGGCCGGCCTGATATCGGGCTTTGGCGATAATAAGGTGATCGTAAGCCGCATAGGACTGCGCCTGCAGCACCATCCGTGGCTGATCAGGCACATGCGGGCAGACAGGCTGGCGCGCCTCTCCCACTATCTGGAGCACAACCTCGGCGGCCTGATGGGCAATATAGCTGTGGGCTTCATGCTGGGGATGACGGCCTTTGCCGGGCATATCACCGGGATACCACTGGATATCCGCCACGTGACCTTCTCCATGGGAAATTTTGCGCTGGGTATCTACGGGCAGCACTATCATGTAGCTATGCAGACGTTGCTCTCCTGCCTGGGCGGACTGGCAGTGATCGGCTTTGTCAATTTCATCGTGAGCTTCTGGCTGGCACTTTTTGTGGCCATGCGGTCGCGTGGATTGTACTTTGCTAACTATCCCGACCTGATACGCTCTGTATGGAAGTATTTCCGGAAGCATCCGTCGGAGTTTTTCTGGCCGAAGAGTGAGGAGAAGGCTGTGGCAGAGGCAGAGGTGGCAGAGGCAGAGATCGTTTGATCGGCAGGTCTATAGATAGTATCTGAAGTTTGGAAAGAAAGCAGGAAGCGCATAGATTCATACTTCACTTTTTCTCCCTTGCACACAGAAAAACTACATGGCCTGGACCACCTGCGCGCACTAGCCATCCTGCTGGTGTTCTTCTTTCACTATCAGTTGCCATATTTTGGCCATCCGGCGTGGCTGCAGGATGTTGCAGCTTTTGGATGGACAGGTGTGGACCTGTTTTTTGTGCTGAGTGGTTTTCTTATCTCCTCTCACTTGTTTGCTGCGATAGCTCAGGGACGCCCCATATCCTTTTCCCGTTTCTTCCTGAAGCGTGTCTTCAGGATCATTCCCATCTATGTTGTAGTCGTATCTATTTACTTTTTGGTGCCCGCATTTCATGAGCGGGAGGCACTGCGACCATTGTGGCGCTACCTCACTTTCACTCAAAATTTTGGACTTGACCTTTCTACCGGAGGCACCTTCTCTCATGCATGGTCGCTGTGCGTGGAGGAGCATTTCTACCTGGTGTTTCCGCTGGTGGTCATCGCACTGGTAGCCGGGGGTATGCTGTATCGGAGCTTCTGGCTGGTACCGGGGCTGATGGTAGCGGGCATAGTGGTCCGCCACTGCATATGGCAGTACAGCTATACACCTGAGGCGGATAGTGAGATGGGTGTGCTGAGATGGTATGAGTATATCTACTATCCTACCTACTGCCGGCTAGATGGCCTGCTGACCGGTATAGCCATCGCAGCAATCTATGTATTCCGGCCCCAGTTATTTGCAAAGGTAGCGGGATACAGTCATGTGCTGCTGATAGCGGGCGGCGTAGTACTAGCTGCCACATACGTCATCTGCATGGATCAAAGTAGCTATGTGGCCTCTGTGTTTGGCTTTCCGCTCATCTCTGTAGGCTATGGACTGCTGGTAATAAGTGCTATATCACCGGGGAGTGTACTCTACCGTGTCCGGTCCCGGGCTACGAGCTATACAGCAGCATGGTCCTACGCGCTCTACCTGACGCACAAGGGTGTGATACATCTGACACAGCTATATTTATCATCCTATCTGGATAAAGACAATATTGTAATGATGCTGGTATGCCTTGCATCCTGCCTGGCGGTAGCCTGGTTATTGCATGGCGTGATAGAGCGCCCATTCATGACCTTGAGGCAGCGTCTAAATATCTGATAGTGCTTAACCATCCTTAACAGTGGTGACTTAAACCAGAGACACCTACAGCTATCAAAAAAGGCATGCTGCAGCCCCAAAAAGAATCGCCCAACTCGCCTCACATACTCAACACCTCTGCCAACCTGCTGGGCCTGTGCTTCATCCTGCTGACCACTATAGGCCTGCTGCATGTGAAATCGCGTACCTATCTGGATGAGATCACGCTCGTGGCCATGATCCTGTTTATGGCCAGTAGTATCGCTTCTTTTCTCTCCATGAAAACTGTGAATGGACTGAGCCTGCGCCTGGAGACTATCGCAGAGTATATATTCCTGACAGGTCTGCTAATACTTTTTGCCACTGCCCTGCTTATTGCTTTTAACCTTATAAATATTTAAGCAGCGTTTGAGGCACGGCCTCTATTATTTGATTGTTAAGTGCGGCTATCCTATCTTGCCACTTCTTAAAACATCTCATTGAAGTATATCGCTATCCTCATTGCCATTGCTGCTATTGCCTGCCTATCTTTTGTACCTGCCCCATCTGATGGTGATGAGCTGCGTATGAATCAGGTGCAGATCATAGCCAGCCACAATAGCTACCACCTGCGCACGGACAAGCGTGTGCTAAGCTATGTGAAGAATCTCTACAAGATGGGCCTGCTACCACATGACCTCAACCCGGATGAGCTTGACTACCAGCACGTGCCACTCACAGAGCAGTTTGATAAGTATGGTATACGCGGGGTGGAGCTGGATGTCTACTATGACCCACAGGGCGGGCGCTACTACTATAGGCGGCTGCGGTCATTCGTAGGGCTGCGTGCGGCCTCAGGGCTGCCAGAGTTGAAAAAGCCCGGCTACAAAATGCTGCACATACCAGATGTGGACTACAATACGACGAATCTGACATTTCGCGATGGGCTGGCAGAGGTGAGGCGCTGGAGCGATGCACACCCGCACCATCTACCCATATATATACATGTGGAGGTAAAGACCGATGCCGTGGGAGACCATGTGCATGCACTCAGGCGGTTTGCCCGTGCGCTGCCGTTTGACTCAGCCGCAGCCGATGCCCTGGATGCGGAGGTGAGAGATATATTTGGACAGGACCTGAAAGGAGTGATCATACCAGATGACCTCCGCGGTATAGACAGCACTCTGGAGCATGCCATCCTCACGCGCGGCTGGCCTACGCTGGCCGAGGCGCGGGGCAAGGTGATCTTTACCATAGACTGTAGTGGTGATGAGCATGCGACCTACATCAAGGGGCACCCCTCCTATCGCGGCAGAGTGATGTTCACCTATGCAAAGCCGGGCACGCCAGAGGCCGCCTTTGTGAAATATAATGACCCGGAGCGCCACTATACAGACATACAGGCGGCAGTCAAAAAAGGCTACATCATACGCACCCGCTGCGACGAGGGCGCCAATCAGGCCCGCGCGGGCGACTATACGGAGATGCGCCTGGCCATGAGTAGCTGGGGGCAGATACTATCTACAGACTACTACAAGACGGATGATAAGGCCGGTACCAAGGGCTGGAGCGATTACCACGTACAGTGGACCCAGCCGGGCATAGGTCGCATAGACTCCATAGCTACAGGTGGCAAGACGGGTATGCTGGGAGAGTGATTTTTTGATTTACGGAATTACTAACCTGCTGGCCGGCAAAGGCAGGTTTACAGATGTACGGATCAAAGATGCAATACGGTAATTTGTATTAGCAATTCTTGAATTCTGCCAATCAATCTAAGGGTACGATGAGCATCGGTATGCGGGACTGATCCGTGATCTGGTGTGTGATATCCTGTCCGAATACACGCTTCAGGAAGTTGTGTTTGTGCGCACCTATCACTATCAGGTCGGCATCCAGTTTTGTAGCCTCGGCAAAGATGGTCTCCACAGTAGGACCCTGTATGAGCAGCGCCTCTCCGCGTACCTGCTGGTCATGCAGTACCTTGTGATAGCCGTGCAGCGCTTTATGCTCGGCGCGAAAGTCTTCAGCCAGTGTCTTGCGGGCATACATGGGTCCGGCATCCATCCCTACAAACTCGGGGTCGGGCAGGGTGATATGCACTACCCATACCTTGGCCTTGAAGGCATGTGCGATCTCAGCGGCTTTATTGAGCAGCAGGATATCTCCCTGCTGGAGGTCTACGGCTACGAGTATATTCTTCATGATGGATGGTTTATACCAAAGTTACGGATTAGTACAGATAAAGCCATGATACAGGTCATGATCTACAGCTGCTCTTTATCACAAGGTATGTGCCAATACGTATGGAAATAAAAATAGCCCCGGCATGGCAGCACAAGGGCTATTGAGAAACCGACAATCGCCCAGAGAGCCGGGATCATTCTCTACCTAAAAAGATGCGACACCCGAGGTGTCAAAAAAGCCAGAGCAGTGGCCCTGGCTAGTAGTGGCTGTTGGAGCAGGAGTCGAACCTACATGAGGAGGTTAGTCTGGCTTGCGGTCTGCGTGTAGTGACAGGTCGCGACCTGTCACTACATTTTAGCTACAAAACGAGCTTTATCCCTTGGTCCTCACCCCCGAGACAGGAGGGCATGTCTGCCAATTTCATCACCCAACAATATTGCGATTGCTTCCGCTTTCGTAGAACAAAGATAAACAGTAGCGCCTTTATTTACAAATAATTCAAAGATTTACGATAAAATATACGTAATTGATAATTTATATCAGTTTCTTTGCGTTTATATAAAAATAGGACACTAAAAATGGCTCTTAATTACGAAATCGATAACCTGGATCTGCAGATACTGAATATTCTGATGGAAGACGCCTTTGTGCCCTACACGGAGATAGGCAAAAAGCTATTTGTATCTGCCGGCACTATACACGTGCGTATGGCCAAGATGGAGAAGCTGGGCATCGTAAAAAGCCCGCGCCTGCAGATAGACCTGCCGAAGCTGGGAATGGATGTGACGGCATTCATAGGTGTATACCTGATGAGGAGCGATATGTATGACAAGGTAGTAAAGGAGCTGCGCAAGATACCGGAGGTGGTATCCTGCCACTATACGACGGGCAACTATAGCCTATTTATCCGGATCATCTGCCGGGATACACAGCACCTGCGTGAGGTACTGCACGACAAGCTGCAAAAGATAGATGGGATCAACCGTACGGAGACACTGATCTCGCTGGCGGAGAGTTTTGACAGGCCGCTGCAGATAGCGCTGGAGAAGGAGTGATGGTCTGAATCAGAATTTTCAGAATTTGAGAATTAGCAGAATCTAATAGCCAAATACAATTTAAGTTGAAGATTGCTTCGCTCCGCTCGCAAATCACATCATAAAAAAAACCCGCCGGTGACGGCGGGTTTCTGTTTAATGCTTGTCGTATTTCTTACTTGAGTGTCACTGAGCCCTGACCGATCAGGTAGCCTGCCTGGTAGACCTCTACCTTGTAGGTGCCTGCTGTCTTGATATTCTCAGTCCAGTCTATTGCCACATTCTTGCTGTTTTGATCCCAGTCGAGATCTACCTTCTTGCTGTACTGCATATCAGTACCGCCATCGGCCAGCTTGAGTGTGCCTGAGCCCTGGTCAGCTACAGAGATAGTCTCGCCCTTAGGGTTGATCACGCGTACATACAGAGAGAGGTTGCCTTTCTCGAGTACCTTGTTGTCACCAGTAGCAAAGCTGATCTTGAGCAGGTCTATGCTCTTGGCGCTGGTCTTGGCTACTTCCTTTCCATTCTTCTTTTTCTTCTCACCTTCTATCTTCAGATTCTGGAGGTGGAGCAGGGAGCCGAGTTCTACTTTCTTAGAGAGGCCCTTATTCTGGTCTGTGAGCTGGGCAGTAGTGGTTTTCTCAGCATCCAGGTTTTTGCTTAGGTCGAGGTTCTTGGCGTTGAGCTCCTGGTTCTGAGCGGTCAGCTCCTCGATCTTCTTTTGCAGCTCAGCATTCTGCGCCTGTACCTGCGCTACCATGTCCTTGTATTTCTTCAGCTCGCCTGCAGAGAGGTTGCCACGCTTCTGAGCAGCAGCCAGCTCTCCTTGTATCTTCTCTATCTGCGCCTGGCGATCGTTTACGATGCTGTCCAGCTCAGAGTTCTTGCCTTTCATGCTCTCCAGGTCCTGCTTTGCAGTTTCAAACTGCTGGTTGAGCCCCTTGAGCTCTGTATCTTTTTGTTCTATGACTGCTTTCTGGTCTTCGCGTTTCTGATTCTCATCCCATAGCTTGTAGATAGCGCCGCCATTGATGAGGAGCAGGAGGATGATGATGGCGATGTAGATCTTCTTGCTACCACCGGCACCTTGCTTATTGTCTTCCATTTAGAATTGGTTTTTTGATTTCTGTAAAAATATGATTTAATAATATTATATCTATCCTATTATCACTGCACATATGTGGATACCTGCAAACCATACTAATATAATGTACAGCGATATCAGAGGGCAGCGAATGTATTATGAGCTTGAGATTTTGCTCTGCTAAATTCATGCCAAAAAGCCTGCATATATCCCCGTTTTAGGCCAATAGGTCCATTGACCTGCCCAATGGCAGTCTCTACCGATTTGTCATGGATTTGCAATATGTGCAAACGAAAATTGCAACACCGCAATAGGCCGGAAATATGGGCGTTTGTATAGCCAAAATAGGGCGCCGTGCAGCGCGCAGCACAGAGGGCCAAATTTTTGAAACAAAATTTTGAATAGAGAATTAAAAATCTATTTTTGAACTTCTCAATAATAAACCATTAAACTAAAAAACAATAAGCATCATGGCACAAGCTCCTGCTAAACAACAACAAAAGGGATTCGACTTCAGCATCCTGGTAGTACCCATCGCATTGATCATCGGCTATTGTATCTGGAAGTTTTTCGCAGGTAGCTATGTAGATGCAAAAGAAGAACCTCTGAAAAATGCTGACGGCAGCTCAAACATATTTGGTCTGATCTACAAGGGCGGTTTCATCGTACCTATCCTGATCGGTATGCTCATCACTGTAATCAGCTACTCTATCGAGCGTGCTATCACTATCACTAAGGCTAAGGGTACTGGTTCTATCGAGCCATTCCTGCAGAAAATAAAGACTGCACTCTCTAACGGTGACGTAAACGGCGCACTGGCTGAGTGTGGCAAGCAAAAAGGCTCTGTAGCTAACGTGGTACAAGCTGGTCTCCACAAGTATCAGGAGATGGCAACTAACACAGAGCTGGAAGGCGAAAAGAAAGTACTCGCTATACAGCAGGAAATAGAAGAAGCTACCTCTCTGGAGCTCCCTATGCTGCAGAAGAACCTCGTATTCCTCTCTACTATCGCCTCTGTAGGTACCCTCGTGGCACTCCTCGGTACGGTGATCGGTATGATCAAGTCATTTGCCGCTCTCGCTACTACAGGCTCTCCAGACCCTACCAAGCTCTCTGCCGGTATCTCTGAGGCCCTCGTAAACACGGCTATCGGTATCGCTACCTCTGCCTGCGCGATCATCCTCTACAACGTATTTACCAGCCAGATAGACGCGCTGACATACGCTATCGACGAGATCGGTTTCAGCATCGCACAGTCATTTGCCAGCCGCAAGAAGTAATTGGGAATAAGCAGTATGCATAAAATAGGCTAGTGGCTTATGGAAATGCAGCTCTTTTTTCATCACTAATATTAAAGCAGGTAAAATGCCTAAAGTAAAAATACCAAGGAAAAGCACCTCAGTAGATATGACCGCCATGTGTGACGTGTCATTCCTCCTGCTGACGTTCTTTATCCTCACCTCAAAATTCAAGCCTTCTGAACCGGTGGCCATAGACCTGCCAAACTCCCGCTCGGAGATACAGGTGAATGATGCCATCAAGATCTCTGTAGATAAAAACGGAAAGGCCTACATCAACTATCCTAGTGCGACCTTCCGCCTGAAGGCGCTCGAGAAGATGGCTGAATACTACAAGGATAAATATCCGGCGCTGGCCAATCTGACTGAAAAGCAGAAGGCAAACTTCGCACAGGTAGAGACATTCGGATTTAATGCAAAGACGAATGTGGGCGACCTGCTGAATAAGAAGCCTGATGAGATCAGCTCAGAGAGCACCGGTATACCTATAGACTCTGCTGATAATCAGCTGGGCGACTGGGTCATGGCCGGCAGGTATGCAGACGTAGATATCAACCACCCTAGTGCCCGCAATGCAATACGCATAGCGATCAAAGGTGATAAGAATACCGATGTAAAAGCCGTACAGGAAGTGATCAAGACCCTGACGGAGAAAGATATCCATACCTTTAACCTGATCACCACCCTGGCGGGTGGCTCTTCTGCCGCAGCTGCGGAGAAGAAAGAATAATTTCTAATCTAATAAAGACCAGGATACAATGGCAGAAATAGATACCTCCGGGGGAGGCGGAGGAGGCAAACATGGAGGGAAAGTAAGAGGCAAGAAGCTGTCTACCAAGGTGGATCTCACACCGATGGTGGATCTCGCGTTCCTGCTGATCACCTTCTTCATGCTCACTACGTCTCTCAATAAGCCTAAGGCTATGGACCTCTCCATGCCTAAAAAGGACAACGAGAAGAAGCAAGATGTAAAGGAAAGCCAGGTGATAAATGTACTGCTCGGCAAAGACGACGCAGTATGGTACTATGGCACCTCAGAGGGCAAGATGACCGATATGAAGCAAACTACATTCGCTGGTGACCAAGGTATCCGTGAGGTGATCCTGAAGAAGCAGAAAGAGGTAGAGCGGATGCACGGCCATGACAAAGAGTACGGTGATAAGATGATCGTACTGATCAAGATGGCTGAAGGCGCTAAATACAAGGACATGGTGGACATCCTGGACGAGATGGATATCACCAAGACCCGTATCTATGCGATACAAGACATCGTGCCGATCGAGCAGGAGACCATAGACAATAACGGTAAAGTGGTAGCTGCCGAGCAGGTAGAAAGGGTACAAGCAAAGTAAGCCGCCCTTATGGAAAAAATTAAAAATCTGCATCAAACCAAAGCATAACAGCAGAGCATGGAACAATCAAAATCATTTCAAGGCTGGTCGTTTGACGATATTGTGTTCTATAACAGGAACCAACAATACGGCGCCTACCAGCTGCGCAAAGAAAAAGCCAGGAACTCTATCATAGGCCTGCTGATCACCGTAGGTGTAGCAGGAGTACTGATAGCCGGCTCTTTCGTAGACCTTTCTTTTCTGAAATCGAAGCCAAAAGAGGAAGTAATCGAGACCACAGTGACGCTGGCAGAGCCACCACCACTGAAGGACGAGACACCACCGCCGCCGCCGCCGCCGCCACCACCACCGGTGAGGCCTACGGTGAAGTTTCTCGAGATGGTAGCCAAGAAGGATGAGGAAGTACACAAAGACGACGAACCTGTAAAGGTAACTGAGATCAAGGATCAAACGATCAGTACAGAGACACACGAGGGCAAGGACGATGCTCCTGCAGTAGTAGAAGCACCGGTAGTAGATAGCAAGCCTATCGTGGAGGACAAGATCTTCACTGTGGTAGAGCAGATGCCATCCTATCCGGGAGGCGAAGGCGCTATGATGAAGTTTATACAAGAGCACATCAACTATCCTGACATGGAGCGTGAAAACGATATCCAGGGCCGTGTGGTAGTAGGCTTTGTAGTGACCGAAGATGGCTCGCTGACTGACATCACTGTAAAGAAAGGCGTGAGCGATGGTATCAACCGTGAGGCAGTACGCGTAGTACGTATGCTGCCTAAGTTTAACCCCGGCAAGCAGCAAGGTAAAGCAGTAAAGGTTTCCTATGTATTGCCTATCATGTTTAAACTGGCAGGCCAGTAAGATCTATGCTATAGATATTGAAAAGCCCTCCACTACGGAGGGCTTTTTTTTATGATACCCTACCCGGGCGGTCCTAAGCCACCCGAGCGTTTAACAAATCAACATATATCATTTTTTGTTTTCCAGTCGTTTTAAACTTGTATCTTAAATGCGTGTCATACACACGTCTGCATTGATAAACCAAAAACACAAAATATGAAAAGAACGCACTACCGGCTGGTACTGATGCTGATAGCAGCCTCGGGCCTGGCACTGTCCTCCTGCAAAAAAAGCACGACGGATATCAATGACCTGAGCAGTGCTCAGGACCAGAATACTGCTACACAACATATGAATGCGGTAATGGACGATGCCGGCAATGCTGCCGGTGGTGTGCCTAGCCTATCTGGCAAAACCGACGGCATCTATGCACTGGTAGGCGCCACGATAGATAGCTCACAAAAGTCTAATGGCATCCTGACCATCGCCTATGATGGTACTACTGTCATAGACAATAAATTCAAGCGGTCTGGTACTGTGACACTGACACTGGAGGGCTATACCTCAGGTACCCGCTGGCGCGATCAGGGTGCTGTGCTGGATGCTAATTTCAGCGCACTGGTGATCACAAACGTAGCTACAGGGGGGCATGTGCAGTATGATGGACTCAATAAGCTGACAAATGTAACGGGCGGCCTGGCCTGGCGCCTAGTAGCCGGCCTGGATAATGGCACAGTGGTACACCGCCACACGGCCACAGGTGTGCAGCTGACCTTTGATGATGGATCGCGCCGCACATGGAGCGTGGACCGCAGCCGTACCTTTGTGCGCAATGGCACCAGCCTGAGCCTCACGCTCACCGGCAATGCAACTCAGGGTGGCCACTCTAATGTAGACATGTGGGGCACTAACCGCAAGGGCAATGACTTTGTGAATGAGATCTCAACCCCTATCGTGTTTGACAACTCATGCAGCAGCTACCGCAATCCTGACAGCGGCGAGATGAAGCACTATGTAAATGGCAACACTTTAGATGTACTCTTTGGCGTAGATGCCTCCGGTAACGTAACCACAAACTGCCCATATGGCTACAAGGTGACTTATACTACATCACGCAATCGTACCTATACCGCAGTATTCCAATACTGGCATTGATCATCGTCTCTTCATTGCACTATTATAGAGCCGCGCCCGAAAAAGGTGCGGCTTTTTTATTTATTAAAAACTCAACCCTCCGCCAAATTGAAAGAAGCTGAATACTGAATGAAACCGCGTATCGGTACTGTAGTACTGTCCATATTTATCTGTGTAAGCGATATAATCGAACATCGCTATATGCTGCATGCGATAACCTGCATATAGATTCAGGCCCAGTTTCCGTGCCACACTGAATCTACCTCCAAACTGCATTGCTAATAAACCACCGGCCCCAAATTTTGCATTGCAAGTATACATCGCCGCTCCACCTTGTACAGCTAGATAGGGCGTATGCCTACCGGGCAGTATATAAAATCTGACATCGGCGTAGGCAGGCACCATGGCAGATAGGTGTCCATCGTGATCCTGTGCGAGTATAGGGAACCGCGAAAGACAAAAGCCCAATCCGCCACCAACGTAAATACGGGGCCGGATCCTACGGGCCAGATTTACAGTAGCCTGAAAATAATCTGGCTGAGAGGATCGAATGTGCCCTTTTGGAGTATAGCCATTTGCGGGGACATAAGTTGTTCCATTAATACCGAAAAGGCCTCCTATATCTATATTGACCAAAGTGCGAAAATAGTCTGAAGTATCAGCTGTATAAGGTACCTGCGCCTGTGAGGACGGTGATGCTACCTGCTCTTTGGTGAGCTTTGCGATATCATCGTATACATAAAAGAAAACATCCCCAACTCTGTTTTGTATCTTGATGGATATATTAGGAACCTGCTCTATGATAATGCCATGAACGACAGAACCATTTTTCAAGTAAACCACATCTTCATATCCTTGCTGCGCACAGGCCGAAAGAACTATAAAAGTCAATACTGACAGGAGGACGATTTTCATAGCCTACAAAACGGCATATGAAAAATTTATTGCCCTATACCGGCGAAAACCTTCGTGTCGTGCAGCTGCTTCTTGTCACGATTGAAGCGGAAGCCTACGGAGAACTCGTGTGTAGGGCCTATGTCGCCATGGTACTTGGAGAAATTGAGATCGTAAGCATAGGAGAGCCTGACGAGGCCTTTGATCTCTATACCGGCATCTATGATGGCAGTGCTCATGGTGCGATAGGTGCCACCTACCCAGATACCATCCAGGAAGGTGAGGCGCAGGCCTATGTCCCCCTGAGGCGGTGCATTCTTGACCCAGCGGAAGGCACCTGCCGGATCTATACTGAAGATATGCTTGTAGACGCGGATCTTGCCACCCAGCAGAAAGTTGAGGTGCTGTACGGTCTTGATAGCAGCATAGCCATCGCGGCCTGTATAGTTGATATTGAGGCCCATCACCTGAGGCACGGATACACCTGCATAGAGGTTTTCCTTCCACTGGTAGTAGACGCCAAAGGCTACATCGGGTGTCAGTTTGTAGGCATTGCTGCTGTAGAGACCCGGATCGCCGCCTTGGTCAGGATGCAGGGCGCTGCCGTTCAGGCGGTACTGCATGAGGCTCACAGAGAGGCCAAAAGAGATCATGTGCGTAGTAGCAGTATTGTAGTGCGCCTCAGTGTTATTAGACTTCCCGAGTTTCAGCTGGTAGGCTGCTGCGATGGTCACGCCTGTCTTGCCCGTAGGGCCGGTCTGGTCATGTATCAGCGACGCACCGACGCCGAAATTTTTGTCGGCTACCTGGCCCTGCATATTCATGTAGGCAGTATATGGAGCGTCTGTGATCTGGTTAAATTGCTTGCGGAAAGAAAAATTGCCTGAGAGAAAACCCTGATTGCCCACCATGGCAGGGTTGAGTGCCACGGCGTTTTCACGAAAGAGGGAAAACTCCTCTATCTGCTGCGCGTATGCTGCCAAGCCCATCACAGCTACTGCTGATGTGAGCACCGCCTTTTTGAAAATATTGCTAACTGGTATATGTCTGATCATTGCTTCGTCCGTTTTAGGTTTACCGCACTACTGTGATAGGCCCGTTAAATGTGATCCAGTTGCCATTTTCGTCTTTCACCTTCAGGATGTAGTAGTAGGTAGCTCCCGGCAGGGGCTCTCCCTTCCACATGCCTGTCCAGTCCTGCTGATATGGTGCCTCAAAGAAGAGCTCATCGCCCCAGCGGTTGATGATACGCACTTCATTCTGCGGGTAGCGGTCCAGGTCGCGGATATGCCAGAAATCATTGTATCCGTCTCCGTTTGGCGTGATCACGTCAGGCACGAAGAAGTTTGGTATCGGTTTATTGCGCACGAGGACATAGAGGCTGTCATAATCATAGCAGCCCTTACTATCCTCTACAGTGAGATGGTAGATGGTGCTCTGCGACGGCCATGCGAGCGGATCGCTCACGGAGGCATCGCTGAGGCTATCTGCCGGGCTCCATGCGTAGCCCACGCCGCCTGATGCCTGCAGCTGGATAGTATCGAGCCTCCAGATGATGGTATCTACACCAGCCACAGCAAATGGCTGAGAGGTGATAGCAAGTGCAAACGGTGAATAGCTGTAGTCATTCCAGCGGAACTTGGCCATCTTGGTAAATGGTGCACCCGGTACTACGGTATCGCGGTGGATAGACTCCCACTCAGGCAGGTTTTGCCAGTGTACGATGTCATTCCACTGGCCATCTGCTGCGGGATCGTAGAAAATAGCAAGGTCAGCCGAATCCGGACCATAAGGATGGTAGATACGATGGTACCAGTTTGGATTGATAGAGCAAACCAGGTGGAAGCGGATATTGCGGTCAAAGCCTTCTGCCGTAGGATCGATATTCGCAAAGCGGACTTTGTACTGGTTATTCTGCGAGGCAGTAGGGGTCATCTCTATGGGCCTGTAGCGGGAGGTACCGAGATTAGAGCCTACCGGGTAGAGATAGGTAGAGTCAGAGTCTGTGTAGCGCAGCAGGCCACCATCCTTCAGCGAGGAGAGGAAACCGGTGGTACGGCGTACGGAGTTGAGGCGCGGATTGCGCACCCAGATGGTATTGGTGTCTACGCTAAACTCACGGTCGGTCATATCCAGGAAGCCATCTACTTTGGCGTCGAGGTCGGCATACTTGGTTCCCTGATTCTTCAGGATGAGGTTGTGAAAGTAGGTTTGGTCAGTACCCTTGATACGCTGATCGGCGGCATACATGTATACGTAGCCGGTGCCGGCAGGTACGAGTATGGAGTCAAAGGCGTGATTGCCGGCAGTATTGCTCCAGTCTCCGGTGAGGAAGATAGAATCAAAATTGTAGTAGATGCCGCCGTTTGAGTTGTACATATCCCCTATCACGGAGACAAAGGATGTATCGCGTATAGAGACGAGTGCGCCGGCATTGCTCCAAAAGCCGCCCTGCGCTATCGCAGCACTACTCACGCATACAGCCAGTACAAAAGCCAGTAAACTTTTATGCATTGACAGAAAGTTCGGTTTATCCTATAAAAATAGGAAATCCGGCGGTATAGAAAAGCGAAATATGAGGGTGTGGGAAAGATTTTTAAAACCTGAAAAACAAGTCAAAATATGGCACCGATTGCGGCGGCAAACGCTTAATTTTAAAACACAAACACCCCATATTTCTGTGAAACGCTACCTGATCCTTATTGCCATCGTTTCCTACCTGCCGTCTGCGATTTTTGGCGCAGTGATCAGTCCCGGATACTATCACCTCAAAGGTAGTATAGACGGGAGGTATGCGATCACTATGGAGCTGACCATATCCTACTGGAGTGACAGGGGGCTGCTAGCCAGCGGCTACTACTCATACGATCAGTATAAAGATCCGATCAAGCTATATCAATGGAACACTATCATCGATAAAGACTCCATCCGTCTGGCTACGGAGTCTGAGCAAGAGGTATTCCACGGGCAGATAGAGGGGGATGCTTTTAAAGGGGTCTGGTATCTGATGAGCGGAGATCACAAGGCACTACTCAAGCAATATAGCTTTGAGCTGAAACGGGATACCACAGATCAGATGCCTCTCCGGCAGAAGAACTACCTGGACTCTGTCACAGTGCTAAGCGCGGATAAAAAGAATGCCTTCAGGTCATACTACTCCAGCTCCTTTTTGTATGCCACTGATACGGGATCTGCGCTGCAAAACAACCTATTAAAATTTTATGGCAGCCGGTCCGAGACTAAACTGGAGCGGTACATGAGGGCAAGGGCGGTGAATTTATTTCATGACTTCAAAGAGACGATCAGGCTGCTTGGGCAAAGCTTAGGCCATCCTGGCAACTGGCAAGAGGACTATACCATCAATGTGCTATACAATGACTCTAACCTGCTATCTGTAGAGCAGGTCAACACCAGCAATGAGGGCGGCAGGCATGGAGGATACATCGCGACATATGCCAGCTACTCTAGTGCAGACCGTCGGTGTCTGCGGCTGTCTGATGTAATATTGCGCAGCGATACCAATGCGCTGAAACGAATCTGGATAACTCACCTGCGCACGGCAAAGTGGGTACGAGACGAAATGAGTAATGATCTAGCTATGCAGATGAACCTTCCAACCAAATACTATATGACTCCCAAAGGTGTAATGCTCATGTTTACTACATGGGCTCCGGGAGGAGGTGAGTTTCTGGCGCCCATCTTTGTGCCCTTTGCCGAGCTGGGAGACCACCTGAAAAGGCAGCCGTGGATGCAACTTTAAGAAGGTATACTACCTACCTTTAAAATCCGGGGCTCTCTTCTCCACAAAAGCCTTCATGCCCTCCTTCTGATCCTCTGAGGCAAAGGTGAGATAGAAGTTCTTGCGCTCAAACTGAAGCCCCTCGTCGAGGGTGGTCTCATAGGCTTTGTTGACGGACTCTTTGGCGAGACGCACGGCTATCGGTGATTTTGCGGCTATTTGTTTAGCAGTTTTGACAGTTTCTGCCAGCAGTACTTCTACAGGCACGACACGCACCACGAGACCTACGCGCTGTGCCTCCTCTGCCGTGATGAAACGGCCTGTGAGGACCATCTCCATGGCGAGGCTCTTGCCTACTGCACGCGTGAGGCGCTGGGTACCACCGGCACCTGGCATGGTGCCTATATTGATCTCCGGCTGGCCAAACTGGGCCGTCTCAGAGGCGATGATGAGATCGCAGGTCATGGCCAGTTCGCAGCCGCCACCGAGGGCAAAACCTGACACAGCGGCTATGATGGGTTTCTTGGTCTTTTTGATCTGGTCCCAGGTGGAGAACTGGTCTATACCTAGCATGGATATAGCCGTGGCATCTGCCATCTGCTTGATATCTGCGCCTGCGGCGAAAACCCTCTCTCCTCCTGTGAGGATGACTACACGGATGCTATCGTCTTCATCCCACACACGGAGCACATCACGTATCTCCAGCATGAGCTGGCGATTGAGCGCGTTGAGTTCCTTAGGGCGGTTTAGCTCGATGAGCGCTATATATTTATCGTATTGCGGATTGACTTTGATGAATTCGAATTCCATGTTGCGTTGATTTTGTAGCAAGGTAAATGTATAGAAAAAGAAGAAGGCTGAAATATATTCACCGCAAAAATGCTGAAGTGCAAAGGTGAAGAAGCAATCAAAACCGAACTAACAATGCGCCGATAAAACGCGTCTCCTGTCGTACAAGATCGGGTGCCCAGCCTGCGGGTATAGTTGTACCATTATAGCCATCTGGTGAGGTGATGCCTCCATGACCTGCAAAATATGGTTGCGCTGCCTGACGGTGCACCACCTCCAGACGCAGGGTGAAAAGCTCATTGGGCATCCAGTCTAGTGTGGTGGATAGGTCCCAGGCGTCAAAGGGGTCTCCAGGATTGAGCGAGTAGGGATGCGTGCCGATTGGTTTGCCGGTTTGCGGATTGATATTGGGATCAGCATCGCCTCCGGGTGCGAGTACGAGATAGCGGCCGGGATTGTGCATGATACCGCCACCGACTGTCCATGCATAGTGGTCGTGACCGAACCACAGGCGGTGATAGATCATAGCCCCCAGAAAATTGGACTGCGGCAGGCCGCTCATAGCACCAAAACCACCCAGCCCGCCTCCGCGCTGGAAACCGAGATCCCCTGCAAAACTGAAAGCACCCTTGCTCAGCTTGCCATCAGGATTATTGTAGTATCGTACCTGCAGGTTATTGTCGGTGTGAAAGCGGTATGCCTTGGGGGCATTGGGCACATCGGCTCCAAAGTATGAGTTTGTGACAAAGCGGATGTACTCGCGCGGGCACCACATGTACTGCACACCAAAACCCGGCATACTGTTGAATTTGCCGTAGGACTGCCAGCCATTGATGAGCCATACTTCTACTTTCATGGTAGTATTGGGAAACATCTGCATCCTGATACCATTGAAAAACCACGGTGTATTGTCAGAGGTATAGGAAGGCTGATACATCCAGTTCTCGGCATTATAATACGAGTTCATGCCGATGTAAGACATAAAGATGCCGGCATCTACATTGATACCTTTCATAGCGTTGAAATGATAGCCTGCATAAGCCTCACTGATATAGCGATAGGCAGTTTTCAGGTCCCCTTGGCCGCGGTTCCAGCTGGCATCATTGCGCGGTATGAGCGTAGTGCGGGTGCCAAATTGCAGCATGAGCTTGGCGCGTACGTTGTGATAGTTGAACTCGCCTCCAAAGGCTGCGAGTGACAGTTGTATCTCATTATTGCGCGCCAGGGCAGTAGAGCCTACTACTGTATTGTCTATAGGATGATGACCGGAGGCTGTATAGTTGATATCCAGCATAGCAGAACCGGTAAAATATTTAGTAGCCAGCAGAGCCTCATGCCGACGGTCATTGCCATTGAGCCAGGTGAGGTCAAACTGTGCAAAGGGCTCGCCAGAGCTGGTGTCACGCAGATGATGATGCCTGCGATCCAGAAATCCATCTGCAAACCGGCGACCAAAAGCCTTAGCATTGCTATTGCCCGAAGAGACTTGTGTATTGACGTATACGTCTTGCGCTGATGCCGATGCGATGAGAGATAATATGCTGATAAGAAGGAGTAAGCCGTGCTTCATGCAAAAGTTTAGTATGCGGGGCTAAGATACAATGCCGGTACTGCAATCTGCAAAAGCCGCAACTGAAATAAATCAGCCCCTCGACTGATGGATGCGCTTTGACATCATGCTGTATAAGAAAAACATCATTCCCCCGATCACCATACCCAGCAGCGCTCCTGCTGTGACATCTATAGGATAGTGGATCCCCACATATACCTGGGAAAATGCTACTGATGCGGCCCATACCAGTAATGTAACTACAAGCCAACTGCTTCTGCGAAATACCGAGGCAAGAAAGATGGCAAGCCCGAAATGATTGGTAGCATGATTGGACGGGAAGCTGTAGGTATCGCTACAGCGGTCTATGAACAGCCGTACGCCAGGCTCGAGATGGCAGGGACGCAGGCGATGCACATGCGTCTTTATGATATTAGCGCCCTGATCGCAAAGGAGGATCGTGATACCCGCCCCTATCAGTATGAACAGTCCTTGCAACCTATATTTATACAGGATGTAAATGCCACCAATGATGTAGAACGGCAGCCAGGTGAACCTGTTTCTAAGAATGGGGCATAGAAGATCGAGGACCGGATTGGCGAGGGTCTGATTGATGAAGTGGAAGAGGGTGTGGTCTATTTGCGGGCTCACTATAGCGAGATGATAGGACAAGTTACTTTTTCCTGGCCACAATCACCTGCCTATTGCTCTCGCCCGGGCGGAATGGGCCGAGGTCATAATTGCCAAACACCTCGGTGATGGTGAGTCCGGCTCCTTCAAACAGCTTGCGAAACAGCTCAGGCTTGATCATTTTCAAGCGCTCCTGATAGTGGTGCTCCTCTCCTTCTGCTATGAAATTGATGTCTTTTACAATAAAGCCCTTCTCCAGCCTTTTCTGCAAATGAAACTGTATGTCGCCGCGATTGATAATATCACGTGCCTTGAGTAGTTTGGACGTACACTCTGGATTCATATAGTCCAGCACAAGGGTGCCTCCGGGCACAAGGTCTGCGGCCATGGCTTGTATCGCAGCCTGATCATCGGCTTCGTTGTCAAAATAGCCAAAACTGCTAAAGAGGTTTACGACCAGTGAGAAATAATTTTCCCTGTAGACCTTTCGCATATCCCAGACCTCAAAGTGGAGATTTGGGAGCAAATCTTTTTTTGCCTCCTCTATACTATGCGCTGCGAGATCGAGACCTGTGGTCTCGTATCCCATTTTGGCAAGGTAGCGGCTGTGGCGCCCTTTGCCGCAGGCTACATCCAGCACGCGGCTACCCTCAGGGATGTGGAGGTGATGCACCAGGTTAGAAACAAAGGCGCGTGCCTCGTCGTCATTCCTATTACTATAGAGCAGGTGATAGTACGGCGTATCAAACCACGTTTCAAACCACTTCTTATCCGCCATATCTCATATATGAATGCAGTTTATGTTTATATTTAGGCTGGTCGCAAGTGCCCGTTTTTTGTACATTCGTCGTCCCAAAGTTACGCATATTCTGCCGCTTGGGATATTTGTTGCAACAAAAAATATTCACTTGTCCCTTATCAAATCTATATCAGGTATCAGAGGCACCATAGGGGGATTCCCGGGTGCTAACCTCACTCCGGAGGATATCATGAAATTCACCTCGGCCTTTGGCCACTGGGTGATCGAGACCAGCGGCCAGCGCAAAGTGGTGATAGGCCGCGACGCGCGTATCTCGGGCCAGATGGTATCCAGCATCGTAGCAGCTACCCTCCAGTCTATAGGTATAGACGTGGTGGACCTCGGCCTCTCTACCACCCCTACGGTAGAGCTGGCAGTATATGATGAGAAAGCCGGTGGTGGTATCATCATCACTGCGAGCCACAATCCCAAGCAGTGGAATGCACTGAAGCTGCTGAACTCTCAGGGAGAATTTATCTCTGCCAAAGCCGGAGAAGAAGTACTGCGCATAGCAGAAGAGCGCAGTGTAGAATACGAAGACATCAACTCACTGGGTAGCTATACACTGAAAGATGGCTACATAGAGAAACATATCCAAAAGATACTGGACCTGAAACTGGTGGACGTAAAGGCGATACAGGCCAAGAAATTTAAAGTAGCTATAGACTGTGTCAACTCCAGCGGCGGCATAGCGCTGCCTAAGCTGCTGAAGGCGCTGGGTGTAGAAGAGGTCATAGAACTCTATACTGAGCCGACAGGCCACTTCCCTCACAATCCGGAGCCGCTGCCTGAGAACCTGGGTGACCTAGCTAATACGGTACGCAAATTTAAATGCGACCTGGGTATAGCTGTAGATCCGGATGTAGACCGCCTGGCACTGGTGAGTGACAATGGTGAGATGTTTGGCGAGGAATATACGCTGGTAGCTGTGGCAGACTATGTACTCCAAAACAAAAAGGGCAGCACCGTATCTAATATGTCATCTACACGCGCACTGCGTGACGTGACCGAAAAGTATGGCTGCGAGTACCATGCCTCTGCTGTAGGCGAGGTGAATGTGGTGCAGAAGATGAAGGAAGAAAAATCAGTGATAGGTGGCGAGGGCAACGGAGGGGTGATCTACCCTGAGCTGCACTACGGCCGCGATGCGCTGGCTGGTATCGCCCTCTTCCTCACGCACCTGGCCAAGTCTGGCAAGACAGCCTCTATACTGCGCTCTACCTACCCTAGCTATCATATCAGCAAGAAGAAGATAGACCTGGATACATCAGTGAATATCGATTCGCTTTTTGAGCAGGTAGAAAAAAAGTATTCTAACTACGAAGTAAGTACCATAGATGGTGTAAAGATCCAGTTTGATAAAGACTGGGTGCATCTGCGCCGTAGCAATACGGAGCCGATCATCCGTATCTATGCCGAGTCTAACTCTGAGACCACGTCTGACAATATCGCTAATCAGATCATGAAAGACCTGCAGGAGTTCAGCAAGTAAAGATTCCCCACATACCATTAACTAAAGAGCCCCGCAATAATTACGGGGCTCTTTAGTTGATATGAGTTTCTTATCTGCTCATCTCAGCAAAGTACTCAAAGAAATAAGGTATGGTCTCGATACCTTTGTAATAGTTGAAAAGGCCGTAGTGCTCATTGGGTGAGTGGATGGCATCAGAGTCCAGGCCAAATCCCATGAGGACTGTCTTGGTGCCGAGAACGCGCTCAAACATGGTCACGATAGGAATACTGCCACCTGTACGCTGTGGTATCGGTGCCTTGCCAAAGGTTGTTTCCATGGCCTTGGATGCTGCGCGGTAGGCCACAGTATCCGTAGGCGTGACAGCGGCCTCACCACCGTGCAGGTTGGTCACTTTTACCTTTACATATTTAGGAGCGATCTTGACGAAGTGATCTTCAAAAAGCTTTGTGATCTTCTCTGAGGATTGATTTGGTACGAGGCGCATGCTGATCTTGGCGTACGCCTTGGATGGCAGTACTGTCTTGGCACCCTGGCCTATGTAGCCACCCCAGATACCATTCACATCCAGTGTGGGGCGTATAGAGACACGCTCCGGAGTAGAGTAGCCTTTCTCTCCCAGGCCCTCGGCCATATCGAGGTCCTTATTGTACTCCTCCTGGCTAAATGGCGCCTTGGCCATCTCCGCGCGCTCTGCATCTGACACGACCTCTACATCATCATAGAATCCCGGTATATTGATCTTGCGGTCTGCATCATGCAGAGATGAGATCATATCGCAAAGTGCATTTATAGGATTGGCCACAGCGCCACCATAGACGCCTGAGTGCAGGTCACGGTTAGGGCCTGTGACCTCTACCTCCAGGTAGGCCAGGCCACGCAGGCCCGTAGTGATAGATGGGATATCATTAGCTATGATCGAAGTATCTGATATCAGTACTACGTCGCTCTTTAGCTTGGCTGTATTGGCTTTCACGTATGTTTCGAGATTCTCAGAGCCGATCTCTTCCTCTCCTTCTATCATAAACTTGACATTGCACGGCAGTGCATTGTTCTTCATCATCGCTTCAAATGCCTTGACATGCATGTACATTTGCCCTTTGTCATCTGCACTGCCCCGTGCATAGATATTACCATCCTTGATCACCGGCTCAAATGGTGGTGAGTGCCACAGCTCATAAGGATCTGCTGGCTGCACATCATAGTGGCCGTATACGAGCACGGTAGGCAGCTTAGGGTCTATGATCTTCTCGCCATACACCACAGGGTACCCTTTGGTCTCCTCCAGCACTACCTTATCAGCACCGGCAGCTATGAGTTTATCCTTTACAAATTCTGCCGTGCGCAGCACATCTGCTTTGAACTTTGCATCTGCACTAACAGACGGGATACGGAGCAGCTCCAGTAGTTCATCGAGGTGTTGTTGTTTATTGGCTTCGAGGTATGATCGTAGTTTTTCCATGACTTAGATTGAGGGGGCAAATATAGATGTTTTGGCGGCTCCGGTAGGTGATTTTCACACGTGGGCTATAAACAAAAAAGCCCCTCCGGAGAGGGGCTCTGAGAAACTTATTCAAACGAGTTATTGCACTACAAACTTCCTGGTATAGGTAGCGCCGTCTACATTGAGACGGGCGAAATAGATACCCTTTGCCAGGCCCTTAGATCCCATATCCATGGTATAGGTACCAGCCTGATTGCGCTCTTCTTTCAGCGTAGCCACTTCGCTGCCGGTTACATTTACGACGGTCGCTTTTACAGTAGCAGCATTGTCCAGTGTGTACATCAGTGTGCCCTGATCTGTCATAGGGTTTGGATATACAGTGAACTTCACGTCGCCAGTCTTCACATCGTTTACAGCAGTGGTACCAGCCAGGCGGGTAGTATACATATAGTAGAAGAGTTGCATCTCATCAGCAGTGGTATAGCCAAAGTGGATCAGATTGCCACCGGTATTATTCCATGTGGTCTGCGCTACTACGCCACTAGTGGCAAAGTTGATCGGATACTGTGGCACGAAGTATTTGACAGATGGGTGCTCCCAGTCATAGTAGCCACGGTCAAAAAGAGTAGCGCCACTAGGATCATACTCATAGTTGCCATTGTAGATGGTATCACCATAGCCATTGTGTAAATTACCGTCATATGTATACAGGTTATAAGCCGTACCATATTTGTGCGTATGAGATGACATCATCCATACATAGCGGGTCTCATTGCTGCCGTTATCGTTATCCGCATATGGCAGCTCTGCGGTAGAGTGAGGGAAGATGATAAGACCGGGATTATTGACCAGCTTGGTCTTCATCTCTATCGTATTGGATGTAGGGAGATGCGGAGTCGTAGCCACATTCAGATAAAAATCAAAAGGCTGTACTCCAGATGTACCCGGAGCGGTATAGTTCTTCATGTGGTAGTTCAGGTCGAGGAATGTCTTCTTAGGCCAGAAAAACGCAGTCTGGGTAGGCAGGGTGTAGGTCTGGCTAGTCTGCCATGCACTGCTCAGCGCCTTATTGCCGTCAAAAGATGAATTGCCGGAGGTGAGCAGTATCCTGCGCATACCGTTTGACATAGCCGCAGCAGAGGCTGAGTCGTCAAAGCGGAACAGGAGGAAGTGGTGAGACTGAGGATTCATGTTGCCCTCAGTAGCATTGACCTCTACATCTGTGTCAAAATCCAGCTCATGCTTCAGGCAAAACTCCATCTCTGTGGTGCCTGTGCCCGGTACGAAGATAGGCCCCATGTGCACCTGCTTGCCTGTACCCGGAGCCGGCTTGGCCGGTTTAGGGTAGAATGCTGCACGGGCAGTATCATTATAGTAAGCATGGATGATGTTAGTATCTATCAACACACTGCTCTGAGCGGCGCCATACATGATCCACTGACGTATAAATTCAGCTTCAATATTGGACAGGCCGGCATTCACGTGAGCGGCATCTGCCTCAGCCGCCGGCAGGTCCAGATCTGTATCCAGCCAGCTGGCTGCTTTCTTGAGCAGGTAGCTCTCATACGGCTGGTTTACCCATACGAGCTTTTCTCCTCTGGCCAGAGCTGCAGAGCTGCCCGGTAGCTGGTTTACCAGAGCGCTGTAGACAGCACCCGGTGTACCATCAAACTTCAATGCCTCTGCAGAGCTGGCACTATGGCAGGCCGCATTGGAGCATTTTGTGTTGAGGGTGTTGTACACCAGATCATATGTATTTTGGGCAAATACAGTGACCGGCATGAGGAGCACAGCAAAAAGTAGTTTTTTGAACATGGCTGGTTTACTTGTGTTTTTGGGATTATCTGATGAAAATACGGAGTAATATATAATACTGCAAGGTCAAAGGCCTTTTAGGAACGTTAAAATGTCTACACCATCAGCATAATCAACCAACGACGGCTTTTGTGAAGCGCCGAATGGTACCACATCGAGATTTAACATTTGCCTAACCTCGTCTCCTCCCACTACACATTGAATCTCCCCGATATGCAGCGCCAACTCCTCCCTCAGACGATCAGGGTCCGTGTACCTTTCATAGTATAACATGGAAACCGGTGATGCAATAGCGGTCTGCTCCTGTATCATTACTATTTCATTGGCCAGATGGGGGGTATTATTTAGCAACAGGATGGTCCGGTTATAATCATAGTTATTCATGTATTTCGAGTGCTGAAACATCCACTGATATTTATCAAAATGGGGAAACACCCGTGTAATATCATATTCCTCAGGCACATATAACTTCGATACATTGCGACAGCCAAAACCAAAGTACATGAATATATCATCGGCCAGGGCTAGCATATCTGCATCAGTCTCAGTGCCGGTGAGTACAGCTACTGAATTGCGGTTTTTGCGCAAGATCTTTGGCTTGTCGCGAAAGTAATATTCGAAATAGCGATAGCTGTTATTGCTGCCTGTGGCTATCACGGCATCATAGTCTTGCAGCTTGTCTACTATCTGCGCACGGGCGGGCAGTGCTGTATCTATTTTGCACAGCATATCAAAAACTACCGGGAAAAGCAGGTCGTCCTTGCCTGAGAGTTTGATCTGCATAGGGTGGCCTGCCACGTATACACACAGGAAATCATGAAAGCCCACGAGCGGGATATTGCCGGCCATGATGATGCCGATGCGGGTGGTGGAGTCCTGGTCCGGCAGGTCATAGGGCGAGAGCCAGGCGGTCAGCTTCTGCTCATCCAGCATCTGCTCTCTGATGGCACTGATCGCCGTGTGTATGAAGTCTATAGTAAAAAATGGATGCAGACTGGCAGTACGTTGTATCACGGCCTCCAGTATCTCACTATCCTGCATTTTATCAGCCAGTGCGACCAGGTATCCTATCCTTCGCTTTATTTTCTCGTGCATTTGTCTATCTATTTAGGCAGTGAGGGCCGGGTTATCTACCTCAGGATGAAAGAATCCCCGCTGCCGGGGCACAAATATCCATTAATTAGCGTTACCATGAAAACCGGGCTGGCAAGCATCAGCGGCTACGGCTCGTAATGACCACTACAATACATCTATATGAAAAAGAATATCGCCGTCATGTGTGGCGGCCCAGGAGCCGAGGCAGGTATATCTCTGAAAAGCGGAGAGATAGTATGCCAGTACCTGGACAAAGACAAGTACAATGTATATAAAGTACTGATAGAAGATAATAACTGGGTAGCTCTGGATACTGATACCCGCACACAGGTAGACAAGAATGACTTCAGCGCAGTGATGGCCGGCAGCAAGGTGAAATTTGATGCAGTCTTCATAGCCATACATGGTACACCGGCAGAGGATGGCAAACTGCAGGGCTACCTGGATATGATGGGCATACCGTACAACTGCTGCGGCGTAATGACAGCTGCCATCACCTTTGACAAGAGCCGGACGAAGGAATACCTGCGGCCATTTGGCGTGCTGTCTGCGCAATCAGTAGTGGCCAAGAAAGACCAGGACCGTACTGCGCTGGCTCAAAAGATCAATGCTGAGCTGACATATCCCCTTTTTGTAAAACCCAATAAGAACGGATCCAGCTATGGTGCCTCTAAGGTGGACACTGCCGAGGCCCTGGAGGCAGCTATAAGGCTGGCCTTTGACTATGATGATGAGATCCTGACTGAGGAGTTTATCAAAGGTACGGAGGTGACATGCGGTGTGATCCGCTACAAGGGGCAGGTGACACCGCTACCACTCACGGAGATCAGGAGCAAGAATGCTTTTTTTGACTATCAAGCGAAGTATGAAGGCCACTCCAAGGAGGTAACACCGGCAGAGATAGACGCGGCGATAGCGAAGAACATACAGGAAACATCAGCTGCGATATACGAGAAACTAGACTTCAAAGGAATGTGCCGCATAGACTATATCCTGCGGGATGGGCAGTACTATATGCTGGAAGTAAACTCTGTGCCCGGCCTCTCGGCAGAGAGTATCGTGCCACAGCAGGCGCGCGCTTTTGGCCTCACGCTCACCGAGCTGTTTGGCAACTCTGTAGAGGCCTGCCTCTCCTCCTCTCCGGACTATGCTGATATAGAGTGAACCTCTGTATGCTCTGAGGCATAGAATCTGAAAAGGAAATAAGTAGACACCGCGCACAGGATGTGCCAGGCAGCATGCCCCTGCAGCGGCGAATATGGATCACAGAGCGAGGTACCAGTGCCGGAGATAGTCCAGATAAGAAACGCGAGCATGAGCGCACCAAAGGCAGCCAGCGCCCAGCGTATATCATGATGCATGCCGCGTACATATCTATTGAGCACCTCAGTGATCACTGTGAGCCCTATCAGCACGGCAAAGACCGTATCTCCAAAGAAGTCGAACCCGATATGAATATCCTCACGCCCATCTGCCCAGATACAGAAGAAGAGAAACAAGGTAAACAGCCCCGCAAAATGAAGTGACCTCAGCCTGAAGAAACGCTCCAAGGCATAGGCCCAGGTAAAGGATGCTACAATGTACATGGACAGCATATCAAAAAAGCCACCCAGATCCGAAGTGGTGGCATGCATACACATGGAGCCGGGTCCCAATAGCACAACAATAGAAGCATAAAAGACGGCATAAAAGGGCCGCCTTGTCATACTATTAGCATTGGCGTCATAGTGGCCGCTCATGAGCTGCCAGCCTATCAGTATACCGGAGAGGATAAAGGAGATATTGGACCACGTATTATACGGCTGCTTGATCAGGCCCGGGCGGGACGCTTCGCAAAACTCGCCTGCTACGACTCCAGCAGGGCCAAACCAGCCACCGACCAAAGCCAACAGAAACAATACCATCGAGCTAATGGCCACTGCCACCGGTGCCAGGAAAATAAACTTATTGCCTCTGACCACTGTCATGATCTGCCTGGTATAATGGATTTACTATCAATGGTACACTTTTGAAACCTCCTGACTGAAGGCTCGTATAAAACAAGTACTTATTTGTCATTATAACCCTATCAACCCGAATGTCAGCAGAAGTACCTTACCCTTATTTCCACGTCAGGGATTGACCCCTGATCATGGATTTCTGAGCACAGAGATATATCCCTTGCGTAGCCTGCGCTCATTGCCATCTATGAGTACATAGGCATAGTTGCCTATCGGTACGTCTGTCATATCTATGGTCAGATTGGGGCCGGATATAGGGATATCTTTCACCAGCACACTCGTCTCCGCCTGTATGATGATCCTGCAGCCCAGCAGTGAGCTATCGGCACGTACCCGCATCGTATTGATCACTGGATTGGGCAGTAGCCAGAGTGAATCAGCCAGCACATACGGCCTGACAGGAGGCGGGAAACCGTAGCCCCAGACCACCCCATCTATCCATGTCTCATTGCCACGGGCGCCGGTATTGCGCATACGCCCACCGTATATGGTGATGCGAGCCGTATCCGGCATCTCCAGATTGAGGTACTCCAGTGTATCTGTAAACAATGCATATCCGCTCATGACACTGCTATCCGGGAAAATATCCTGGCGATCTATGACCACCGTATCGCGTGCCCCTCTGGACGCGCTCCACCGTGTGAGCAATACGCGGACACTGGCTGTATCTGCTACGGGATGGTTCAGACGGACCCAGAAACTGAGTGTGGCCGGCCGCGCACCCAGCGCTACACCTGACCCCACCCAATATCCACGTGGCTGCGAGGCGACGCCCGCAGCTATCACTCCGGGCATATACGTATAGTCGTCATCTACTGTGGTCCTGGCTCCTGTCTTGCCATTGGTAGCGATACCGGTAGCATGTACAAAGGTGCCGTAGGCCTCGCTATTGACTGCTGCGCGTCCATGCAGCGTATCTGCCACAAGCCTGATAGCAGAGACACCACCGTGTACATAGGCTGGCCTTGTCTCCTGGGTGACCCACTTATTGACAGGCAGGGCCAGCAGTCGCTCTGTAGTAGCCCAACCATCCGGCCGCACCGTGTCTATGCCACTCCACACCTCAAAGCCTCCATTAGTGACCTGGGGCTGTGCCAGTGCAGTGACCCCGAAAAAAACAGAAAGGATACAAATGATAGTATGATAAAGCTTCATGCAGATAGGTTTAGTGAACGGATCAGTGTGCTTATCCAAATTTAGCTATTTCTATGCCATATGCGGAAGGTCATAAGATCTGCGCCTGCTTTAGGTTATATTTGCTAAAACCAGTAACCACCAATAATGCATATAAACCACAAAATATGGCCCGGTATAGCAGTAGCGATCCTCTGCCTGCTAGCCTCCTGCCATGACAAGCAGAGCACTAACAATACAAATCCGAATGTGCCGCCTGACGTCAGCACCTCTGCAGTGAAGGGATACGGGCTGCTATTGCGCATATCAGGTATATGGGATGGGCCTGTGACCTCTACTACAGCGCTGGGTGGCTACCCTGAGTGGATCGTAGATTTCCGCCCGATCAGTGGCGGCCAGGTCTCTGCCAAAAATGAACTGGATACGATGAATGACATTTTCATGTCCTTCTTTATCGTGTATGACAGTACTGAGTATAAACTCTGCTTCCGCAATGGGGGCAGTTTTGCCGGGATGAAGCGGGTGTCGTACCTGATAGCGGACAGTGTATCTGAGACCGGTACACAGGCCTACTACCGGTTTTCAGATTTTGTAAAGGGGACACGCCGCGTGTGGAGTGAGGTGATCTTTCGCAATGACAGCCTGATACTGCGCAGCTATACCAATAAGAATAACAGCCTCTCCTCTGCTGTACTCCATATGGAGTGGCGCGCAGGCAGACAGGACACCAGCAGCTGCCAGGCAGCCATTCTGGCTTTCCACTATCCTCAGAAAATAATGGTAAAGAATTTCTCATCCACCTTTGCAGGATTGACAGAGAGTATATTCTACACCCTGACCGGTGATCCGTATCCAGAGTCGGCGCAGCCCTACCTGGGGCAGTCTACACTGTCGTACACTTTCTCCCCCTCACTGCCGGCACCTGACCCTAATAAGTCAGTCCTCATGTTTGTGACTACACAGCCCATGATCTCAGGAGTGTCTATCAACTATGCCAGCCTCAAAACACGATCCCGCTATGTCATCCTGTCATCAGGAGACAGGTCGTTTACTTTTAACTATATGCATCCGGGTACTTACTATGTGTACGCATTCTACGATGCTGATGGAAACCGTACGCTGAGCAGCGGCGACTACGTGAGCACGTCCAATGCTACATTCACACTGCCTGCCAGCAGTACCGCCACTCAGACGGCACTAATCAACTTCCAGGTACCATAGACAGGGAGACGCTACTCGGCAGCTGTATAGACTACTTTCTGCTGGAGTGCCTTGCTGATCTGCTGGAGCGTTTGTTTCATCAGGCCTATATCTGTATGTATGAGCAGGTGGATCTTCATCTTCAGCTCAGTATGGATGGTCACTGTATTATCAGCCGCACGGGCTGCACGGCGGTGAAAAGCAAGCAGGCTGTTGTCCAGGTCCACATCCGGGGGCAGGCTGACCTCGCCGGGAGCCAGATGATAGGTCAGCTCCTCCGTTTTATCATGCGGAAAGTCCAGAATGAGATTGTACGTGACAGTGGTATCTGCAGATAGATTATCATACCAGCGCGCTACACGCGTAGATGGCAGAAAGGATTTAGTACCATTCTGGAAATCGGAGATACGGCTGCTGGACCCGCGCAGGGATAACGCAATATGCCCGGCACTGTCTACCGGCCGTGCCAGCGCCACCTCTTCAGGCCTCTTGATACCGAGATACCGGAAAAGGAATGAAAGCTGGTCATTTTCCTTGCCGGCTATGAGTTCTTCCCTGGCTGCGCCACGATACTCTCCGCACATATCTACGCTGCCGCTCATGGAGCCGCTACCATCCTTTTGTACAGTTATATCATGTGATATGAGCAGGCGGCTACGGTCAGCTGCAGATGAAGGCGTGCGGATGAGCCTACCATCCCGGGCCACCATCAGGCCGTACCGGTTTTCTGTAAAAGTGCCCAGTAGACCCGGCTCCATAGCAGTGCTGGTACACTCCAGCCACTCAGGTTCCCCGTCTGCTATGGCGTACAGAATGACATGGTCAAACTTATCTCCCGGGAATGTGGTATCTATCGCTACCTCCCGCTCTCCACTATTGATCAGAATAGGATATGACCTGATGCCGGCCACATCGAGCAGGGCCGACATATAGTTGCTGAGTGCCTTGCAGTCGCCATAGCGCGCACGGTGTACTGTAGCAGCATCGATCGGGATGATGCCACCGATACCCGCCTGTATGCTCACATAGTGAAAATGATGCTGCAGGTAGCTATAGAGTATCGCTACGCGCTCATGGTCGGTGCGTGTATCTTTTATCAGCATTCTGATCTCTGCCTGTATATCCGCAGGCAATACCTTTTTATCCTGCCACATATCAGCTATAGCGGCGGCAAAGGATGTCCAGCTGGAGAGCGAGCCCCTGTGACCATCGATCTCAAAGTCTGTCGGTGCCAGATCTATACGCGGCAAAAAGTACCTGGCCGAATATGACCCGGATGGTACCCGGCGCGCTGTCATACCTGCTGCTGTCCACTGCAGACGGGCTTTACCGGTCTTTTCATCGTGGGTCACTGCGGGCCGGATGGCAGTATGGTAGGCTTTCCAGCGCACCATCTGCGCTGTGGGGGCCAGCACCGTACATGTGCTCTGCTGTACAGCCTCACCCCTGCCCTGTATCTGCCAGTCAGGATACTCCAGTATGCCATCCATCTGGATGGTAGTAGTGACATCTATAGTGACCGGGTAGGCGCCGCCGGCAGTCTTGAGGTACCGGACCCGCTCATCGCTGAAAAGCGCATCGCTCACCATAGCAAAGTCTTCCATCTCATAGCTCAGGTGCTTATTGAGCTGGTGCCCTGCATAGTCATAAGTCACAGACCTGACATCCTTTATTTTCCGGTATTTGTCATATGGTACATAGATGACCAGGTCCTCAGCTCCTGCCTCATCCAGGATGGTCACTACACGATGTACGGTGTACTCCGCATGGCCGGCATCCTGTATGTCCAGCACGTACTCAGCGCTACGCACTACACTATGTGCCCCAGCCAGCAGTGAGTCTGGTATGAGGGATACAGCCAGGTCCTCACGTGTGCCGGCGCGCAGGCATAGTGAGCTGAGGCAAAACAGCAGTAGCGTAGTTCCTTTCATGATCTATTTCTTGTGCAGTACTACAGGCTTTTGCCTCAGGTCATAATAATGTTTCTCAAACTCGTAGAGTGCAGCATAGGAACGAGAAGGATACACAGAACGTGTATAATCTATTTTCTGAGCGCAAGTGACCACTCCATCGGAGACCTCTGTACGATTAGTAAAGATCGCAGAAGTATCACTCATCTGCATCTGGGCAGCCGGCAGGGTACTATCTGCTCTGTAGGAGGCAGGGATAGCGAGCTTCATAGTGGTCAGTGTGCGGTCAGTATAGCCAAAGTCAACATCCGCTACCCGCCGCCTGCTCACAAAAGGATTAGTAGCACTACCATAGATATTAGCTATAGACACGTATACGTTGCCATCATTATCAGTATTGGCCGTAGTGGTAAATTTGACTTTCTGGATATAGTAGCATTTTTCCTCTACTATGCTGTCGGATACAGACTCTATGGTCACGCTTGGTAGTACCGCCTTGAGCGCCTCAGTGATCGCAGCCTGTTTGCCAGCCTTGCGCCTTTTGATCAGGCCGGCAGCGTTGTGATTGGTATAGGTGATATCGATCGTACCGGCTATGGTGCCAGCCTCGTCTAGTGCAGCATTGATGCTCACCACTTTCATACTTTGCTTTTTCTCTTTGATATCATACCAGAAGTGATCATTCACGCCTCTCACTACCCAGCCGGTAGTATTGAGCTGAGCTATTGGCAGCTCACCAAAAGGCAATGACTTCTCCGATGCATCGAGCACGATGGCATTTTTGCTATCCAGCATGACGAGGGCATCTACAGCCTCCCAGTTATGCAGTATGGGATAGTTGAAGTTGACATTGTCTGCATACCTGCTGCTCACCAGTATGGGATAGGCATCTACGCCCGATGCGCGCAGCTCGCTGATGAGCATCATATTGATCTCAGTTTGCGATCCGGTCTTGTCTTTCCATACTTTTGCATTAGAATTTTCCGGTATGAATCCGTCGCCACCATTATCTGATATATTGGCCCGTATGTAGTCATAGATGGTCCTGGCCAGCACTTCCTTGCTCATGTTATCATTGAGCATGGTCATCCACAGCTTGCGTGGTATCACATGCAGGTCCATCCCGTCTACAAATCGCTCTGATGTGTATAGCTGCTCCGAGAGTTTATCAAATGAAGAGACGAGGTTCTTGTCAAATCTCAGCGGCGGCCTGAACATGGCTAGCTGAAAACCGATCCAGCTCTTGTAGTTGCGGGAGGAATTTATGAACGGCTCATCCTGATATGATTCTACATTATATGCCGTATATGTCTGCCGTACCCCGGTCAGCGCCTGCGGTACATAGCTACCCTGCGGAGGGATCATGATACTAGAGGTAAAAGGCTCCTGACGGGTCTGCAGGGTATCTCCCACCAGGTGCTGCTCTACGTAGTAGATCATGGCATCGAGGTACCCCACAGTGATGCTACTTTTGGCAGATGGAATGTCTTTGGTAAAGTACCAACGCGGCAAGTGATAGGTGACATACTCCTCCCTCTCATAGGCTATCTCTACTACGCTGCCAGCTACTACGCCTGGTACGGCAAATGACACCTGCTCGGTACCATCGCTCAGCTGCGTGCGATGTATATCGTCCGGCTGGAGAATCGTTTTTTTGATCTCACCATTTACCAGATTGTAGCATGTGCCGTAGATATTCTTGAGCTTCTCCTGTGTGGTACCGGTGCTGATGAGTATCTTCTTATCAGTATGGTGCGTACCACTCTCAGAAAATATCTTGTAGCGCTGGTAGTAAGCTGTATTGATACGGAAATGGCCTGAGGCGGCAAATCCCTCCGAAGCAAGCCGGTAATGAACCTCACCCAGATCCATCAGGAGCATAGCATCGGCCTTTTTTTCAAAGGCGCATTCTGTCATTTTCAGCTCATCTGTGGTCACATGTCCCCATTCTGCGAAACGGCACTCTGTATTTTGAGCGTAGCCAGAGGAGAGGGCAGAGAGAAGGGCACAAAGAAAGGCAAATAAGTAGCGTGTCGTCTTCATATGCCGCAAATTTAAAAATTTGCACCTATTTGAGACACAAAGGAATGGCTATTTTTTGAAGATAAAGTATACTGCCAGTACGAGAAGGCCGAATCCTATGAAATGGTTGACCCGCAGTGTCTCATTGCGAAACGCAAGTACGGAGAAGACGGTAAAAACAGAGAGTGTGATGACCTCCTGTATTACTTTAAGCTGGAGCAGGCTGAACGGACCACCATTTTCCTGAAACCCGATACGATTAGCCGGTACCTGGAAACAGTATTCAAATAAGGCAATGCCCCAGCTGATAAAAATGATACTGATAAGGCCCAGATTATTGAAGCCCTTCATGTCCTTAAACTTCAGGTGCCCATACCAGGCCAGCGTCATAAATGTATTGGAGAGAATAAGGAGGCCGATAGTGAGGAGTACTTTTTTCATACTGCAAAATATGTAATCTCTGGTATACAAAACTGTGCCAGCTAATGCTGGTCACGAGCAGCCAGGTCTGCAGTGATCTGCTCTATATCTTTTGCCGTAAGTGGTTTTTCGAAATAGGCTTTGATCTGCCGGTACTCCCTGGCCTTCATCTTGTCCTGCTCCATGACGGAGGACGTGAGCATATAGATGAGCGTAGACTCTGTGCATCGCTCCTCCTGTATATACTGGTCCAGAAATTCAAATCCATTCATGACCGGCATATTCATATCCAGCAATATTACATCCGGGCATGCATTATGGCTATCTAGCAGCTCAAGTGCTGCTTTACCATTGGAAGCTTCGTGCACAGTGCACTCCAGCGCTGATTTGTTTAGCGTCCTTTTCGTCAGTTTCACGAAAGCGTCACTATCATCTACTATCAGAAAATCCATTATAGCCATTTCGTTTTCGACGTTATTACCACTTGTATCCATATTTATCCTAATATACGAATACAATGCTCAATAGGTCTTGGTTTATCACAATTTCTTCGTTGTAAAGTGATGCAAATTAACCGTATGCAATATTACATCAGAACAAAGTCTTGTCAAACAATGATTTAACAAGACAAACCCTTAAATATACAAGGTAAACCCGCTGATTATCAGCGTCTAGGCCCTCCCCCGATATGAGCGGGTGCAGGAGCCGGGCGTGACACCGGTGCCTCTATATGCATCTGGGGCTGTGGGCTGGGACGGCCTGCGGGTATGAAGCCGCCGCCCTGCGATGGCCGCTGTACCGGCTCCGTGCGCTGGTACACAGGCTCCGTGCGCTGGATCTGAACCGGTGTGGTGCTCTGACGCGGCGGGCTCCAGTCCTGCTGGCGTGCAGGCTGCTCGCGCTGAGGAGTACTGATACCCCCTGACTGCTGCTGCCGCTCCTGCGCAGGGTTGTTATTGCGCTGTATCGTGCCGGGATCAGCTGTGCGGGCCGGAGGCTCGCTCTGGCGTACAGGTGCCTTTATAGCAGGACGATAGATATTTACTGTTCCATTATTGACACGGGTAGCTTCCGGTTTTGGCGCAGTGGCTATATTGACACGCTCTACAGAGCGGCCGGCTTGCTTCTCTACCTCTTTGAGCTTAGGACCGGCAAAGAATATCGATTTATTGAAAGTGCTGACGTGATCTATCTGTATGATGTGAGGATCTATACTACCACCGGTATGATTGACCACGGTATTATTGACTATATGATTGGATAGATCGTGGTCTACGATGTGATTTTGCTGCGTGAAGTACCAATGATGATCCCTGCTGCCGTAATGAGTAGAAGCATACTCTCCCGGCCAGAGCGGGGCCCAGCAGTAGTAGCCCTCGTACTGGCCCCAGGCCACCCAGGCCGGCGCCCACAGTGAGCCCGGTACCCACACCCAGCCATACGCCGGATCCATATACCACCTGCCGTAGTGAAATGTGGCCCAGCCCCAGTCAAAATCTGACACCCATGTCCACCCATACTCAGTATACTCCCAGTGTCCATTGGTCATATAGGGCTCAAAGCCCCCTCCGGCCTGAGCCGGCATCCAGACATATCCATATGATGCACTCTGGACCCAGGTACCATAGGGGCTCAGATCATTATAAAAAGTCTGGTAGCTGGTGCCAGACTGGTCCAGCTGCTGCTCGCTGTAGCTGTCATCGGTATATACGTCATCCCCATTGCCATTATTATTATTCTCATAGTACCGGTCATCCTGTGCCTGTGCTACATATGTACCTAGCAGTACTGTGAGCACGATCAATATCTTTTTCATATAGTAAGTTAGATGTATCAAAAATAGTTTATAGTAAGAGGCTAACGTCCTCCTTATGCAATATTTAACTAAAAAATACCGTACCAGTACCGGAGTACCAGCCTTATTTTTCGGGGAAAAGAGACTTTCACATATATTGGAAACAATTAACACAGCACTCCTCCCCATCAGTACTGCTATCACCTTACTTTTGCCCCAGATAGTGATATTTTCTCCAAACACTAAAACGCCCGATATGAGACATCTCGCACTACTGCTGCTCACTACATTTTTCCTATCGTCTTGCCATCAGGATGAACATGGCACCAGGCGCAAAATAAGTCCTGAGATAATGGACTCTATGCGCAATGACCTTTTGAAAACAGACATAGCCTTCTCTACCCTATCTGCGGAAAAAGGACGAAATACAGCATTTGTAGAATATGCTGCAGATAATGCCACCATGCTCCGCCCATACAGCATGCCTGTGACCGGGCGCGACTCCATAGCAGCACTGCTCTCCCACCACCCTGACACTACCCGCCATCTCACCTGGATACCGATCAGTGCAGATGTGGCCCGCTCGGGTGAGATAGGATATACCTATGGCACCTATAAGCTGGTGACCAAAAACGAACCGGACCAAGTAGGTACCTATTGCACTATATGGCACAAGGACAAAGACAAACACTGGAAGTTTGTGTTGGATACCGGCAATGAGGGCCTGGCCAGTGGTGACCGTGCAGTGGAAGACCAGGTAGAAAAGATAGAGAAGAAGGAGCATTGATCTACCGGCACGTGAGGCAATTTTAAGAAGGATTTCTGTACATTCATGCCGTATCACAAATCACAGAAATGCTGACAGAAGCCCCCGGATCCCTCTCGCAATTTAAGATCGCGCCTACTGCATATGGACTGTATAGCGGCATGATAGCCGACCTGAGCACGGCTCCGTGGTCATCACTACGGCGCTCTCAGCGCAAGGCGTGGATATTCACCAGTGCTTTCAGCGCGAGGTATTGTGTCGGCTTTGCTATAGCTGATGCCGGTGTAGTAGCTACGGCGTTTGTATATTTTTTTGATACCCAGACTAGCAAGTATGTAGAAGAGAAAATTACTGTGCCGTTTGGTTTCGGCAGCAGCTTTGACCCGGACCTCAGTACTACATGGCTGCTCAAAAACTTCTCTATCACACCGGAGGGAGACCGCATTGTGTGCAGTTTTTTAGGCAAGCGTATACGCATCAAAATAGCTATGACAGAAAACGGCAAAGGCAGCACGACCCTGGCACCCGCCGGAGACAGGCCCTTTCATCATACATATAAAAACCTACTGCTGCCTGCTACTGTAGAGGCAGCTATAGATGGTGAGCAGATCACATTTAACGGTGATATAGGCGGGCTGGATTTCAGCAAGGGCTACCCTCCGCGCCACACCTTCTGGAATTGGGCATCTCTAAATGCCAAAACAGATACGGGTATCGAGTTTGGGGTGAATCTGGTAGGCGACTTTAATAACGGTATAGAAAACGCCCTATGGGTGGGAGGCAAAGTACAATCATTGTCCCAGGCTACATTCAGCTATGGCAGGCCCGTGGAGAAGAGTATCTGGCACATAGCCACACTGGATGGCACACTCAATATGAAATTCACGCCACGCGGAGTCCGCAGTGAGGATATCAATGCGCTGGTGATGATGAGCAAGTTTAAGCAACCTTTTGGCACCTTTGCAGGCACAGTCAGGCTAGATGGTGTACTACATAACTTTACCGGTCATGGCGTAGTGGAAGAGCACTTTGCCAAATGGTAATATCAGCCTTGCACCCAGTCATATTTGTCAGGCTCAAAGTGCTTTGTTTTTTTCATAAAGGTAAATGTGAAGCCAGGCCATAGTGTCACATTTTTACCATTCTTATTTTGATACCAGCTGTGGCAGCCACCTGACTGCCAGACGGACTGAGCCAGCTCCTGCTGTAGTTTTTGATTGAAGCGCCGCTGTACGTCTACCTTTATATCCATATATCTGGCGGAGCGTTTTTTGGCGTGTGTGATAGCCTGCATGATATAGGCTACCTGCGCCTCTATCATCAGTATCATGGAGCTATGCCCCAGGCCCGTATTGGGGCCGACTATGAGAAACATATCGGGGAACCCGCTGACTGTAGTACCCAGGTAGGCCTCAGCGCCCTCTCTCCAGACTTCGTTCAGATCCAGGCCGTCGAGGCCTTTCACAGCAAAACGCGTCACATTCTCCGCGGCCTGAAACCCTGTAGCCAATACTATAGCATCGACATCATGCTGCGCACCATCTGCAGTGCGTACCCCGCCGGCATTGACCTCAGCTATGCCGTCTGTGATCACAGATACATTAGGTTTCTGTAGGGCACGGTAGTAGTCGTTAGACAGCAAGATCCTCTTGCAACCTATCACATAGGACGGTGTCAGTTTTTTGCGCAGTACAGGATCTTTGACTGCACGATGTATATATCGTGTGGCTACACGACCAAAAAGCCGCATGACAGAAGGGTGAACTACAAATCCTATGGCCATCAGCTCATGCTGCCAGTACAGGCGCCACCTGTAGAGTGCCCTCATAAATCCGAACTGCTCATACATACGCCTCCTGAATGCAGATATGGGTTTGTCCGGCTTAGGTATGACCCATGCAGGCGTGCGCTGAAAAACGTCAAGCCTGCCCACCTGGTCTGCTACAGCAGGTATGATCTGAATGGCACTCGCGCCTGTGCCTATCACGGCCAGTCGCTTGCCTGCATAGTCATACGTATGGTCCCATCTCGAGGAGTGAAACATCTTGCCCGAAAATGTATCCAAACCCGGTATGGAAGGATAAGCAGGGTCACTAAGTCCGCCAGAGCACGATATGAAGAAGCGTGCAGTATAAACCTGGCCAGCTCCCGTATTGATATGCCACAGTCCGGCTTCTTTATCAAAAGTAGCCGATACTACCTCTGACTGCAGCTGGATGCTGCTCCTGAGCGCATAGGTATCCACACAGTATTCCATGTATTGCAGTATCTCCTGCTGCGGACCGAACTGCCTGCTCCATGACGGGTTTGGCGCAAATGAAAAAGAATATAAATGCGACTCTACATCGCAGGCAGCGCCGGGATACGCATTATCATACCAGGTGCCGCCTATGGCGTCGTTTCGCTCCAGGATGAGCAGATCATTGTATCCGGCCTCGCGTAGCTTGATGGCCATACATATACCGGCAAAACCTGCCCCAACTATTATAGTCTCGTGATAAACACTCATATAAGAAGAACACTTTTCATTTTTAATACAATAGATTGATAGACAATATCATAATTTTAAACCACATTTATATTTGCAAAAACTAATAGCCGACCATCACTTGCACTGACACCAAAACTTTTAAGACCAGACCTATTGAATAATTAGGATACTGCTTTTATCTTTGCACACCTTTTTGAGACTCAGAATAAAAACCCTTTTGCGCCTCATGACGTCTAAACCAATTTATGTAATGCTGGCTGATGATAGTCCGGATGAGCATTTCCTGTTTATCCACACTGTCAAAGGTATAGATAAATCTATCACCGTAAAGACCGCTATGAATGGTGAGGATCTGCTGGAAAAGCTCACTAAGACACAAGACCTGCCCGACCTCATTTTTCTCGATATTAATATGCCTCTGAAAAATGGTAAGGAAAGCCTGGCTGATATACGCAAGGATCCGCGCCTGCAGCATTTACCCGTGATCATCTACTCTACTTCTGATGAGAGGAGGGATATTGATGATACTTTTGCGCTGGGTGCGGATATGTATCTGAAAAAGCCGCAGGATTTTCTCGAGCTGGAGAACATACTGAATGGAGTACTTAAAACCTATCGGGCGGATGGCCTCAAACGAGGCGACAGGAGTAGCTACGTATTTGCGTTGAGCTGACAGAAATTTGTAACATACAATACAAAACTTGTAACTCGATTTTAATAAAGTTCAAAAAGAAAATGCCCTCCGGTTCCGGAGGGCATTTTCTTTTTGATGAAAGATATGATCACTGATTGCACTGCACGGTATATTGCCCACAGCTCACCTTGATCTGCTGGTAGCATCCTTTGGATGTGGTCACAGTGAGGCCATCCTCATTGCATGGGCAGGAGGTGCCCAGATTGAATGTCACAATGCCTTTTGCGTCGGAATACTTGGCCGCCTGCCCCGTACAGGCAGCTGTGACCAGAGCCCCTTGCAGTGGTTTCCCATTGACATCCAGGGTAAGCACAGTAAGTATCATCTCCCCACCAATACGTTTGCCTGGTTTGAATGATGTACGTAGCGTACTGGCATACTCAGGCGATGGATCTGTGGGTTTATGATGTCTATCTGTACCGGCATCAGCTGCCAGGACTATGCAGAGCAGTATAATGGTAGCGAAGATTTGGATAATTTTTTTCATACATTTGAAATATTTGGTTGACTTACACCTACGTTTTTAAACCCCATTTGTTACATTTCTCTCCAATGCACCCTTCTGAGGAATCTTATCAAATAGAGCTGGATAAAGCATATTCCTTTTATGCGAAGGGGGCCTTTCGTGAAACGCTGAGCGTACTGGCCGGTATGGAATCAGAGGGAAATACCCTCTCTCTGCTCATGCGTCTGAAGCTGACCAATCTGGCAGGTCTTTGCTATTTCAACCTGGGCGAAATAAAGAAAGCCGAAAAATACAGCCTGCAGTCCCTGCAGCTAGCTCAGGAATACGGTGATCCTGTTTTCATATTCAAGAGGTATGACAACCTTGCTGCGCTTTACTCTTTTACCAAAGAGTACCACCTGGCGCATGACTATATGCAGCACTCTATAGACCTCAAAGAAGCAACACAGCATGAGAAAGACCTGATACCCGGGCTACTGCAGCTGGCGGCATTATTTTTTTATATCGACAATGTAGAATCGGGTAAAGAGACTGTAAAGAAGGCCGGGCAGATCATGGAACGGTATCCTCCGGATGAGCAGCTTATTATGCACTATGACTTTCTGCTGGGCATGCAGTATAAGCGCGAGAAAAAGATCCATGAATCATTACAGCAATATGATAAAGCCATCGAAAAGTCACGTGCATTGGGTTTCTCGCTCGTAGAATGCAGATCGTATACCAACCAAGGCGATATCTATGTGAGCCTGGAGGACTGGGGCAGGGCGCAGGACCGGTTTGAAAAAGCGCTCGAGATATCTACCACTAATCATCTCAGTATAGATAAGCAGAACATAGGTATACAACTAGCCCTCACAGCACTAAAGCTGGGTGATATATCTAAATGCAAGGAAATCTACCTGCGTGTACGTGAGGATATATACCAATCCGGCGATGATGTACTGCTAAAAGAGCTGGAAAGTGTCGGCGCAGAGATGTATGAAGCAGAGGGAGACTATAAATCTGCCATAGATGCGTATAAACGACATCTGAACCACTACAAAAAGCAGTATGATAACGAACTAAGCCGAAACATAGTCAATATACAGGCCAAGTATGAAGCGGAGCGTGGCGAGAGACAGTTGAAAGAATCAAGGCTGCTACAGGTGGAGAGCGATCTTAAAGCACTAAAGGCTGAGCATGACCTGCAGGATACAGAGCGGCGGTTTCGCACGATGATAGAGAATAGTACAGATGGAATTGTGATCATGACGGCAGGCCGGCAGCCTGTATATATGAGCCCCTATGTATACAAGATACTAGGCTACAGTGAAGATGAGATCGCAGGTGTAGATGCATTTCCAATGGTGCACCCTGAGGATCAGGATATAGCCACTGAGATGGGACTCGCAGTTTTGGCAAATCCAGGTGTACCGATCCATGGTCATTTCCGATTTCCCAAAAAGAGCGGTGAGTATGTGTGGATAGAAGGTACAGGTATCAACCTGCTGGATGACCCCGTGGTACAGGGTGTGGTATGCAACTTTCGTGATGTATCTGAGCGCAAAGAAACAGAGAGTGCGATACAGGAACTCAACAAATCCCTGGGCACCCTGGTATCTGAGCGCACATCTGAGCTGGAGGAGGTGGTCAAGGACCTGGAAGCTTTTAGCTACTCGGTGTCTCATGACCTGCGCTCTCCGCTGCGTATCATAGCCGGCTACGCCAAACTGATACAATCCGACCATGCAGAGTCATTGAATGAAGAGTCGCGCGAGTTTATAGATATCATACTGGACAATACCAAGCGTATGGGGCAGCTCATAGATGACCTGCTTAATTTCTCCCGTATGGGTCGCAAAGCGCTATTCAAAAGCCCGGTAGATATGAAGTCCATGATAGGTATAGTACTCGATGATCTGGGCAGGGCTATGGGACACCTGCCCGAGCAGATCATAATAGACGACCTGCCACCTGCATATGCTGACCATGCACTGATCAAACAGGTGTGGGTCAACCTGCTCTCTAATGCTGTAAAATACTCATCCAAAAAATCAACGCCGACCATAGAGATCGGCTATATGGATCAAGATGGTGAAACCGTATATTTCATCAAGGATAATGGAGCGGGATTTGACATGCGGTTTGCGCACAATCTTTTTGGAGTATTCAAAAGGCTGCATGACCGATCAGACTTTGATGGTATAGGAGTAGGCTTGGCCCTGGCCCATCGTATCATCAAGATGCACGAGGGACGTATATGGGCGGAGGCAGAGCCAGACATGGGCGCCACCTTCTTCTTTACACTGGGGCCAGACGCGTGATAGGCCTTTATTCGCTTTTCACAAAGTACCTGTAGCTACGCGAAGCTCCCACCTCAAATTTGACAAAATATAGCCCGCCGCTGAGAGCCGCGCAGTCGGCTTGTATCTGCTGTCCCAGCCGGGAGTAGGACACCGGGATCTGATGACCAGCCATATCATAAAAACTCACTGCCACACTCCCTGTAGCAAAAAATGGCGACTCAGCAGTAAGTATATCAGACACCGGGTTAGGATACACACTGACATCTATCTGAGGCACATCTGAGATGCCTGCAGGTCCCAGTACTGTGATGGTATGAGTACTCACCGCACTGCAGCCATACTGATCCGTATACAGATAGGTCACCACATGCGTACCGGGCTGTACAGAATCCACATAAAACAGATTGCCATGCACGCCTGCACCAGTGAAAGTCCCGCCGGCTGGAGACACGGCGAGCAGTATAGGGTGTGTATGTGCCATGACTGTATCCGCACTACTGCCCCATACTATCAGAGTGGGCGTATCTATGACCAGCGTGAGTACTACTATACTATCACATCCGTGTGCATCTGATAGCGTATCGCTATATACACCTGACGAGATCAGCTGCTGCCCGTGAAAGGAATAGCTGCTATCGCAGCTCACTGCCTGATAAGACGTACCTGATGCAGGATAAACAGACAGAGTCAGCCGAACTATGCTGTCACACCCGTGCGTGTCACTCAGCGTATCCCTATAGACACCAGATGCAGTCAGAGCCTGTCCGTGAAATATGTAACTGCTACCTGCACACACGGCAGTGCTGTATGAGACTGTATCACGAGGCAATACGGCCAGCGAAAGCGTGACAATACTATCACAGCCGTGCGCATCTGATATCGTATCTCTGTAGATACCCGACTGCGTCAGGACGCGGGAGCGAAACTGATATGGCACACCGGCGCATGAATAGTCACTAAAATTATAACCCGGCTGACCATAGCACCTGGTATATAGCGGACAGATCTCTGCGGCAGTGAGTACATGACCGCTGATGAATGTAGAGCTGAGTGACAGCAGCATTTTATCCCTGATCGCACCGGCATTTCCTCCTTGTGCATTGAGGAAGTTAGAAGCGGTCCAGGGATCATTGCCTGCGTAGGCCGTATAGATAGTACCGAGATCTGCTACCATAGTAGTTCCGGGCTCTCCGAGGTTTACAGGCTTCACATGTTTCAGCTGCCTGGTGGCTCCGCAGCCGGGATTGCAGATGACGGATGAACCGCAGCCCCCTATGGTCAGATAGTTGCCATGCTTATCCGGTGAGGCATATACAGAGTCTGCCCCCCAGGAGATGTAGAGGCTCTTCATAGGTCTGACCTCCACGTGCTGACAGAGCGTACCTGCGTGCGAGACACTCTGGATCGTATCTCCCATCCAGTGGCTCATGATAGTATCATACATCCACCCGGCAGTAGTATCGGGCCCGGTATACTTCAGGGAAAAATTGAATCCTTCCACATCGGCGGTATGACCCAGCGCGCCACAATCCTGCCCATATAGCACAGCACAGTTTACTTTCACCTTGGGATAGTACCAGATCAGGCCCGGGACCAGCTGATGGGCAGGTACCAGTGCTACGGGATGGATCTGTATAGAGTCATAGCTGCTGCTCCGTGTATACTGCTGGGGTATAGGGTATATGTGGCAGACGATCAGATTGCTATCTCCAGTACCGTCCAGTGCCGGACCGGGGCATGACTCATCACTAAACTGTATGATCTTAGGCATAAACTGCTGCAGCAACTTCTGCTCCAGCCGGTCATCCATACCATCCTGATCTGCATCTACTATAGATGGTATAGTGACGAGATCAGTACCGCCGCACCTGCTGATGACTGAGACCTGCTGCTGTGCCCGGAGCGATAGGCCCGGCAATAGCAGTATAAATAAAAACAATAAAATGTTTCGCATATGTTATCCTGATGTAGCCTTGACTAAAGTAGCACTTTTAGCCGCGCCAAAACATCACATACCAGACACCGGCACATTAATTAACAATAAAATATATACAAAACTAATTTGTGCTGATATTTAGCAATGAATAGTCCGCTATATCCAGCGTTATGTATTCACAAAAACAAATCAGGCAGATCTCCCTGGGGTGATCTGCCTGACCTTCTTCATACCAATTGCAATAATGCTATGGTGATTTTTGCATTCGTCTGATTAAGGACAAACTACTGTTGTGGTGCCACAAGACACTTTGAAAGACAGCTCACAGTTTGTAGTAGTTGCAGTAGCCGAAGACTGGCTGCAAGGACATACACTGAAAGGTCCCCATGACGCTGTTCCGTGAACGTCTGTGTATTTAGGACTGCCAGCACAAGGTGCTGTCACATAGACGCCCGGTTTAGGATTTCCCTTGAGGTCAGTTACCACTATACCGAGGTATTCAGTACCGACGCCCATAGGCTGTACTACCATGCCACTAGAGTTTAGTGTAATGGTACTACTTGCAGACTGAGCGGTCTGAGCATGAGCACTTGAAGCACACAAAAGAAGACAAGCACAAAAGACGAAGAGCAAAGTTTTTTTCATTAGCTTTGAATTGTTTGGGGTGATTTAAAAAAATAGCGCGCAAACATATACACTCTGCTCGTAGAATGAAAAAAAAGCATACGAATATTTCAACATCTTTCCTTTTTTCTCAAGCAGAAGTATCCTACCACAACAATAACTTTGTAGAAACCCTCAATATTCTAACACTGTTAGATAATGAGCTGGCAGAACAGCCCGATCTTTTGCTGGAAATGAAGAGCTCCAACCTCCGTGGCAACATCTATTTCAAGCAAGGAGATTATGCTCAGGCCGAGCAGCTTTTCCTGAAATCACTCATCCTATCGCGACAGATCGGAGAGTCTCGATACATCTATAATCGGTATGACAATCTGGCCGCCGTATACACCGCCACCAATCAGTATCGCTATGCTATCGAATACCTCCAGAAGTCTATAGAACTCAAAGAAGCGCTGGACAATAATAAAGACCTGGCCCGTGGATTCATTCAGCTTTCCTCCCTACACTTTCTAATCGAAAACTTTACTGCGGGCAAGGAAGCACTGAAAGCTGCAGCGGAACTGATAGAAAGACACGAGCAGCGCGATCTGCTCATGCATTGGCATTTTGCGATGGGTATGCAGTACAGAAGGGAAGAAAATGTACCTAAAGCGCTGGAGGCATATACAGAGGCGATCCGATATGCAGTCGAGTTTAACGCTCCGCTGGTGGCAGCTAAGGCCTATAGCAATCAGGGCGATATCATGATGCGTGAGAAGCAGTGGCCGCAGGCAGAGGAAAAGTATAACCTCTCGCTAGATCTCTATCGCAAGAACAATGTACAGCTGGAAGAGCTCAATACATCAGTACAGCTCGCACTGATAGCGCTGGAGAGCAAAAATCTGAAACGTGCGAGGGAGCTGTACGAAGCAGCCCTGGAAGGATCCATGGAGCTGAAGAATGATGTGCTGAAAGGAAATCTGGCGGAGCTGAGTGCCCGCCTGCACAAGGAGGAAAACAAACCCGCCGAAGCACTCGAAGCCTATGAGCGGTATATCTCATATTATAAAAAGATGTATGACTCAGAAATGAGCCGTACAGTACTGGATGTACAGGCCAAATACGAGAACGAAAAGAAAGAGCGTGAGCTGCAAAAGGTAAAACTACAACAGGTAGAAAGCGAACTAAAAAGCCTTCGCGCAGAGAGAGCTCTCATGGAGCGGGAGATGCGATTCAGAGCGCTGATAGAAAACGGAGCCGACCTCATCTACATCATAGACCACAACCTTCTGGTGCGCTATGCCAGCCCTTCAGCCTTTCACCTGCTGGGTTTTGATGAGAAAAATCCTTTCAAGTACGGCATGTACGAAATGCTCCATCCTGATGACGTGGAGATGGTGCGTGACAGGCTGAAGATAGTAATGGAAAATCCGGGGCTTCCTGTTTTTGGCCAGATGCGCCTACCTTGCGCTGATGGTGGGTATGTCTGGACTGAGGGTACAGCTACCAATTTATTTCACGTAGAGGCAGTCAGAGGTATAGTGTGCAACCTGCGTGATATCACTGAGCGCAAGCAGGCCGAGGCCTCAATACAAGAGCTGAATGAATCACTGGAGCAGAAGATCATAGAGCGCACAGCTGAGCTGGAGGAAGCGAATAAAGGCCTGGAGGCATTCAGCTACTCCGTGTCGCATGACCTGCGTGCTCCCCTACGCATCATCAGTGGCTACACTGGCCTCCTGCTAAAAAAACACACCCACGAGCTCAGTGATGAAGCACAGGAGTTTCTAAATAGTATAAAGGATAATGCCCGCCACATGGGCGAGCTGATAGACGACCTTCTGAATCTCTCTCGCCTCGGACGCCAGGAGCTGCAAAAAACCGAGGTAAACATGAACGCGGTAGCCTCCGGTACGCTCAGGGAGCTAAAAAGCAGCGAGCCTAAGCTCAAAGCCGAGATACAAATACAAGACCTGCCCGAGGCTGTAGCAGACGAGGGCCTGATCAAGCAAGTATTCTCAAACCTGCTGGGCAATGCAGTAAAATACTCCCGAAAAAAATCTCACCCCAAAGTAGAGATCGGTTCCTATGCAGCAGAAGGCAAGACGGTATACTATGTCAAGGATAATGGTGCAGGATTTGACATGAAGCACGCCGACAAATTATTCCGCCCTTTTCAGCGGTTACATGACAAGAGCCAGTTTGAGGGTACAGGTATAGGCCTGGCCATAGTCTACAGCATCATCACGAAGCATGGCGGCCAGATATGGGCCGAAGGTGAAGATGGCAAAGGCGCTACTTTCCTTTTTACACTGAGCTAAAAAGCCCCGATATACCTACCGGGGCTCTCTCCATTTATCAGGTTACTTTTATTCTTTTACAAACTTAGCAGGAGTATATACCGCACTCTCTGATAGTGGCTGCACAAAGTAAATGCCCGGAGCCAGGCCAGATACATCTATGCCTCTATCTGAGTAGCTGCAGTCCATAGCTGTATGTCCATCTATAGCAGATATGACCACATGATACAAAGGAGATGTATTATCAGCAGCGATGAATAGTTTGCTGGCGGCAGGATTCGGATATAGGTGCATGCTGGTGCCACTCAGCGCGACCACAGCATTAGTACCCGCTCCCTTTTTATAAATGTCGATCACATTGATGGCCAGAAATACGTCATTATTATATCTCACAAAGTAGTCCCCATACGTCTGATTATCTGCCATAGTAGTTAGGCCAGCCGTATCCCATGCCAGGTTGGCTAGTCCCGTAGTGGTACCTATCACATCTGGTGCAGAGGGGCTGGCACTATTATTCATAGCAGCGTAGAAAGTCTGACCATCGGCGTACATAGCAGTTATTTTCTGTGGTGTGTGGTCTACAGCCTGGTATATGAGTCCATGTGTATTGACGAGTGACCAGTGGCTGCCGCCATTATCAGAATACCATATGCCCGAGGTGCTGTCATTGGCCCATGATCCTCCTACATAGAGCCGGCTGCTGGAGGCATCTGTGATCAGCTTGATAGTGCGGAAATCTACCGGCAGATCGGTGGTGCGGAGTGTCCAGGTAGCACCATTATCTGCAGAGACGAAGAGGCGCTGAAAGTTATTCTTGTATCCGTACATGGTGTCGCCGTACCATGTGATAGGATCTGCTGGTGGAAATAAGGCACTACCCGCCAGGTCTGTGATATTATGCCACTGTGTCTCTCCCGTATCTTTGATAAAATAGGCATCATTGGTACCCAGCAGTATCTTACCATTGTGATATGACATGTTAGTGGCCAGTGAGATACCGTTTTGATAGCGGGTAATGCCGACAGTATCAATGATCATCGTCTGTCCACCATCATAGGAGTAATACAACTGGCACTCCAGGCCTTGCAGCGTAGCAATGTACATTTTATTGCCTGCATCTTGTATCAGGCGCGGACCTGTCTCACTTGTATTGACAGCCGTCCAGGATGTACCACCGGCATCCAGCTTATAAAGCCTGGAAGGTGTGAGATCTACCAGCACTGCATACAGGCCTCCCTTGTGCACCGTCATATTGCCTATGGGCAGATATGGCAGGCTAGTGATATTGGTACCTTGCCACTGGGCCATAACAGGCAGCATGCATATGACTGCCATCATCGTAAGTAATTGTTTTTTCATGATCTTTTGGATTTTGATGTGAAATTTTGACTGATGCAAAACAAGTCAGTCGCGCTGTCACCTTTTATCCCAAAAAATCGAAACCTTACTGTTTGTCCGCTATTTGCGGCGGCTGATATCACATAGCATATCGGAGTGTATGTTCAGCCCGATGTTAGTCATATTGTAGACATGCTCAGAGGCTACGAGATACACTATCTCACATATCTCCCGTTCCGTATAGTACTGCTGCATACGAGAGAAGGTAGCCTGCTCCACCTTTCTATCCCGGGTGAGCTCTGTGACATAATCCAGCATGGCCCTATCTGCAGCAGAAAATACCGGGCTGGTCTGATACTCAGACAGCGCATCAAACTTGGCTTCATTCAATGATTTTTTGATCACTACTGAGCGGCCTATATCCATACAAAATAGGCAAACATTGAGATGTGCCACCTGCTCTCTGACTAGCATGACCGTCTCAGCAGGGAGAGTCAGCTTTTTATCCAATGAAGATATTTGTGCCTGCCACTTGCCAAAGGCCAAGGGCATCCGCGCCCCAAACACCTTGAGTGGAGTCAGGACTTTCCCGAATTGCTTTTCAGTAAAATAATAAACCAGCCTCATCAGAAGGCTATCCGGCTTTTCTATGGGCGCGAGAAATGTATCCATTGCTTTCATTTAAGACATAGACAAACAAATAGTTAAGCTATGGACATTTGTGATGACCTTTTAAAAAAGTAATGAAGGTGCGCACAGATCTAGTGCTGCCCCTCTCCTATCTCTTCTATCATCTTGGCGCAAAATGCTGGTAGATCGTCTGGCTTGCGGCTGGTCACCAGACCATTGTCCACCACTACCTCCTCGTCTGACCAGGTTGCTCCGGCATTGATCAGGTCTGATTTGATAGATGGATAAGAGGTCATATGGCGCCCCTTCAGTTGGCCTGTCTCTATCAGCGTCCATGGCCCATGACAGATAGCGGCTATCGGCTTGCCCTCTTCCAGGAATGTACTCACAAAAGCCACTGTAGCAGCATCAGTGCGCAGTTTATCCGGGTTCATCACACCACCTGGCAGTACCAGCGCATCATAATCTGCGGGATCTGCCTCTGACACTATCTTATCTACAGGATATTCACCACCCCAGTCTGTGTGGTTCCAAGCTTTGATCTTACCTGATTTGAGAGAGATGACATCTACTATTGCATTTGCCTTCTTCAGTGCCTCTATCGGCACAGTGAATTCAGACTCCTCTACTCCATTTGTCGCTACCACGGCGACCCTCTTATTAGCTATTGACTTTGACATAGTGCTTATTTTTGATCACTATGCCTCAATATCTGTACCGTGTTGCTGTGAGGAAATCTCTGTACTACTGCTCATCCCGGATGGTATCATCCAGGGATTTTATCACCTTAGAAAAATTGTGCGGTATAAGGCGGGCCGCCAGCGCCTCTATAGCGGAAAGGACGAAGCCAGTGAGAAAGATGGAAGATTTTGCAGTTTTCTTTATGCTAAAAGTACCGCTAAAGGTGACCTTGGTCCCCTTGCCGGCCTTGGTACAGGCTATAGAGCCTATACAGGAGATATCCTCCACCTTATAGTGTGTCTCTATAGAAAACTGGCTGGTGAAGGTCTCATTGTCCCATATCGCATCTTCTGTCCAGAGCATCATCTCTGGCTTGATCATACTTTTGAGCATGGCAGGCAGTGGTGGTGCGGCCTGCCACTGGCTGATCACATGCACACCGTCGGGCTTTTTCCTGGTCCGCTTTACCACTTTCACGTACTCCATATCATCCTGCAGCGCTGCTATCTCAGGCAGCCTGTCACGGATGGTCTCCCACACTACAGGCAGGGGATGGTGGAGGGTCTCTGTACATTTGAATTCCATATCGTATGCATGATAGTAAAAAAGATAATCCCGATAAAAGCTAGCTATCCACATGCCAAATAAAAAGGCCTCCCCGGAGGAAGGCCATTTCTATTCTTTGGCTGCAGATCAGATGTTTTTCAGCAGTTCTTTGGTCAGCTCATTATTAGGATCGAGATCCTTCGCCTTATTGAGGAAAGGACCGGCTGTGGCCTTATCTCCCTTATTGAGGTAGAAGGCACCGAGGTACTGATAGCTTTCTATCAGGAAGTTCTTGTACCGCGCCTGATCCGTACCGCTCTCCGCTACTTTGATAAACTGCTCATAGTATGGCTTGGCAGCAGCAGATTTCATCTCAGGGTCCAGATTGTTGTTCGTCTTTGCCCTCCACTGCCAGCTATCTGCTACGGTAGCATACTTAGTGGTCAGCGCGGAGAATGCCGTATCGGCGGCTATAAAATATTTAGCTGCGGAGTCTTTGGCTGCTTTGTCATCCTTCTTAGCCTTCCACGCCAGTGCCATATTGTAGTTAGAGCGCCCTAGCCAGTAGAAGTCATAGAAGGTAGGATTGGGATAGTTAGCTATCCGCTTGCTGTATGATGCCACAGCCTCCGGGTATCTCTTGGTAGTATACATCAGCTGACCGTAGTCAGACAGGAGCTCGGCATTATTGCTATCTACAGAGAGAGCGGTATTAAAGTACTTGAGAGCCGCAGTAGTGTCATTATTCTTATTGGCTATCTTGGCGCTATATACATAATCCAGTGGACGGACGCGTGACTGTGGTGTAGCTACCCAAAAGCGCTGCATATAGTCACCAGCTTCCTTGAAGTGCTTGAGCTCATAGTTAGCATAAAAGAGGGCACGCAGGATCACTACATTGGTAGGATCAGCGTCGAGCATCTTCATAGCCTCAGATACTACCTGATCGTATTCCTTTGATGCATAGAGGAAGTTGATGAACTTGGTCTTGGCATCAGCATCATCCTTATTCAGCTCTATATATTTCTTGATCTCCAGCTTGGCCAGGTCATATTTCTTGGCCAGGAAGTAGGTCTCAAACAGATCGTAGTGCGCCACCGGATAGTCCGGCTCCAGGGCGATAGCCTTCTGCAGTGCATTGATCGCATCATCATAAGTACGTGCACGGGTGTTGAGACGGCCTATTTTGATAAAGGCCATGGTCAGCTTAGGATTGACCTCTGCTGCACTCTCATATTTGCTCATCGCTTTACCACCCTCGCTATTATCCAGGTAGGCATCGCCCAGCTCCAGGGCATTGTTGGTATTCTTGGGATCTATCTTGAAGGCGTCCTCAAAATTCTTGATAGCTTCCTGCAGGTCGGTAGTCGTCGGCTTATACCATGCATCACCTACCTGATTGAGGATATCCGCACTCTTAAATTTTGAGGTCACGACAGCCTGCTCAAAGTATGTTTTTGCCTTAGCCTTATCGCCATTCAGCAGGCTGAGGCGGCCATTGGCCAGCAGGCCATATACTGTCTTATTTTCAAAACCGGGTACGCGATAGCATATCTTGGCAGAATCCGGATCGTCCATCTTCAGGTAGGTATTACCCAGATAGTAGGCCGATTGTACGCGGTCAGCAGTACCATCTGCCAAAGCCTTTCGCAGGATATTCTTGGCGGTGGCATAGTTCTCTTTCTCCAGTTGTTTTTTGCCCTCGTCCAGTGCAGACTGTGCGAATACCTGAGAGGACAACAGCAGCATAGCCGCTGCGATCTTGATACTTTTCATCCTATTATCCGGTTTTTTTAAGATTTGCAATGATAGCGTTTTTCGTTTTTATTTCAGTTTGTGATATTGATAGTACGTGATGGCATGATAGCAGGCACCAGTCCCGATTTCAATATAATACGCCCTGATCTGTCTTTGTTCAGGAAATTAACAAACCCCGTGCCGACCTTCTGATCCATGCTATGCTGTATGAAGTTGATCGGCCTTGCAAAAGGGTAAGATTCATCGGCTATCTCGCTCTGAGAGGCGGTAGACACTACCATCCGGCCCGCTGAGTCGGGCTTAGCCACGTACAGGAGCTTAACTTTCTTTAGCAGGTCGCGCACCGATGCTACATCTTCATCACTGATCTTGTCATATGGTATGAAGCCTATGGCGTTCTTATCTTTCTGCAGGTAGGCTACCAGTTCATCCGTATTTTTCACTGCAAAAGCAGACTGACGGGCCGACTGGCCAAAGAGGCCAAACATATAGCTCACCACGCCGGAGCTATTGCCTTCAAAGACCACTTTGTACTGGTCCGACGTACCGGCTACGAGCTTGCCCACCTGAGTATATTGCAGCGTATCCTGCGGAAAATCCTGATGAGCCACCAGTGCTATCGCATCTCGTGCAAAACAGCGCTCATCCGGCGTGATATGATTCTTTTTGAATAGCTGCGTGCGCTCCGACTCCCTGAGGCGGCGCCCTATCACTACTGTAGAAAAGCTATCTGACGTCAGGTGCTTCAGCACCTCGGCCTCCGGCAGGTAGATGAGATGCAGGTGCTGATCCGGCTGATCATTCTCATACACACGCGCCTCCTGGTCTATGATATATCTGAAAGCCTCATCTGCATAGACAGTGATAGAGTCTATGTGCGCTGGCCCCTCTATGGCTACAGGTGGCGGTGTGGCCTGGTCTGTGTGGCGGCTACAGGCCATCAGGCCCAGGCAAAATATGGCGATAAAGTAAAGCGGGCGATACTGCACGGTTAGATATTTTGAGAGTCGGGCCTGTCTGTCAGTGCCCTCAGCAGTCTGAATCCCCCATAGGCGATAAACACCCACGAAAGTATAGACCTATAGGTAGGCTCTATGAACCCTAATATCTGCTGGCCATAAACCATCAGATATATACCCAAGCCGATATAGCAGAGGGCTATGGCTAGCTTCAGGATGCCCAGAGGGCTGGAAATAATACTGCGGAGTGAGGCCATCAGATATTTTTAATGACAGATGCCAAAGGTAAGTCTTTTACATAAAATAATACCGGATATGACAGTATTGTGACAAGGTACGGTGAAGCTCCATATCAGTCCCGCTGCTCCCAGATAGCACGGATGATCTTTTGCGCATTGGCCCTGTTGCTAAACTCATGGTCCAGCAGTTTCTTCCGCTTATTGATATGATGCTCATCAAAATCAAGGTTCATCATGTCCATGATCAGCCGCTTGGTAGCGTTAGGATTATCCTCTATCACACAGAGTGATTCCAGACCCGTATTGTTTACCATTTTCGAGTTGACCAGGCAGAAGCGCCCCCTGTAAAGCGAGTTGAGTAGCTTCAGCTTGATGCCTGTATTCTGGAAGGTGGTAAGAAGATTGACCTGAGCGTTGCTAAGCAGATCAGCCACTTTGTCAAAAGATGGATTTTCTACCAGCTCTATGTGTGGGTACCGGGCCACCTCTTTTTTGAGCGCCTCAGTAGGATTCTTGCCCGCTATTACAAAAGGTATCTTAAGGTCAGCTGCGATCTTCTTCACTATAAATATAGCCGCCTGGTTATTTTCTACCACGCTCAGGTTGCCATGATAGAGCACATAGTCGCCACGGCCAGTTTTTGACGTCACCTCCTCATTAGAGTGAAAGGCAGATACAAAATCTATATCCTCATAGGATTGGCGCAGGTATTCATAGTCGCTCTTGCTGATCGCAAATATCCTGTCTGCATGACGCAGTTCCTCCTCAAATTTCTTGAGCCGGTTTGCCTCTACATTGAAATAGTATTTGATTAGGAAATTGCGTTCAGCTTCCTTGAGGCTTTTGTAGTACTCCCACTCCACATTGTGCATGCGCACAGCCTTGATCTTTTGCCGTATGGATGGATGCCCCAGGTAGAAACAGGTATGCAATCCCTCAAAGAGTACCGGGTGCTCGTCTCCCGCTAGTGTACTCAGCAGTTCATCAGATTTCCTCGACCCTACGATATAGGGCACTGAGGAGTAGATAGCCTGGTAAAACTTCTTGCGTTCATAATAATTGACGGATGCGCAGACCTCTTCCAGTTCTTTGGATTCCTCGCGGCCATAGTGAAAACAATGCAGATGAACTTTCACTCCCAGCTCATGGAGGGCTTTGATCTTGTAGTAGACGTCTATCACACCACCGTAGTCGGGAGGATAGGGCACATTAAATGATACTATATGCAGATGCCTGTCAGTAGAGCCGGTCATAAAGCGCGATCAGTTTTTTCTCTTCGTTTTCCCATGTGAGATCACGCCTGCAAACCAAACAATTCTCCCTCACTTTGGCGTATAAATCTTTGTCTTCCATTAAACGTGTCAGAGCGTTTTTTATCGTATCCTTTTCCAGATTTTCTACCAATAACCCTACATGGTATTGATCATTAATGCGCTTATACTCCGGAAAGCCGATACACACCTGGGGCACACCTGCCTGTATATAGTCCAGAAATTTATTGGCCAGGGAGTAGTAGTAGCTGAGACCCTTCATCTCCAGCAGATTGATCCCTATAAATGCGCCGGCGGTGATCTGCCTGAGATCGGCAGGCTTCACATAGCCCGTAAACTTCACCTTGTGCTGCCGGCCGGCCTGAGCCACTTGCTCTCTCAGCTGGGCGGTGATGTCCCCATCTCCCACCAGCCAGAGCTCTATATCCAGGTCAGCCATAGCCTCTATCAGATGCTCCAGGCCCCGCCCTTCATTCAGCGCACCCTGGTAGAGCAGGTAGCGGGGTGTGTGATCTGCCGCCATGGTTACACTTTGCGTCAGTGGCAGATTGCGGATGGTGGCTACCTCTTTTTTATATGTTTTTTGAAATATCTCTGAGATACTCTGTGTAGTGCTATAGATCAGGTCCATACGCGGCACATAGGTACGCTCTACCCACTGCCATACAGCGCGTATACGCGGTCGACGCACCACCTCAGGCACCTCCGGGAAGTACTCATGTGCATCATAAACACGCTTGGCACCACTTAGCATAGCAGCATAGTAGCAGGCCACAATGGTATCCAGGTCTATGGCACAGATGATAGCGTACCGGTGAAAAAGGAGATAGAAGAAAAGCCTGACATTATACTCCAGGTAAAAAAGCTTGCCGCTATCAAACCAACACCTGAGTCGCACCTGGCGAAAAGAAAAATGATCTAATGGCAGAGACCGATCACGCTCCCGCCCTATCAGTGTCACGTCATAGCCTGCTCCTGTCAGCGAGGTGCAGATGCGCTGCATACGCTGATCGTACGTCAGGTCATTGGTCACAGCCAGTATGATGCTTCGCGCAGGCATGGCGACGAAACTAGGCTTTTTCGGATAGACTATAGTGCTGAGAATAATGAATGAAAGCTATGAACGGGCAAACACTTTACCATCTTCTGTCCGGGCTATGTTGCCCTGATCTGCCAGCCAGCGTACTACTTCATTCACCCGCTCGGGGCTGAGAGAGAGGGTATCCGCCAGAGCAGCCACAGATAGCGGCTCCTTTGCCGATTTTAATATCTGTACCGCTATCGCATCAAAATCACTTGTGCTAAGGCTCTCCTTTTTGCGGCCTATGCAGATATCACAGATGCCGCAGTCAGGCGCGTCCGCCTCACCAAAGTAGGCCACCAGCCACCGGCTACGGCACACACTTCTATTGGCCACATACTGATGCACAGCTTCCAGCCGCTCCCTGGCTCCGGATATACGCGCCTCTACAAAGCCGCGGTCCATAGTGAGGTGATCACGCCGCATACGAGGCTGGCGCAGGATCAACTGCGGCTTATCCCGGCGCGGGATGTAGGAGAGGATATCCAGCCTATCCAGCTGGAGCATAGCAGTGGTCAGCGCCTCATAGGACATACGTACCTTAGAGGCTATCGCTACTTCATTGAAGCCGACGTAGTCCTCAAACACACCTGCACAGGTACGCAGTATCATCTTGATGAGCGGTTCATATTTGCGGTGCTCTACCTGAAATTTGTACAACACATCCTTGCCCACTACTATCTTGACCCGCGGCTGCGACTGAAATCCATCACTGACCTCCAGCAGGTTTTGCGTCTCCATCAGCTTGAGTGCATTCATCACCTTCACCGGACCATACTGGTACTTTTTAGCGAAAGCGGACAAATCAAAATCATGCGGCTGGTGTGCCCCGGAGTCAAAGGCTATATTCAGCTCCCCTCCTATCTGGTCATATATCTCCCGCACCTCCTGGTAAGTGGGTATGTCTTTGGTTTTACCTTCCAGCAGATCTTTTTCATCACTGGCCGTCATGAGCTGTATGGCATAGGCGCGCTGCTCATCCCGGCCCGCGCGGCCCGCCTCCTGAAAGTACGCCTCAATAGAATCCGCCGGCTCTATGTGCACCACCACCCGTACATCCGGCTTGTCTATCCCCATCCCAAATGCATTGGTACTGACTATCACGCGGGTCTTATTGGATACCCAGTCGGCTTGTCTTTTATGGCGCTCATCACTCTCCAGCCCCGCATGATAAAAATCCGCCTTGATACCGCTCCTGCGCAGGTAGTCTGCTATTTCCTTTGTCTTGCGGCGGTTTCGCACGTATACTATAGCAGAGCCTTGTACTTTTTTGAGAATATCCAGCAGTTGCAGGTTTTTATCATCGGCCTGTCGCACTACATAGCTCAGGTTGCCTCTCGTAAAGCTCTTTTGAAAAACCTGCCCATTGTGAAATTTCAACTGTGCCTGTATATCGCTCACCACAGGCACGGTAGCCGTGGCCGTCAGCGCTATGACGGGCACACCCGGCACGAGCGCCCGCAGGTCCGCTATACGCAGATAGGCCGGGCGAAAGTCATACCCCCACTGAGAGATACAGTGCGCCTCGTCTACCGCTATCAGGCGCACGTTCATATTGGCCACCCGCGCCTGAAACTCATCCGTAGCGATCCGCTCCGGAGATATATAGAGGAACTTAACGTCTGCAAACATGGCCGCATTCAGCAGGCGGTCTATCTCTCCATGAGGCAGACCAGTGTGAATAGCGATAGCTTTGATGCCTTTGGCCTGCAGGTTCTGCACCTGGTCGCGCATCAGCGCTATGAGTGGAGACACTACGATGCACAGGCCATCCATACACAGTGCCGGCACCTGAAAGCACAGAGACTTGCCACCACCCGTAGGCAGCAGCGCCAGCGTATCATGCCCCTTCAGCACGGACTGCACGATCTCCTCCTGCAGTGGGCGGAAAGCATTAAAGCCCCAGTATTGCCATAGTATATCTTGTGGAGATTTCATCAGCCAGACAAGTGTAGTGAGATTTCAGCCGAATGGCAAGTCTACTGGCCGTCTGCTATGCGGCCATCCTTCATCACGATCTTGCGGTCAGCCATCTGAGCCAGGTCCTCATTGTGTGTCACGATGATAAAGGTCTGGCCCAGCTGATCGCGCAGGTCAAAGAAAAGCCTGTGCAGGTCGCGCGCATTGTCGGAGTCCAGATTGCCCGATGGCTCATCTGCCATCACTATAGCCGGGTTATTCATCAGCGCACGCGCTACAGCCACCCGTTGCTGCTCTCCGCCGGATAGCTCATTAGGTTTGTGGCCGGTGCGGTGGCTCAGTTTGAGCATATCCATCAGCTCTTTGGCACGTTTTTCAGCGGTGGCGCTTTTCGTGCCGGCTATGAAGGCCGGTATACAGACATTCTCCACTGCTGTAAACTCAGGTAGCAGGTGGTGAAACTGAAAGATAAAACCCAGCTTATGATTGCGAAACGATGCCAGCGCCTTATCCTTTTTCCCTGCTATACTTTCACCGGCTATGGTCACAGTCCCACCATCTGGTTTATCCAGCGTACCCATGATGTGCAGCAGCGTACTTTTGCCTGCCCCTGAGGCACCGACTATAGAGATCACCTCTCCTTTTTGTACTTGCAGCGATACACCATTCAGCACACGGAGTGCGCCATAGCTCTTAGTGATATTTTGTGCGTCCAGTATCATCTACTTAGGTGCGTACACCAGTGATTTATCTTTAAAAAAATCTTCCTCGTACCACTCTGACAGGGGTGTAAGCTGCACCATTTTCAGCCCTGCCAGCTCCTCCGTCAGGTCACCGCCCTTCAGGCAGATGATGCCGTTGCGTTTTTCATTCTGATGCTTCGGCAGAAACTTCTTCGTAGACCACTGCATCAGCTCCCTCATAGGTGCCACCGCGCGTGATACTACAAAGTCATAGTCATAGGCCATATCCTCTGCCCGTGAGTGAAAAGTGAACAGGTTTTTCAATCCGGCAGCTTCTTTTGCCGCTTCGATCACTTTCAGCTTTTTGCCTATCGAGTCCACGAGGTGAAAACGGCAATCAGGGAACATGATAGCCAGCGGCACGCCGGGAAAGCCTCCGCCCGTCCCCAGGTCCATGATCTTTGTGCCGCCTTTAAAGGAGGTGAATTTGGCTATAGCAAGTGAATGCAGGATATGCCTCTCATAGAGGTTTTCTATATCCTTGCGCGAGATCACATTGATCTTCTCATTCCACTCCGCATATACAGAGCCCAGTGTGGCAAAAGCCGCCTCCTGCTCTGCTGTGATATCAGGAAAATATTTTTTGATCAGGGAAACACCCGCTTCATTCATGCGGGCTAAAATAGTGTTTTTCAGATTGCTCTCAGGCATCCTACATAGCGTACCTGGCCAGCGGCTCCACGTCATAGCCACAAAACTCCTGCCGCTCGTATTTGTATTCAGCCACTTTGGCTATCATCCCTGCATTGTCCGTGCAGTATTCAAATTTAGGTATGTAGGCTTTCCAGTCGTGTTTGCCCGCCAGGGCGGCAAAACGCTCTCTGAGTTCAGAGTTGGCAGATACGCCTCCGGCCAGCGCTATTTCTTTCACGCCGTGCGCCACGACGGCAGCTTCCAACTTTTTCAGCAGGATATCTACGATCGTTTTCTGGATAGAGGCACAGAGGTCATTCAGATTCTTAGACACAAACTCAGGGTCCTTGCGCGTCTCCGCCTGCACAAAGTACAGGATGGACGTCTTCAGCCCGCTAAAGCTAAAATCATACTCCGGTATCTGAGGCTTAGCAAATTTAAATCTATCAGGATCGCCCTCTTTAGATCTTTTATCTATCAGCGGCCCGCCTGGGTATGGCAGGCCGAGTATCTTGGCAGATTTATCAAAAGCCTCTCCCGCAGCATCGTCTATCGTCTCCCCTATCACGGTCATATCCAGTGGCCCTTTCACCAGTATGATCTGCGTATGCCCTCCGGACACGGTCATGCAGATATGCGGATAGGCCGGCGTCTCATCTATGAAATTTGCCATGACATGCGCCTGCATATGGTTTACCTCTATGAGGGGCACGTTGAGCGCCATGCCGAGGCCCTTGGCAAAGGAAACACCTACCAGCAGCGAGCCTATCAGGCCCGGACCGCGGGTGAAGGCTATAGCATCGAGATCGGCCTGCTTCACACCTGCTTTCTGCATAGCCGTATCTACGGTCACGATGATATTTTTCATGTGCGCACGGCTGGCCAGCTCGGGCACTACGCCACCCCATGCCTCATGTACGGCCTGCGAGGCGATAACGTTGGCAAGAATTTTGCCATCTTTACAGACCGCAGCAGATGTATCGTCACAGCTTGATTCTATGGCTAGTATAGTAGGCATCGCGCTGCAAAGAAAGGAAAGAATAAGAAACTAAAGATTTTTAAAACGCGGGCGGACCCATACTTTAGGGCGTAGCCACGCGTTGGTGCACATAAGATGAAGAAAGGGCTCAGGATACTCGGTATCATCATACTGCTGGTACTATTGCTATGCGGTGGTGTCACACTGTCCCTGCGTATCCCTGCCGTGCAGAATTATGTAGCCCATATCGTGGTCAACTACGTCTCCAAGCGCCTCGGCACCAAGGTATCCATAGACCGCTTCCAGTGGTCACTACTGCGCAATGTAGACCTCCAGGGTTTTTACCTGGCAGATAAAAAAGGAGACACCCTGATCTACGCGGGCACGCTCAATGCCAACATATCATACTGGAGCCTTTTCAAAAAGGAGATCAACATCAAAGGTATCACACTGGATCATGCCCGTGTGAAGCTGACGAGCGATACAGCCGGCAAGCTCAACCTGACCACGCTCTTCGCCTCTGACAAGCCATCTACGCCTATAGTGACGCCCCAAAAGGATACGCTAGCAAAGTCTCTCGATGTGCTGATCCAGCTCAAGACGATCGGTATCTACCACACCGACTTTAGCTATGAGGATCAGAAGAAGAAGTCCCTGGTCAAAGTGCTCATACCATCCTGTGATGTGGATGTAAAAGAGATAGCCGTCAAAAACAAAAATATAGCCCTGCAGTCTATACGCATAGACAGTGTCTACGCAGCTATCACAGGCGGCCTCAGGGATACTAGTGGCCCCAAGCCTATAGAGGCTATCCACTTCATGCCGCCGGGCTGGCAGCTCAGCTGGCAGGAGGCAGCCATCACACACTCCACCTTTGCCTATGACAATCTAAACCTGGCCTCCAGCCCAAAGGGAATTGATTTCTCCCATATTTTATTTACGGGTATCAACTTCAAAACCGGCATGGCTGCTATACTGCGCGACTCCATATGCATAGATGTGCGTGCGCTCACAGCTGCGGAGCGCAGCGGCTTCAGCATCAAAGGCCTCACAGCTATAGTCAAGGCTACCGACAAAGAAATAAGCCTGAGCAAACTCAAACTGGAGACGCCAAACAGCAGCATCAACAACTACCTGGCGGTAAATTTCACTGAGTATGAAGATTTCAATGACTTCATCAATAAAGTCACGCTCAAGGCAGACCTGGAGAAGGCATATATCTCCATCAAAGACCTGAACTACTTTGCCAAAGGCAGGCTCGATGCATTGGCGCATAACAAGATCTTCATCACCGGCCACGTAAAGGGCCGCATCAATGACCTGCAGGGTAAAGGCATCGCACTCAGCATAGGTCGCAACACCATACTAAAGGGCGACTTCTACACCAGTGGCCTGCCAGATGTCAATGAGACCTTCCTTAACCTCCGTATCAGCCAGTTTACTACCAGTGCTGAGGACATCCGCCGCATAGTACCTACAGCCCCTTTCCCGACTAATTTTAATACGCTGGGCAATATCAGCTTCACAGGAAATTTTGACGGCTTCCTTACTGACTTTGTCACCCAGGGGCGCCTGTATACAGATATAGGATCAGCCTCGTCAGATATCAACTTTAAGTACAACACGAAGCTGAAAACAGGCTCCTACTCAGGCGAGCTGGCGCTCACAAACTTCGACCTGGGCAAATGGTTTGGCCAGCAGCCGCTGCTCGGCAAGATCAGCCTGAAAACCACCATCGTGGGCAATGGCATCAAACTGGAGACCATCAATGCAAAGTTGAATGGTGAAGTCAGCAGCCTGACGGTAAAAGGTTATGAATATCAGGACCTCAAAGTAAACGGTCTCATCAAGGGTAAGTTCTTTAACGGCGAGCTAACCTCGCATGACAAAAATCTGGACATGGACTTCCGCGGCTTGGTAGACCTGACCGAGAAGCTGCCCCGCTACAACTTCACCGCAGATATCCGCAATGTATCGCTGCGCGACCTTAATATCACTAAGGATACCTTTAATATCAGGGGCGTCCTCACCGCCAATTTCATAGGCAAAAAACCTGATGATATGATAGGCCTGATAGTAGGCCAGGACATATTCGTGCAGCATCGCTCAGACTCTGTGCTGGTACACAGCCTCACGCTCACCTCTACAGTCAGTGCAGACCAGTCCAAAAAGATCACACTGCTCTCTGACAATGCTGAAGGGGAGATGAACGGTCACTTTACTTTCTCCGGTATGACCAAGGCAGTACGCCGCTACCTCAATTACACCTTTACCAAAGACTACCCAGATACCGCATATATCTATCCACAGCAGTTTACGTTCAACTTCAGGTTTTATGACTCATCAGCCATCACGCGCGTCATAGACCCTAAGTTTCGTATGATACGCAACTCTGTGATATCGGGAGAGTTCAACACTTCCAAAGAGATCCTGAATATCAAGGCATCCGTACCTGAGGTAGTTTATGACAAATATGTATTGAGGCGCTTTGACATGGACCTGACCTCTCATGAGGGCAAGGTGAATATGCACACCACGGCAGACAATTTCTATATCGGTGATAGCCTGGTGGTGGATACGCTCATAGCACGCCTGAATAAAGAAAAGGAGGAGTTCCGGTTTGACCTCGTAGCAGCAGATGGCAAAGGCTTCAACAAAGCCGATGTGACATCCTACATCAGGCCGGTGACTGGCGGGGTAGAGATACGCATGGACCCATCTGCCGTATATCTGGGAGGCAATAAGTGGAGCTTCCTGCCGGATAACCTGCTGAGCATCCACGGCAAGAAGATCACCACAGGCCCCGGCGGATTAGTATTTGTAAACGGAGCGCAATCTGTCCGGCTGGACTCCTATCTGAAAGGTGACAGCTCTACCAGTATCAACCTGACGCTGAAAGACGCCGCGCTCGCAGACTTCCTCAATATCTTCAGCAGGAAGGTAAAGGATATCACCGCCACAGTGAATGGTACCGTGACGGTAGAAAATATTTTCTCAAAACCGGCCATCGTAGCCAATGTAGAGGCCCGTGACCTGACCATGAAGGATATCAATATCGGCACCCTTCGTATCAATAGCACCCTTGACAATGTGAACCAGCGCGTCAATGTGACCGGTGGCGTGGAGGGCGTCAAAAACGATATTGCGCTGAATGGCTTCTTTGACATACAGCAGCAGCGGCTGAATATGGGCCTGGATATCAGCTCACTGAATCTCAACTTCCTTAATCATCCCCTCTTCGTCAAATATGTAAAGGAAGTAAGCGGCACCGCCAGGGCACATATAGACCTCACAGGTCCGGTCAATGCACTGGTGGCTCAGGGTAGTCTGCACCTGAATGATGCGAAAGTCAAGGTGTCTTACCTCAATACTTATTATACTCTGAAGGATGAAGACGTAGAGCTGGGAGATGGATATTTTGACATAGGTACGCTGACTGTGATAGACCGCTTCAATAATACGGCTGTAGGCACCGGACGTATCTATCATGACCACTTCAAAAAATTCACGCTCGATCTGCATGTCACTACGCAGCGGGCCGAGTTCCTCAATACTACTGTAAAAGACCAGCCCGTCTTCTACGGACAGATCATGGCTGCAGGCAATGTAGACTTTACCGGCACTATCCCTTATGTCAATATCAGCGCATACGGCTGTACCACGCAGAAAGGCACTTATGTGCACATACCTATAAATAACTCCTACGAGACCAACCGCTACAATTTTTACCGCTTCATCAAACCAGGCCAGCAGGATACCATGCTGCGCGCCCGCCGTAGCCGCGCACCGTCGGGAGTTAATTTTACGGTGAGTGTAGACGTGACGCCGGACGCGCAGGTAGATGTCATACTCGATCCTGTAGCCGGGGATATACTCTCCAGCACCGGTAGCGGCAATATGCGTATAGAGATACTCCGCACAGGAGACTTCAATATCCGCGGCTCCTATACCATCGCGCGGGGTAGTTACCTCTTTACGCTGCAGAATGTGATCAATAAGCGCTTCACACTGGATCCGGGTGGTACCATTATCTTCAATGGTGACATTTACAGCGCCCAGCTCAATGCCGAAGCGATCTATAAGGTGCGCACCTCTACCTATGACCTGATATCAGACCTCCTCGGCATCTACAGCGCCAATGCCGTGACCAGTACCTACAATGAAGAAGCTATCTCCCGCTCCAAAAACCGGATCGTAGTAGACCTTCTGCTGAAACTCAAAGGTGTACTCTCCGCACCAGAGATCTCCTTTGATATCACGCCGCAGAATCCTGACCCTGTGATCCGCACCTATATAGACAATAAGATACAGCTCATCCGCACCTCTGATGCCGAGATGAATAAACAGGTATTTGGCCTGCTGGTCATGGGCAAGTTCCTGCCTACCAACTCTCTGGCGGCGGGCGATGCCACCAGTACCCGCTCTATCAGCGGCTCTGTGGCCAATACCGTGAGTGAGTTCCTCTCCTCACAGCTCTCATTATACCTGGGAAGTTTCTTTGACAATCTCAATGTCCACGACCTGGATTTTAATTTCAACTTCAAACAATACGATGACTGGACAGGCACCGGTACCAACTCTGCCGACAATCTCAATACCCGCCGGGAACTCCAGCTAGCACTCACCAAGCGTTTCTTTAATAATCGCCTTTCTATTAACGTAGGTGGCAATTTCGACTTTGGCGATAATAAAGGCGTGGGCAGCAATACGGTGACTACTACCAGCAACCCTAATGCCTACGTCACCGGCGACTTCCAGATAGAATATGTACTGGATAAAAATGGCTCATGGCGGGCTAAGACCTACAATAAAAACGACTACGACAATTTCAACCAGCGCAACCGCAATAAGACGGGTATAGGCCTATCATATCGTAAAGACTTTGATAATTGGCTGGACCTCTTCAAGCGCAGGAAAAAAGCACCTGTACCTACTCCTCTCCCACCAGCCAAGCCGGAGGACAAACCCGTAGTGCAACCTAGCGATAGATAATTTTGATCAGCGTGTAATAAACTCCTGAACGCGTCGTTCTGTTGCCGGAAAATCTCTCCATTAAATGTATACGCTATGAAAAATCTAAGCAAACTGCTCACGGCTGCGCTGTGCATCTGCCTCATGATCACCACCTCTGCTTGTAAAAAAAAGGAAGATAGGCCAATCGCCTGTATCGGTACGCTACCTGATACTACCTATGTCAATATCCCTGTACATTTCAGCAGTTGCTCCCAGGGCAATACAACTGTACAGTGGCATTTCGGAGATAGCTCCGTGGTGCTGGGTGACACTGTCAGCCACACCTACACCCGGCCCGGTACCTATCACGGCTCTATGTATGCATCCGCTACAAACCTCGGAAGCTCAAAAGACTTTACCATTGTCGTATTGCCTGATACACCAGGGTATTTCATTGTGAGAGGCAAATACTATCGCCCCACTATATGGGCCAATAATGTGCAAGGCGTGAATGGGTCCATAGCTATCTATGATACGTCCGGCTACATGGTATCCTCAGCTATCCACTTCTATTTCTATGGTGCCGATCAGGCCGGTGCCGGTCATTACTTAGCCACTTATGATTATGCCAGTACACTACAGCCAGGCCAGGTAAATGTGGGTGTAAGATTAGATACTGTTCAATACGGTGCTACACTAAGGCATAATGATCAGATATCGCTCGATATTGCGGCATCCGGCAAAAAGCACATCTACGGCACCGATGTATGGATGGTCACGTGGCCCTACGCTACAGATAGTTTCCAGGTGAGCTTTGACCTTAGGGAGCCGTAGAGGCGCTTTCTGCATGCTTCACGTTTTTAAAGTTGCGCACCGCCAGCAGTGCACTACCCAAGAGTAACAGAGCCGCACAGTAGTACGGCGCACCCGGCAGGTATAGTGGCGCTCCGCTCCGCGTGCAGAAGTAGAATACCCACGTCATAAACCACGGGCCAAAGATCGTGCTCAGGCTGATGAGGCTCGTCAGGCCGCCTTGCAGTTCGCCCTGTTCATTGCTCGGCACTTCATTGGTCATGATGCCCTGTAGAGCGGGTCCTGCTATGCCACCGAGCGCGTACGGCACCATAAAGGCAAACATCATCCAGCTCTGGGTAGCCAGGCCAAAGAGTACCATACCCGTAGCATACAGCAGCAGCCCTATCCATACGCTCCGCTCAAAGCCCAGACGAGGGGTAGTGACACGGATCAGCCCACCCTGCACCAGCGCGATCAGCACACCTATAAATCCGAGCGAGTAGCCGATCATATCTTCATTCCAGTGAAACTTCAGCATCGTATAGAAGGTCCACACAGACTGCACCGCATGCGCCGCAAAATAGAGCATGAAGAGGGATACTGCCAGACCTATTACCGAAGGGTACTTTCTGAGCTGAAGCAGTGTACCCAGCGGATTACAGCGCCTCCAATCCAAAGGGCGGCGATGCTCCTCCGGCAGAGATTCGGGTAGGATGAAGAAACCATAAGCAGCATTCAGCAAGGCCAGTGCAGCAGCGGCATAAAAGGGATAGTGCACATCCATCCGACCCAGTACACCGCCTATCACAGGCCCAATGATAAAGCCCAGGCCAAAAGCCACTCCTATCATCCCAAAGTTTTGCGTGCGCTTCTCCGGCGGGCTCACATCAGCTATATAGGCCGAGGCAGTAGTAAAACTCGCTCCCGTGATACCCGCTATCACACGACCCACAAAAAGCCAGCCGATGGTCGGCGCAAATGCCAGAAACAAATAATCTATCCCAAACCCCAGCAGCGAAAACAGCAGCACAGGCCTACGGCCATATTTATCACTCAGGTTGCCTATCAGCGGCGCACAGAGAAACTGCATCACTGCATATGCCACCAGTAGCAACCCCGACCACCGCGAGGCCTCGCTCACAGATCCATGTATCAGCGTCTCTATCAGCTTAGGGAAGACAGGTATGATGATAGCCAGTCCGATCGTATCTACGAGCAGCGTGACAAAGATAAAACCGAGGGCAGCAGGGCGGGAGTTTTTAGGTGTTTCAGGCATGTGGTGAAATTAGGAGATATTTTTTTGACGAGGCCGCTCTGTAGTCTGATACCATATCTAGCGCATCAGAGAAAATTCTATCAGCCATATTACCTACATTTGACACCACTAAAAAAACTACATCAATGAAAACAAAATTACTCGCACTCCTGACGGTCATCACCGTCTCTGCTTCGGCCCAGTGGACTACCGTCGCACATTTCAATCAGGTAATAGATGATCTGAAAAGCTATAGTGGCAATCTCTTCATAGGAGGAGGCTTCACCAAGGTGGATGGCAACACTTCCTACTGGTCTGCCAACTATGATGGCGGCAACTGGTTCTATCAAACCAATCTGATAGCTGGCTCGGGCATTTCCCAATTTGAAGTTCTTGGATCAGACCTGTGGTGCACCAGCGCCATGAGCAATTTTTCGGGCTCGGGCCCTGCTATGTGGGACGGCAGCAGCTGGTCTATCTATGGCGGGCTGAATGAAAGCCAGTCGGGCCTCTACGCTGATGGTACAGACCTCTATGTGGGTTCAGATTTTGGCAAGCTGATGAAATATAGCAGCGCCGGAGGCTCCGTACAGGTGGGCCCAAAGCTGGCTGGTTTTAATAAGGAGATACTCGCCATCACTAAGTTTAACGGACAGATAGTCGTAGCAGGATCCTTTGACTCTACGGGCGCTACCGTGCTCAATCATATTGCTACGTGGAATGGCTCCTCTTTTCAGCCACTGGGCGCTGGCCTCAATGGCAAGATACGTACCCTCGCGGTATACAATAATGAACTATACGCCGGAGGAGACTTCACTAGTGTGGGTGGCGCCAGTGGCTACTACATAGCCAAATGGAATGGCACCACATGGTCTACAGTAGGCGGCAGTGTGAGCAGTGTCGGAGCCGGAGGCAATGGTATCAGAGACCTGCTCGTGTATGGTGGCTCCCTGTATGCAGCCGGAGACTTTAGCATGATAGGCGCAGCACATGCCAAGTACATAGCCAGGTGGGATGGCTCTTCATGGACAGATATGGGCTTTAACACCGGCACCTCATTCATCAATGCAATAGAGGCATACAATGGATACATATATGCCGGCACCTTTGACTTCACAGATGCTGTACTCTACAAAAAAGCCGCCCCTACGGGCATCTCAGATCAGGCGCCTGCAGCCATCCATATGACGGCCTACCCTAATCCTGCAGCAGGCACTATGCATTTCAGTGTCCCACCTTCATTCACAGGTGGTGATATCACTATCTATGACATGTCAGGTAGAGAGATCAGTGCATGGCAAGGTATATCGTCCATTACGCAGGTCAATACTTCAAATCTGGGCAGCGGCCTCTACAGCGCCGTAGCTACCAAGGATGGCCTGTCCATCAAAACCAGATTCGTGGTTGAGTAATAAACAAGTGCATCATCTTACGACAAAAAAGGCATTCACCAGAATGCCTTTTTTGCTTTATACACTTTCCTTTTCGCAATGCCAATGGTAGAGGCACCTCTGTCGCGCGTTTACAAAGCGTGACTACTCTGTATGGCGTTTGCAACGCCATTGAAACAAGTATACGCTTCCTACCTTTTCCAAGCGCACTGCTGTTCGGGATTTATAATCCCGAACTCAACTATCCGTGGATTTAAAATCCACCAATGCCTCTTAACCTCACCACTCATAAAAGCTTCGAGTTAACAAAGTCTCCGTAAATCCCAATTTGGGGAATCCCACACTTTGGCGCAGATTTTATGGCCGTATTGGTATTCAAAAATCTAAACCAAACATCATGAAGCATCTCCTCACGATAGCAGCGCTGATCACTCTTGTATCGCTCAGCTCCTGCGTCACCAAGAAGAAATACCGCGCCCTCGAGAGCGAGCTCTCCAAGGCCAAAAGCGACCTCCTGAGCTGCAACGAGATCAAAGACAAACTCACTAGCCGCCTCAGCAGCTGCGAAAATGACCTCGCCATGTCCCGCAGCAACCTCGGAGGTAAAAACGATCAATTCCAACAGCTACAGGCCCAGCTAAAAGATTGCCAGGAGCAGCGTGACAAGCAACTAACCGCAGTAGGCGACCTCACCGTCCTCTCTAAGGGAGCCAACGAAAACATAGGCAAGACCCTCGCCCAGCTGCAGGATAAGGACAAATACATCCAGATGCTGCTCGCCGCCAAGGACAAGGCTGACTCTATCAACCTCGCTCTGGCTGTCAACCTGAAGGGAGCACTCAAGGAAGGCCTCGATGATAAGGACGTAGACATCAAGGTGGACAAGACCGTGGTGTATATCAATCTCTCTGACAAAATGCTCTACAAATCAGGCAGCTATACCATCACGGATAAGGCTGGCGCTGTGCTGAGCAAAATAGCCGCTATAGCCACCTCTCGCCCTGAGGTAGATGTGATGGTAGAGGGCTACACAGACAATAACAAGATCAAAACCAACTGTATAGATGACAACTGGGATCTCAGTGTAAAGCGTGCTACCAGCGTAGTCCGCGCCCTGCAAGACAACTATCACCTGGACCCCAATAAGCTCATAGCAGCTGGCCGTGGAGAGTACAATACCCTGGTGCCGAATGACAATGCCGAAGACATGGCTACCAACCGCCGTACGCGTATCATCTTCCTGCCTCGTCTGAACCAGTTCTATGATCTCCTCGACCCAACCAAGGCTTCGACCAAGATCAAGTAATACAGTCATATCCTTTATATAAAGTCAAAGCTCAGGCACCTGCCTGAGCTTTGACCTTTTCTGCTATCTCATTAGCCCGGGACTTGAGTCCGGGGTTTTCAGTAAATGCGAGCATGGCTTTAGCCAAAATGCCTTTGAGAATCAATGGATAACGAAACGATCCTTATAGCACCCTTATCTATCTCACTGATAGGCATTACTATCATAGTTTATTGTCATATTTGATAGCGTTACCATGACCTATTGCCACCACTCTCAAACCTAATGATACCAACCCTTCCATAGTCGAAAAACTTGCTCCTTATCGGCCCGTCGCGCCCCTCGCAAGAAGCAAAGCACAATAGTTCTATAGTCGGAAAACTTGCCCTAAGGCCAGCCATAAACAGCAAAGCCACCCCTATCGGAATGGCTTTGACTATATCGTATCGTGCTTCTCTTAGCCTACCAGCTCAGCCTTCTGCTCAGCTACACGGTCGCTATTGATATACTCGTCAAAGGTCATGTCCTTGTCTATGATGCCTTTAGGCGTCAGCTCTATCACACGGTTAGCTATGGTCTCTACCAGCTCGTGGTCACGCGAATGCAGGATCACGTGCCCCTTAAAGTCGTTCAGGCCATTGTTCAGCGCGGTGATAGACTCCAGATCCAGGTGGTTGGTAGGTTCGTCCAGTATCAGCAGGTTAGCCCTCATCAGCATCATCCGGCTAAACATACACCTCATCTTCTCTCCTCCAGACAGCACATTGCACTTCTTCAGCACCTCCTCACCGCTGAAGAGCATCTTGCCCAGGAAGCCGCGGATAAAGGTCTCATCCTTCTCCTCCGGAGAGTATTGGCGCAGCCAGTCTATCAGGTTCAGGTCTACCCCTTCAAAGAAGGAGCTATTGTCATTAGGTATGCTGGCAGTATTGATCGTCACCCCCCAGGTGAAGGTGCCGGTATAGTCTTTATCAGTGCCATTCAGGATATTGAGCAGGGCGGTCACAGCCAGGCTATTGTCACCTATGAGCGCGATCTTGTCATTGCGCTTCATAGTGAAGGTCACATTCTTGAAGAGTGTCTCACCGTTGACCACCTTGGTCAGGTTGCGCACCTCCAGTATCTCATTGCCCGGCTCGCGCAGCATGTTATTGAAGATGATGCCTGGGTACTTGCGGCTCGATGGCTTGATGTCTTCCAGGTTGATCTTGTCGAGGGCCTTCTTACGGCTGGTAGCCTGGCGGCTCTTAGACGCATTGGCCGAGAAGCGGCGGATGAAATCCTGCAGCTCACGGATGCGGTCCTCGGCTTTCTTATTGGCATCTGCACGCTGGCGCGCCACGAGCTGTGACGACTGGTACCAGAAGCTATAGTTGCCCGAGTAGGTCGTCATCTTGCTAAAGTCGATATCTACTGTATGTGTACACACGGCATCCAGGAAGTGACGGTCGTGGCTCACCACCAGTATGATGCCCTCATAGTCTGCGAGGAAGTCCTCGAGCCAGGAGATGGTATGCACATCCAGGTCATTCGTAGGCTCATCGAGGAAGAGGATGTCAGGATTACCAAAGAGCGCCTGCGCCAGGAGCACACGCACTTTTTGATTGCCATCCAGCTCCTTCACCAGCTTGTAGTGATACTCTTCTTTGATACCCAGATGGCTCAGGAGCTCGGCAGCCTTTGACTCTGCATTCCAGCCATCCAGCTCGCCAAAGGTATTCTCCAGCTCGCCGGCACGGATACCGTCCTCTTCAGAGAAGTCCTCCTTGGCATACAGCGCATCTTTCTCCTGCATGATACCCCAGAGTGTCTTGTGGCCCATCAGCACGGTGGTCATGACCGGCACCTCATCAAACTCAAAGTGGTTTTGCTTGAGCACTGCTACCCGCATGCCCTTGGAGAAAGCGACCGTACCTGTGGTCGGGTCTACGTCACCCTGCAGTATCTTGAGGAAAGTAGACTTGCCTGCGCCATTAGCTCCTATGATACCGTAGCAGTTGCCACTGGTAAACTTGAGGTTGACATCATCAAACAAGGTACGCTTGCCGTAGCGCAGCGAGAGGTTATTGACTGTGATCATTTGGGAAATCCTTCTTAAGAGGCCGCAAAAGTACACATTTTGCAGGTAGTAAGCAAAGGGTATGGACTATTGTCTCTAAGGACAAATTCCGGTTAAAACAAAGACCCTCTTCCTGTTGTAAGAAGAGGGTCTTAAATTTCTGATCATTAAAACCGGTTGTATCCGGTTCTTGTTGGGGATTGGAATCAAATCCGGGCTCTTTTACTGAGCCATCCCAGACCAGAAGCTGGTTTCTATAGAACAATACATATGCCAGTTATTACCTGTGGCAACTGGCGTGGCAACAAGCTAGCAACCTCTATGTCCTGCATCATATCCATTTCGGTTGTTGTATCCTTTAGCCGTCGAGGCCTTTCTCACCTTCCTGGATTTTGTTTCCTTTGCGCGGTGCGGCTTAACATTCAGATAACATTACTTCTGGCTCTTTTTTGTCTCTTTGTGCAGCAAGGTCAGGCAGAGACGCCGCACACTACAGCCCAGCAGTCCAGCATGTGGCTATGGGTGGGCGGCCAGATGCGCCTCACCAGGTACTTTGGCCTCCAGACAGAAGCTATTATGCGGTTCAATGAGTTTAAGCGCAGCCAGCAGCATGAGTTTCACCTGGGGGGCGACGTATATGTAGGCGAGCGTTTTGTGGTGACTCCGATGGCCTACGGCTTCTTCCTCAATTATCCTTACGGAAAATTCCCTGCGCTGGGCACTCAGTACGAGCATCGCATCTGGCAGCAGATACTATATCGTAACAACTGGGGCCGTGTAGGGTTTAATGCCCGTATACGTGCAGAAGAAAACTGGCGCCAGCGGCAGGTAAAGACAAGCGCCGGAGAGATACAAAATGCCGGCTATGTATTTAAAGCCCGTATCCGCGCACGCCTGCAGGCCAATATTGCACTAAATCACAGAGATATCCGGCTACCTAAAACTATCGCACTCAATCTCTGGGACGAGATGTATGCAGCCGTAGGGCCAGATGTGGTATATCATTTCCCGGAGGAAAACCGTGCGCATATCGGCCTGAGCTACCGCTTCAATCGCTGGGCGCTGCTATCTGCGGGGTATATGCATCAGCTCATCCTGCGTAACAATGGAGTTCAAGCTGAATCAAATCATACACTGGTAGTCTTTGCCTTGTTCCAGATAGATACCCGCAGAACCAGATAACTGGCTTACTCCGGCAGGTTTCGCAGCCAGAAGTCACGAACATTGCCACCCATGATCTTCTCTATATCTGCACGGCTATATCCGAGCGTTATCAGCTCCTTTACTATTTCTGTAAATCCTGTGATGTCATAAGTCGCATTCACCGCTCCGTCAAAGTCGGAGCCCATTGCTACATGATCCACTCCTATCAGGTCGGCTACGTACTTGATGCTATGCGCCGTAGCGGAGGCATCAGTACCACAGACTGCCGTCTCCCACATTCCTATACCTATGATCCCATTACGCCTCCCTATTTCCTTTATCTGCGCGTCTGTCAGGTTGCGGCCATTATCACACAGGCCACGCACTCCGGTATGAGATACCATGAGTGTACCCGTCGTATTGGAAAAGATATCGTCGATGGTCCGGGTGGACTGATGAGCCAGGTCTATCATGATGTGCAGTTTTTCCATCCTGTGCAGGAGCTCTTTACCCTTTGCCGTCAGGCCGCCTTTGTCCATGCCATGCGCAGAGCCGCCCCATTCATTATCAAAAAAATGGGTCAGCCCGATATACCGCACCCCTATGTGATAGAAAGTATCCAGATTATTGACATCATTCTCCAGGCAATGAGCGCCCTCCAGGCCCAGCATACCTGCCGTCAGGCTACGATCAGCACTTCTATCCTTGATATATTGCTGCAGCTCAGGCCTGGTAGTGATCACGCGCAGCATTCCCTTTGACCTTTTGGCCGACTCGTGCAGGTCCTCACACTGGTGCAGCGCTCTTGCTTTCAGGCTAAACCAATCTGCCGGTGCGCGTAGCTGCGCAAAAGACAGGAGTGCTATCTGATCCGTTTTGTCTGAGTTGTGATCATAGTTCTGATCGCGAGGTGTCTTGCTCACTATCGTGAAGACCTCCAGCGCCACATTGGCATCCTGCATACGAGGTACGTCCACATGACCATATGAATGGTGCGCCAGCAGGTCACGGTGCCATAGCAGCTCATCGCAGTGCAGGTCTGCTATGAAAGGGATAGAATCATACCAGCTCACCCTGTCGGCAGCATTGGTCCGATGGATAGTGGTATTGATCTTCTTATCAATGATACCTGGTACAAAGCCAAAGAAAACGACAACTGCCACCACTACCAGTGCGGCTGCCACGTACAATATCTTTCTGAGCATGGATGTGAGATTGATGCGATGAAGATAGCCAAATCTCTGTATGCACACTGCCCCATTCCGATCAGAAGGACACCCCTACTGATAGAACCATACGCTGATAAGTGCGCCTCATGTCATATGTAGTAGATGCATCGTACTCATACGCGTACCGTACACGGCTATACATCCGTCTGTATCCTGCGCTGATCATGACAGATGCTCTGCTCTTTGTGTAAATCCGTACGCCGCCGCCAGCGGTCACATACACACCACCCTCACGATGATAGCTGCTATAGCCCTCTGTGCTGGATACGTTATCAGCCACCATCCATGCATAGCCGCCGTCAGCATACACATAGGGCGTCACCCTTTTTTTAAGAAACTCACTACACAGCCTGCCATAAACGGGAATAAATGTCTGTCTGTAGTTGGTGAGCCTGTCTACCCCCACTCCTGCCCCTACGAAGAGGTACGGCCAGATCTGATACCCGTTTATGGTATGGATACTCAGGCCTATGTCGTCCGTCTTGTCAGAGTAGTAGTAATAGTAGTAAGTATTATCGGCAGGCTTTGTGCCATACGATAGCTGAAACTCTGTGATATTGCGATAGCCACGGTCGTGACGGTAGTAGTGCGTCCTGAAATCCCGCAGCACTGACCTGCGCATAGGTTCCTGCCGGATAGAATCTACATGCCCCGGTGCAAAGACAAGCTGGCTACCGTCTGTCATCCTGAGTTGTACTTTATCAGTCAGAGTGGCTGCTTTGCCATATAGTATGCTACCATTATGCAGATACAGGATGTCACGGGTGGTATTTTGAGCAAAAGCGCCACAGGCCAGGATCAGAAGGACAAAAGTGGTCAATACTCTCATAACAGATATTTTTTGAGGTCAGGCAACGGTTTTCATATGGGTAACGTTTCCTCTCTGACAACCGTTGCCTGAAGTATTCCATAAAACCCCAAAACACACTATATGAGAAAACTGATCCTACCACTACTGGTCCTGACGGGTCTCCTGGCCTCCTGCAAAAAGGACCAATGCGAGCAGACCCGCACATATTGGAAGTATACTCCTGTCTATCGTGAGATATCGGACATCGTAAAGGATATAAAGACGACTACCGGCACGCCACTAAGGAAAACAGGTAAAATATTTCTGACCGGGCACTATATCCTCGTGAATGAATACATGCAGGGCATACACGTGATAGACAACTCAAATCCCTCTGCTCCGCAGAATGTCGCCTTTATCAATATACCCGGCAATATAGATATCGCGGTAAAGGACAATATCCTCTATGCTGACTGCTATACAGCCCTGGTCTCTCTGAATATATCAAACCCGGCTGCTGCCACTGTGGTCAATACAAACTATGATGCCCTACCCCCTCTCTACGTCAGCTATAGCAATGGAAGCAGCGGTGTACTGATAGGATATGATTCAGCCCGTGTCACAGAGAAGGTTAGTTGCTCTGCCAGCGGACCGGTGTACTGGATGGAGGGGGACGTACAGACACTGACCAATACTAGCCCGGGAGTGTCCACTCCCACAGCATTTACTCCCTCCTCTCCTAATATTTCGGGATCTACGAGCCGCTTTGCTATAGACAGGGATGCGCTGTACATCGTAGATCAATCGTCTCTCCGCGTATTCAATGTGAGCAATGCCGCTGCACCGGCTGCATCAGGCAGCTCATCTATCGGCTGGAATATCGAGACCATCTTCGCCTATGACAAGCACCTGTATATCGGCACCTCCACAGGCATGCAGATATTCAATCTCAATAACCCTTTCGCCCCTCAGCATGACGGCACTTTTGCTCATGCCTTGTCTTGTGATCCGGTAGTCGTACAGGGCCACTATGCCTATGTGACGCTCCACTCCGGCTCTACCTGCAATAACTCAGTAAACGAGCTAGAGGTAGTAGATGTGACCAATAGTACTGCTCCTACCATAGTCTCTACCTACACCATGCATAGCCCACGTGGACTGAGTATAGATGGTGCGACCTTGTTTATCTGCGATGGTGATGAAGGTTTGAAAGTATTTGACGCTGCTGATGTCAATAATATCGGCAGCCACCAGCTGGGTGCTTTCAGCAATATACAGTCTCAGGATGTGATAGCCTGGAATAAAACACTGCTCATGATCGGCTCCGATGGCCTTTATGAATATGATTACAGCGACCCGCAACATGTGACTCAGCTAAGCCATATAGCAGTAGTAAAATAACCGACAAAGACCGATTTAGTAACTTAGTAGCGATGCAGGTGTCCTATCACAAAATGCTGGATGAGATCATAGAGGGGTGCAAGCGCGATGAGCGAACAGCGCAGAAGCTGCTCTATGAGCGTCTCTACCCGCGTATGATGGGCACCTGTATGCGCTATGCTGCTGATCGCGACCAGGCTACCGAGATACTCAACAAAGGTTTCCTGAAGGTCTTCACAGGCATCAAAGACTACAGGAAGCAGGATAACTCCGGAATAGAAGCCTGGATACACCGTATCATGATCAATACGGCTATAGACCACCTCCGCGCAGAGATACGCCACCGCCATACCGATATAGAGCAGACCATCTACATGGAGGATACAGCGGACGTCGTATCAGACCTGACAGTAGATGAGATCATGGCTATGGTCAATAGCCTCACACCCGCATACAGAGCAGTATTTAACCTCTACGTGGTGGAAGGCTATACCCATCCGGAGATAGCCAAGCTGCTGGAGATAAATGAAGGAACATCAAAGTCAAACCTGGCCAAGGCCAAGGTGAAACTCAGAAAGATGATAGAACAAAACAGAACAGTCAAAACAGATGAATATGGCAGAGAATCCCAACGATAAGGCCCTGCGCGAAAAGCTGCTGTCAGCAGAGTACGCGTATGACCCTGGCGCATGGGCAGCGATGGAGCAGCTCATGGAGCGCAAGAAAAAGCGCGGCCTGCTCTGGTGGTGGCTCTCATCGGGTGCGGTAGCTGTAGCGCTACTGGTGAGTGCAGGAGTGTACCATTATAATTTCCATGTTGCACCTCGGTTCAATGTTGCGTCTTCAGCGGCAGTGGCCGCAGCTAGCAAACACCAAACCACTAGCCCGGGCGCAGCAGGCCATATGGCTATCGGCGGTACTACCGCTCAGCAACCTCTGACTGCGGCTAAACAAACAGCGAGCTCAGCCGATCATACCGCGACTACCTCTCTGCCTTCAGAGGCTACAGGGTTTGTCCCTTTTACGCCAGGTACTTCTGCCAGAAGGCGCGCACATGCTACACAGACCAAATCAGTAAACACTCTTGCTGATACCGAGCACAGCATTAGCGAGAGCAAACAAACATCAGGACAGCTCTTTGCCGCAGACCTGCCGGCAGGTAGCAGTATCGATCTCGATCATTCATCACTCGAAAAAGCATTGGACAATAGTGGGGAGTCTACACCCGCTATACCTGCCTATCACAAAAGAAAAGTCATGATCTCTTATACCCTCGGTGCCGAGACGGGGTTTTATGCTTCTTATGCCAGGAAGACGTTTTGTGACCAGCCTACATGGTCTATGGGCATTTCTCAGCAGCTGCATATAGGCAAATATTTTGCTATCACTAACAGCATCCTTTATTCAGAGGTGCATTTCAAAATAAACAACCCTGTCTATCCGGATAATAACTATAACGACCTGCGTAGCTACCAGTCAAAGATAAAAGAGCTTAGTATCCCTATCGGGATCAAAGTATATCCATACACCTCCCGGCGTGTGCGCCTCAGTGCAGGAGTGTCTTATATCAATCATATCAAAGTAAATGAGACCTTCTCCTACCAGCTGACGCCGAAGGTACCGCCATCTTCTATGATCCCTATCGCCACAGCTGACTTTCCGGGCACGAATAATTTCCAGCCCTCAGCCATTGCAGATGCACAGTATACAGCGGGCAATCAAGTGACTAACGGTGCCCTGATGGAATACTACTCACTGGGCAATGGCAAACGCTACTATGGCTCTATGCTCTATACAGTAGGCGTTGATATACTTTTGCCACATCGCATCAGTATCTCTGCAGAGCCCGCTATGCGCATGAGCATAGGCAAAATAAAGGTACAGAATAGCCGCGTGTATGATTTTGGTATGAATGCCGGTGTCAAATACACTTTCTGATTAGTCTGCAAACTAGCTATCTTGTGGTGGCAAAACAGTAAGACATGATCGACTATAGCGCACAGTTCCTTGAATTTTACATCCGGGATCTGAATAAACTCAAAGAAGAAATAGCGGCCTATCAGAGTGAAGCTAACATCTGGAGGACCAGCGCTCATATCAGCAACTCTGCCGGCAATCTGACACTGCACCTGATAGGCAATCTCAATCATTTCTTTGGTGCTACGATGGGTGGCACAGGATATGTGCGAGAGCGGGACCTGGAGTTTTCTACCAAAGATACGCCCAGAGCCGACCTGCTCAGTGAGCTGGATAAAACGATCGCCATGATGCAAGCCACCTTCAGCAAACTGGATAATGCTGCTCTAGAGCAGACATTCCCCATCATGAAGCATGACAAGCAGGAGACCACGGGGCACTTTCTGATACACCTCTATGGCCATCTGGCCTACCACCTCGGCCAGGTCAATTATCACCGGAGGCTATTAGACATCTGATCACTTCACCACGTCTATGCGCGTTCTATAGATATACCCTCTGCTGTCTGTAGCAATCAGCACATATATACCGGCAGATAATCCGCCGAGGTCTATGATCGTATCACCGCCATTTGTCACGGCAGTGGCCACATTTCTACCCTCCATGTCATACAGATCTGCGCTGGTCACATAGTGGTCTGTAGATGTAGCTTTCACACGCAGCTCAGTGGATGCCGGTACGGGATAGGCCAGTATCTCGTCACCGTCAGTACTTACCTCTTTGATAGCAGTAGGCAGCGTAGTGCCATCGCCCCAGTACACATCTGAGAAGAGCATCATCCCGCCGCGCGCATTGCCGAGCAGGTAGTCATTATACCCGTCATGATTGATATCGGCTATGGCTACGGTACTATGCTGGCCACCGGATATACCTATCACATCGCCCTTCACCAGAGCAAAAGCGCCATGCCTCAGGCTGTCCTGATCCACGCGGTATTTGGCTACAGCGCCCTGCCTCGATCCGCTATACAGGTACGTATTGCCCTGCTCCACATCAGCGAAAGGGCTACTGTATTCCAGAGTCTGTATAGGCACACTATGGATATAGATATTCCCCAGTGATGTATTGACAGAGTCTGGCGAAAATTGGGGGCTACTGCGCGTACCGAAATTCCAATAATACCTGACCTTGCCACTGGTACCGCCTACCAGTATATCATTCAGGCTATCTCCATTCAGGTCAAATATATAGGGGGCAGCGCCCGTACCCGCATTGATACCAAACCATGATGGCTGTGTCATAGACGGAAACGAAGCCGTGTCAGTACCGGCATTACGAAAATAATCCAGCTCCCCGGTCTGCGTGCCTATCACCATATCCGCATGTCCGTCTCCATCCATATCGCCAAAAGCAGGGTAAGCACCAGATAGTACATACACGCTGAGTGCGCTCCAGTCCTGAGTCACTTCATTGTATGACGGGCTGTCTATTGTACCCACATTGACATACAGCGCCAGCTGTGGCCAGCCATGATAGCGTCCGTATTTGCCCAGCACGATGTCCGTCAGGCCATCTCCGTTGTAGTCAAAAAACGAGGCGTGAGATTCCGTCCCTATATCAGCCGTAGTAGACGTGAGCAGGCTATCACCCTGATATTGGAATCTGTTGAGCGGTGCTACCGGTCCATCATTGTGATAGTACTGCAGGCACTTCACATCCTCAGATTTGATCAGGTACAGATTATTACTCATGAAGGGTGCGACCAGCATATCAGCATAGCCATCGTTATCCGCATCAGCTCCGTATGTGGCCGGATATATCGGCATTTTGACTGAGTGGTCATAGCTCGGGTAGAGGGTATCGGTATAGCCTACCACCGGATTTACAGAGTCACCATCATTGCGAAAAAACTTAATGGTACTGCAGGTCATATCAGCCAGCAGGATATCCATATCATGATCACCCTCGTAGTCAAACGCATAAAGTGTACCCCCGCCATCGCGCTGGCCTGCCTGTGCTGGACTACCGGCAGGCATATCACCAGCCTTGCATGAGAAGAAGCTGACACCACAGCCACTGTTCATGTAGATATTGCCCCAGCAGCCGTCTGCATTCACATATATGAGTGAGTCTGCGCCATAGCCTAGCTCGGCAGACCTGTTGCGGTACAGTGTGATACGCGAGCCGCTCATATCAGCGGTCATGATATCCATGTCACCATCATAGTCCACATCAGCCAGCACAGGCATATTATCTGCATTGACGAATATGCCATCCACCCCGGATATTCCGTAGGTATATGTCAATCGTGGCACGATCAGGTCAAATGCCAGTCCGCCACCTGCTATCCTGCGCCCGTGATACACGGTGATATTGCTGATACCTGTATAGGCAAATATATCCGGCACCCCATCTCTGTCATAGTCACGCATGAGCGCCCAGTCCTGCATTCCGGTCGGGAATACGACATCATACTCCGGCGCATACCGGTAAGAGGGATGGCCTGCACTGCCACTATTGAGGAATGCCTCGGCCTTCCATCCGGCTTTGTCATAGATAAAAAGGTCCGTCAGGCTATCCTGATTCAGGTCAGCGGGAGATATGACCGGATTATTAAATCCACCGCACCAACCATTTGCCAGTGTCGCTCCTCCCCTGCTCACGGGCACACCACTGATCTGGTACAGGCGCTGTGCATCCACTGCCGCAGCGCAGACCAGCATCAAAAAAAGGATATGTATCCTGAGGGTCAGCATAGACACTAATTATAAAGATACCTGCATTCGATGAATAGCATTCCAATATTAGGAAAATGTGTAGAAGTTTACCTTGAGAAAGATCACCCCTTATATGAATGCTCGTTTAGTGCTTATAGCACTCGCGCTGGTACTCTTGCCAGCCACTGCGCACTGTCAGGCCGGAGATACAGGCACCATACGCATCATGACATGGAATATCAAAATGCTTCCGCGCATCCTGCACTACATCCATCACAAGCCTGTGGAGCGTGCCCGCATCCTGCCGCGCTGCATCATAGCAGAGAGCGCGGACATCGTCCTTCTGCAGGAAGTCTTTGATGATCGCTGCTACAGAATACTGAAGCGCAAACTAAAAAAGACCTATCCCTACATGCTCGGCCCGGTCAATAAGCAGGCCGGTACTATTTTCAGTGGAGGTGCTATGATCCTGAGCAAAACGCCACTGAAAAAGCTCGGGCAGATCCGCTTCAGTTCCTGCTCTGGCAATGACTGCTGGGCGCACAAAGGAGCCCTGCTGGCAGCTACTACCATACACGGCCACAAGATCCAGGTCATGAATACACATCTGCAGGCAGGTGGGGTGCCCAGGATACATATCGACCAGTTTACCCAGATGGCAGATATGCTGCAGCGCCATACGGAGCAGGATGTCCCGCAGATACTGGGTGGCGACTACAATACATTCCGGACAGACACTGTGCTATACCCGGCAATGGTAGATATACTGAAGGCCGAAGACGGACCGATATCCGGGGATATGCATTACACATCTGACGATGTAGTATGTGATATGAGTGAAAACTACTGCAAGGTACTCCTGCATCCCGAGCAGGACATCATTGACTATCTACTCTACAGGGCAAACGGCCATCCATATAGGGATGTATACCGGCATATCATGCGCTACACTACCCCTTGGGATCTGGACCACCAGGACCTATCCGATCATATGACACTCATTATGGAGGTAAAATTTTGACGACACCCGCACCTCATTTCATACCATCCTGCACTCGCTGAAATTTATCTGCCATATTCAAAAAAGCATTTAACTTCCCACACGGTCATCCTAAACCGTGGCCGCCCAGACCATGTCCGTATTCCGATCTAAGATCAACCGCAACTCCGATAGCTACCAGCGAAACCTGGTACAAATGCAGGAGAAGATAAAGGAACTAGAAAGCAAACAGAAGGAAGCACTCTTTCAGGGGGAGGCTAAATACCTGGAGCGCACCAAGAAGGCCGGACGCCTGCTGGCACGCGAGCGTATAGAGCTGCTGCTGGATCAGGATTCTCCGTTTATGGAGCTTCTGCCTTTTGCCGGATGGGGTATGGATGGCTTTGGTACCGGCGGCACTATTGTAGCCGGTATCGGATTTGTGAGCGGGCGCCTCTGCATGCTCAACTCTAATATCGGTACCATAAAAGGAGGTGCGATAGACTACGCCACGCTGCAGAAGGGCCTCCGCATAGGTGAGATAGCCCGGGACAACCGGCTGCCCATGATCAATATGGTAGAATCTGCCGGAGCCAACCTGCCGGATCAGGCCAAGATATTCAACTACGGGGGTACAAACTTTCGCGAGATCACTCGCAGGTCACAGGCTGGTATCCCTACTATCTCGGTCGTCTTTGGCAGTAGTACAGCTGGCGGTGCCTATATACCCGGCATGTCTGACTATGCCATTTTTGTGAAAGATGAAGCAAAGGTCTTCCTGGCCGGCCCTCCTTTGGTGCGCATGGCTACCAATGAGATCACAGACGAGGAGTCACTCGGCGGAGCCAAAATGCATAGCACTGTATCCGGTGTATCTGACTACATGGCAGATGATGAGATGGACGCTATACGCCTGGCGCGTGAGGTAGTAGCGCAGCTCAATGAACCCGAGGCCACGCACACTCAGAAAACCAGAGAGCCACTATATGACAAAGAGGAAATACTCGGAGTGGTATCTGCAGATGTGCGTATCCCTTTTGACCAGCGCGAGCTGATAGCACGCATAGTAGATGGCTCAGAGTTTTCGGAGTTTAAGCCGCTGTATGGTGCTACGCTCATCACAGGCTATGCACAGATAGATGGCTACCGGATAGGTATACTGGCCAATAATGGCGTCCTTTTCTCCGAGGCGGCCAATAAAGGAGCACAATTCATCCAGCTTTGCAATCAGAACAATACTCCTCTGCTCTTCCTGCAGAATATCACCGGCTTTATGGTAGGCAGGAAATATGAGGAAGAAGGGATCATCAAGCATGGCGCTAAGCTGATCAATGCGGTAAGCAACAGTACCGTACCGGCTATCACCATCATCACCGGCGCCAGCTACGGAGCGGGCAATTATGCCATGTGCGGCCGCGCATACAATCCACGCTTCCTTTTCACCTATCCGCAGTCACGCATCGCTGTGATGGGCCCGGACCAGCTGGCCGGCGTGATGCAGACTATAGGTCGTGCAGCAGCCGAGAAGTCAGGCATACAGTATGATGAAGAGCAAGGCAAACAGATGGCAGGCTATATGGTAAAGGAAGCGGAGAAACAAAGCAACGCCTGGTATGCCTCCGGTCAGCTATGGGACGATGGCGTGATAGACCCGCGCGATACACGAAACTACCTGAAGTTGTGCATGCAGGTGATACACAGGACTGAGATCAAAGGAGCAGAAGGGTTTGGAGTCTTTCGGATGTAAAAAGTTTAAAGAAGGACTGAGGTGATAATGTATTTCTCAAAACAATCTAATGGATCAAAAGAATCGTAGTTCAGACATGATACGCAAAATACTCATAGCCAACCGTGGCGAAATAGCGATCCGTGTGATGCGCACTGCCCGTGAGATGGGCATCAGCACTGTAGCAGTATACTCTGATGCAGATCGCGATGCGCTTTTTGTACGCGTGGCTGATGAGGCTGTCTGCATAGGCGGTACACACGCCTCAGAGAGCTACCTCGTGCAGGACAAGATCATAGCCGCCGCAGTGCAGACAGGTGCCGATGCTATCCACCCCGGATATGGGTTCCTGTCAGAGAATGCATCCTTCTCACAGCGATGTGCGGATGAGGGCATCATCTTTATAGGCCCATCAGCAGCTGCGATCACTGCTATGGGCTCTAAGATCGGAGCTAAGGAACTGATGAAAAAAGCCGGGGTACCCGTAGTGCCGGGATACAATGGCGCCGATCAATCTCCTGCTACATTGCAAAAGGAGGCTGACAAGATAGGCTACCCTATCCTGCTCAAGGCCTCTGCTGGTGGCGGCGGCAAGGGTATGCGCATCGTCACTAAGGCAGCAGAACTCGCAGCGGCTATCGAAGGAGCCTCCCGCGAAGCCATCAAAAGCTTTGGTGATGGCAGCCTGCTCATGGAGAAATATTTCCCATCGGCCAAGCACATCGAGTTTCAGATATTTGGCGATAAGCATGGCCACTATACGCACTTTTACGACAGAGAATGCTCGCTGCAGCGGCGCTACCAGAAAGTGATAGAAGAGAGCCCATCGCCATCTCTGACAGATGACCAGAGAAAACAGATGGGAGATGCCGCGGTAGCAGCAGCCCGCTCAATACAGTACAACAATGCCGGCACGGTAGAGTTCATCCTCGACAAAGAGGGTAACTTCTACTTTCTGGAGGTCAATACGCGGCTGCAGGTAGAGCACCCCGTGACGGAGGAGACCACAGGCCTCGATCTTGTACGCCTGCAGATAGAGGTAGCCCAGGGATTGCCGCTTTCTATCAGTGCAGATACAGTGCAGCAGGTGGGCCACTCCATAGAGTGCCGCGTGTGCGCCGAGGATCCTGAGAATAGTTTTTTCCCGGCTACGGGAGAGATACTATACTGGCATGAGCCGCAGCTCACAGGTATAAGGTATGACAGCGGCGTAGTGAGCGGTAGCCGCGTAGATGTATTTTACGACTCTCTCATATCCAAGGTCATCTCTAAAGGCAGTACGCGCAGCGAGGCCATCCAGCGGATGGTATATGCCCTGGATCATATGGTGGTGCTCGGGCTCACTACCAATAAAGACTTCCTGAAAGAGCTCCTGCTGAACCCATCCTTTACAGATGGATCTTTTGATACGAAACTGATAGAGCGGGAATACGCTGGCTACGCTAGGAAGACAACAGAAAAAGGAAGAGACAGCGCTGTCGTAGCAGCGATGCTATATGACTGGCATCAGCGCAAAGGGCAGCAGGTATTCGCTCATTCACTCAATGGTTGGCGCAATATCTCCTATCAGCCACAGACATATCTGATCGAGTCAGGCAGTGATAAAATAACCATCAGTTATAAATCTGTCTCAACCGATAGATTTGAAGTATACAGTAATGAGAATGTCCGCGATGTAGCACTGGTCTCCGTGAGCGGCCACCAGCTCACCTGCGTGATAGATGGCTACAGGCAGTCCTACTATATCGCACAGAGCGCGGGAGAGATATTTGTGCAGAGTGGTGCCTATGGTACATTCAGGTTCAGAGCAGTCCCTCGCTTCACAGAACCCGGTGCGGCCTTGGCTCAGGGAGGCTATGCCGCCCCTATGCCGGGAGAAGTGGTCAAAGTGCTGGTACAGCCGGGAGACAAAGTGCAGGCGGGCAAAGGACTCCTGGTGATGAGCTCGATGAAAATGGAGACAACCATAGAGGCGCATAGTGACGGCGAGGTGGAAGAAGTTTTTGTGACAGACAAACAATTTGTAGAAGCCGATACGGTACTATTGAAAATGAAGGAGTGAGTCCTGAGCTGTTAAAACCTTTATTTACCCCACATTCACCGATAAACAAAAGATCATTTCTCTTATTGCCATAATATTACCATAGTAAAATCACTACGACAATGCGCAAGACAATATACCTCTTCATATTTCCGCTGATACTCCTCATGGGCTGCGGCAAAAGCCAGAACGATAAAGACGATGCCATCCTAAAAAAATACATCAGCGACAAAGGCCTCACTGCAGTAGCTGAGCCCAATGGTCTATACTACGTAGAGACGCAGACGGGCACAGGTGGCAGTCCCACAGTTACATCTACAGTATGGGTCAACTATACCGGTTACTTTACTAATGGGACCATCTTCGACCAGTCTGTCAGTGGTAGTCCTGCTCGTCTGACTTTGTCCAATACAATCCCTGGCTGGCAAGAGGGCATACCACTCATGAAGAAGGGGGGCAAAGCCAAATTGCTCATCCCGTCATTACTGGGTTACGGTGCCTATGGCAGCGGCAGTATACCCGGCAATACATGCCTGATATTTGACGTCGAGCTCGTAAACTACCAGTAGTAGCAGCGCTTACACTTCAGTTGCGAAATCGTCGTATTTCCCGTTTCAGGCGATATTTCTACATACACTTTTCTATACAGCCCGCATTGTTTTGCCCAGCTGGCAAAAGGAATCTTTTGCCCATATTTTTGCAATGATTTGTCTGACAATTCTATCGCAAAAATAAATTGCGTGGCATATGCTTTGGAGCCATCCTGTATTCCAATAAACAAAAAACTAAACGTCATGGAAAACAAGGAAAAATCCAAAGGTGCCTCGGCAAAGGGCTCCAAAAGTTCATCTACATCTTCAACTACCTCTTCTAAACAATCCCCTAAATCCACCTCATCTAAAAACAGCGGCAAAGCCGATCAGACAGATATGATGGGATCGGAATCATCTCAGGGAACTTCTGAAATGAAAGGCTCATCCTCAAAGTCCCAATCTGCAGGCAAAACGTCAAAGTCTTCTGAGCAACCTCAGGGCAAATCCAGCTCACAAGGACAAGGAAGCTCACAAGGTCAGTACGGACAGTACAGCCAAGGCAATGCCGGACAGCAATATGGCAATCAGGGCCAATACAACCAAGGTGGCTCCTATGGGACACAAGAAAACCGCCAAGGCTGGCAAAACCATCAAGGCGGCAATCAGAGTGGCTGGGGCCAGCAGGACTACAATGACTATGGTCAGTACGTAGGTCATGGTGGTCAAAACCAAGGTTCACAGTACGGCAATCAACAAGGTCAGTATAATCAAGGCAACCGTGGAGGCCAGGGCCAATACAATCAAGGGTGGCAAGGCAATCAGGGTCAATATGGTCAAGGTGGTCAAGGCCAATACGGCCAGCAAGGTCAATATGGCCAAGGCGGCTGGCAAGGTAACCAGCAAGGCCAGTATGGCCAGGGTGGTGGCCGCAACCAGCAGCAGGACTATGGCCAATACGGCAATCAGGGTCGTCAGAACTGGGGTGGCCAGGGATCTCAAGGTGGTCGCAACCAAGGCGGCAACAATGATTATGAGCGTGGTGGCTACAATACACGTAACGATCGCTACGCTGACTATGATCAGCATGGTAATAGTAATACCAATCGCTCTCAGCGTGACCAGTGGCAGGATCAAGGCCGCAGGAATGAAGGCTCAGGATATAATGATGGAGCTGGCACCTATGGTCAGCGCGAGCAGTCAGGTCGTGGCGACTGGGGTCGCAATCAGTATAGCAATATGAGCGGCGGTGGCCAGTACTCAGGTGGAGGTTACAACGATCGTGGCACTGGCAACCGTGGCAACGACCAGTCATACTCTCAGAGCGACTATGGCCGTGGCAATGACCGCAGCTCATCACGCTCTGACCAATATGGTACTAGCAACGGCGGCTACAACAGCCAATACAGCGACCGCTACTGGGATGACAATGAGCCATCCAATGGCAACTATGACCGCTCAGGCAGCTATAGCCGCTCAAACGACTATGATGATCAGTATGACGAGTACGGCGATGACCAGAACTATAACGACCGTGGCCGTCAGGGTATGGGCGAAGATGAAAATGACGAACGCTATGACAACTACGACGAGTATGATGTAGATAGCGAAATGGATGAGGATGCTGATGATATATCTACCTCACGCTCCAGCAGGGGTATGGGCAGATCCAGTTCATCAGGATATGGCTCCTCATCAGGGTCATCTTCTTCAGGACCTTCGGCTGGCTCTTCCTCTAAGAGGGGCTCTAAGGGCAAATCATCATCACGCAAATAAATGCTGCTGCTCATTTGTAGCCGGGGCAGGGTGGTGTACACCCTGCCCTTTTATTTTTTGCAGCCTATAGATTAATATCTATCTTGAGTCAGCTAAATCCATGACTATGGTAAAAAGACTACTCCTCCCGCTCTTTATTTTTTGCCTGTTTCTGCAAAGTGCCAGCGCCGCCAATCCCTGCTCTGCTGCTTACAAACAGGTGATAGTAAGTATCACTCCTGACCAGTTTCCTCAGGAAACCCACTGGAGCCTGCACAATGATGTGACCAACGCCCTGATAGATAGCGGTACCGTGAATAGCGATACGATATGCGTAGATACATCTATGTGCCTTCGCTTTACCATTTTTGACGCCTATGGCGATGGCATCTGCTGCAACTACGGCCAGGGCTCCTATCTGGTCAAACTGAACGGAGTCACAGTCGTATCTGGTGGCAGCTTCGGCCGCGCCGAGACCACCTTATTCAATTGCCAGGCAGGCCACGATTGCAACAATGCTATCGTAGCTACTAAAAACGATACCATCCGCGCCGCTGGTCCGGACACCTGGTATACCTACACGCCAGACTCCTCCGGCCTCTATAATATTTTCACCTGCGCCATGGGCAATACCTGTGATACTAAGATCTACGTGTATGACCACTGTGTAGGCCTGGTGTATACTAATGACAACCAGGGCACCATCATGTATAATGATGACAACTGTCCCAACTATCTCTCTCTCGTATCCGGCGCTATGCAGGCTGGCCGCACGTACTACATCCGTATAGGCCAGTATGACACCAGCTGCGCACACCATTGGATCAACTGGCGCATCACCTTTGAGGGGCCTATCAAGGGATGCATGGATTCTGCTTCCTGCAACTTTAATCCACTCGCTACCATCCCGGATACCACCTGTGTATACCCGCCTAGTCCGCTATGCCCTGCACCGGACCTCGCAATAGATGGTATAGAGCTGAAGAACTCTATGTATCTCGACACGCTGAATGTGGCCAACGGGGACTGCTATGTGACCGAGGGCTGCCTCGCAGGCTATGGTCACCGCCGCTTGCTGCGTTTCAGCACGCATATCCGCAATATTGGTACTCAGGATTACTTCATCGGAGCGCCGGATACTGTGGGGCATCAGTTCGTATGGGATCCGTGCCATCAGCACTGGCACTATGTAGGCTATGCAGAGTATCTGCTCTATGATCAGAATAACCAGCAGGTACAGGTAGGATTCAAAAATGGATTCTGTGTACTGGACCTGGAGTGTAGCGGTGGCGGTACGGGCAAATTCTCCTGTGCCAATATGGGTATCACCGCGGGCTGCGGGGATATCTATAGCTCGGGACTCGCCTGTCAGTGGATAGACATTACTCAGATCGATACAGGCAAATATACCCTGGTGGTGCGTGTCAACTGGGACCGATCTCCGGACAAGCTGGGTCACTCAGAGTCCCGCTATGACAATAACTGGTCTCAGGTATGCCTCCGCCTGTACTATGGCCCCAATGGTCAAAAATACTTCGACACATTACCCGCCTGCCCGGCCTATGTAGACTGCGCTGGTGATACCTTTGGCAATGCTGTGCTGGACTGCGCACATACTTGTGGCGGCAGTGCTGTACGCGGCGATCTCAATACAAATGTGCAACGCGACCCTGCAGACCTAAATCTGTACCTGAATGGTATGACTGCAGAGACACTCGCTACCACCTCGTGCAATGACCTGAATGGCGACGGTCACATCACCGTAGTGGATGCTGCGCGCCTGAATGGCTGTCTGCGCAAAATGGATAGCACCCTGACCACGCTGAATAATCCTCAGAGTTCGCAGCACCTGTGTGAGTTCCCGTATAATGTCTATAACCCGCTGGACTCGGTCGTTTTTGGCATAGGTAATGTAAACTGGCAGCAGCACTATGTAGACCTCAGCGTCTACAACCCTCTCTGCAAGGTGATGGGCTATGAGCTGAAACTCAGCGGCATCACAGTAGACTCTACCGCCAATCTGGCCATCGGCAACTATACACCGGTCATCCACCATTCAGCCACGGGCCATATCACCGAGCTGAGCAGTGAAGACCAGGCACTATTCAAGCAGCTGGCGCCGCTCAATTTCCTGCGGGTCTACTATAGCCACCTCGCGGATAGTACCATCTGTATAGCCAGTGTGATAGATGTAGCTAATGAGGACTACCAACAGGTACTGGGCCTCAGGCGCGATGCCTGTGTCACTCAGCACCTGGTAGACACTACAGGTGTAGGCGTCAGAGACATCCTTAGCGCCACAGACCTCCGTATCATACCCAATCCGTCCAGCGGATCATTTGAGCTATATACCACAGGCCAGTCACTCTATGGCGCAGCGATACACATCTATGATGCTGTAGGCAAAACGGTCTATGAGGACAGACACTTTGATGGGCTGAGCAATAAAGTACACTTTGATATGACAGATGAGGCAGCAGGCGTCTACCTCATGCAGATCAATCTGGCGGGCACCTCCGTCACAAAGCGATTTGTGATCAGCCGCTAGGGGGGTTACTTTTCTATCGTCACACTATGGCTCGTAGAGTCGAGCACGACAGAGGTCGTGTCCTTTACCGGTGGCCCTATGCGGTCTCCCGGCTCAGGTACGCTATATTTATATACAAATATGATAAGCGCTACAAGTACGATAGCTATGATGAGAATGGAAGTCTTATCTTTCATTGCCTGCATGGATTACTGACTGCAAATAACGGATTTCCGCAGATTCAGCGGCAGTGATTTTTAACAGACAGTGTCTTTACTCCTTTACAAAGCGAATATTTCTTCCGGAGGCGCCATCAGATATTTGCAAAAGATAAACACCAGCCGCCAGGCCGGATATATCGAGACGTCGGTCATTGACCTTCGCTGGATACTCCTTGCCTGTCACATCTATAATGGTGCAGCTTACGCCCTCCACACTCTCGCTGAGGTAGAGCGAAGATATGGCTGGTACCGGGTAAATGTAGAGTTGATCTGTCCCTATCATAGGCACACTACTTGTCACCGATGTAGAATAACAGGTCATCCCTCGATCATATAGGTGTTGAATACTCCTTATTCCGTCCTTCAATACACCGATCTCAGCGAGTCGGGATGCTGTACTATCTGCAATGGCTGTAAAGAGGGCCATATCCACTGTATACGACTGGCCGGGAGCTAACGAATCAAATGATATACTTCCCACAGCTCGTCTATCGTTTGCAGCGATTGTAGTGCCGTTTTGGGTAAATAATTCTGACCATTGGGTGGAATCTCGCGGATCGCCGGGATATATGTATTTGATATTCTGCGTGCTGGTACCATAACCATTTCCACCTACGGTCATGGGCGTCCCATCTGCCCATTTCCCATTTTGCCAGTTATAGATATTCCCACAAGTTATGCTCTTCTGCATTGGATCACCACCGGTACTACTGTAAGCTGTCATCTTGTGATTCAGGAAAGTAAACCCTTGCGCCACTTTTAAGCGACCATATCCGGGAGGTCCATAGCATATGTTATTCCCTGCATCTGGTATATCTGGATCATTATATCCAAAGTAGCTATTGAGCGCAGTATCACAACCTATTCGATCATTATATGGACAACCTATATCTGTATCAAAAAACATTGAGAACCGCACACCTTTAAACAATTCTGTGGCTCTACTGATGATCTTGATGCGGAGAAAAGTTGTATTGTACAGTATGCTATCAGGTGGCACGTCAAATGAATACGCCAGTATATGTATTTCGCTAAACATTCTACCACAAAAACCATTATGGCTTCCCATAGAATCATTCAGGATCATAAAGATGGCATCGTCACCGCAGATATCAGGGTAGTCACCTAACATCGGCTCGTATCGGCCATTACCATTTAGATCTATGAACGGGGCGATGATCATCGGCTCTGTTGTATCACCGTTCCCAGGCCAGTCCAGGATATGCTGAGATGGTACATAGCCAGCATCGTGGTAGTGCACTATGTGATTCCTGATTTCGCCATACTTTATAGGATAGACACGCATATAGCTGCTATCATAGATCAGATGATCCGAAGCGACGGGGCCAAACTGAAAATCACCGTCAGGCTCATATCTGTTAAAGGCTCCCCTTAGTTGATGATAGGTATCGAGCCCCATTAGCCAGGGCCCCGCTGCAAAAATAGTGGAGCGTCCAGATCCATTCGGCACTTCATAATGAGAGTAGTTGCCATTTCGTCCCGTATCTATCATATAAAACACGCCCCCTGAACTGAAAGTCGCCTTGATATTATTAGCGCTAATATCAGCATACCGCTGCCCCTGCACAGCTGAGCAAACAAACAACAGGGCGAAAAGTACAATAGGTCTCATAGCATCGGTTTAGTACTGCAAAGCTATCTACACCGATCTAATAACAATGCAGCGCATGTGATTATGACAGATATATGACACTGATACAATGTGGTCACCACGTATTCCCGCTCTCCTTTCTTTTTAGCATTTTGCAGCTATGAAAAAAGTATTGACGCTCCTGTTGCTGGCTGTATCCCTGACTGCCTGTGTATCCCTGCCCAAGGCCTATCAGAGCAAAGATGAGGTCATATCCGTAGGCCCGGGTCCTGAGGATATGGTCATAGACACCATCAGTGAGCAGCCACGCCTGCTCGTATCCTGCAATGCGCGCCGCCAGAGCCAGCCTTACTACGGAGAGATCAATATCTACTATCCTGCCACGGGCCAGGTGAGAGTGATGCAGCGACATGAGCCCAAAGGCCTATCCTTCTATCCGCATGGTGTAGACCTGGTACGGGTCCGGGACACACTCGTGCTCCTCGTGGTCAATAATGCAGATAGTGAGCAATCCATCCTGCGCTATCGCGTCTATCGGGACAGTTTGGTATACCTCAATAAGATCGTAGACCCGCTCATCGTATCTCCCAATGCTGTGACGGGGCTGCCCGATGGCAGCGTACTCATCTCAAATGACATGGGCAAGCTGGGAAATTTCTGGGAGGCGCTGCTGATACTGAAGCGGGCAAAGATCATCTACTGGCATTATGGCCACTGCTCTGTAGCCGCAGGTAAATTCTGCTATAGCAATGGCATCACAAATCGCGATGGCAAGGTCTACCTGGCCAGCACACGCCAGGACAAGATCTTTTCATTTGATATGAAAGACAGCCTGATGGTCAATAAAAAAGTCGTATCTAAAATGCATGGCCCTGACAATCTCCGGTTTGTAGGAGATGACCTGCTCGTGGCTTGCCACCTACGCTTTCTGGACTTCCTGAAGCACCGCAAGGACTCTACCCATCTCTCTCCCAGCACCGCATACCAGGTCAATGTAAAGACAGGGGAGAAAAAAGTAGTGTACTATGACAATGGCGCGCAGGTCAGTACCGCTGCTACTGCGCTGGAGTATGGTGGCTCGATTTATCTCGGAGGGGTATTTGATGCTAAAATGGTGCGCCGGCGCAAGTGATCCTCACTGCCCGAATGCACCTGCGCCAAAGACGCCGTAGAATGACATGACACTAGCCAGCATCAGCAGCGCAAAGATCAGGTTGAGGTATCGGCGCTTGAAGTCATCTATCATGATCACGCGGTGGTCACCTTTGTCTATCATCAGCCGGCAGTGCGTCACTCCGCCAAAGGTATTGGTCAGTACAGTGTCCCCGTAGCGGCACGCCTGCTCCTCGCCATTGTATTGGTACCGCAGCAGGTAGTAGCTGGTAGAGAGGCCATCATCACCTTTTATTTCATTTTCCAGCTCTACAGTCGCTACCACGCGCTGAAATCCGCGCATCAGGTACAGCATATATACGATCTCTACGACTACCTCTGTGGCTACCGCCAGCACCGCTACTACGTGGAGGAGTGGAAACCGCTCCCATGTGAATAGCGCTATCATAGCCGCCCCTATCAGGGTCATCCTGATATAGTGAAAGATCGTGAGTATACGGTTAGCTTGCTTCATACAGTCAGGATCAGTGTATCTGCTTTTTCAGTTGCCGCACCTGCTTCGTACCATACCGCAGTAGCGGCACACCAAATGCCATCGGTATCGCCGTGAGCACCGTAGACCCCAGCCCCGCCAGGAATAAAGGATCCTTTGCCACGGGTTTATGATTTCTGCGGCCCGTCTCATTCATAGCCACGCTGGTCCACAGCAGCGACTGCCCACCTACAAAGAAAAGAGTACCTAGTCCTGTCAGCGTGCCTCCTGTGGCCTTCATACCACGGTAGTACTTTAGCTCCGCACGTAGTTTCTCTGCATTGTCCTTATAGTAGAGGGAGTCCGTAGGCGATCCTGCACGCATCACCACGCTCCTGCCCTGCCAGCCGGCAGCTTGAGCACTACCTACACATAGCAGACTTAGCGCCAATAATATGCAAACGATCCTGAGCATCCCTGCGAAGATAAAATGAATAACGATACAGCAGTGATCAGAGTTCGTCCAGGTCTATCGGGTTGTAGCTGCGTGAGGCACCCCAGCCAAAGACCTTCTCAAACAGAGGCAGCCACGCGTGCGAGCGGATCTTGCCGAGGAAGAAAACCTCATGTTCTTTTTCCTTGACACCCATCTCCTCCAGTATATCATCATGCCGCGTGATACCCTCTGTGTGAAATAGGTCTTTCATCCTGTAGTACTCATTCACATTGCCACTCTCCAGCCGCCCGGCAAAGTACATCGGCATGAACCATCCTATCACATGGCAGCTCCAGCTGATCAGTTTGCCTATCAGGTAGTATTTGATCTCGTACCACAGGGAGATAGATACATCATACTCATGCATGAGGCTGAGCACCTCGGCGCGGTGTATCCACTCATCATTTTCTATCTCACGTATACGGGCTTTGTCCTCGTGGTCCTTTGCAGGCAGGGAGGAGGCGTGGCCCTGATAGGCAAAAGCTGCGGCCCTCTCTGCAGAGTAGGCCTGGCGCAGCAGGTCCCGGAGTTCATATGGCAGATCCATGGTAGGCGGGGTTTAGGTTTCCCGGTGCGAGTTAGCCATTTTTTGACTGTTTGTGCCATGTCTCCCTGACTTTTTCACAGCCTTTATCAATAAAAATCAAGCTGCTGCGTCTACAGGTATATAGCACACCTACTGAGGCACGCATGCACGCACAGCCGGCTGCTGATTTTTCAAATCACAATAACAACATAACATGATACGCAGATTCAGATTTCTATTTATACTCGTGCCTATAGCATTTATCACAGGCGCGGCATTTGCCACCATGGGCCTGTGGAACTGGCTCATGCCTTCCCTCTTCGGCTTTGGCAGCCTCACATTTCTCAAAGCGCTCGGCGTCTTTGCTCTGGTGCGACTGCTCTTTGGTGCGCGCGGATGGGGCGGCGGCTGGCATCACCGGCGGCTGGCCTGGGCTACATACGGAGGCAGGGGCCGATCTAATGACGCAGAGTGGCAGCAGCGCATGCAGGACCGCTGGCAAAATATGAGTAGTGAGCAAAAGGAGCGCTTCCGCTCCCGCTGTGGCTCCCGGTTCCACTTTGAGGAGCCGAAGCAGTCCTCCTCTACAGAAAATTAAAGAATAAGGTTTATTAATTGAGCATGAAAAGCGGTCAGCGATGGCCGCTTTTTTTGTTTGCATCAGCATTGGGGTATTTATTTCCCCGGCTTGGCACAACCTTGTGTTAATCAAATAGCTGCTGGGGCTATGGCACCGATATTGCACAGCAGCCTGAGTGAAAAAGACCTTCGCATCTCCTCTCACTATGCGCCGGCTGCTGATCACTGTCACTATCATAGCGGCGGTGGTCATAGCAGTGATAGCATGCGCCTCTCCTGTAGGCAAATATATCATTGAGAGCTATGTAGGCCCCACTGTGCTGGGCAGGCAGGTCGAGACCAGTTGGGTGTACGTCAATCCTTTCACCGGATATGTCCATATCAGCGGGCTGAAGATATACGAGCCGGGAGGTGATAGCCTCACCATACTAAAGGCCGATGAACTCAACGTACACTACAATATCCTGAAAACGCTTACAAAGACCTATGAGTTTACCGATGCTGACCTGGTGCGCCCCGTAGGCTGGATCATACAGGATCACAAGCTTTTCAATTTCAATGACCTCATCATCCATTTCTCTCCAAAGCATCGCAAACCACCCGGCCCCAAGGTGCGCCATCCCCTACACATCAATATTCTGAACTTCAAGATCACTGACGGAGAGTTTCACTACATAGAGAAATCTATTCCGATCAACTACTACATGAAACATGTCAATATCTCCAGCACCGGCAAATGGTGGGCGATAGACTCCTTTCATGTGAAGTTTGATATGCAGTCTGGCAGTGGCACAGGTACCGTGAAAGGCGAAGGATACCTGGACCTTTACAAGCTGGACTATGGTGTAGCTGCTGTGGTCAAAAATCTCGATATGCAGATACTGGAGCAGTACCTGCGCGACCTGGCCAACTATGCCAGCCTGCGAGGCACAGTAGATGCAGATATACGCAGCACGGGAAATTTCAAAGACAAACTAGCCCTGCATGTAGACGGACCGATAGATGTGCACGACTTTCATGTAGGCAAGTCTCCGACCTCAGACATTATTGCCTTTGAGCGACTGAGTTTTTGCATCCATGACCTCACGCCACGTCGCTATCAGTACTGGTTTGACTCTATTGCATTGCAGCATCCCTACTTTGTCTATGAGCGTTACGACTATCTCGACAATCTGCGGAATATGTTTGGCGCCGGCGCCGAAAAAGTAAAAGCCGCACAGGCAGACAATACAAAGTTTAACCTGATCATAGAAATAGGAAAGTACGTCAAAGTACTCGTCCAAAACTTCCTGCGGAGTTCCTACCGGCTCGACCACTTTGATGTATATGATGGTGATCTGAAATACATAGATTATGCGCTGCGGGAGAAATTTTATATCGGGGCCAAACACCTCTACACACATGCTGACTCCGTTCACAAAGACAACCCGCACATCCAGGTCAGTATCAAAACTGATGTCAACCCTCATGGCACCTTCACAGCCAGTGTAGGGATCAACCCCGGCACCTATCAGGACTATGACCTGCACTATGAGCTACGCCGTGTGCCTGTGGCCCTGTTCAATCCTTATTTCATCACTTATACATCATTTCCTTTAGATCGTGGGATTATTGAGATAGAGGGTAGTACAAAGGTACAGCACGATATTATCAGCAGTGACAATCATCTGCTCGTATTGGACACACGCGTGGCAGGGCGCGTGAGAAAAAACGATACTAAATGGGAGCCTATGCCTCTGATCATTGGCATCTTGCGCAATCCCGGCAATGCCGTGGATGTGAGCATCCCCATAGCCGGAGACCTGCATAGTCCGCATTTTAAGATATGGAATATAGTAGGGCAAGTAGTGCGGAACATACTGATAAAACCGCCATACATCCCCTATATAGAGCACGCCAAAACGGTAGAAAATACAGTAGAAAAAACCCTTGCCATCAAGTGGGAGCTGCGCCGGTGCGACCTGCTGGAAGACCAGGAGAAACATCTACAGGAGATAGCAGCCTTTATGGCCCGATATCCGCAGGCGCAGATACAGATCACATCTACGGAGTATCAGGCCAAGGAAAAAGAATATATCCTTCTCTATGAGGCCAAGAAAAAGTATTACCTCGATACGCACCATCGTACATTGACCTCTTATACACCAGATGATTCTATACAGGTAGACCAGATGTCGGTCAAGGATTCTGCGTTTGTGCACTATCTGTCACATCAGTCGGGCATAGAGTTACTATATTCTGTACAGGAAAAGGCAGAGCATCTGCTGGGCAAAGATCTTATATCATTTCGCTACGCTCAGCTCAGCCAGGCCCGCAGGGATAAGTTCCTTTCCTATTTCAAAGCCAATGGAACAGCCGGTAGGGTAAAATTTGTCAAGACCCGTGATATCATACCTTTTGATGGATACTCGGTTTACAAGATCGAGTATCAGGGTAAAACACCTCCCGAACTGATAGAAGCATATGACAAACTGGTAGCATTGAATCATATCGATCCCCGCCTCAGGTATGTAGCCAAGCGCCGCGCCCTGGCCGGCATGCTGATAGATGAGAAGAAGCTAAAGAAAAACGAGCCGGTGCCACAGGCCAAAGGTAAATGACCTTTTCAGGCATTTCACCGATTAGTTTTATCATACTTATGTTTCTGTCATTATCTTTAGCGCTATGAAGATTCTTATCATCGGCTTTGGCAATATGGGCAGGACCTACGCACGTGGCTTCCTCGCCTCCCGCTTTATCAATCCTAACGATCTCTACATACTGGACAAAATATCCCAGCACACAGAGGCCCGCAGCATCAATGTGCCCGAGGACCAGATCCACTATACGCCCGGAGATTTTGTGAGCCTGGCAGATATCATCATCCTGGCGGTCAAGCCGCAGGACTTCCCTGCCCTGGCTGCTACCGTACGTCCATTCATACGGGAGCATCAGGTCATTCTCTCAGTCATGGCGGGCGTGCGCATAGCCAGCATCGCAGGCAGCCTGGGAGCTACCAAAATAGTGCGCTCTATGCCAAATCTTCCGGCACAGGTCGGCATGGGCATGACCGTATTCACCGCTACGCCGCAGATGGATATGAAGGAGCTATTCATCGTGCAGAACCTCATCAATACTACCGGCAAATCGCTCCATGTAGAGCAAGAGTCTATGATAGATGCTGCGACGGCTGTATCAGGTAGTGGGCCTGCCTACGTATTCTTCTTTATGCAGAGCATGATACAGACGGCTGTCCGCATGGGGTTCAAGGAATCTGAAGCAGAATTGCTCGTACAGCAGACATTTCTCGGTGCAGTCCATCTGCAGAGCAAAGGAGAGAACACCTGCGCCGAATGGATTCAAAAAGTGGCCTCACGTGGTGGCACTACAGAGGCAGCGCTCAAAGTATTTGACTCCACCCACACCAGCGAGGGAGTACACGACGCCCTCTACGCCGCGCTGAATAGAGCGAAGGAACTGGGCAATTAGTCTCCTTAATGAGGATATTTCTGGTGCGTCAGCGCCAGGCGTCTGGCCTTCGTTGCCTTGACTGCCCCCACGATCACCATAGGTAGGCCAGCTATGATACTCAGTATCCCCACCACACCTATCGCCCCCACATTGACAGTTGCCCCTGCACTGTAGCCGTTTGAGTATGTAGTGGTCTGACCATTATTGGCCAATCCACCCGCCAGCATACCTATACCTCCTACCATCAGTGCAGCTCCTGTCACAGACAGGCCTATGCCTGTGCGGTGCTTCCTCACTATATATTTCGGCAGGGTAGGATCAGACCAGTCCACTGATGGATATTCCTCGGCTGAGGCTTGTTTCAGAGAGTCCATTTCTGATTTGCGCAGTGCCTTTCTGGCAGCAGCTGCGGCATCTCCTGTGGTATCTCTTGGTGCTTGCATTGTCAGTGCGTTTCCCGAGCCATCTGCCAGGCGCACCTGAGAGACACTCGACGTGCTCACGTAGTGTAGCTGCCCGTCTTTGGTACGAAACTGTAGCTCACCGCGGCTTTTTTTCTCCAGCTTGCCATAGTACGTAGTACCATCGTTCCAGATGAGTGTGTCAGTGGCCGTCTGGGCTACGGCGGCCAGGGACATGAGAAATACAAAGGCGAGAATGAACGTTTTCATAAAGTATAAGTAGTTAGTTTTCAAAAATGATGCGGCAAAAATAAAATTTCCTTTCGCCTGCACAAGGGCTCCACAGGGAACCCTTTATCAAATTATCACGTATCTTAGGACTACACCAAAAGCTGTAACATGAAACACATAGCCACGCTCCTGCTCGCCTGTATGACTACTGCCGCCATGGCCGAGACGCCCATCGATATCGGTGGCAATCGCGGTTTCCGTGGTATGTACCCGGAGAATAGCATTCACGGATTCGTGCGCGCTGCAAAGATCGGGGTCAATACCATCCAGCTGGACGTAGTCATCAGCAAGGACAACCAGGTAGTGGTCTCGCATGACCTGACCATAGACGAAGCGGTCTGCTCCGCTCCGGACGGCAAAGCGCTGACCGAAGCAGACAAGGATAAATACAAGATCTATCAAATGAACTACGATGAGATCAAAAAATTTGACTGTGGCCAGCGCGGCAATAGCCGTTTCACAGACCAGATCAAAGAAGCTGCGACCAAGCCGCTGCTCTCTGAGGCCATAGATGCAATAGAGAAATATACAAAGGAGAATAACCTCCCTGCCGTGAATTATAACATCCAGATCGTATCATCCAAAAAGGGTGACGAAGTGATGCACCCGGAGCCACCTCAGTACTCCAAACTGGTCTATGAGGCAGTAAAGACAAAAGGTATACAGCAGCGTACCATCTTTGCCTCATTGGACCTCCGCATCCTGCAGGAGATACACAAACTGGACGAGGCAGCTATGACAGGCCTCATGTCAGAAAAAAATACAGACGTACTGGAGACCAACCTCAAGGACCTCCATTTTAATCCTACATGCTATATGCCCAATTTTCTGCTGTGCAATAAAGTAATGATCACTAAGTGCCACGCGCTGGGCATCAAGGTCATAGCCTGGACACCCAATGAGATGACCAAAATGACAGCCCTCAAAACAGATGGCGTAGATGGTATCATCACAGACTATCCGGACCGCGCTATCAAGGCGTTGCGGCCTAAATAGCCCGCGCCCGGCATAAAAAAACAAAAGCCGCCCTCGCAGGCGGCTTTTGTTTTTTATATCACATCGTTTAGTCCCTGTCATGACGGCACCAGATCAGCTTCTCCACAGGGTAGCCCAGGGCTTTAGCCTTCGCCACATAGTCCTTCTTTATCTCTTCAGGTATCGTCTTGGTGCGTGACAGGATCCACATATAGTCTGTATTCTCCCCTATCACCAGCGCATACTGGTAGTCCTTGTCCAGCGCTATCACATTGTATCCAGCATAGAATGGGCCGAAAAATGAGACTTTCAGTTTAGCCTCAGTAGGATCTCCTACAGGTTTAGCTTTCCCTACACTCTCCTTCCATTTATCATGTTTGATATCACGCCCCCGATTATCCACCCGGATGTCTCCATTTTCTTTCAGCGAGTAAGCCGCAGTTACATTATCCATACCTCTCTCCCAGTAGTAATCCAGGCGAGCCATCTCATACCATTTGCCCAGGTATCGCTTTTGATCAAAGTTCTTGATGGCAGTAGCCTGATCCGGTATAGAATGGCTGGTCAGGAAAAAACCTGCTATCAGCAGGGGGTATGTGGTGACGTTATACATTTTCTCTCGTTTTTACCTATACGTACATGCAATGCCAATGCCAATTTTTTTAGGGACTAAATGCTATCCAGGTTGCCTACCTCATTTTACAGCTACCAGACGTACCACATCAGCTACACCCTGATGGTATGCTCCTTCACTCAGCATGACCCGCTCTTCTGCACACAGCACTATTTTCATATCAGAAAACACCTGCCGCAGCAGCTCAGCAGTCACTAGCCACGTTATATCTTTAGGACCACCGGATGTATTGTTCAGCTGCTTTGGATTAAATGCCTCTAGTATCAGTACCCCACCAGGTCTCAGCGCCTTAGCCACCTCCCTATACATATGAGCACTGATAGCCGGCGGCAGGTGAAAGTAAATGAGTGCTACGGCATCGTAGCTTTCAGGCTCCGCCTGGTACACTGCAGCGTCGGTGATCGCATAGTCGATAGCCACACCAGACTCACCTGCCAGTTGCAGCGCCTTGTCCCTACCTCTCTCACTGAGGTCAAATGCATCTACGCTCCATCCCAGCGTGGCGGCATAGACCGCATCGCGCCCCTCCCCGGCCCCTGGCACGAGCACTTTTCCGGCAGGCAGTTTTACTATCTCCTGCCTGAAAAATTCATTAGGCTCGCGGCCGTATGCATATTCTTTCGCTCCATAGCGTTCCTCCCACATGTTTTCCATATCACCTGATTTGTCATCAAAAATAGAATGCATTTCATCAAACTCTGTAACATATGTACCCTTCACCACCCACCTATATATTCGATGCGTTTACCGAGCGGCTGCCTGACACGCATTTTCATTGATTGAAAGTTACACAGCATTGACTTGATTGATTTGTTTCCCGTCTTTCTTATCACAATGTTTACTAGATACAACCACTAGGTTTTCAACACATAATAACTGACCAGTATATATGCAAAAGGACGCGAAGGACCACGCCGGCACACTCTCTGCCTCAGCTCCCGGATTCTCACCGCTACGATTATTCTCACAGCTCTCCGGAGGCATCATATCGGTGCTGCTCATGCTCCCTGCCCCGTGGATGGGGGCGGTGGTAGCCGTAGGCCTCGCCTGGGATCAGCTCTGGCTGCGCATCAGCGAGAGTGCCCCTGTACGCCTGATAGGCGGAGCCTTCAGCAGGCTGGCAGTATGGCTGGCAGCCCGCATCATGCGCGATGAGCGCAATGCTCCCTATCTGCATACCCTCATGGGTGTGGGCATATGGACGCCCGTACTTTTCTGGGCTAGCTTCTTCTGGCAGGTGCTGCACGGATTTCAGACACCATGGTACACGCAGCTGGCCGTGGCCTTTGCCTACAATGTACTCATGATGGGCCCCTACTTCCGCTTCTTCTCCAATATCGCCACGCTCATACATAAAGAAGGCCACGACACCAGAGGCTTATTCAAGGCTCCGTACGCCTGGCTCAATAATGTCTTTGGCTGGTGGCTCGGCATCTTTTACGGTCACGTGCCTGAGACCTATCCGCTCGGGCACCAGCGTATCCACCACAAGTTTGACAATGGTTTTGGCGATGTGACATCTACGCTGGACCTGGACCGCACCGATCCGCTACAGTGGTTCGTCTACCTGCGCCGCTTTGCATTGTACTGGACCGGTGTCTCTATACTTGGCTATTTCATAGAAAAGAAACAGTGGAAACCAGCAGGCCGCATGGCACTGGCTATGGCCTGCTACTATGGCATCATCACCGCATTCATGATCGTCAATCCATGGTTTGGCTTTGCGTTTCTCCTGTTGCCACACCTGAGCACCATCATCTACCTAGCCGCTATCAACTATATCTGGCACACCTTCTGCGACCCGGCCGATCAGGACAATGCTTACATCAACTCTGTGACCATCCTCGATGGTCACTACAATGTATTTAACGAAGACTTCCACGTCACGCACCATCATCATCCCCAGATGCACTGGACCAAGATGGCCGACGACTACTACCGCAATGTAGAAAAGTACAAAGCCAACCGCGCCTCCGTCTTCCGCGATACGCAGGAGTTTGAGATGTTCGTCTGGCTCATGATGGGCAGGTATGACCTGCTCGCATCGCACTACGTAGACCTGACCGGCACTATGAGCGAGGCTGACATCATAGCCCTGCTGCGCTACCGCATGCAGCCCATTACAGAATTGACATCAGCCGAGGCCGCGTGATCACAGCACGCTCACACTCCCGCAAGCGGCTGGCAGCCCTGCTCTGCCTGCTGCTACTGTCAGCCTCCTGCCTGCAGGCGGCCGGTGATGACTGGCGCCTGGGCACTGACAAGAACGGCATCAAAGTCTATACACGCAAAAGCGAACAAGGCAAAATGCGCACCTCCCGCGCCGAGATGCTGCTACCTATCAGTGTAGATCAGGTCATCTCCCTGCTGAATGACTTCAATAGCTATGGCGGTTGGTTTCCCAGCTGCCGCTCTGCCAAAATACTAAAGCGGATATCAGACAATGAATTTCTTGCCATCCTGACCTACAAGACTCCCTGGCCACTGCCTGACCTGGATTGCGCAGAGCGCATGACCATCACCCGCCGTAGCGGCACAGATACCTCGTATATCAATGTGAACTGCGAGCCCGATGCAGCACCGCTCACCTCAGCCACCCGTATCCGCCAGATGCACGCCTACTGGAAACTGATACCGGCAAAGGGCGGCACCTACGTCATCAATGAATACTACACTGACATGGGCGGTATCATACCCGCCTGGCTCGCCAATACACAGGCAGTAGAGATACCCTTCAATATCTTCACAGGTATCCGCCAGCACGTCCGTGACCTCTATGGCAAATAGGCACAGCCCGGCCGTATAGTGCTACTCTAAAAATCATACCTTCGTGTATACAAGCATCCTCAATGCCTGGCATACTCCTGGTCAAAAATATGGTCTGCACCCGCTGCATCATGACAGTGGAAGACATACTGCGCCGTATCAGCATAGCCTATGACAAGGTGCTGCTGGGAGAGATACACCTCAGCCAGCTACCTTCAGCTTCGCAAAAAGAAGCGCTGGTGTCTCAGCTGCAGGCTGTAGGTTTCGACCTCATAGATAGCCATAGTGCCGTGCTAATAGAGAAGGCCAAACAGCTCATCATACGCCGCGCACGCAATGAGGCCAGCCCTGCGGATATGGCGCTCACCCTCTCCCGCTACCTGTCCGATCATCTCAATTATGAGTACACACACATTAGCAGTATGTTCTCCGCCGTAGAGGGGCGTACTATAGAGCAGTACTTCATAGAGCAGCGCATAGAGCGCGCCAAAGAGCTGCTCGTATACGGTCAGCATACACTGTCAGAAATAGCGCATCAGCTGGGCTACAGTAGCGTAGCACACCTCTCCAGCCAGTTCAAAAAGACCACAGGCCTCACCCCATCCCATTTCCGTGAGGTAGGGGCGGCACGGCGCCAGTCACTGGATAGGCTATAAACCCAAAGTAGTGTAACAGGCACCCAAAGTAATGTAAACACCCTGGCCTGCCACGGCCGTACCTTTGTATCATTAAATCACCACAAAATCAGATACAATGGAATCAACTAAAAAAGAGACAACGACCACTACTACTGCAAAGCGCAACTGCAATAATCCTAAGTGCACCTGCCCCAACTGCCAGTGCGGTGACAACTGCAAATGCGGCACCGATCCTGACAAGAAGTGCTGCTGCGGTGATGACTGCAAGTGTGAGCCAGAGTGCAAGTGCTGATCAGGACTTCAATGAGAAAGCCGCTCCTGGGAGCGGCTTTTATTTTTTACGGTCTATATATCAATGATGCCGATGGGATAGGCATGACTCTTTTGATCTCTTTTATTTCTTCGGCCGGCGCTTCTTCGGCTTGCCATATTTCATTTGCATCTTCTTTGCGCGCGTGATGTGGTTATTCTCTTTCATGTTCTTTGCCGACTTCTCGTGGAAGCCCACACCATGTTGCGGTATCTTGAGCTTATCCTCCACACCTTTCACCTCTATGCGCGGTAGCTCATCACGCGTCAGCTCGGTAGATACCTCCAGGTCATCCGGATTATCCAGCACTGCGATCTGCTGCTGCATCAGCTGCTCTATCGCCTCGCGGTATGCCTCCTCACGCGGGCTCACGAGTGTGATGGCCTGCCCACGCTGGTCAGCGCGGCCCGTGCGGCCTATACGGTGTATATAGCTCTCCGGCACATCCGGCACGTCAAAGTTCACCACATGGCTCACCTCGGCTATATCCAGGCCGCGCGCTATGATATCCGTAGCGATCAGCACCCGGTACGCACCGCTTTGAAACTTCGCCACCGTGTCAAACCTGTTGGGCTGTGTCTTGCCCGAGTGTATCACGCCTATCGCAGTAGGAAATTTTTGTCCTATGATCTCATATATATCATCCGCCATTTTCTTACTGGCCGCAAAGACCAGCACCTTCTTCATCGCTGTATCAGTGCGGAGCAGTAGCTCCAGCAGGTTGATCTTTGTATTCCAGTTGGATACCTCATAGGCTGTCTGGCTGATATTCTCCAGGGGGCTGCCGGCAGGTGCGGCTTCTATTTTCTCTGGCCCGTTGAAGAAGTCATGGATCACCGCCTCCACATCATCCCCCAGCGTAGCGCTGAACACCAGATTCTGCCGCCGCTCCGGCAGCAGCCGCAGGATATTGGTCAGCTGCGTGCGAAAACCCAGACTCAGCATCTCATCCACCTCATCTATCACCAGCCGCTTCACAGACTTCAGCTTCAGGCTCCCGTTTAGCGCCAGGTCATGCACACGGCCCGGCGTACCTACTACAATATCCGCGCCCTGGCTCAGCGCCAGTATCTGCGTATTCATATTCGCACCACCGTATACACCCACGGTCTTTACACTCATGTACTTGCTCAGCGCCTGCGCCGTCTCCACCACCTGTGTCACCAGCTCCCGCGTAGGCACTAGTATCAGGATGCGCGGCACTACCACCTGGCTAAACTCCCACTGCCGCAGCAGCGGTAGCAGGAAGGCAAGTGTCTTCCCCGTACCCGTCTGTGCTATACCCACCACATCACGCCCCGACATGATCACAGAGAAAGACTTGCGCTGTATCGTAGTAGGCTGCACAAAGCCCATATCCGCCAGCGCACCACGCAGCTGCTTATTCAGATTCAGATCCTCAAAAGTCGTCACCATGCTATCGCAAATTTTGCGCGAAGGTAGGGAATTTGGGGTGGGGAGGCCGTTTATCCTTGCAAACTGATTACATGCCTGTGATCGTGTGTTATCACCGACCACGAGTTTAGCGCCCTGTTTGCGGATTGGTGATGACACCAAGCGCAGGTGAAAATGCCTCCTCCACTTAGGTAGAAACGATTTTATACAATGCTCAAAAGCTTACTATTCCTTTATGAACTTCGCGCCATTTAGAAGATACATACCTGGAGCCAGGCCCTCTATATTGACCGACTGGTTCTCGCTGGTGGCCTTGAGGTGCAGCACCACTTTACCCCGCAGATCAGTGATCTCGATAGGAGTATTTATATGCATACCTGTCACCATGATCATATTGGTAGCCGGATTAGGATAGATAGATATGCCTTCCGGTGCTATAGTACTGATACCTGCTACGATCACATTCTGCGCCGCAGAAGCATCTGATGTACAGCCGCTCTCTGTCACTACCACAGTATAGGTACCGCTCTGAGTAGCCGTGTATGTATGGCCAGTAGCTCCATTGATAGCTGTGCCGTTCAGATACCATTGATTGCCTGCGCTCGCGCTGCTCGTCAGCACATTGCCACTCTGAGATATCACAGGTGTAGCAGTATTGTGGATCGTTACCACTGAGCTGGCTGTAGCAGTACAGCTATTCAGCGTGGTCACCGTCACCGTATAAGTGCCGCCTTGCGTCACAGTGACAGCTGCCGCGCTCTGGCTATTGCTCCATTGGTAGATATTGCCATCAGGACTGCTGGCAGTCAGCGTAGTAGATGAGTTTGGACAAAGTACGGTATTGCCGGATATCTGCACCGAGGCAGGGTAGACCGTTACTGCCTGCGAGGCAGTACCAAAGCAGCCATTGCCATCTATCACCGTCACTGTATAGGTGCCCTGTACATTCACAGCCGTGGTCTGTGCCGAGGCACCGTTGCTCCACGCATAGCTTGAGCCCGTGCTGGCCGAGAGTGACACCAGTCCACCTTGGCAGAAGGATGTAGCGCCGGATGGTGTGATCGCTACTGTAGCGGCGCAGTACTGGTGCTCATAGCAGCCCCGGTCTACTGTGATGCCTGAGATACGTGTAGAGTCCAGCAGGTCCAACAGGTACGGGCTGGTAGTGTAGGTATTATCACCATTATTCAGGGCAGGGGAGGCAGCGGTCAGCTGGTAGTTTAGTCCTGTAGTATCAAATGGTGCCAGAGAGGCATTGCCCGCATGGACAAAGAGTGGGTCTGTAGCGGTATTATTCGCACCAGTATTATTGGTAGGGCTGCCTTCTATCACGTTGTTGTACATTTCACCATAGCTATAGCTCCATACAGACTTTCCGTTATAGTTACCATACACGATACAGTTACTCATATTCGTGTAGGTACTCAGCACCACGGTAGCATTGTAGGCAGTAGAGGTACCGGTACTCTTGTTTCCGGCAAAGGTACAGTTCCATATCCTTTGCGTCAGTGCATCATCCGGCCGTATCTCCAGGCCAGAGGTATTGTCAGAGAGATTGCCCGCTACCAGGCTGTTGTACATATTGATCGCTCCCCCCAGATTTTCTACAAACATGGTACCGTAGCCTCCACTGGTATTATTGCCGGATATCACACAGCGGTCTATATTGGCCGTGCCATCGCTGATGTACACCACCTCTGAGCCATTATTGTCAGAGATATTGCAGTGTGTGATATTAGACTGGGTACCGCGCAGGTAGAGCGCTGCTCCGGTGCCGCCTGTGTTGTATACCAGTGAGCAGTTGCTTAGGTTGAGTATACCTGTAGTAGGGCCGCCGCTGCCCGTCTGCGCTATGGCCGCACCGGCACTGTTGGTAGAGTTATTTGTGAAGATGCAGTTCGCCACAGTCATGCTACTATTGGCTATATACAGCCCCCCGCCATAATAATTGTAGCTGATATCCCGTGCGTATCCATCACGTATCGTAAAGCCGTCAAGGCGTGTATTGGAGGTCACACTATACGCATATACCACATGATACGAGTTGTCATAGGCATAGCCCGTGGTGCCTATGTCACCGCTCAGCACGGTGCTATTGGCTACCCAGTCCCGCTGGCTCAGCAGAGTTTCTGTACCGGCAAAGCCTCCGTATATAGACACCCCGCTAGGCATCACAAAGTAGATGCTGCGATTGGTGGTAGCCGTAGGCTTGTAGGTACCTGCTGCTACCCATATCTGATCGCCAGTCACAGTAGCGCTGATGCCACTCTGCAGGCTGGTATAGGCATTGATCCAGCTGGTGCCGGTATTAGCACCTGTAGCATTCTGATTCACGTAGATAATGGTGGCATGTGCCTGTAGCATCACAGCACATAGTGCCAGTACAATGGCAAGTTTTCTCATGTTCTTGTAGTTTTAGGATTTGTGAGGCGGCAAAGAAAACAAATTTAGTTTTAACAATGATACAGATCCCCTCCTTCACGCGATTGATTGCATTACCACTTGCATTGCGTTTGCAACGCCCCCGGCTATTCTCTGTCGCACAATTATATCGCGTGACTACTTGTGTAGCGTTTGCAACGCCCTAAATACCCCCGCTGTTCCAAGTTTAGCGCAGCGCAACTTGGAACTCAGAATAAATTCAAGTCTCCGACTTGAGGCGGTAAAACGGCTGTCCTTATCCCTCCATAGCGCGATGGATCGCGTCACCACTTGCCTGGCGTTTGCAACGCCCAGATAATTCTTTCCCTACTTCCATATCTCTCCCTCTGTCGCGCGATTGTATCGCGTGACCAATTGTATGGCGTTTGCAACGCCTCCGCTGTTCCAAGTTTAGCACAGCATAACTTGGAACTCAGAATAAACTAAAGTCTCTGACTTTCGACCCCTCTATGGCAAAAAAAAGGGTAGGACAGATGCGTGTGGCGTTCCCAATACGATCTTAAAAAACATAGCAGATCTCAATCTATCGGTATACAATCGCAACTGATGAGTCATAGCTAGCATTGGAGATACGCGAGCCAGGGAGATGATATAGCGCAGTAAAAACCATGATTTCAGTATCCTCGTTGCTCCCTAGACCTCGGGGCCACTAGAAACACTAGGCTTTTTACTTATAAAGCGTCCGTTGTATTTCTTGGATATCAGCGCGGCTACATCACGTGCAGACTTGATCGCTATGGGCAGGCCGCCACCGGGTTGATTCCAGTGGCTGGAGAGATACATGTTTTTCAGACCCGGCAGTGTATGCTGTACTGGCGATCCTGCCAGTATATTCTTGCCCGGCAGCCAGCCCTGTGCACTGCCTTTCCAGTTGCCCGTATAGCGGAGCAGTGTAGCAGGTGTGGCTACATCAGTCTCTTCTATCAGGCCTTCTATGCCGCCCAGCCTGCGGTCCAGGTGCGGTATCACCTGGCGCAGCAGTTCGTCCTTGGCAGCGCGGTACCGCCGGCGGTCTGTGCGGCGCAGGTCTATCCAGTAGTCACGCCTGCGCGTGTAGAAGCTCACCACCACAGAGGCACAGCCCTCCGGGGCCATGGTCGGGTCGTAGTGGTAGATATGCACCTCCATGCGCTCATAGGTATCGCCGTCGGGTGAGGTGATAGGAGTATCCAGCGGAAAGCGGGAAAAGTGCGGATATTGAGTGAGGTCCTTGCGGATGCCAAAGGACAACTGTAGTACGGAGTAGTACACCTCTATGCCCTGCCCGGCATGTATAGCTTTCATCTCGTCATTGGCATACCTGCCCTCCAGCGCATCAAACACGGTGTACCGCCAGTCGGCGGCAGATATGGTGATATCAGACTCCAGGCGCACACCATGCCTCACCAGCACGCCCGTAGCCTTGTCTCCTTCGGTCAGGATCTTGTGTACTGGTGTTTTGTAGTGTATGCGGCCACCGAGGTCGAGGTAGCTCTCCTCCAACCTCCTGGCAAATGCCAGCGAACCGCCTATGGGGTAGCCTGCACTCTTTTTGTCAAAGACCGAGAGCGGCATCATCATCACGATCAGGCTCACCTCAAAGCCATCATACAGCAGCTCAAAGCTCTCGCGTAGAAAAGGATTTTTGAACCGGCGGGCAAAGGTCATATTGGTCTGCCTGCTCAGCCGCAGAAACCAATAGAAGAAATAGAGATACCGCGTCATACGGATACCACGCAGGGCGCTCTGCAGCGGAGGCAGGTCATCCATCACAGGCGGCAGGTCAAACTGCTGCATCACTCTCATAGGCCTGATGAATGCGCGTATCGTACCAGCGTCTTCGGGAGCCAGGTCCAGCATGTAGCGCTCCAGCCTATCCAGATCAGTGTAGAGGTGAAAGGTCTTCTCCCCGTATTTGTTTCTGGTATTTTTCACATCTATGGCTATGCGCTCATAGTGATCGTGAAAGGGGATGCTCCCCATATCCAGCAGCTCTGACCACATGCGGTGAAAGGAGCTGCCGCTGTCACTGCCCAGTATCCAGTGTGCACATCCATCAAAAGTGTACTGACCTCTCTGCCAGCTCGTGCAGAGGCCGCCGGGTATATCATGCTTCTCAAAGATCTGCGTCTCAAAGCCATTCATCTGCAGATAGCTGCCTACGCACAAACCCGACACACCTGCTCCAATAATATTTACCTTCACCTTGTTTGAACAGTGTTTCTGAGTGATTGTTCGCTGCTGGTATGACCGCAAAAAGTTGGGGTTAAATTTACACGGAGAAGTCATGGACGTCTCAATCTTTGGCACCCCCAATTATGCTGCGCTAATATAGAATAACGCGGGACTATACCCCCCTCTAGTCTAAGTTTCCAACTCCCCTCGTCGTTCGAAGTTTAGCGCAGCGCAACTTGGAACTCCCAATAAATTCAAGTTTCCGACTTGAGGCTGCAAACTGCCCCCCCTCCGTCGCGCGATTACATCGAGTCACTACCGGTCTGGCGTTTGCAACGCCCCAATAATTTCCACACTAGCGCGGAACTTAGTTCCGTGCCGAAGCTAGGCGCCCATCTGCCTATAATGCATTTATGGAACTTAGTTCCAACGCCCTCTCTGTCGCGCGATTGTATCGCGTGACAACTTGTGTGGCGTTTGCAACGCCCAAATAATCCTTTCCTACTTCCATTTCTCCACGCATTATCGCATCTTACAGCTATCTAAAACAACAGCGCATGGGTTGGAAAGCATCCTTCATCGTCATCCATCAACCGGGAGAGGCAGATATAGATCAGCTATTGCCCGCACTGGGCTACCGACACCTCACCCCGATAGCAGAGCAGCCCTTTGAGGCCGTGATAAACCCCGATGAGGGCCAGGTATACATAGGCCGCGCGGGGGACAATATCATCATCTGCTCGCCAGATATCCCGGTCCTTGCCTTGGAGCAGAAGGGTAGCCCAGCTGAGGCGGCATTGAGCCGCCTTTTCCCTGATTCGGAGATCGCCTACATCCTCCTGCATAGTGCGGTCAACCTCTGGGGCTACCTGGTGACCAAAGGCGGCCACCGCATGCGCACTCGTGCCGGCAGCTCAGACGATGGCACCTTTGCAGATGAGGGAGAGCCACTACCCGAGGAGCTCGGCCTGCTCAGTGAGTCGCGCATCACTGACACCGGCGCACGCTTATACGGCCAGGGCGAGGACGAGATGACTGAAGACCAGATGGGCGAAGAGTTCGTGTTTTTCATTTGCCAGCGTTACTTTGGCGTGAGGCTAGACTTTGCAGATGACGTGCTATCAGAGACCATACTTCGCGGCTATAGATACAGCCCGGCTGCTAGCAATAAACCGGGTATCACCACCAGCCCCGCTGCGTCTAAGCCTTGGTGGAAATTCTGGTGATGATCTGAATGTGCCCAACTAATCTCCCGTCTCGTCATGAGGCGCATCTACCGGTTTAGACTGCGGGGAGCCATATTGCCGGAGGTAGATGGACAATACGATAAGCACGAAAATAGACAGGAACTCACTCTGCCAGTTTTGAAAGGATTCAAACCAGAATTGACTATTCCCTCCATAGCTGATATAGGCCACCACTGTTCCGCCCTTCAGTCCCTGCTCATAGTTATAGTCTATCCAGCTACCTGTATAGTGCAGCACAAAGCTCATAAAAAACAGCAGCAGCAGGGCTATGGACAGTGAGTGCTTATAGATGGCCAGGTACCAGCCGCCCTTGCGCACTGGCCAGGGTGCATCCGGCCGCGGCTGCGGCATGCGGTCCACATCCTCCGGGCCATCGCAGCCCTTAGACTCAGACGACCCGCGCTGCCGCAGGAAGATGGTCAGCACCACATACACCGCCATCTGGAGAAACTCGCTCTCCCAGTTCTCAAAGGTAGCCGACAGGATATGCCCGCTCGCTACATACTGCCCAAAGGTATACGCTGCCTGATGGTATTGCTCCTGACGATCATTGAAGACGTGCCACCCCATCACCGCCTGTCCGGCGAAACTGCCCGCAAAGATCAGGAGCAGCGCGATACTCAGGCTATTGCGGTAAAGAAACGAGGGTCGGGACTTTTTCCTAGATGAAGCGGTAGTCATAGGCTTGCAAAAGCAAATATGCAGCCAAGGCTGTGTCCTTCCCCCCGGCATCGGATTGGCTCCCACCCAAGGCTGAAAGCCTTTCATAATTTAAAATAAAAATTCATACAAAACAGCTTAATATTAAAACTGAATACTATTTATTATTATTTTTTATTCTAAATAATCACACTTTTATAATAATAACTGCAAAGCATTTACAAAACACATTTTTCTCCAATCATGCTGCTCCTTAGTCGAAAAAAAACAACGACACCCACCACCCTCAGTTGACCAAAGTCCCATACTTACTAATCCTCAATTGAGCCTCCCACCCCACCCTGTGTAGTCGCCCCCAAAATGCCTATCTTCGCAGCCCGAAAGTGGCTGTTTGTCTCATCTTCAAATAGTCACATCTTCAAATCTTCAAATTAAAACATGACCTTCACAGAAGAACTACATAAGCGCAAGACCTTTGGTATCATAGCTCACCCCGATGCCGGCAAGACCACCCTGACGGAGAAGCTCCTCCTATTTGGTGGTGCCATCCAGACCGCCGGCGCCGTCAAGAGCAATAAGATCAAGAAGGCCACCACCTCTGACTTCATGGAAATAGAGAAGCAGCGGGGTATCTCCGTAGCTACCTCGGTCATGACCTTCCACTACCGCGACCGCCTCATCAATATCCTCGATACCCCCGGCCACAAGGACTTTGCCGAGGACACCTATCGTACACTCACTGCCGTAGACTCGGTGATCATCGTAGTAGACTCAGTGAAGGGCGTAGAGGAGCAGACCCGCAAGCTGATGGAGGTATGCGCCATGCGCAAGACCCCCGTGATCGTCTTCGTCAATAAGCTGGACCGCGAGGGCCGTGACCCATTTGACCTGCTGGACGAGGTGGAGAAGGAGCTGCACATCCGCACTCGCCCCCTCACCTGGCCTATCAACCGGGGCAGCCTCTTCAAGGGCGTCTACGACCTCGCCAATAAGAGCCTCAACCTCTTCAAGGCATCGACCACCCGCGTAGCAGACGATGTAGTAGCCATCAGTGATCTGAATGATCCATACGTAGACCAGCACTGCGGCAAACTAGACGCAGACAAGCTCCGCGAAGACGTAGAGATGATAGAGGGCGTCTATGACCCATTTGACAGAGAGGAGTACCTGAAGGGCAACCTCGCTCCTGTCTTCTTCGGCTCTGCAGTCAATAGCTTCGGCATACAGGAGATGCTCGACACCTTCGTAGATATCGCTCCTACCCCACAGGGCCGTGAGAGTGACAAGCGCTTTATAGAACCTGAGGAACCCAAGATGACAGGCTTCATCTTTAAGATACACGCCAACCTCGACCCCAAGCACCGCGACCGTATCGCCTTCATGCGCATCGTATCCGGCAAGTTTGAGCGCGGCAAGTACTACCACCACGTGCGCCTGGAGAAGGACTTCCGATTCAGCACGCCAGTTACCTTCATGGCATCAGACAAGAACATCGTAGACGAGGCATATCCCGGTGATGTAGTAGGCCTCTATGACACGGGCAACTTTAAGATAGCCGACGTCCTCACAGAGGGCGAAGACTTTCAGATACGAGGTATACCGGCCTTCTCACCAGAGATCTTCAAGGAGCTGATCAATACTGATCCGATGAAAGCCAAGCAGCTTGAGAAAGGCATCAGCCAGCTCACAGACGAGGGTGTGGCGCAGCTCTTCACCCAGCAGCCGGGCAATCGTAAGTTTGTAGGTACTGTGGGTGAGCTCCAGTTTGAGGTGATCCAGTACCGCCTGCTGCACGAGTATGGTGCCAGCTGCCGATTCCAGCCTATCAGTATGACCCGTGCCTGCTGGCTACGGTCGAAGGATCAGCAGAAGCTCGATGACTTTATCCGCTTCAAGCAGACCAGTATCGTGAATGATAAGGACGGAAACATAGTCTACCTCGCCCCATCAGAGTGGTTTCTCAAAATGGAGCGCGAGAATAACCCCGACATCGAGTTCCATTTCAACTCAGAGTTTAAGACCGAGCGCACCGACATAATGGGCTACGTGCCTTATGGCAAATAGTGGCTCTACATACCAAATAGCAACGGGAAGCAAAGTCTGGTTTACCATAGGCCTGCTTTGCTTTGCAGCTCTACTTGTGCTGGCGGGTATCTTCTTCAGAGAGCGTATAGCCTTTTCTGACACGGCCTATCAGGCAGTGTATCTGCTCATAGAACAAAAGCCGTGGATTAATTGGTTTCGACCTGGCTCTATCATTCCGCAGTACATACCACTCACTGCTATCTGGCTTCATGCTGATCTGCAGACGGTCATGATTTTGCACTCGCTGTCATTCATCCTACTCTTTCTGGCTATTTATCTGATCTGCTACAGTTTTAGCAAAAGGATGCTCCTGTTCTTACTTGCTCCGCTATATCTGGTACTTATCACCAATGAAGTTTTCTACTGGCCTCAGTCTGAGCTGCAGCAGGGTATGCTTTGGCTTTGCCTATATGCTGTACTGCTATATGAGGGCTCTTTAGATAGATTCTCTCCTGGAGTGAGATATATAGCGCACTTTCTGTTCCTTGTATGGATACAGTCCTTCCATCCTCTTATCTTCTTTCCTATATTATTCTTGCTATTCTACTATTATGGTGCATGGCGGTACATATCGTCCAGGCCAGCCTCTGTCATAGTTACGCTTTCTGCTGCTGCATTCTTTATCAGATCAGGGCTGACCTTATTCAGCCGGTATGAACGTAGCAAGATGAACCTGCCTAAGTTCTTCAAGATAAACCTGCCGCATTTCCCAGCGTTAGCTACTATTCAGCAGTTCTTTGTACACTTTGCGATCTACTACTCTGTATGTGCTATGCTGCTGGTAGCAGTGCTGATATGGCAGTACAGACAGCGTGCATTTTTCAAAGTATTGCTGGTGGCAGGTGGCACAGTGAGCTACTGGCTGCTGGTCATGATCGGTAGCCCTGCAGATATACCATACCACTATCTGGAGAATATGTTATTACCACTGGCCTTCATCGTAGCCTTGCCGCTAGCTGCTGACATTTTGCCGTCTTATCCCGCTAGGTACGCAGTACCCAGCATATGCCTGATCATAGCTATCCGGGTGGCTGCCATCGGGGGAGCACATATGAAGTATTCTGAGCATCTACACATATATGATCCTTATCTGAAAGAAATCACCGGCCGCAAACTTAACGGCATCTTTCTCGATGCGCGCCGGATACCTCCTGAGCGCAATACCTCCGCCTGGGCCTCAGGATACGAGAGTATGCTTATCACTTCATTAATATCTCCGGACTCTTGCCGTATCATACAGATAGACTCTGTGCCTGAACATTATGAATACGCCTTGAACCTTAATACGAGTGCCGTGACCATTTACGCCATATGGGGCAAAACGCAACTGCCACCTCGCTATTTCAAGCTACAAGGTGGCAGGTACGAGATCGTGCATTGAGTAGGGATCATTACGGCTTCTCTTCCGTCACATCCTGAGCCAGCGTAGCATCATCAGGCTTCTTCTTTAGCTCCCTGTCCAGGTTGTAGAGCATATCTACATCAGCCTTTTCGCCGCCAGCTATCTTGAGCTGATCCAGCAGATCTAGTGCGAGGGTTTCTTCTTCTGTCTGCTCTTTCACAAACCACTGCATAAAGTTCCACGTAGCCCAGTCCTGCTCCTCAAAGGAGAGCTTGACCAGTGCATAGATCGCAGTCGTATTGTCTACTTCGTGCTGAAAGACTTTCTCAAAACATTCGTGAAGGCTTTTAGGATCTGCAGGCGGTGCAGGGATAGCGCTGACCGTAGGCTTCCCGCCACGCTTCAGGATATATTCCAGTATCTTCATCATATGGTTGCGCTCCTCATGTGCATGGCGGAAGAGGAAATTTCCCGTGCCGCCGTAGCCCTCGCTGTCTGCCCATGCGCCATAGGAGAGGTATATCTGAGCCGCATGCGCTTCTTTGGTCATCTGATCGTTTAGTGCTGCTTGTATCTTTGGTGAAAGCCGGTTGGTATTCATGAATGGATGTTTTTCCGTATGCCATTGCAAATGCTTTGCCTAGCTCATCGCTTGGCATGTTTTTGATACAGCATATACCTAAAAGCTAAGTATGGCTACGGTTTCTATATCATCCTGGCGCGAGCGTTTTACACATATATGGGAGAACACTAAAACCTCGTGGGGCAAAGTTTTCTCAAAAATGCCTCACTGGCTGCAAGCATCTATCACTGTGCTGCGCAACTCTGTCACACTATTCCTCTCTCATGATACGGCGGCCTTAGGCTCCGGCCTATCCTATTTTACCATCTTCTCCATAGCACCCATGCTGATCATAGTGATCTCTATAGTGGGCTCTATATATGGACCAGAGGCCGTGACAGGCGAGCTCAAAAACCAGCTGACCAGCCTGATGGGCAGCAGCACTGCGGACCAGCTGCAAAGCATGGTGAAAGCCGCCTACAAGCCAGGCAAAAACTGGATCGCTACCACGGTATCCATAGTGCTGCTCCTTACGGGTGCTATAGGTGTATTCGATCAGCTACGCAGCTCGCTCAATATCATATGGGATCTCAAACCTCAGGCGAAGAAGCCATTTATGCGCTATCTGATGGAGCGCCTTTTTTCATTTGGTATGATCGCCAGCATTGCATTTCTGCTCATCGTTTCCCTGGCTTTGAGTGCAGCGATTGCAGCTTTATCGGGTTATCTCGGTGGCCTACTACCTGCTATATCTAAAATTCTGATTACGCTGCTGGAGATGGTAGTATCTCTCGGGCTTACCACACTGCTCTTTGCCTTGATCTACAAATTCATGTCTGATGTCAAGATGAAATGGAGGAACGTATTTTACGGCGCTATCTTCACCGCAGTGCTCTTTGCCATCGGCAAATACCTGATAGGACTCTACATCAGCAGCAGCAGCGTAGCCAATACTTATGGAGCTGCCAGTAGTGTGATCATCGTGCTGCTATGGGTCTACTACTCATCACAGATCGTATTTTTCGGCGCTGAGTTTACCCGCGCGCTGGCGGACTACAGAGGTATCAAACTGGCCGGCGTAGGTGCTCCGCCACCACCCAAGCCATAGACATAGACATTAATAAAAAGCGCAGTAATCGGATGATGGCTGCGCTTTTTATTAATGTCTTTTTGATCTTCTATCGCTGGGTCATTTGCTCCAGCTTATCCAGGCTTTCTTCCCAGCCTTGCTCCAGAGTAGCCATATATTTGACGCCTTCAGGCTTTGCATGGATCACCTGAGCGGTGATACTTAGATGTGTGTGCTCACTGTGCCCCGTGAAGGTCACCGTGTGCAGTACTTCGAGCAGCGGTTGGCCCTCTGCATCGAGGTCATATGTAGTGAGGACAATGCGCTCGGGCTCACTGACCTCGTGGTAGAGGCCGCGCACCTCATGGCTGCTACCATCCGGTGCCTCCATATAGACATGCATGGCTCCCCCCTCTTCTGCATGTATCTTGCAGTCAGAGGTCTTAAAGTTCTTTGGACCCCACCAGCGGCAGAATTTATTAGCATAGATCCAGTCCTCAAAAACGATCTGGGGTGAGACTTGAAAATCGCGGGTAATAGTGACCTCGCGCACTTCACGGGTGTTTGTCATATTGGGTGTGTTTTGGGTTACCGAAAGGTTATCGCTAAAAAATCGTGCCGTATTGAGGCTGATACAATATTCTCCTTGTCTGTCTGCCGTGCAATTGTTTTCGCATCGGGAAGATGTATATGATAAATCTATATGGTACAGTTTGTGATTTGACTGACATGAGTAAATATTCGGCTATGGACTTGATATTTGATGATACGACGCTGACTGTGCTTGAGGCTATGGGCTACAAGTATTTTTGCACCCGCGAGGAGTGGATGCCCAACTCCGGTGAGGATAACTATATCTACTGGGAACTGGTGCCCTTTATCAGCCAGTTTGATGCGCTGGACTACTACTTTGAGTGCTATCAGATGCAGCAGCGTTGTCACGTCTTTATAGACGGAGACGTGATAGATGAGCTATCCCGTGGTATACCTGGGCTGGTGATACGTATCAAGACCGCTGAAGAAGTCTTTAACTGCTGAATGGCACAGCCTTTGAATAATTCCCCAATAAAATAATGAATATGAATACGCTAAAAAAAGTACGCAATCTGGATCTGATGGACCCGTTTGGATATCCCGTATATGAAGAAGAGTCTGCGCTGAAAGGCCAGAATCCATCTCCTGCACCAAAGCCAAACGACGGTAGCGGCACCAAGAAATAAAACCTACCTGTGCCTGGCCACAGGCTCTTTGTAGAATATATACACCACAGCGGCAAAGGCGCAGAGTACTGCACCTACCACACCGCTCATACGCAGGCCCATATCGTGGCCGGGATCCTTACCCAGTGTGATGAGCATGGCGAAAACTGTGATACCTGCTGTCTGCCCGATCTTCTGAAAGAATGCCCTCATGCCAAAAAACATGGCCTCCTCATTTGACCCTGCGCGGTCCCGCGCTTCATGGGCTATGTCGGCTACTACCGTGTTAGGCAGTATTTGTAGAAATGCATTAGGTATCCCAAATGATACGACCAGTACCGATGCCTGTAGTATAGGGTGAAAAGGTACATGTCCCAGGAAAAATATTTCCCCAAAGACCACAGCAGCCACAGCAAATGAGGCGATCATCATCGTCTTGCGGCTGTAGCGCGTACCTATCCTATTCACTACTCCATAAAACAGCATCGTGATCACCACCATGGCCAGCATAAAGCCCGTACCCAGGCTCTCATCTAGCCGCAGCATAGCTTTTATGTAGTACAGCAGCCCGGTACTGATGATAGCGATAGCCATAAAGTAACTCGCATCTGCCATGGCAAAAATGCGGAAGTTAGGATTGCGCAGCGCAGTGGTCAGAGAGCGCCATGCACTGCCCGTAGTATGCTGACGGCTGTGAAACTGCCTCTCTTTGATGCCAAATGCCGGTACTGCCAGGCAAATAGCCGCTATCACATTGAGCCCGATGATAGCATACTGATAGGCCGTGAGCCTGTCTGACGTGATACCCATGTAGAGTATGAGCCGCACTACTGCGGTAGATGACGCACTGATCATCGCACCGGCCATAAACCCGACTGACTGGGCGGTAGAGAGATCTACCTTAGACCTTGCGTCGTGGCCCAGATCAGCCAGCAGTGCATTATACGGTATAGTATAGAGCCCAAAGAAAAAGTAGAACAGCATCTGCGTACCGGCCAGCCACCACACATTGACCGGATGCTCATGATGATAGAGCGGTATGAATACCAGAGCACAGAAAATGCTAAGTGGCACAAAAGCCCAGCGCATAAAAGGAATACGCCTGCCCAGTTTACTTTTACTTTTGTCACTGAGGTTGGCTATCAGTGGGTCCAGCACCGCATCCAGCCCTCGCCCTGTGAGCAGGATGACAGAGATGATATTCACAAAGCCAAACCAAACCGTACCGGGGATCAGGTCATGCATGCCAGAGTTTGACGGCGGCAGGTAGATATAGTTGAGCAGCACAGATATGATATTGAGCCCTATGCTCCATCCGAAACAGCCAAGGCCATAGATGATCAATATCCTGAGAGGTAGTTTACTTTGCTGCATTCATTTCATTTACTCCAAATCTCCTGCCACGTACACCTGTAGCGGAAGATAGTAAAGAAACCCTGGCTACCACAAATAAAAAAACGCAATCCCCTATGCAGGGACTGCGCCTCAAACCCAATTCTACTTAACTAGTTTATGCTTGCTTGATCACTTGCACTGTAGCGAGGAGTTTCACCTCGTCTGATACTACCAGGCCGCCGGTCTCAGTGGCAGCATTCCATGTCAGGCCGTACTCGCTGCGGTTCAGTTTGCCTGTCACTTCAAATCCTGCCTTGGTCTGGCCATATGGGTCTTTGGCTGTACCGCCGTATTCTACGGCCAGTTCTACCGGCTTGGTCACGCCGTGCAGCGTCAGGTCGCCCTTCAGTATATACTCCCTGTCACCTTTCTTAGAGAAAGAAGTAGAGGTAAACTCCAGCTTTGGAAAATTGGCCACGTCAAAAAAGTCTGCCGACTTCAGGTGGGCATCGCGCTGGGCCTGATTGGTATCTATGCTATCTACATTTGCAGAGAAGGTGATCTTAGCATCGCTGAAATCGTCTAAGCTGGTCTCAGCTGCACCTTCAAATACATTGAATGAGCCGGTCACATTACTGATCACGAGATGTTTTACCTTGAAAAGTACCTCGGAGTGTGTAGGGTCTATTGTCCACTTTGCCATGATGTTTGTGTTTTAGATTTTAGTTTAATTATTCGTTTGCGACAGCAAAGGTAAATACAATTACATGTTTAAACAACTATTTTTATAAAAAAGGACAATAAATCCCATATGCCCCCCCAACCTCCGCCAACAAACTCACTACATATCAGCCACATACCTATCAAAAGTCGCTATACTAAAGAATACCACCGCTACCATGCGCATTGCGCATTCTGATACATGAGAAACGGAGTGTAGACGCACTAATATCCCTGGCCAGCTGCCATAGATCTGCCACATATACCAGCCCCACTCCACGATGCACCAGAGCTAGCTGCAGATCAGCCACCGCTGTGACTGCCACCGGCTTTACTGACTCATAGGAAATATAATAGCCGGCATTAGCATCCAGCAGCTCAAAGGGATCTGTGGGTAGCTCATAGCAGTAGAGTCTCGTATCTCGCAGTGCTGGCCGCCAGCCCGGCTCCAGCGCCATGATCCGGTCTGCATCACCGAGATACTTTGCTTTGTCTGCCTCAGTCGTATCCGGGCCCGCCATATAGCACACCCGCGGGCAGTCTCTGGGTGTCAGATAGAGATGCAGCATCTCCTCACTGATGGCAAAGACAACGTCCCCGCCTACTTGCTCATACCGCTGCGGGCTGGTCCGTGGCTCAAAGAGTAGTATGTCCGGCTCTTCGCTCACATGATATAGCCTCCCTGTGATATCCATAGGATCAATATACAGAAAACAAAAATCATGTTTAGCCGTATACCTCACTACGGCTCTTGTACCGGCCTTATCAAAACACCCCTAAGTATGAAGATAGTACCCCAGGCTATCTGTGCGGCACTACTATGTGTCATAGCAGTACAAGGCTTTTCGCAGCCGACTCTCATCACCAGCCACGCAGACCCGCTGCCGGGCGCCACGCAGCCCTGCATCAGTGATGCCATGTACCAGGTCATAGAGCAGCGCTGCTCTACCAATGTGCATATGCTCGGCCTGGATCATCTGGGCAGCCAGCGTAGTACCTCTGTACCACTCAGCTGGCCCCTGCGCATGGCAAACGGACTAAATGACAATAGCTACTATATCATATCTGCCTATGTAGACCAGGATCAGTCGGCTGGCAGCTACAAGGACTGGAACTGCGGGACTAACACCTATGATACGCACCGCGGCACTGATATCTGTACCTATCCCTATCCATTCTACAAGATGGATCACAACCAGGTAGAGGTCATAGCCGCCGCCGCAGGTATCATAGTAGATAAACATGATGGCGAGTTTGACAAGAACTGTGTGCACTCCTCTGCTCAGGCCAACTATGTAGTGATAGAGCATGCCGACGGTACCTTTGCCAATTATTTTCACATGAAGAAGAACTCGCTGACGTCAAAGAATATCGGCGATGCAGTGGCTGCCGGAGAGTACCTGGGCATAGTAGGCAGTTCCGGAGATGCCAATGGTCCTCACCTGCATTTTGAGGTGCGTACGGCCAACTCCGCTGCGGCGTACAAAGATCCCTTTGCCGGAGGCTGCAATACGCTGAACGGCATCTCGTGGTGGGCTGCGCAAAAAACATATACCGAGCCCTCTATCCTGCGCGCCCAGATAGGTGCTACAGATCCGCTACTCACCTCCTGCCCCGCCACTGAGACACCAAACGAAAGTCCATGCCTGCAGCCGGGCTCTGATGCGCGTATATATGTATTCCTCAGAGATGAGACTCAGGGCATGGTGGTCAATATCAAGATCAAAGACTCTACAGGCCGTGCAGTACTGAGCTGGCCGCTCACCTCTGCCCAGACACAGCTGGCGTCTATATACGGCTGGCAGCAGCGCCTGCCATCTGTACAGGGCACCTACACACTAGAGGCCACTTATAATAATACAACCTCCATCAGCACCTTTGATATCACCACTGCGCAATGCCGTGTGGCCTCATCTGCCACAGGCGTAGCAGACGTAGCCGGCATACAGCAGGCCACCATCTACCCCAATCCTACCAGCGGCAAACTCACCATCTCCGGCGCTGGCCTTACGCCCGGCCAGTACACGGTCACGCTGCGCAATATGCTGGGTCAGGATATGCTCTCAGATGATATGCATGTAGAGGGTGGTGAAAGCCAAAAGGAACTCTCCGTCGCATCTCTGCCGGATGGTATATACATGCTGACACTGGAGGGCAATGGTACCGTGACCACTCAAAAGATCCGCAAAGTTTCTTATTGATCCAGGGCGGATAGTTTCCGCTCTATGGTGTGGCGATCTGTGTGGGTAGCTGCCAGTGCCAGGGCGCGTGTCAGGTTATCCTTCGCCTTTCCATTATCTATCCCTGTATATAGCTCTCCTAGTAGTGTGTAGTAGTATGGATTATTGACCAGCTGCAGCTTTTCTGCCTCTGCTATTGCATCTTGCTTATTCCTGGCTTTGGCCAGTGCATAGGTCCTGTTGAGCGCGGCTATCGGGGAGTATTGTAGCTGCAGGAGTACATTGTACAGCTGCAGTATATTTTCCCACTTCTCCGGCCTGTCTTCTTTGATGGTATGCCAGTAGGCTATACCCGCCTCCACATGATAGCGTGTCAGGCGGTCGCCCTGTGAGGCTTTATTCATATACTCCACACCGCGGGCTATTAGCTGCCGGTCCCACAGTCTCTCATCCTGATCGGCATATAGCACCATCTCCCCCTCGCTATCCCTCCGCGCAGCAAATCTCGATGCATGAAAACACATGAGCGCGAGCAGGGCATTGACAGCAGGCACATCGGTCTGCGCATTATCGGTGAGCAGCGTAGCCAGCCTGATAGCCTCGCGGCACAGCTCCTCACGGATCATCTCATCATGGGTCTCAGAGTAGTATCCTTCATTGAAGAGGAGGTAGAGCGTGGTCAGCACCGTATCCAGGCGCTCCTCTATCTCAGCCACAGGTGGCAGGTCTATGGCTATGCCCTCCTCCCGCAGTTTCTCCTTGGCCCGGTGCAGGCGTTTATTGATCGTTTCCTTATTGGACAGCAGCGCATGGGCTATCTCCTCTATGCCCAGGCCGCATAGTACGCGTAGCGCCATACCTATCTGCGCCTCCTGTGGTATGGCAGGATGGCATACAGCAAAGAGCATACGCAGCTGGCTGTCTTTGATATTGCCGGAAGAGAGGTCTATATCGTGGCCATGACTAGTGGCTTCTCCGCGCTTGAGGTCGGGCGCTATTTTCTTCTGAAAATTATTATCCCTGGCCAGGTAGTTCTTTGCCTTATTGGCTGCTACGGTATATAGCCAGCCGGTGGGATTATCAGGTATGCCCTTGTAGGGCCAGGTCTCCATAGCAGCGAGAAAGGTCTCACCGGCTATATCCTCTGCCACTGCTATATGAGCTATACCAAAGCGGCGCGCCAATACCGACGTGATACGGCCAAACTCCGTACGGAATAAATGTGGTATGAGCGCTGACTGATCCATATACATAGAGGCAGCTCCGGCGCTGCCCCCTTATTTATTTTACTGCATCACAGCCTGCTCGCGTACCTCTACACTGCCGCCCATAGCAAATACGGGGCAGCCTGTGGTCAGCTGCACAGCCTCATCATAGTTATTCGCTTTGATGAGAGAGTATCCTCCCAGCACCTCCTTTATATCTGTGAATGGTCCATTGGTCACCACATTGCCGGGGCGTACCACCTTGCCGGTAGCCTCCAGCCTGCTGCCGCGGCTTACCAGCTGGCCCTTGGCAGCTATGCCTCCTATCCAGTCCATCCATAGCTGCAGGGTCTGTGCGGCCTGCTCTTCGCTACGGTCAGGTACGGCGCTCACATCCATTCTGTATAGCAATAAGTATTCTTTCATTTTTTTAGTGTTTGATAGTTTGATAAAATGTAAGTCACTCTCTGTCCGGGCTCAATGCACGCCATCGCCGCTGGCTATGCGGCGCACCTCCACCGTATTGCCCTCGCCCTGCAGCACGGGGCTACCTTTGGCGAACTCCACCGCCTCATCTACAGATGCTGCGCGCACGATCACGTAGCCGCCCAGCGTCTCTTTTACATCGCCAAAGGGCCCATTGGTCACTACGCCGCCGTGACCTACCACACGCGCCTCATCAAAGGGTAGGCCATTGCCCTGCACGAACTTATTCTGCGCGGCTATGCCGCCTATCCAGTCCATGGTCTGCTTCATCCAGACCTGCATCTGCTCCGGGCTGGCTACCTTGCTCCCATCCTGATGCCTGAAGATCAAAATGTACTGCTCCATACTTCTTGTTTTTAATGGTGAATGAATATCGAATACATACCTATAACAAACAAGGAGGACCAGATGGGACAAAAATGAAAAGGAATATTTACCGGCGCTCCGCCACCATCTGCACACCATCCCGCGGGCGCAGGGTAACCAGCGGCTCCTGTACTACCTCAAAGCCTTCCTTCAGCCGGAACCTGAACTTGCGGTAAAGGATGATGATAATGATCTGCATCTCTAGCATAGCAAAGTTATTGCCGATGCAGAACCTCGGGCCACCGCCAAAAGGCATGTACACATAGCGGTCTATAGCATTCCGCTTATCCGGGGCAAAGCGCTCCGGCATGAATCTCTCCGGCTGCTCCCAGTATTTTGTACTATTGTGAAAGTAAAAGATAGGTACCAGCACATTGGTCTGCGGCGCTATATAGTGGCCTCCTATCTCATCGGCCTCTATCGTACGCCTGCCCACCATCCACACAGGTGGATGTACCCGCATACTTTCCTCTATCACCTGCTTTACGTACTGAAATTCATTGACCGTAGTGAAGTCTATCTGCAGCCCGCTATCCAGCTTCTCATCTATCTCCTTTACCATCTTGGCCTCCACCTCTGGGTGCTGAGACAGCAGGTAGAGCGTCCAGGAGAGCGCATTAGACGAGGTCTCATTGCCCGCCAGGAAGATGGTCATGACCTCATCCCGCAGTTGCTTATTATCCATCCCTACACCAGTCTCCTCGTCCTGCGCGTCTATCAGCATAGAGAGCAGGTCATCCTTTGATACGCCCTCTCTGCGGCGCTCGTCTATGATAGCGTAGATCACACTATCCAGCAGGTCTATAGATTTGCGGGCTTTCCTGTTGAATGGCGTGGGGATAGACGCCGGCATGCGGATGGGCTGGTGCAGGCGCTCTATCGTATATTCATTTAGCAATGTGATCTGCTCACCTACTACTTGTGCCTTATCCTCTACCCCTTTGCTAAAGATCGCCTTGCTAATGATATCCAGCGTCAGGGCCGTCATCTCCGGTAGCACATCAAACGCTTCGCCCCGCTGCGCATGCGCATCTATCCTGTCTACCCAGTGCTCTGCGCGCTCCACCATCATGGCCGTCAGTTCCTCCAGCTTCTTCTTGTGAAAGGCAGGCTGTATCAGCTTGCGCTGCTGCTTCCAGAAGTCGCCTTCACTCGTGAGCAGCCCCATACCGAGCAGCGGCTTCAGTGTATCGTAGGCTATACTCTTGGTATAGTTCTTATTATTATCCAGCAGTACATAGCGTGCATAGGCGGGATCAGACACCACTACCCCGCGGTGAAATGGGATAGACAAACTATAAATCCCCCCATACTGCTCTATGAATCCGCGCAGCATACCGATCGCATCATCGCGCAGCATATTGACATGGCCTAGCAGCCAGTGTTTTTCCTTGGGGGTGGGTGGGGCAGTGCGTGTGGCGGTAGCAGACATGGGTTATGGATTTAGTATATCACTAAGATAGGGTAATTAGCGAGCACTTGGCCGGGCAAAGGTGGCCAGGCATACGCACACCATGGCGAAACGTCAATGCATATTCTTAAAACACCTCATTGAGGTTGGTAGCCAGGCCATTGCTGCCGTGTGTACCAAAGCCATAATCTATAGAGGAGCTGGACTGCGTATGCTTATTGAATTTGATCCTGAGGCCCAGACCACCACCGGGCTGTATCGCTCCAAAGTATTTGCCAGGGTAGTCGGACAGGGTCTGCACATTGCCAAAGACCACGCCACCCAGCAGCCCGTTGCGCAGGATATCAAACCGGAACTCCGTCTCAAAGTAAAGCATATTGCGCCCCCTGTAGCGGCCTGCTGCATAGCCCCGTCCTGTATTATTGTACGAGTCCCATCCTACGCTGGGCATGTCCAGATAGGGAGGTTTGCCGCTCAGCGTGATCCACGCATATCCCCAGAATGCAAAGACTGCATACCACTTGTGCGTCACAGGTACGTACTGGCGGATATCTATCACCAGTGAGTTCCAGTTGTGCGTACTGCCGAATACTTTGTCCCATGTATTGACCTGGATATTCACATAGTTGCCACGCACGGGGCGGTTGGCATTATCCCGCGAATCGTACAGAAAGTTGGCCGAAAAGCCTGACGACATGCTGCTGCGGGTCAGCCCGTAGCGCTGGTAGTCTGACAGTGTGCCATTGGCTCCCGCATTGTAGTCCTTGATATTCCACCTGTAGTCCATATTGTAGCCCAGGCCTACGTAGGTATTGTCATGCACCTGCCGGTACACTGTACGGTAAAAGCGAAAATGTTCATAGTCTATCTTGTCCAGTGCTGAGGATGGCGAGTTGCTGCTCAGGCCGTAGGTATAGGTGGGAAAGTGGAAGAACCGTATATCTCCCGGAAACTGCCACTTCTCATCACTCGTGTAGAAATTGGACAAGGACTGAAAGATGACCTGATTATACTGCGTATACTGAAACTGGTTATTGACAAAAGACAGAGCGCCCTTCGGGTTCTTCTTGGTACGAAAGGAGATATTGGCCACCCCCACGCCAGCAAAGCCGGTTACTATCGCATAGCCGGGATACGCTATGATGCTAAAGAAAGGGCCGGTCTCCCCCTTGCGTTCTGTTTTGCGCAGCGGGTCGCGCTTGATATTGAGCGCCATCTTCAGCACGTCTACCACATCCAGCTGTGGCACTGGCGTGGGCACTGTATCTACCACCTCTTGGTGTACTACCTGAGCCTGTACCTCTGCCGGGCTGCTCATACAGAGTGCTATGACCAGCATGAGCAGGCCGGACAGTCTGCCGCCTGGTACCCTATATATCCATTCCACTTTCAATGCCCTAATCCGGCCGCATATTTACAAGGAATAAATCATATGCGCATCGTCTGGCCTCCTGTGGACTACTGAAGCGTACCTATGACCCTCCCAACAACCCCATCGGCACCCCAAGTATATCTCCAATTAGCTTTATTTACAGTTAATTACGAATTTCAAACAGGTTAACCGAATAAATTCCTTTTGTGACCGAGTTTCTCTTTTTTGCGTCAAAACCGTCGTAATTTCATGCTGACTTTATGCCCCATAGAAGAAGGATATATAGTGTACTGATACAAGTGGTCATATGGTCTGTGTTTCTGATATTACCATATGTCAACCTGCCACGGACTGCCACGAGCCCTCACCGCGAGCTGCTGGTCAATCGAGACATGCAGCCGCACTGGGAGGACTATTCATTTCTATACGCCTTCTCTATCAATTTTTGCCTCCTCATTTTCTTTTACATACATGAGCGCTTCATATTTGGGCTGATCAGGACCAGCAGGTATGTACAGTATGTAGCGGTCATCATACTCTCTTTCTTTACAGTTTTTGCGGTCACGTATCTCTTCCGTAGCGCTATGCAGAGCTATTGGAATCTGTACGACAGTCCTCTGGAGCTTCGCAGCTTCATACGGGTAGCGCTCTGGTTCTTCGTCATATTGTTTGCGGCCTTTGGTATCGGTATCACAGATCTCTGGCGCGAGGCCGAGCAGCGCTCACGCTCTATAGAGACGGAGCAGCTACGCACGGAGCTGGCCTTTCTCCATATGCAGATCAATCCCCACTTCCTGTTCAACTCGCTCAATACCATCTATGGCCTCTCGCTCAAGAAATCTGACAATGCTCCCAAGGCAGTGCTCAAGCTCTCCCACCTCATGCGCTACATGATAGAGGAAAACGGCCAGGACAAGGTACCTCTGGACCAGGAGATAGACTACCTCAATAACTATATCGATATACAGAAAATGCGCAGCTCTGCTACGGTGCAGGTCACCTTTGATGTCACAGGTGATACGAGCCGCGCTATGATCGCACCGATGCTCATGATGCCATTTGTAGAAAACGCCTTCAAATATGGCATCAGCAATAGTGCTCCCTCTCCCATAGCCATCACACTGGTAGCAGATGCGGAGCGTATTATATTTACAGTGACCAATAAGAAATTTGATTACCTGGAGCGGCACTCCTCCGGCATAGGCATAGCCAATGTACAGCGCAGGCTGGACCTGCTCTACCCTGGCCAGCACGAGCTGGATATCCGCGACCATACAGATACATATTCATTAAGTTTAAAAATCCTCCAATCATGATCTCATGTGTAGCCATAGACGATGAGCCGGTAGCGCTCGAAGTGATAGAAGAGTTTATATCCCGCACTCCATCCCTGGAGCTCAAGGGGGCTTTCTCTGACCCGTATGCCGGTGCAGAGTTTCTCAAGACCAACAAGGTACAGCTGCTCTTTCTGGATATACAGATGCCACGCATCACCGGCCTGCAGCTGCTCAAATCGCTGCCTGAGCCGCCACTCGTCATCTTCACCACTGCCTATAGCAACTATGCCGTAGAAGGTTTCAACCTCAATGCGATAGACTTTCTGCTCAAGCCGATAGACTATGACCGCTTCCTCAAGGCTGTAAACAAGGCTGAAGAGTATATCAGCTACCGTGAGAAGCCGGCAGAGACGCAGGTAGCCACACCATTCATATTCGTAAAATCTGACTACCAGATAGTCAAGATAGATGTGGATGACATCACGATGGTAGAGGGCATGGATGACTATGTCAAGATCTTTACCAATAAAAAGATGACGCTCACCAATATGACCATGAAGGACATCCTGTCCAAGCTACCAGCCAATAAATTTGCGCGTGTGCACCGGTCATATATCATATCACTGCTTCATATCGAGAGCGTGCGCAATAAGCGCATCAAGATCGGTGACAAGCAGATACCTGTAGGTGACAGCTTTGCCGAGAGTTTCTACAAGATGCTCGGCGAGAATGGCTGATGTGCGCAGGATTTGATAGTTTTATCAGGTCATGGCAGATCAGCACCAGCATCCTCACTCCCTCAGGGACCTCGTCCTCTACTTTCTCAAACTAGGCGCTACGGGCTTTGGTGGCCCGGTGGCGCTCATAGGCTATATGCACCGCGACCTGGTGGTAGAGCACCACTGGTACACTGAGGAGGAGTACAAGGAGGGCCTCACGCTGGCACAGCTCGCTCCCGGGCCGCTGGCCTCACAGCTGGGCACGTACCTCGCCTTTCTGCATTACGGCTACCTCGGTGCTACTTTAGCTTCCGTGGCCTTTGTCCTTCCCTCATTTCTCATGGTAGTAGCGCTCGGCATCGCCTACAAGATGTTTAACGGACTGCCCTGGATGCAGGCGGCCTTTTATGGAGTAGGTGGAGCAGTGGTGGGTATCGTGGGCATCAGCAGCTACCGCCTCACTACTAAGTCTGTCGGTGATTTTACCCTTGAGTCGTTCCGCAGCAAGTGGCTCTTGTGGCTCTTCTTCCTGTCTACCTTTGCCCTTACATTCATCTCACAGGCGCAGGTATTGTGGGTCTTCATCGGTGCCGGCATCTTCTACATGCTGCTCAAATCCCCACCTGATTGGTTTACCCGCAGCAAGGCTAACGCCAATGCACTCTGGCTCATAGCCAGTGCCGGATTCTGGCGCTGGGATGCCCGGCTGCTACGCCAGATGGCTGTATTCTTTACTAAAGCAGGAGGTTTTGTATTTGGCAGCGGGCTGGCCATCATCCCGTTTCTGCATGCTACCGTCACAGACTATCACTGGATAGATGAGAAGACCTTTCTCGATGCGGTGGCAGTCGCTATGATCACTCCCGGCCCGGTACTCATCACGGTCGCCTTTATAGGCTATCTCACGCAGGGTATGCCCGGTGCATTGGTCGCAGCATTCTTTGTATTCCTTCCGGCCTTCCTGATCACCATTATCATAGCTCCGTACTTCAAGCGCATAGCGCAAAATAAAAGCATCAAGGCCTTTGTACAGGGCATCACTGCAGCAGTGATAGGCGCTATAGCCGGCTCTGTGGTCATGATCGCCATCAAGACCTTTGCTCCTGACAGGGTGCATGTAGACCCGGTGCCGGTCATCATAGCCATCCTCACTGTGATCTCCCTGCTCTACGTGCGCAAAATGCGCGAACCATATGTGATACTCGCTGCGGCGCTCATAGGCATAGCCGTACGCTACCTGCTCTGACCGCTGTTGTATTTTTATACAAAAAGTTCCTAAATGCTCAGTAGCCTCCGCCTATCGCCGCTCATACTTTACTGAAAAATCATACATTAGCTGCTATGAAAAAGCTACTTCTGGCACTCTCCATAGTACTGTGCCTACCCGCTATGGCGCAGGATGCCCTCAGCAGCTGGACAGCCCAGCCTCTCACCATAGACGGCAATCCGGCAGAGTGGCCGCAGTTCTTCCGCTTCTATGCGCCGGGCACACGTTTCCAGTTTGATGTGATGAATGACAAGTCTAATCTCTATGTGTGTGTACGCGCTACAGAGATGGAGTCTCAGGCGCGGCTGATGCACTCCGGCCTCACATTCTGGTTTGACCCTGCGGGCAAGAAGAAACAAAAAGAGGGTTTATCCTTTCCGGTGAAGCTGGACCACACAGCAGACGAGATATCTCGCGGCGAAAACACAGGCCGCCGCCAGGCCGGTGATGGTGCACCCTCACTGCACAAGCGTGTCAGCGGACTCAAAGAGCGCGTAGTGTTTGCTCAAACCGCCATCAAGAATATCAATCTGCCTGGCATCACTGAGCCGCTTCTGCCTCTGACCAATGCCAATGGCCTGAATGTAGCCTATGGCTGGGATAGTATAGACATCCTTTTCGTAGAGTACCAGATACCCCTGGCGGTCATACTGGGACACGCCCCTACAGCCGCAGAGCTGCAAAAACCGATCGGCCTGGGTCTGGATGTAGGCGCTATAGAGGCACCCACCCGCTCAGGGGGCAATGGTGGCGGGCCATCTACCAGCCCCACAGGTGCCGGCAATAACCGCGGTATGGGCGGCAGGCCAGGAGGTATGACCGGACAGGGCCAGACTATGTCGGGCCCCTCATATGATCCCGCCGGAGCTGAGCAAAAAACCTGGCTGAAGCTGCACCTCGATGTGAAGTGATAGAGGCGTACTGTCTCTATCATCGCATACTACATTCATTCCAGCGTGTTTGAACACGTAATGTCATTTTCTTTTTTTATTTCTAACACTGGGCAGGCGTGCAACTAATAGTTGTACATTCAAGTCTTATATTCGAAAAAACCCAATATTTTACCTTAAACCAATGCTATGAAAATTTTTAGACTCCTACTCATCCTGCTGGTCGCGTCATGTAGCTGGGGCACGCTGAGCGCTCAGTGCAATTTCCAGCCCCATTTTGCCATCAGTTACAACACTTATAACCAAAACAACATAGACACCCTGCGAGGCTACACGTCTGGAGCCACTGTAGGCCACGTGGTCTATCATTGGTCGGTAGATGGGACCAGTCTCGTCGACTCCGGTGCAGTAGTCTATCCTCTGATACAGCCTGGCATACGTGTGATCTGCCTCACGGTGTCAGACAGCACGGGCTGCCAGTCTGCCATCTGTGATACGGTCACGGTGCCCAACTCGCAGTGTTCCGGCTTTGCCGTGAGCATCCGTGATTCAGTATCCAATGGCGGCCCTGTGTATGTAGCGCACGTCGCCGGACCGACTCCGTGGACTTCCACTTTCCAGTGGAGCGATGGCAGCACTGCATACCTCACGCCACCGGTCATCCAGCCGGGCACCCCTTACTGTGTCACAGCTACAGACCCCGGCACAGGATGTACAGCCACAGCCTGTGATACAGTCTGCACCTTTACCGCTGTGGTCACAGACTCTATAGTTTCAAGTAATTTCTTTCATGTAGCTAGCGCCACTGGTATATATCCGTACCACTACTGGTGGAATAGCGTCCCCGGCAATGACTACTATATGTCATCCAATACAGCATCTTACATTCAGCTCGTGATGAGCGATGCTAATAATTGCTTTTTCCTCGATACACTCCATCCACACCCATGCCAGCTGGCAAATGCACTCACGTATACATATGATCCTTTCAACAGGTATACCTTCCAGACCACTACTACGCTGGGCACAGCACCGCTGCAGTACTCATGGACCATTAATGGCTACACCATTAACGTACATAATGCCACACTGGCAGACTCACTCACACAGGGTACCTATGTGATCTGTTCTTCTGTCACAGATGCCAGCTCGTGCCATGCGCAGAGTTGCGATACCGTTGTGGTGGCCGCGCCCTTCCATTGTGGTGTGTATGTAGATCTGAGGGATTCTCTGATCGGTTCATCCCACTACGTAGTATCTTATACGCATAGCAATATTTCCCCTAATAGTTTCACCTATCAGTGGTCCTCCGGCGCTCATACCACTACAGATAGCATCGTACAGAGCACACATGTTTATTGCCTCACTGTGACTGATAATTTTGGCTGCACCGCGTCTTCCTGCATCAATACCTGTACCCTCTCAGGAGCTGCTGCGGCTACAGCCTCAGGCAATGGCTGGAACCAGCATGTCACCGTCAGCGGAGCTGTGGGCACTGTGCATTACCAGTGGAGCAGTGGCGATTCTACTGCAACTTTCTTTACTACTACCCGTGGTGTCTACCATGTCACTGTCACAGACAGTAGCGGCTGCTCCGTGGTCCTGACAGATACAGCCGGCTCGGCCTGCTATTTCTCAGGTGCCATTTCTGTCCTGAGCAATACCGGGAATGTAGCAGTAGTGTCTGCAAATGTTTATAACAATCACGGGCCAGTTTCCTATGTATGGTCAGGTGGCTCTTCTTTCGGCCGTATAGATTCGCTCACCAGCTCTGGTCGCTACTGTGTGACCGCCACTGACACGATCGGTTGTGCGGTGACACTGTGCGATAGCTTTGTAGTAGGCTGCCATCTCACGGCTAGCATCACAGATACCTTTGTGGGAAATGGCTACCAGCTCACAGCTCATACTGACAGTGGCTCTGCACCATACCACTATTCGTGGGATGGACAGTCTTTCCCTGCCTTTACTACGGCATCTCTTTTTGCAGTGACCAATCAAACCCACTGTGTATCTATCACAGATCACAATGGCTGTACTGCCACTGCATGTGACTCTATCTTTCTGCCGTGCAATCTCACCGTATCAATAGTAGACTCTAACTACGGTACCTACCACATACTGCGCGCTGTGAAAACCGGCGGCGCATGGCAGAGCTACCCCATCTACACCTGGACCACGCCATCCGGCCCTCAGTCGGGAGGGTCACCTACCTATATAGCACAGCTGTCAGGCGCCTATTGTGTCACTGTACGCGATACCAATGGCTGCACCGCATCTACATGCGATACTGTCAATGTAGGCTGCCACCTGAATGTGGCCACCACCTATAGCTGGAATTCGTCGGGTGTGTATACTTTCTCCCCTACTACGCTATCCGGTGGCTCCGGCGCCTACAGGTACACATGGACGCTGGATGGTCAGTATATCGGCAGCGGTTATACTGCTACATATACAGTACCGGCCGGTATCCATACTGCCTGCCTCAGTGTATATGATACTATCACGGGCTGTACCGACTCCGCGTGCAATACACTTCAGTCCAGCGGACCATCCTGCCATTTCGCAGCCTCTATCACACAGTCAGTCACAGGCTCAGTGGCGATCCTCACAGCGCATGCCTCGGGTTCCCACGGCGCGCTCACGTACTACTGGCCTGCGGGCAGCACAAGTGCTATACTCACAGCTATCCAGTCCGGCGTATACTGTGTGTCCATCACTGACAGCGCGGGCTGCACCGGCACCGCCTGCGACACCCTCCTGCTCAATACCTGTAACCTGCACGCCTCTTATAGCTCTACGCATACGGGTAGTGTCTACATATTCACCGGAGCTGCTACAGGGGGCCACGGTCCTGTCACCTACCAGTGGCGGATAGATGGCGGCACCCTGGCCACAGGATCACCATATACAGCTACACTCGCTGCCGGCACACACCAGATATGTATGTACGCCCGTGATACTACCCAGTGCCGTGACTCCATCTGTCAGACAGTGACGGTGACAGGCAGTGGCTGCGCCATAGGGGGATATATCAAGGATTCTGTAGTACACTCATGGATCGGCACATCACATTATTATGTGCCTGTCATAGTCAATGGTAGTGCACCATACACCTACCACTGGAGCACTGGCAGCACATCACCATACTACTATAGCGGCTTCTGGCAGCCTACTTTCAATGGTACGGTGACAGTGACAGATGCAGCAGGTTGCAGTGCCGTACTGCATATGAATAGTGCGTATGTCAGTACCTTCTGTGGCAATGTATTCCAGGACCTGAATGGAAATGGCGTGCAAAATGCCGGTGAGGCCGGCGTCTCAGGTCAGACCATTTACCTGTATTCCGGCAGCACTCTGGTAGCTACAGCCACTACTGATGCATATGGTCACTATACCATACCGGTGCATCCGGGCACCTATACTATACAGTATACTGCCGGCAGTTCTTACGCTATCACCATCCCGTTTGGTACCTCTACTTCGCCCAACCATGCACAGTACGGGCCATTCACTATATCCGCCAATGGCAATACCTATTGCGGCTATAACTTTGGTATAAGGAATACAAACGTGACCATCAGTGGCTATGTATACCTCGATGCCAATAACAACGGTGTGTATGACGCCGGTGAGACACCTGTAGCCAATCAGCCTGTACACGTAGGCCCTCTCGTGGTCTATACCAATGTACAGGGCAAGTACACATATATAGGCGCAGCAGGCAGTTATGCCATCTCTTATGTACCTTCCAGTGCTTATAGCGCATATAGTGTGACGCCGGCAGGCTACTCCGTGACAGCATCCGTACCGGGCGCTATATATACGGGCAGCAACTTTGGCCTGCAGCAGACATCTACCGCCTGCAATATCACTACCACTATAGTACCTATCACTACGGTCACCGCAGGGCGGCCAGCAGAGTACTACGTATATGTGGCCAATCACGGTACCAACGTAGCCAGTGGCACGATGACTTTCTATTACGACCCGGCGCTGACATTTGATCATGCCAGCCCGCTGCAGGCATCTGTCAATACATCTGCGCATACCGTCAGCTTTGTGACCGCCGGCCTGCAGCCAGGCACCTATGCATCTTTCTTCCTGTACTTCAACGCAAATACGAACGTCACAATAGGCCAGTCTACCTTTGAGATGGCTACAGCCACTGACAATTGTATAGAGAGCAATTTCTCCGACAATACGGATACCGTACACCAGATAGCTACCAGCTCCTGGGATCCTAATGCCAAGACTGTAACTCCGGCCGGCGAGGGTGCTCAGGGTCTGATCAGGGCCGGACAAGAACTGCGCTACACTATCAATTTCCAGAATACGGGTACTGCGCCAGCCGTGAATGTAGTGCTGCAGGATAGCATACCTGCCACTCTGGATCCGTCTACTATCAAGGTGATCGGCTCCAGCCATCCTGACTACACTGTACAGGTGGATGGCCACCAACTCACCTGCCGCTACTCACAGATCATGCTCGCTGATAGTTTTGACAATGAGCCGCAGAGCCATGGTTTCCTTAGCTTTGCTATCAGCCCTGTAGCAGGTATAGCAGACGGTACCCGGATACAGAATACGGCGTCTATCTTCTTTGACTACAATGCTGCTGTAGTGACCAATACTACACTCAATACCATAGACTACACCCTATCTGTAAGGGACCTGACCGGTGGCGCCACGATCACCGTACAGCCTAACCCATTCAGCCAGTATACTACTATCCGTGTGACAGGTGCAGACATGCACGATGCTACCCTGGAGGTATACAGTGCACTGGGTCAGCTGGTGGGCAGTGCTACTCCATCGCCAGAGGGCGTCTTTACCCTCCAGCGCGGTGGCCTTAGCACCGGTATGTATAGCTATCATATCCGTCAGTCCGGCCGTACCATAGGCAGCGGCAAGCTGGTGATAGAATAATCTATTTGTCCTTTGAAACGTAAGGGCGGGGCTTAGGCTCCGCCCTTTTTTATTTAGAATAAAAAGTGCATCCGCACGTCTATATCTGAAATAAACACATAGATGAAGAAGGTCATACTCATCACAGGCGCATCATCAGGCATAGGGCTGGCCACTGCCAGACTACTGGCAAAAGAAGGACACACTGTCTACGCAGCAGCCCGCCGCATAGAGCGGATGAAAGAGCTGGAGGCAGATGGTGTAAAGCTCATAGCCATGGACGTCACAGATGATGCCTCTATGATAGCAGGAGTCAAAGCCATCACAGATCGCGAGCAGCGCATAGATGTGCTGGTCAATAATGCCGGCTATGGCTCGTACGGAGCACTGGAGGATGTACCTATCAGCGAGGCCAAATACCAGTTTGAGGTAAACATCTTTGGCCTGGCGCGGCTCACTCAGCTCGTGCTGCCACATATGCGCGCGCAGCGCTCCGGCCGCATCATAAATATCTCATCCATAGGTGGCCGCATAGGTGAGCCTCACGGTGCCTGGTACCATGCTACCAAGTTTGCTGTAGAGGGCCTCAGTGACAGCCTCCGCATGGAGGTCAAAGAATTTGGGATAGATGTAGTGGTGATACAGCCCGGCGCCATACAGACCGAGTGGACAGAGATAGCCCGCCAGCACATGCTCAAAACCTCCGGCAATACCGCCTACAGTGAGCTGACTCAGGCACATGCCCGCATGTTTCAGAATGCCGATGGCCAGGGTTCAGATCCTATCGTGATCGCAAAGGTCATATCAAATGCGGTCAACCGCCGTCATCCCTGCACACGCTATGCAGCTGGTCTGGGAGCCAAACCTATCCTATTCCTGCGCAGCATTCTTTCAGACAAAATGTTTGACAGGCTGATGATAGCAGCTATCCGCTCGCAGGGCAGAGAGAAATAAAATGAGATCAGTTGCTCTCCGGATCCAGCCGGTAGTTCTTTGCTCCCCAGCTACCCTTGTGCAGGTATAGTATGGTCGAGTCTGAGGTATGCGCTACTATGCTGTCACTCTCCTCAGATAGTGGCGCTGCCAGTCTATGGCTGATATAGATCGTATCTGCCCTGCCGGTAGAGTCTGCAGGATAGTAAAACTCGCAATAGTCACCATAGCCGCTATCCGTACTGGTCACAGCCCTGTGTATGCGCTCCGCCTTGCCATTGCCATAGGCCAGTATCAGGTGCCACTGCGGGTAGCCGCAGGCCGGATAGCCGGCATTCAGCTCGTAGACATGCACATGATCAGAGAGACGCACATGGTCCACCTCGTTCATACTTAGGTCGCTGGCAGCTGTATCGCGCAGTGTATTCACAGCCCCTGTGGCACTTACAAATCGTACCATCAGCGGATTGGCAGGCACCTCGGTCAGCGTATCGCGCTCATACCTCTCATAGCCATACAGTATCAGGTCGTCTTTGCCATCATTATCAAAATCGCTATGCAGGCCATAGCCCAGTGAGGTACCCTTTATATAGCCATTCCGCCCCTGCCATACTGCCGGGTAAAACTGCTCTGTAAAAAAGCGCCCAAAGGCATCCTTTGTCACCTGTACCTGCTGTGCCAGGCCCACCACGGTATCCAGGTGCAGCTGACCATCCTTCAGGATGTAAAACGGAGCCAAGGTATCCATCACATAGGCGGTATCCGTTTGCTTATCTGCTGCATCACGTGCGGACCATAGTGTCAGGCTGTCTGCCTGTATAGTTTCCGCAAAGTGGTAGCTATCCGTGCCGGTGCCATTGCGCCCGGACTGGCAAGCCACCAGCAGCAAGGCCATAGCGGCACCAAAAACGTACAAGTTTTTCATGTAGTAAAGATACGAATTGTAAGGGCTTAGTTAGTCAGTGGCTTATTCAGTATCGTGCGCGCCTCTGAGATACTGGCCACCTCTTTGCCCAGCATACGCACCAGGCCGGCTGCCGCCTCTATCAGCTCACCATTGCTCTTTGCCATCTCTCCTGATGGCAGGTAGAAGTTATCCTCCAGCCCCGCGCGGATATTGCCATCTATAGTGATCGCAGCGGCTATGGCCTGCCATTGCTTGCGGCCTATGCCTATCACCTGCCAGTTGCTACCCGGAGGTACAGAGGCTGCCTGGTGCAGCAGGTTGCGCGTAGAGATAGGGATACCGCCCAGCACGCCCATCACAAAGCTGAAGAAATATGGCTTTTGCAGCAGCCCCATGTCTATCAGGGGATTCGCATTATTGATATGTCCATTATCGAAAACCTCCATCTCTGGCACCGTTCCCGCCTCTTTCATCTTCTCCAGATAGAACTTGATATCGCCAAACGGATTCTGAAACACAAAGTCGTGGTAAAACTCCTTCGTCTTGGAGGAGTAGATGCCATAGTTCATAGAGCCCATATTGAGCGCCGCCATGTCCGGCTTCAGCGCAGAGATATGATGGATGCGTTCTTCACGGCTCAGGCCCACAGCCCCTGTGCTATAGTTGATGATCACATCCGGGCAGAGTTTGCGCACCTCTATGCCTATCTGGCGGTAGGTCTCTATATCATATGCAGGCAGCCCATCATTCTGGCGGGCGTGTATATGCAGGATACTCGCGCCTGCATCTACTGCGCGCTTGCCTTCAGCAGCTATTTCCTGTGGAGTATATGGTATATAGGGACACTGCTCCCTGCGTGCCAGCACCCCTGTGAGAGATGCCGTGATGATGACTTTATTGGCCATGCTGATCTATGTATTTGGTTGGTACTATGAAAATATACTTTCCCCAGCGACCATCCTAGCGCTTCAATCAATGTACCGAGTAGTCTATCAACTGTTGCGTTTTATGCCCGCGGTACCCGGTCCGCACATGACCGTAGTCAGCGCTCACTATACCTATTCCCTTACTGAGTTGGTATATCGCCCCGTAGCCAAATTCAAATCCGCTCAACCCCATTTTCACATTATATACATCGTTAGACTGTGATAGTACCACGAAGCCTGTCTGATAAGAAAGTATATTCTGATAGTCTACGGTGTAATAGCTGTCATTAGTGAGGCGCTGTGCATCTCCCACAGCAAACGGCAGCGGGATGGTATATGAAAACAGGGCTGTATCCGAGTAGAAGTAAAACATCGTAGGTGTGACGATCATCTGGTTTGTATCTATCACCGTACCATTACGATCTACAGTGCAGGCACACCTCAGCGTATCGCCGGATTGAGCAGATGACGTGATAGTGAGGCGAAGCGTATCCACAGCACCTCCATTCAGAGAATCGATGATGCGGTACCACCACCAGTCGCCTGTATTAAAGGCAGGAAGATCCTGACGACTAAAATCAACATGAGTCTTCTTCTTGCCACAGGAATAAGAGCAGAAAGCAAGCAGCAAAATAATGGCTGGGATGATAACGTTTTTCATATGGGTTGCATTATGTTTCGACTATGATACAATAACGGCAGCTCCATACGATCGGTTGCCTCGTAGGATAAAATAACTCTGCCCATCATTCTGCCTTATACTTCAACCAAAGTTGACTATTATCAGTTCAGGTGATGATCCAGCAGCCGCAGGCCAAAGTGCCTGTTCACACCAAAAAAGGAATAGGAGTAGATGCTATATTCTGTCATGCCTACATTAGACTGCATTTGGGTATAAGCACTTGCGTATGCGTCTGGCGTATTGACCAGCTCATGCAGCTGGCATATAGTGCCATCTGAGGTAGCGGTCACGGATAGTGCAGTGACGGTATCATTAGCTGACGCGAGGCCTCGCCATACATCTCCTGCGGTGCATGGCAGCCGCATAGTATAGCCAGCCAGATAGAGACTCCGGAAAGTTACACTACTATCGCGCACGGTCATAAAAGCCGTATCTATCACTACCCCCTGGTGTGATACAAAGCAGATAGCCGAATCTGTACTACCCGCATGATATAACGCCGCGATGGTAATCGTAGGCGTATCCAGCGTATGGGTCAGTGAGTCTGATAGCTCATACTTCCACCAGTTACCCACATGCAGTGCCGGCACTTCCCCGTGCGTAAAATAAACCGGACCGCCGGTCTTCTTGGCACATGAAGACAAAAATAGCGTAGCTACTAAAAATGAAAGAAGGGCAGGAATTGTTTTCATGGTCAAATGTTTATAGGTAAAACGAGGTATTCTGCTCAACAGTTGCCTGGCAGACTAAAAATGATAGTCTATCAGCTCCGCGCCAAACTTAAGCCTGGCACCGGCAGGCCCCTTGTAGTTGTAGCCCTGAGATACGACACCTATACTGCGCGATACCTGCAGGTGCTGACGGATACTGTCATCATACTGGCGGCGGGTACGGGATATATCCCACACCCAGTAGTTCTGGCGCTGTATATCTACATTGAGCTGGTATGGCAGCACAGAGATAGCATCACTGTCAGAGGTAGTCCAGCTATCACCCGCACTGAATGGCAGCCTGATGTCAAAGTTGCCCAGCTTGCCTGCTGCCGAGGAGAAGGCCCACTGTGTCTCAGACACCACCAGCGTGCCGGAGTCTATCGCAGCACCAGTATCCAGCACATAGCACTGAGCGCTGTACCCTGTACCGGCAGTGGTCACAGAGGCCACGCTCAGCGTGAGCGTATCGGTATGATTGCGTATCGAGTCGCGCACACGGTAGCGCCACCAGCTGCCCGCATTCACCGCGGGCACGTCGGCACTCGCATACACTGGCATATGATAGCTCGGCTTGCTGCACGACACTACGGCAAAGATGCCCAGCGCCCACAGGATATAGAGATAGATCGTAGTTGACTTCATGATGATAAAGATAAAAACTGCTGGTTAATTATAGCCTCTGTATCGCAAGATCGCTTACCCTTTCCACACCGGTTTGCGTTTTTCTATGAAGGCTTGCAGGCCTTCAGCCGCATCTTCGGTCTGCAGGGCCAGGCTCAGCATATGCTTCATGTGAGACTGCGCTTCCTTGCCGGGTATAGACTTCAGGTCATTATACGCCTGCAGGCCCAGGCTGATACCGGATGGCGAGTACTGTAGCAGGTCATCTACCAGTGCCTGCACCTCTGCATCCAGATGATCTGCGGGCACTGCCTTGCTCACCAGGCCTACCCGCTCTGCCTCAGCGGCATTCACAGTGCGTGCCCGCATGCAGAAGTCCAGTACCTGCCGTGGCGGCATGATCTGCAGCATGCTGTACATCACCTGAAATGGAAACAAACCTCTCTTGACCTCCGGCAGGGAGAAAGTAGCCGTATCTGCCGCCACCACGTGTGTACAGCCGCAGATGATCAGGAAGCCACCCGCAAAAACCGGCGCATGTACCCTCGCGATACACGGCTTCACCAGCCCGCTGAATACATCCCCTATCACCACCTCGCCATTCGGCTCCGGCACTGTAGAGACTGTAGCCTCCGTCTGCCCGGCAAAGGCCTTGAGGTCTGCACCTGCGCAGAAGACATCCCCCTTGGCAGCGATCACCACCACCCACACAGACTTGCTGTGGTGGGCGTAGTATAGCGCATAAGCCAGCTCCCGGAAGAGGACAGGATTCAGTGCGTTCTTCTTGTCAGCACGGTCCAGTGTCAGGGTCAGCACATTGCCGGTCTGCTCTACCAGCAGGTGCGCAAACTTGTATTCTTTCAGCTTCAGCGCCTGGTCTACAGTGTATAGTGTATTCATGTAGCTAATCTAGACAATGTTTAATGTACAATTGACAATGTATAATCGACAATCACTGCACAGTGCTTCGTTTTCAATTATCATTTGCAAATTGTCAATTACGAAACACCTATTTTTGCCCACCTAAATTGCTTCGCCCATGTCCCAGCTTTTCACGCCGCTGCAGATCCGTACGGTCACCCTGCGCAATCGCCTTGTAGTATCGCCCATGTGCCAGTATTCAGCTATCGATGGTTTTGCCGGTGACTGGCACTTTGCCCACCTGGCCTCTTTCGCCGCAGGCGGAGCAGGCGCAGTCATAGCAGAGGCCACAGCGGTCAATCCCGAAGGCCGCATTTCACCCGGAGATCTGGGCCTCTGGAGCGATGAGCACATAGAGCCGCTCAGGCGTATCACCTCATTCATCTCAGCACATGGCGCAGTACCGGGCATACAGCTAGCACATGCCGGCCGCAAGGCCAGCACCTCAGCCCCATGGCTGGGAGACAGGACGCTGCAAAAAGAAGAAGGCGGCTGGCAACCCGTAGCACCGAGCGCCATTCCATTCAAAGAAGGCAACCTGGTACCCGCTGCCCTCACCACCGGCCAGATCGCAGACCTGGTGGCAGACTTTCTCGCTGCAGCACAGCGTGCCCTTGCCGCGGGCTTCCACATCATAGAGATACACGGCGCGCATGGCTACCTGATCAATGAGTTCCTATCGCCACTCAGCAATCAGCGGACGGATGCATACGGTGGCTCATTTGAAAATCGCATCCGCTTCCTGCTGGAGATCATCGATGCCATCAGGCAGGTGTGGCCTGCAGAGCTGCCGCTGTTCTTGCGCATCTCTGCTACCGAGTGGAAAGATGGCGGCTGGACGCAAGATGACTCCGTAGCCCTCGCGCAGATCGTAGGCCCGCGCGGCGTAGACCTCATAGACTGCAGCAGCGGCGGCAATGTATCGGGCGTCAAGATCCCCATCGTACCCATGTATCAGGCGCCACTGGCGGAATATGTCAGAAAGGGATCCGGCATCATGACCGGTGCAGTGGGTCTGATCACCACATCAGCAGAAGCAGAAAGAATCATAGCAGATGGCCGCGCTGACCTGGTATTCATGGCGCGCGAGATGCTGCGCGATCCACACTTCCCCCTCCGCGCCGCACACGAGCTGGGCGCAGAAGCAGAATGGCCTAAACAGTACGAACGTGCTAAATGGAAAAAGTAGAGACGCAATATTTTGCGTCTTCAAAAAGCACAAATCCGATCTCCTACAGGCACAATATGTTTATGTCTACAGTATTAACCGTTTCAGCCCCGGCCTTGCGCAGTTAGCCGTTAAGAAACAACTGCATCGCATAGCAAGGTTGGCGGTCACTGTTTGAGCCATCTCGCAATGCCACATCTGGGTTGTGAAAGGTATACTACACTAAGGCTACTTAAGAAGACGGCGAGTTTGACCGGCAGCGGGTGGGTGCAGTTGTTTTAGGCTAAGTGCGCAGAGCCTTGATCTTTTGTTTCTTTTGGATCAAGCCAAAAGAAAGGCAGAGACTTTGTTGCGGCGAAATCATCCAAAGCTCCGCATCCATTCAAACGGAATACTAAACATCGCCCCCTTGCGCTCCAGCACATAGGTGCCACGCACACTACTCAGCGGCAGTGCCCTGTAGAGATGGGGGAACTCCTGACCGCGTTTATACAGATCCTCATAGCGCAGATGCTCTTTCTCCGCATCATTATCTATGGCCAGCAGCAGCAGCCTATCAGCTCCGCCAAAATGCCTGTGCAGCGTACCTGCCACCTGATCTGCATCCGAGCAGTGTATGAAGCCCTCCGAGTCAAAAGAGGCGGGTTTATAGACACCGCTTTCTTCAGCGGCCTTGTAGATAGTAGGATCAGCTATGTGAAATATCATTGGGTAAATTGGGGTGGCAAAAATAGCGAAATACGTCAAGTCTAAACAGGTTGTACTTTCGCCACCCCCGTCATCTCCGCCAGCACCACCCGCACCTCATCCAGAGAGTGGTACAGCTGCTCAAAGCTTTCTACTATGAAATAGGTGTCCTGCATGATGTCATTCCTATATGGTGTGGCCATGATATCACGCACGTTATAGTCCTTACGCGTAGAGTCTCCCACCATGCAGTGCAGCGTCTCGCCCCTGCTGCTCATGATGCCTGCGCCGTAGATCCTCAGGCTGCCATCGGCCTGCCGCATCAGTCCAAACTCTATCGTAAACCAATAGAACCTGCCTATCAGCTCCAGCGCCTCATCATCATCAGCGTGCTCCATGGCCAGTTCTCCCAGCCCCGTGAGAAAGCGGCAGTAGTCCGGATCGCTCAGCAGCGGGATGTGCGCGAAGACATCGTGAAACATATCAGGCTCCTCTATATAGTCTAGCTGCGCCATCGTCCGCACCCAGCAGGTAGCTGTAAATTTTTTCTCCGCCAGAAAGCCAAAGAACTCCCGCGCGGGGCTGATACACGGCACCACATGGATGCCCCAGCCCGTGCACTGGGCCAGTATCTCATTCACCCGGGCAAAGTCCGGTATCGCATCTCCGTTAAACTCTACAGTATCCACAGCGCGCAGGTAGGCATCACAGGCATACTGCCGCAGCTGCGGCATCTGCCGCTCATAGAGCGTCTTCCATACCAGGAAGTCTTCTGCCGTGTAGTCACTGTAGATCTGCTGTGTCGGTCGTTTCATTGTCATTTGCTTTTTGCGTAAAATAAAAATGCCGCTCTCTTTGAGGGCGGCATCGTGTGATATCTTTGAGTCTCGCTCAGTACATTACCATACGCGTCCGCCGGAGCAGCCGATGTAATAGTATGCGCGATTGGTCAGTTTCATATCTTGAATATAATGACACTATCCAATACCTGCAAATTCCTCATCGAATTTTTATCATTTACATATAAAACATAACAAAACCATGACAGGGGCTCAATACCATTCCTCCCATCAACTTGTATTAAAGCCTCCCTTTAGGTCGCAGATCCCGATGCAGTCGGGAGAGGTTTGGAGGGTGGAGAACTAAGATTATAATGACCATTGCCGGTAGAGACAGGTCGCGACCTGTCCCTACACAAGGCACACCCATCCCGTCATTTTATCCCCCCGTCACCCCGTCC